>Ga0070667_100003338_pt1 | contig 13708 bp, 12 predicted proteins | sample KBSS33metaG_FD_64659 | JGI IMG/M metagenome (GOLD analysis project Ga0070667, IMG submission 64659) | Switchgrass rhizosphere microbial communities from Kellogg Biological Station, Michigan, USA - KBS S3-3 metaG | ecosystem: Host-associated > Plants > Roots > Rhizosphere > Soil ...
GGCGTGCCGTTCTGGCAGCTTGCGACCAACGCTCCGCACGCATCGACCCCGTCGTATCCGCGCACCAGTGAGGGGCCGTCTTCCCGTTGGGTAGCCAAAGCTCCCGCCCGACGCCGAGCTTGCGCATCGCGTCGGGCGCGATCGCCCCGAAACGGCTTCGGCATCCTTTCGGAGGTGCGAGAGCCGACGGCCGGCCTTGGGAGCCAGAGTTCTGGCGCCTGTTCAAGGGTCCGCGACGCGATCCGAGGTGTGTTCGCTCGTCGTCTCGACGATTGAACCTTTTGCCGAGCGTCGTCTCGTCCATCCACCGCATCGGACGGGGCTTCATCGTCGCAGCCAATGCCTGCGCACTCGCGTGCCCATGCCTGCACGCCCGATCGTCCGGCGCGCGCTGACGCATCAGTGCGAAGCCATGGCCGCTAATTTAAGGATGGACTTCCCGACCAAAGAGGCGCAGCCTTGACCAGCGGAGCCGCTTCCCGGCCACCGACGTCGAAAGGTTTGCGATGAGCATCTTTGATCTTGACAACTACACGGACGCCGTTTCGGATGCGGTCGACGCCATTGGCGACGCTGGTGACCTGATCGGGGGCATTCTCAAATCGGTCTCTCCGCTGCTCGGCATGGTGCCGGGAATTGGAACCGCGTTCTCCGTGGCGGTGTATGCCGCCGGCGCGATCGCGGCCAAAGATTCGATCACCGATGCGATGATCGGGACGGCCAGCGCAGCGATGCCACCCGGCGTTCCGCGCATCGCATTCGACGGTGCCGTCAGTGTTTCGAGAGACGTCGCCGAGGGACGCCCCGTCACGGACTCGGTGATCGATGCGTGTCGGCACGCGGCCCAAAGCGCTGGCGGTGCCCCCGCTGCGGCGGCGTTCGATTCGGGCGTCGCGGTGCTGAAGGGCGGCCCGGTCGATCAACGAATCATCGACCAGGGCAGGGCGTTCGCGCTGCAAGGCGGAGGTCAGGCGGCGGCTGCCAGCTACGACGCAGGCGTCTCGATCGCGCGTGGACGAGGGGCCGATCAGGTGGTGATCGATGTGGCGCGCGGATACATCAGCCAGGTGGGGGGACCCGTCGCGCTGGCCGCCTTTGACACTGGCGTCGCGCTGGCTTACGCCAAGACACTGCGAGAGGCCGCGTACGCAGGGCTCCATACCCTGGTGAGAGGCAACGACGGGATCGAGATGATCCTCAACTTCATCGAGAAGGTCGGTCGCGCCAAGAACCTGGGGGCCGGTGTCCAGCAACTCCTCGAGTCGGATCTGGCCGAAGACTTTCTCCAGGCGATTCACCAATACGTGCCGACGCCGAACGTCGCGGCGATCGAGCGTGAGCTCCAACCCTACACCGAATTCTTCCGCGATCACCCGGAGCTTCTCGATGTCGCCTCGGGCGATCTCGCTGGGCAGTGGGAGATCGATGAGGCGATCGTCCGCGCTGCGCAGGCGCTGATGCGACGAGGTGATGGCAGGCCTGACGAAAGCCTCTTGAGGTCGTTCGAGCAGGTCCAGGTCATATCCATCGGCAAGGGCGACCTGGGCGGCGATCTGGCCGGAACCAAGGAGCGCAACGACGCGTACGCGCGACAGGGGCATGCGATGGCGTCAGGAGACAAGGAACTGAAGGCGCATCGCTCCAACAACGGGGCCTATGTCCCGGGTCTTTGGGCGCGAGGCTTCGACGTGGGATCGGCAGTGAGCCATCGCCAATCCGAGTTCGGCCCCGGCCAGGCCGCGATTCGCGATTCGCTGCGTGGCTCCTCGCAGCGCAGTGGCTACGACCGCGCGCGGGACCTGCAGTACCGAAGAACGATCAAGCTGCAGCAGGCGCTCGACGGCCTGACAAAACAGGTCGTTTCTGGGCGAGATGACGCGCTCTCGGCGTTCGGGATGGGTCTGGGTGCGTTGAGCACGACGGCTGTACGGGCCGCCCGCGCGGCAGCGCCAGTTCCGCTTACGCCCGTAGGTCCGGCACGCCATGACCCGCCGGGCACGACGGACACGACCGGCTGCACGCCACCGACTCAGCACTACGAGACCGGCTACGCCCGGGTGTGATGTTCTGCCGCTCACGCTGCGGCGCCGCCTGCTGCGCCTAGCGTCCTACGAGCAGGTGACCCCTACCGGGTCTTGGCGCACCCGTTGGCGCCGCGCCGTTGTGTTCGCGCGCCACGCCGCTGATCGTGAGAAGAGCTGCGGGAAGGGAGAAGTGAAACATGACAGCTGAACGCACCTCTTCCGTGATGGCCTTGCTTGTTGGCATGCTGCTCGGGCTCGCGTCGTCGCAAGGACCGCGGCGGCACTTTCCGCTCGACGACGCTGATCGACTTCGCGCAGTGCGTGAGCGCACAAAGGGAGTGACATGAAACGAATGGCATCGGTCCGATCGCTCGCGCTTGCCGCGCTCGCCCTCTTGGCGGCCTGCGAGGCGAACGCAGTGGCTTTCACGGGTGGCGTCGTCTCCCTGGTCGGCGGTTCAGGCAGCTGCAACAAGAGTCAGCTGACTCCACTGGACACGCCCCAGGACACGTTCTCGCTCGTACTTTCCACGGGCTGCAGTGGAGGTGCGGCGTTGGGTGAATTGCGCAGCGACGCTTCCAGCACCTCCGTCGGTCTCCACGTCGCAGTCTCGGGCACGGGCGCACAGGCGGCGGCTCAGGTCGGCCTCATCGATACGTGGACGATCGGCGTACCGGTCGGCACCGCGACGGGGTCGGTGTTCTCGCTGCCGGCGGCGTTTCGACTGGAAGGCGACATAGCGCCCGGCTCGACGTTCGGCACTTCCCTGGGCCGTTTTCTGGACTACAACGTTTCGCTCAGCCAGTTCGGCAGTCTTTCAGGCATCCTTCAGCGAAGCGGCCAGGTCACCTCGACGGGGCACTTCGACCAGACCTTCAGCGGGCTCGTCAGCTTCACCTATTTCGGTCCGGGCGTTCCGACGCTCGCGGACTTCGAGATGCAGTTGTCGGTCTTCGACCTCACGCAGGGCGACATCGACTTCATTCATACGCTGTCTGCTTCGCTGGCGCTGCCGCCGGGCTTCACCGCAACTTCGTCATCCGGTACGCCGCTGTTCGTGAGTTCACCGGTGCCGGAGCCGGAAACTCTGCCCCTTCTGCTCCTCGGTGTGCTCGGCATTGGCATGGCACGGTTCAAACACAAGCGATCGACGCCCGTCGCCAGGATCCATGCAGAACCAAGGCGGCAAGAAGCCACCATCGACAAGACCACTCGGCCAGGAAGCCGCGGAAGAAGTGCAGGTGCCGTTGGAGTAAGCAGGAACGCTTGAACCCGCGTTGTTGAGCACTCCTATTCACGAAAGGCAGGGTTTGTATGACGTGCGAAATGGAAAGTGCGTTGGTTGACGAACTTGTAAGGAAGCACCACGAGGCGCAGGCGGGCTGCAACAGCGGGATCCATGGTGACTGCGCCTTGGCAGCGAGTCTTCAGCATGACTTGGACCGGGCGAGGTCCGACCTGCAGCGCTGTCTCCATCCTGCGGTACCTCCGGCGCCGCTGCAGATGGCCACGGATGTGAGGCTCGATCAGGTTGACGGGACCTTCTTGGAGCTCGAGGCACGCGTCGTAAAGGCGATCGCGTCCGACTTCATGCTCGACCAGCCGAGCAGACGAAAGGGCGGCGGCCCTCATCGGCGAGCGCTGGTGCATGACCAGAACGATGGCTTGACCATCAACTTCAACGGGGACTATCCCGGCGGTGTCACCGTAGTGGGCGAGCTCGTCGTCGCCGGAGTCGCCCTGAGCGGCGCGATCAATAGACTGCAATCCGCTCTCATCGACATCAACAGCGCCGACGTTCGACTGGCTACGCTCGAGCAAACGGTCTCCTCGCTCGTGACCCTGGCAGGGGCGTCCGTCATCCCCAGCTGGCAGAACAAATCCGAGGTCGAACAAGGCGGTCTCACCGCGCCTTCTGCAACCGAACTCGGCCTCATCGTTCAATTCCAGTTCGACCGCCTGGTGCCCAACTTCAACCACGAAGACGTCACCGGCATCAGCCCGCCGCCGGGCTCGGCGGTCCGTCGCGGCAGCACGGTGCTCGTCACCATCAATTTGCAAGGTTGAGTCGGACCGATCGACTCACAGCCCGAATACTCTCCACCATGTCCAAATCACTCAAACAGGTTGCCTCGGAGATGGACCCCCTGGCCGCCAAGGGAACCGAAGTTCTGCTTTCGTCCGTCTTGCGGCAGCATCGTTTTCCGATCGGCTTCCCCGCCTCGGACCGGGGGCTGGGAGAAATCGTCCGCCGCCACACCACTGCGATCACCGTCAAGTTTCTCTCCTACAACACCTTCCTGACCGAGGCGCACGTCTCGCTCCCCGATCCTTTCCCCGACCTGCGCATCACAGCGAAACCCGCACTCCATGGCCGTGCCGCCGAGATCGGGCGGCGGATATTCTCTGAATACGATTTCGCTGCGCTTTACGAAGTGATGCAGGAGAAGCAGCGCGACGAGATCCTGGCCGCCTGGGGATCCACGGCGCCTGACAACCTCTTTGGCGGCATCCTCACCAGCGTGTTTGCCATCAGCAAGAAATTCAGAATTGGCCGCAAAGAGAGCAGGACGTACGGCAGCAAAGGCAAGGTCACCGGTGTCGACGTGATTCCTGGTATCGGCCCAGCCATCGACGTCAGCCTGGACTCCGATTTCTACGCCGACAAGGGCGTCATCCTGACCGAGATCCTCACTCCCGTCGGTCCCGTCGAGGTCTTTTCGACCCACCTGTTTTTCGGCGGCGGCTTCGGCGAGACCGCAGAAGATCTCGTCAACGCTGCCACGCCGTTCGAGCAACACATCTCGGAATCGACGCCCGCCGAGCGCTTCGAGACACAAAAGAACGAGCTCAACGAGATGCTGGCGTTCTATCGAGCCCACCATCGCGCCCAAAACGTGGCAATCTTTTGCGGAGACCTGAACATCGACGGCTCCGATCCCGCTCACTTCAACGAACTGAAGAACCTCCTCGGCTCCATCGGCATGAAGGACGTCTGGGCCGATGGGCCTTTTGCCAACAATCTCGCAGGCGGCCAAACGTCCCGCAACGATGACGATGACACCAAGCCCGACGAACGAGACTTCGCCAACATCTGCACCGGGCTGGCAGCGAACGGCGACTACTGCGATGACACCCGGCCACCGAATCACCCACCTCCGCCCGACGCCGTCGGCCGCTTCGACTACCTCTTCGTCGAGAACCCGCAGCCCTCGCACAACTACAACCTGGACCTCACCAGAGTCCGCCGTCGCCAATTTGGCTGGGGCCAACCCGCCGACGGCCAATTCTTCCTGTCAGATCACCTGGGCCTCGAAACCACGCTGCTGCTCAGCAGAAAGTGACATCACCCGTCTTGCGCTACCCGCAGCTCGAGCAACTGCTGCACGTGGCCGTTGCGAAAGTCGACGAACTGCACGCCTGTCCAAGATGCACGTTGGTGCGAGCGGCCATGCGCGGCGCGGGTCGGCCACCATACTTTTGGTCGATCGGCTACGGCGGATGCTCAATCTCGATTCGTAGCGCTCGGCTCAAATCTCTTGCAAGAGCGAGATGACGAGCACTAGTCCGACTAGACGATCACGGTACGGTATCGCGCAGTCTGGCAACCGTGCCGACGCCGAACGGAAGTTCGCGCTCGAAATGGTCGATCGGATCGACACTCCACGTGGCCGCCACTGCCAGGGGATCGTCTTCGTTGGGAAGGGCGCAACGCTCTCCTTCGCGTAGCAGCTTGTTCGCCGCACCGCGGTCCCATCCAGCCCTGACCAGCTCTTCGCGTTTCGCGTCTTGCCGCTCGGCGTGTGCGAATAGGACTTCGCTCGCTTCGGATGGAGACAGTCCCGCTAGATTCACGAACCCGAGGCGCCTCTCCTCCGCGCTCTGCTCACCGAAGTTGACATAGACCTCGCCGTCGGCATACGAGAACACACGCTCGACGCGGCCTTCTCGGGCACGCGCCCATGCGCAAAAGTCGACGACGCGATGACTGCCAAAGAATTGGACGTCGGGAAAGGCGGAAGCAAGCGACGAGAAGATCCGCTCGAAGCGGGAACCGATCTCGCGGCGCTCCGACGTTTCGCTGTGATCCGGATACGGCAAGCGGGAGCCGACGATGAACACCCAGCCGTCGACCGGCGGCGATATGAAGACGAAGTCTCCGGCCTCGGATCCGTCCGACGGGGCGTGGGCGAACTGAAGACCACTGGCCCAGTTGGCTTTCCGGCGATCGCTGAAGCGAAGGGTGGCGAGGACCGCGTCGGCATCTACCGTCTTGACCGCAAACCAGTTGACCTTGTAGCCGAAGCCGCGCGGGCGATCGAGGACGGGGTCGGCGACGAGATGCGGGGCTGCTCCCGCGCGCAGCGACGGGCCGGCGACGGAGCCGATTCCGACGCGAACCAGGAACGCTCGAATCGGATTCACGACGCTGCGCCGAATCTCGCTGCCATCTCAGCGACCCAAGCGCTCACGTGCGTTCTGGGCAAAGCGGCACGACTGGTAGGCGCCGGCAAGGGCGAAGACGCCGATAGCGATGATAAAAAGCCCGACGCCGACGCCGTTCCAGTCGAGTTTGTTGGCAAGGCTTCGCCACCCGAGGTAGAGGCCGACAGGAAGGAAGACGATGCCCGCAAACGCATACAAGAGCGCGATGACGACGGCGCCGACACTGACTGCGGTGGGGACGACGGACGAATTCGCCTTGCTGGGCAGCTCCGCATCTGGCTCAGGCGTCGGCTCGGGCAAGGTCAGGCACGAGCGCGCGTAATCGAGCTCCGTCGCGGAAGGCGGCGGCGGCCAGACTCTTACGCCGCCGGCGTCGCCCCAACCCGACAGGATCGCGCGCCAGCGCGTGGCGATTTCTGCGGGCGGCTCACTGGACGAGCGGCGGTCGAACGCGCCGTAGAGCGGACCGAACCACTCGAATGCAGCGAGATCGGAGATCGCCTCGCCCCGCTCGGCCGGAGCGAACGCATGCAGGTTGGCGATCAGGCGTTCCCCTGAAGAGGCGTCGTCGCTCATTGCGAAAAGCTGTTGTGCGTCGAGCAGAAGGTGCTCTCGGTACGACGCTTCGACGAAGCCGATCCAGTCGTCATAGAACGACGAGAACCGCTGCGGGATCAGAGCCGTGACGCCACGCGTCCGGCGCCTTAGCCGGGCAACGGCCTCGCTCGCGGGAGCACAGAGGACGACGAAGTCGCGCCGGACAGTTTCCGACTCGATGTAGTGCACTGGCGAGACATCGCTGGCGTCGAACGCCGCGAGCCAGAACAAGGGAATCATGTACTTCATCTCGAGCTCGGGGGCGCTCGCCGTCGACTCCTGCCGCGGATATCGAGCAGCGGCCTCACGCGAGGAGCAACCCGTGAGGAAAGCGTAGCTCGCCATGTCGGTGCACCGAGTTGTCGGATCTGGGTGTCTCGGTGAATCAATTCCGCCGGCGCGGTCTATCGACAGCTCACGAGGAACTCTACTACCTCGAGACCGATGATCGCTATTGGGTCGGATGCGGTTGATGCGCATCAGGATGACCGCCCAAGCGTTTGCTGGCGATTGCGCGCCGGCCGACGCTGGCTGCGGCGCGGAGCACTTCAGCGCCTCGCCAAAGCCGGACTGCGAACCACGAAGGATGGGTTAGGTTTCACCACCTCTTCCACCACGGCCTCTTATGGCCAATAGCGTTCAACTTTGGCTTCGACTCTTCCGGCCTGAACCACATGCGGAACTCCGGGGGCGAATAGCCGGGATCCATGGCGGCAGAATTTGCGACGCGAGCCGCATGGTCGAGCGCCTCTGAAGGGCCCTCGAAATATTCGGCGGCGGTGTAGGGCTGAAATCCGTCCTGCACCGAGGAAAGGTGCTTCACGTGAGCAACTCTTTCTGGCATAGCGCCGAGACTTGAGACGAGAGCTCGTACTTCAGCGGCCAATTCTCCATTGGCCAGCACTTCAATCGCCTGCATGCTCAGAAATTCGAACGGCAGATCGCCTAGGCCTTGGATCGCTCGTTGCCAATAGTCATGAACAGTCGCACCCGACCCGTATATAGCCTCATACAGCGGCAAGCTCGATTCAAGGTTTCTCTTTGCTGCTTCGACTGAGATACACGGCAACTGGAGATGGGCAACTTCGAATTCCGCAGGACCACGGTAGAGCCTGCACGTAACAGGCTGCAGATCAGCTGGCTTGAAGCAGGCCAGCCAAGGAATCGGAATCCGATTGGTCGCCACTGCGATCTCGACGTACGGGTGTCGTCGCCCATCGAGACGCGCGCGCTCTAGTTCTTCCCGGTCGACCGTCGGCAACGGAGTATTGATGAGCGAGGCTCGATCGGACATAAGTGCAACGTCAGTCGGACGGGGAAGTCATGGCCATTCTCTACGTCGGAATCGATCTCGCCGAGCCGGTCTTCGCGGTGCACGGCGTCGATGGGCACGCTCCAAGGCGTCGAGCGAGCGTGACTACATGCAGTTCGGGCGGGTGAAGTTCTGGTACCCCCGCGACGCCGATGGCGCTCGCTACTTCTTCGGACAGGTGAAGTCCGGGTCTGGCGGATCTTTCAGTTGCATCACGCTTTGCGTCATGACGTGGATTCTCTCGCCAATATTCGGCGCAAACGGAACGACGAGCTCCTTGTGCAAGGCCGCGCCCCAGCCGGCAAGCTCACAAGGCGTTTTGGCGTCGGGAAACTTGGCCAGCTGCTCGGCGACGTGCAACTTGTTCACCATCGATGGCGGCAGGGGGTCAAGCTTGACGTGCGCATAGTGATGGATCGCCTCGACCGCCAGGTTCTCGGCCATCATGTTGAAGATCCATCGGAAAAAGCCGGTGTTCGCGAAGCGGCGGTTCAGCGACTGGCCGTCCGCGTCGTAGGGCTGCAAGCCCGCATAGCTCGGTCGCTTCGTCACCGGCGCGTTCCCGACGGGTGCGGCTTCCATGCGGTCCCCGGCGCTCGAGACGCGGGCCTCGAAGTTCTTGAGAACGGCCTTGGTGGCGGCCTCGCAGGCCTCGTCGGTGCTGCACGATCCTATGCTCGCCTTCAGCTCGGAATCGGCCGAACGTAGCGCCTCGGCGAGTTTCCTGTCAGCGTCTTGGAAGAAAGGACGCTGCGCTTCGCTCGTGCGCTTCGCCTGCTCACTTGTTGCCTGCCGCTGCGCGAACCCCTTGCCCGCTTGATTGCGATCCCAAGCGCCGCTTTCGACCGGCGGGATGGCAGCGGCGTCGGCGAGAACGACCATCTCCGGCGAATCGAGCGAATAGAGCGTGTAGCGAGGGCGTTCCGCGCTGCGCGCCGCCGCCGGCATCGGCGGCACAGCAACCGGGCCAGGCAATGACGCATTGCCGCCGCAGTCGCCGAGCAAAATTGCACTTTCACTCTGTTCGACGTGGCGTGTCCATCGGCGCGCGTTCTCGATCAGTGCCTCGCGCCGCTCGGGCGAGACGTTGCTCGCCTCGATCCGGCGAGTCTCGAGCGCGAGCACGGCGGCCCATTTCTGCCGTTTGAGTTGCACGATCACTGCGAGTCGCGCGCACTGCGAGGCCCGGTCAGACACAGTGCCTTGCAGGCGCAGCAACTCGGCATTGATGCGGATGTCGAGCGCGGCGACTTCGGTCGAAGGAACAAGGTCAGGATGGCGGATGACGTCGAGGATGATGAAAAGCCAACGCTCGAACTCGGTCGAGAACTGCCGCTTCAGGTACCGCAGCAGGACGAGACGCTCGTAGCGATCCAGCTGCAGTAGCGCCGCGTGCGCTTGACTCATCTCCCGCTTGAAAGTCGTCTCGTCGAGGCCACCCGCGCGAACCTCGCGCTCGAGCACTTCGCGCAGCTCGCTCAGGGTCCCGGGCTGCAACGCATCGACGCCTCCGCTCAGCGCGACGAGCATCGTCGCGATTCGCTGCTCCTGCGCCCGTTCGGCGGCGTCGGCGCCATTGGTGGAGCGGGCGGTCGCGGGGATCGGCGGTATGCACAAACGCTGCGGCGGTCGGCTGAGCGAAAAGGATTGGCAGAGAAGGGTCGGTGGCGCGCAATCGGCGTCGCTTCGACAAGCGGGCGGTGCCGCGTGGCCGCCGAAGCCTGAGGTGGCACACGCCGTGGCGACGAAATACCTCGCGAGCCGCCGTCTCATGCCACTACCAAGCCCTCGTTCACGGAGCCTCGAGGTACATCGCTTGCAAACACAGAGGCAGTCGATGCTGCCCGCTGGGCCGGCGTCCGTACCTGTCCGTACCTACAAGCGCGCCAAGCGCCAATGTTGGCATGAGGTCGGCTTCGATTCAACAGCGCGGCATGAACGCAGCATTTCGCCAAAAAAGAGTGAGCTCTACTCGATTGGCTGCATCGACGTGGTCTTGGTGGCAGGACCATCCGACCATTGCCCATCCCCATTCAGAGCCATAGGTCCGCCGCCAGTCTCGCGTTCTAGACTTTCGGTGGATGGGTCACGGTCGGCGGAGGATGGTGATGCCAGCTCGCTTGGGTCTTTGGACCGGTGTTCTCGTGACGCCGCTGGCCGCTCTCTTGGCGCTCGGATCGGCAGGCGCAGGTCATGGGGACTATGTGTTCGCCAAGCTGCTGTTCCCCGCGTTCATGCTTCCGCCCTTGGGGTTGCTCATTTGGCTAGCGCTCGCCCAGTATCCCCTTTACGGCTGGATCATCGATTGGACTCGGCAGCGCAAACAAGCCCGGCGCGGAACAGCAATCGTGGCCGCTCTGCATCTGGGCGCCTTGGCAATCATCGTCTTCCATCCACCCGATGGCTTCGGCTCAGCGCTCAGCTACCGGCCCGAATATTCGGTGCTGTGCGAAACGAGCGAGCGCTTCGATTGGATCGGCCGCAGAGGATCGTGGGATCTCGCGCTCAAGGGCGTCGACTATCGCCTTTCCGTTTGGGAGGAGGGTGCCAATCGGACCGCCTCTCGTCCCCTCGAAAGGGCCACCTGGATCAGGATCAGCGGCTTGACCCTGGGGCGGGCGGTCGGCTGGTATGCGCCGGAGATGCTGTACGACCCGGGCAGCGCAGTGTTGATCGTCAACGGCCACCCGGTCTCGGCGTTGCCGCGAGCTTGGAAGGGTGGAAGCGAACGCAGTTGGGCGCCGGAGGTCGAAGTTCCTGTTCCTTTGAATCTGAACGCGGAGCAGTTCTCCATCGGCTACTACATCGCCTTTCCCATCGAGCCGAAGGTCGGAGATCACTATGAGCTGGACCTCGGCACGGCGCTGCTTGACAACGCAAGCGTTCGTCTGCCGAAGCAGCGTTCCTGTCACTGCCCCGGTAAGTTTCTCTGGAGAAAGCCCGGCCACCCCGGGCCGACGACGGACGAACAAATCTGCTAGCGATGCGGAGACGAGGACGCCTCCATGGGTGACTCCGGCTCCGCCACCTCAGTGGGCGTGCCGGCAAGTCCTTCCGCCAAAGACAGCAAGGGCTTCGGCCACACCGATCTCGTGACCTGCTGAAGCCGCCCCTCGATCGACGGCCGTTCGGTCGAGCGTCAGCGGATGAAGAGCACCGGTGTCGAGCACAGCGCCAGCACCTTCGACGCGACGGATCCGAGGACCAGGTTCGCGAGGTTGCCGTGGCCGCGTGACCCCATGACCACGAGATCGAACCGGCCTTCGTCGGCGAGCGATGCGATCGACTCCGCGGCGTGGCCGACGGCCTTCACGAAGTCCGCCTCGATGCCTTGCTGCTTGAGGAAGGGTCGGATCGGCCGGAACACCTCCTCCGCCTCGGACTCGTAGAAGTTGCGCAGCGTGCCTGCGTCCACGTATCGGGCCGCGTGGTTCGACACGGCCGGGACGCTGTGGATCACGGTGTATTCGTGCTTGGGACCAAGCCATTCTTCGTGTGCTGCGAGGTACGCAAGCATGCGCTTCGTGTATTCGCTGCCGTCGACCGCGATGAGGATCTTCACAGTGCGCTCCCGAATCGTGATTTGCGCCGGCCGGATCGCCGACGACGCCGGCGCCTGGCCCGATGTCCATTGTTCGCCTGTCCCCGGGGGTCGCCTTGACTGACCTCAACGGAACGCGATCACTGGCGAGGAAGCCATGGGAATCGGGTGTGGCCGCCACCTGCCATTGCGCCTGGTCAACGCCTGCTCGAGGCGGATGCGCCACGATGCTCGCGAAGGAGCACGCGGTGAAGATCCTGGTGGCGGCGGACGGCAGTGCGTGCGCGCGCCGCATCGTCGACTATCTGGCGAGGAGCGACGGCCCCTTCGGCGCGAACCACGAGTACGAGTTGCTTCACGTCGTCGAACCCCTGCCTCATGCCGCCGCAGCGCATGAACCCGTCGCATCGGTTCACCACCTCTACGACGAGGACGGCAGGATGGTGCTGCGCGAGATCGAGGCGTTGTTCGATCGCGCCGGGATCCGCGTGAAATCGGGTTGGGTGCTCGGGCGACCGGCTGCCGCTCTCGCAAGGCATGCCGATGAGGGACACTGCGACCTTCTCGTCCTCGGCTCGCATGGTCGCGGACAGCTCGGCAACTTCGTGCTCGGCTCGGTGGCCGCGGAAGTGCTCGCCTGCTGCCGTACCCCGGTGCTCGTCGTCCGGTGAGTGCAGACAGCCGTCTCGATCGCGCCGGTCTCAGCAGCGAAGAGGCCGCACGGCGCCTGCAGCGATACGGCCCGAACGAGATCGCCGATCGCGATCGCAAGAGCTTCGCCCACACCCTGCGGACGATCCTGACGGAGCCCATGTTCGCGCTGCTGCTCGTCGCAGCGGCCGTGTATCTGCTCGTGGGCGACCTCGCCGAAGGCCTCCTGCTCGCCGCGTTCGCATGCGTCACGGTCGGCCTCGTCGTCTTCCAGGAGCGGCGAAGCGAGCGGGCGCTCGAAGCGCTTCGCGACCTGGCGGTGCCTCATGTCCGCGCCATCCGCGACGGATCGCTGCGGCGGATCCCGGCGCGCGACCTCGTGCCCGGCGATGCCTTCCGGGTCGCGGAGGGCGAGCGCGTCGGTGCAGACGCGGTGTTGCGCGACGCGAGCGGGCTGTCGATCGATGAATCGCTGCTCACCGGCGAGTCCGTTCCGGTCCGCAAGCGCGTCGCGTCGGGCGAGGACGCTCCGGCGATTCAGGAGCCCACCGCGGACGCCGGCGATGTCGTGTATGCCGGCACGCTCGTCGTCGCCGGCCACGGCCTCGCGGTCGCGCTGCGCACGGGCAAAGCGTCTCACATCGGCGGCGTCGGCGCTGCGATCGCGAGCATCGACTGCACACCGACGCGGCTCGAACTCCAGTTGCGGCGCGTCGTTCGCGCGTTCGGCGCCGGGGCGTTCGTGGTCTGCGCCGTTGTCGTCGTCTGGTACGGCTCGGTGCGCGGGGACTGGATTCAGGCGCTGCTCGGCGGGATCGCGCTCGGGATGGCGATGCTTCCCGAGGAGTTCCCGATGGCGCTGGCGGTGCTGCTCGGGCTCGGCGCCTGGAGGTTGACGCACGTGAAGGTGCTGGCGCGCCGTCCGGCCGTCGTCGAAGCGCTCGGAGCCGCAACCGTGCTCTGCGTCGACAAGACCGGGACGTTGACCGAGAACCGCATGCAGTTGCGGCGCCTCGTCGGCGCGGACGAGGACGTCGATCTCTCGGCGCACGGCGACTGCGGCGAGGCCACCCGCCGCCTCCTCGAGATCGCGGTGCTCGCGTCGAACCGATCTGGCGTCGAGCCGATGGATCGCGC
>Ga0070667_100003353_pt1 | contig 13680 bp, 9 predicted proteins | sample KBSS33metaG_FD_64659 | JGI IMG/M metagenome (GOLD analysis project Ga0070667, IMG submission 64659) | Switchgrass rhizosphere microbial communities from Kellogg Biological Station, Michigan, USA - KBS S3-3 metaG | ecosystem: Host-associated > Plants > Roots > Rhizosphere > Soil ...
ATATTGCCGACTGCCTTTTGATATTTAATACAGCCGCACTTTTTTTAAAGGCAAGGCTTTGCCACTGAATTAAGCCTTGCCCAAAGTTGACAGTGAAATCGCCCATAGCAAGCGATTTTATAATGCCCAGCCGGCGTAGAAAAAAATGGAACGAATAAAAATCGAATCCGAGTTGCTGATGTCCTTTAAAGAATTGTTCGCCTGCATCTTTGTCGCCCAGCAAGCCCCATTGCAGCAAATTCTTGTAATTATAACTATACCGGAAATATATTTTACCGCTACTACCCAGGTAATAATTGGCGGCCGTATCAACAGGTTTATTGTATCCTTTTGATCTTTCCATGGCAATGCCATAACGAGCCAGCAACAGGATATCCCCACCCTTCCATCGTTCTTTCAAACGCGCAGCCAGGTTTCTATCGTCTGCAACCGTAACAAACGGCAACAAATTTTTGATGGTAGCAATATCCCAGGAAGGGATCGCCTGTAATTCATACAGGCTAACCATTTTACCCAATAACCGGCGGTAAAGCAAAAACTGCTGCAACTGCAACCCGCTGATGATACCTAACTCGTTCAGTTCTTCTGCAGTTGCTGTATTCATATTTAAGGGATGTTTTTTAAAATGTTCCTGTTGCTGGAGGTAGGAATCGTCATTGGCAGCTGCTTCGTTTGTCTCCACCAGGTTTTCGAGCTGCTCTTCGGTGCTGGAAGAAAGCTCTTTTTCCTGCGCTGACGCAAGCGAGCTTAACAAGAAGAAACAATATAGCAGCATCCTATTTTTCAATTGGGGGTGCCGGTTTGTCTTCGTGAAAATTAAACAGGAACATGATGGCCGGCGTAAAACCCAGTGGTGTTTGCCAGGTAGAAACGGCATCAAGCCGAACCGTTTTCCATTGAATACCCAGCCCTAAAAAATAATAAGCGTTGGCAGTGCCGGTACCCAGTCTTACAAAAAAATGATCTTCAAAACTGTATTGCAAGGCAGTGTTAATGTTGACCGGTTCATCTTCCTGCTTACGGATAGCCGCACTCACAAAAACTTTGGCTGAGATTTCATAGCCGATACCCGTTGAATAAACAGCCGTCAATTTTTCGGAGCCTGTCTTACCAAACTTGCTGCTGAGCGGGTTGTACGCATGAATGCCGATATGCAATTTGTCGGTGAGGTGCAGCAAGGTACCTGCTTCAAAGTTTACAGCAGCACTGCTGCCATAGCCCGTTAGCCTTATTGCATTATAGTTAAACTGGATGCCAATGTCTATTTTATCACTTAGTTTTTTACCATACCCCAATCCCAGCTGGGAAGTATTGAAATTTTCGCCACCAAAATAATGAAGCGCCAGGCCGAAGCCACCCAGCTTTGATGGCAGTGCAAGGGCGGCGGTATAATGGCTGAGTTCTTTCAGCATAAACCTCCGCTCGCCGTATATACCGGCCGTTGCCTGCTTTATTTCTGCCAGTGCCGCCTGGTTAATAGAACCCGAAAAAGCATCGGTGAAATTCTTGCTGTACACGCCTGTTTCCGTGTAAGCCACTGAAAGCGGTGAACGGGTTTGCTGGCAGTACAATAGATGCATTGCCAGCAACAGCAGCAAGACTATGCTTATTTTTTTCAAGAAAAGGTTTGTGATGGAAAATTAACTGTAATCCCTGTAGGTTGGAAAGAGGAAACACCGGATATGCATGAGAAAACACTGGTCCGCCATTGGTTAAATCAACTTATTTTTTTGTAACCACTGCAAATAAAAGAGGCTATCCCCGCCACTCTCCCCGTCATCACTTCGTGATGTCACCCCTCCCTTTTGCAAGGGGAGGGGAAACATCGAAGATCTTGGGGTGAGTGAGGAGACAGCCTCTTGTTACTATAAATGTTTAATTCTTAGTCTACATCCCAGAATAACCTGGTGCTGAATACATCAATGGTTCCCTGTGCTTTTACATTCTCGCCGTTTGAACCCAGCTCGGTATTAGGGTAATAAAGGCGCAGCGGAAGTTTAGATCCTGCAGGAGCAGAAAGTGATAATGGTGTCACCGGGAAATTGGTGCGGCGGAAATCATTCCATGCTTCAAGTCCGCCGAAATTCACCTGTGCAATCCATTTCTGCATCCATATCGCTTTTAATTTGTCTGTAGAGGCATTCCAGTCTGCCTGGTCAATACCACTACCGAGCAAAGTTGTTGCAGCACTTGCTGCGGTGCCGGTTAAGCGAAATGATTCTTTTACGCCCTGCTCGTAATAACCTTTAGCCGTACCATCCGTGCCGTTTGCAGGTAATGTAACAGCCGCTCCATACAATTGTTTGGCTTCGGCCAGCAGGAAGAAACTTTCTGCGGCAGTCATGATTACCATGCCTCTCGCAAAGTCATTTTTTACAATGATGGATGGGCCGGGATAAGACGTGTTTTGTGAGAGATAACCGGACGCCGCTCCAAATGGTACGCCAACGTAATTGGAAACAATCTCGGGCTTAACACTTACGCCTGGTGTTCCGCTTTCTCCGCCGGCAGCATAGGCAAGGCGTTTCATGCGAAAGGTGTCATTGGTTGCAATAAGAAAATCAAACAGGAATTTTGTGGGGCGCGGGTACCGTGCCAGCGCTTGTGCACCGCCGGAAGAATTATACCCCCAGCGTTCATAGAACGGATTCAGTTTGCCTGCAGACGAAACATAACCCGGATTGGAAGTGACATCCTGGCCAACGCCTAAAAAGCCTTCGGTCACGGCTGCCGCCTTGTTGATTTCTGCTGTTATGTAGGCGTCGCGGCCGGTAACACGGCTTTGACGGATCAATAATCTCAACTTGAGGCTGTTGGCAAACCTTACCCAATTGGTATTGGATCCTTTAAAAACAATATCGGCGCTTTTACCGGCGGCTGAGAATGGATTCGCTTTTATTTCCGTAATCGCGGTATCAAGCACCTTGATCAAATCTTCATAAATAGCTTTCTGGTCGTCAAATTTTGGTGCAAGGCTTCCAACACCTTTCAGCGCATTGGTATAAGGAACATTACCGTATTGATCCACCAGTTGCTGAAAAATCAACGTCTTCATAACCCTTGCCGGCCCTTTAAAGAACGGCTGGCCTTTTGCGCTTGCATTGTCTATCACAAACTGGAAGTCCTCTAAAATATCGTAATAAGTGTCCCACCAGTTGAAATTGGTATTGTTGTACTGGTAGGCGAAAATGGTGGAGCTGATAATGTAAGTGCTTGATTGTGTCCACTGACCTGACCAATAAGATCCAAGTTCATTGGGATCAAGGTAGCCGCCAATCCGGTTGGCTGCCGCAGTAAAAACAAAATCCGGTGTAGAAGTTGGAAGGCTATTGGGATTGGTATTAATGTCCAGCCAGGTCTTTTTACAGCCAGACATCGCTAAAATCACAAAGCAGCTTAATAATATATAACTACGTTTCATATTTAAAAAATATTAAAGTTATTTGAAAGTCAGGTTCACATTAAAGCCATACTGCCGAACGGGTGGTGTTTGAGCGGTTGTGTTAACACCCTGTCCATTATCTGTAGTAAAGCTGAATTCCGGGTCAGTGAATTGATTGGCTTTGTCTACAATCGTGATCAGGTTACGGCCATACAATGCTATCACGGCACCGGAAAAAATCTTGGTTTTCAGCAATAATCCAGCGGGTACAGTATAAGAAAGGTTGATGTCACGCATTTTAACAAACCAACCCGGCGTAACAAAGTTTTCAGCTATCAGGCGGTATTTGTCTGCCCATAAAGAATATTCTGCTTCTCTTACGTTAACGGTTGTGTTGGGTACAAATTTACCGGTACCATCGTCATAAGAAGAGTTCGCAAATACGTGGGGAGTCCGATCTTCTGTCCATTTACCGGAACCCGTGAAAGTCATCTGGCGACCGAGATCGCTGTATACCACATTGCCGCCGCGGTATTCAAAATTGGTAGCCAGTGCAAATGCATGGTATCTCAGGGTGGTGCCCCATCCCAGGATATGCTTAGGAATGGTTCGTCCAAAATTTTTCAAAGGACCTGTTGTGAGCGGATAACCATCGGCTGCACCTACAATAACACGGCCGGTAGCGGGATCGCGCACATAAGAGATCGCTTTGAGGGCCGGAAACGGATTGTTTTTTATAACAAAGGGAGCTGCGTACGAAAATGCGCCGTAGCTGAATTCATCAACACCGGGGTATAGCTGAATAACCTTGTTATCATTATATGAATAACGAACATTGAAATCCCAGTTCAAATTCTTGTTTTTTATGATTTGCAGTCTTAAATCTGCTTCATAACCCCAGTTCTTTGTTTCACCCACATTCAAACGGAGATTGCTGTAGCCCGTTGTATTGGGTATTTTTACAGTTACTACTGAACCAATACTCCTTTGTGTGTAATAAGTCAGATCAAGGCTAATCCTGCCATTCATGAATTGGAATTCTCCACCGGCCTCCCATGATTTTACAATTTCAGGTTTCAGGTTTGCATCGGGCAATACATCGCCAACGCTGATGCCAACCGTATTACCATAAGGAAACCCTGCTGCATTACCGTAACTGGGATCAAGACCATAAATAGTTGAAGCATTGCCCAGGCCATCATTGGCGTTCTTATTATAACCAGCTCTTAATTTTGCGTAGTTCAGCACCCTGCCTTTGAGATGGGGTATTAAATCTGTCAGCATCAGGGATACATCAAATCCATAATAAGGATAGGAATACAGGTTGGTGGCGCGGTTGGGTTTGTAAAACTTAGAGGATGCATCGTAGCGGAAAGTTCCATGCAAATAAATCATGTCTTTCCATCCACCCAGTAAGTCTGCGTAGTACCCAAACTTCCGGTAGTCTGTATTGCCTTCGCCTCCGCCCAGTTCGCCCTGGCGATTGGAAACATTGTATACTTCAGGTACAACAATGGAGGTTGAATTGAGGTTTACATCTTTTGTCTTACGTTCATAAACGTTGAAACCAATCAGCCCCTTGGTACTGAAATCACCAAAGTATTTATTGGTTTGGATCTGCACATCGTTATTCACCGTGTTTTCGCTTGTAATCTGGTCGAAAACAGACCCTTGTATATCGGTTAAAGTTCTTGTAATACCTGCACCATCACCCTGGTCAAACGGCGCCGGCACAACGGCCTTGGTTTTCGCCCAATCGCTGTAAATAAATTTACCGACAGTCGATTTCCGTGTGCGGCTGTTATTCAAAACGCCTATCCTGTCATAGATGTTTAACCAATTGGTCAGTTTGTATGTCAGCTCCATTGTACCGGTGATATCTGCATCGGCATAATTGGTACGCTGATTATCGAGCATGAAATAAGGATTGCTGAAATAGTCGTTGTAATACGCATTGGGGCTGGCAAATTTGTAATTTTTCCAGTCCTGGTAAGTTGACAACGGAATGTGCGCAGCCTGGTTGATACTTTCATTGTAAAAGTCGAACGTGGTACGATCGTAGGTCGCTTGCACATACGATGCGTTAAAACCAGCACGTAGACGTCCCGACTCTGTGGTGGCCCCCAGGCGAACACCGTTACGGATACTTCTGTCTTTGGGTACTACGCCGGTGGCAAGGTTGTTTTCAAGTGAAAGATAAAAAGTGCTCTGATCGTTGCCGCCGCTGATGGCTACCTGGTTATTGGTAGTGATACCCTTGTTCCAGATACGCTCTCTTTCGCCGGGGATGGCCGAATATTTAAGCATATTAACGCTGCCATCTTCAAGTGTGCGGCCGGCCGGACGCATGGAGCCATCGTACTTGTCGCCAAACTGCTGGTTTTCATAAGAACGCCAGTTGTCTTTCAGACGATCGAGGTAATTTGTTTTGTAACCAGCGGTTCCAAAACCTGCGGCGTAATGTGAACCACTTCCATACTGATCCTGGAATTTTGCAAGAATGTTTACCTTTTCAATATTGGTGGAATTGCTATAGGTAACTCTTGCTCTTCCTTTCGAACCTTTTTTGGTGGTGATGACCAATGCGCCGTTTACGCCGTCAGATCCATATAAGGTTGCCGCCTGGCCTCCCTTCAGAATACTGATACTTTCAATATCGTTTGGATTTAACAGGCTCAGCATGGTTTGCGAGCCGGGGGTAGGCAATCCATCAATAACAAGCAATGCGTCGTTGTTGCCGGTCAGTGAGCGATATCCCCGAAGGGTGATTTTAACAGCTGGGTCAACAGAATTATTTACATTGAACACAGCCAACCCTGAAACTTTGCCGGAAAGACTCTGGGCAATCTGCGGAGAGCGGCCTACCATAATATCATCACTGGATACCTTGCCTACAGAATATCCCAGCTCACGGGGGCGGCGACGGATACCCTGGGCTGTAACAATCACCTCTTCCATTGATTTGTTTCCCTTGAGGTTGACGCTTACAGAACCCATACCCCCCACAGGAACCTCCTGGATATCAAATCCAACGGCAGAGAATACCAGCACATCTTTAGGCTCTACCTGTAAAACAAAATTTCCGTTTTGATCTGCGGAAGCACCTGTTTTTTTGTCTTTGAGTTTTACTGTGGCGTAAGGAACGGGATTCCCTTTTTCATCCAAAATTTTACCGGTAATCTTCCGGGACTGGGCATGCAGCATCAAGCAGCCGCTTAATAGCACTGCAAGCAGTGTTGAAAGTTTTCTCATGTTATAGTTATGTTTAGTTAATAGAGACTCGGTTAGGGGGATATTGGAGAATGAACTGGAACAATCAAATAGGAGCAGTCAACAGGTTAACGAAATATTAACACTTGCTAAGATGTGGTAAAAAATTTGAAAGGCCAAAAAAATCCAGCTTTTGAGTAAAAATTCCGGCGAATACCAAAAACGTTTGATCAGCTTTGCGTGGGCGCTTACCTTTGCGCCATGCAAATCTTAGATGGCAAAGCAACTTCCAAAGCAATTGTTGAAGAACTGAAAATAAAAACCGCGCAACGTCATACCGAAGGCAAAAAAATACCGCAACTGGCAGCCGTGCTGGTGGGAAATAATGGTGCCAGCGAAACCTATGTTGCCGCAAAAGTAAAAACCTGCGAAGAGATTGGGTTTAAGTCGGCGCTCATCCGGCTGGATGATACCATTACGGAAAACAAATTGCTGGATGTGATTGAAAACCTCAATAACGATCCTGATACCGATGGGATACTGGTGCAGCTGCCCCTGCCCAAACATATCTCCGATGAAAAAATAATCAATGCCATCCTTCCATCAAAAGACGTAGATGGATTTCATCCTATCAGCGTGGGCAGGTTGGTACAGGGACTTCCCAGCTTTGTACCGGCAACCCCTTACGGTATTATGCTGATGCTGGAACATTATAAAATCGATACAAAAGGTATGCATGCGGTGGTGGTAGGCAGAAGCAATATTGTAGGAAGACCCATGAGCATCTTACTAAGCAGCAATACCAATCCTGGCAATTGTACGGTTACTATCTGTCATTCACATACCAGGAACCTGGCAGAAGTATGCCGCAGTGCAGATATACTGGTGGCCGCCCTTGGTAAACCGGAATTTGTTACGGCCGATATGGTAAAAGAAGGTGCTATTGTAATTGATGTAGGTATTACACGGGTGCCCGATGCAACAAAGAAAAGCGGTTTTGCATTAAAAGGCGATGTGCAGTTTGCCTCCGTATCACCAAAATGCAGTTATATAACACCGGTGCCGGGTGGCGTGGGCCCCATGACCATTGCGGCTTTAATGACCAACACTTTCCGGGCCTGTTTGGAGAACAATTAACGCGAATAGGTAGCTAATTAGTGTTTCTCAAAGTAAGGAGTGTTATCGTCTGACACGTTTTCCTTCTGCTGCCAGTAAGCAAGGGTAACCACATGTCCGTCGGGTGTGCGCAGCAATCTTCCAAAAATGGCATTGGTAGCATTAAACATTACATCGGTTACACCTATTGTAAAAGTTGTAGGCGCCGGGGGCGGTGCCGGTATCTCAGCGCCGGCAGGCACGGGCGCAGCAGCTTTTGGCGGTGGACTGGCTGCCACTATCACCGTATAACGATTGTACTCCAGCAGTTTTTTTAGAAACTCAACTCTTTCCTCCAACGCATTTTTTTCTACAATGGCGCATTTGATACCGTTGAGATCTTCAAATTCGTGGTTTTTATTGATGGCCATGTATATTTTTTTGCTGCATCTATTTATTTAATTATTCATAAAATTGTTCGCGGGCCGCCGTATCCGGGCCTGCCTACGATGCGTTCTCACCAAAAACTAACCGAGTAAATATATTCGTACACATTGCTTATTAAGCCAAATAAAATGATGCCTGCCATACAAGCCAGCAGGGCAATCTTCGGATATATATGAACACGCAAAGAAGCAATGGGCTCGTGTTCATTCCGGTCTATAAACATCATTTTTACCAGTGTTAAATAATAGTATAAAGATATGATCATGTTTAACGCGGCAATGGTTATCAAAACATAATTCCCTTTTTCAGCCCCGGCGATCAGCAGAAAAAACTTTCCGAAAAACCCTGCAGCAGGAGGTACACCCGCCAGCGAAAAAAGTGAAATGGCCATCACCCATGCAAGAAAGGGATTGGTTTTATAAAATCCCTTGTAGTCTTCGGTATTCTCCTTACCGGTTAATGCGCTCACGACCGACACCACACCAAAAGCACCCAGGTTGGAAAATATATACACCAGTATAAAGTAAACAACAGAAGCCATTCCAGCACGCGAACTGCCACTGATGCCCACCAAAATAAACCCCGCCTGTGCAATAGACGAAAAAGCGAGTAGTCTTTTAATATTGCTTTGCCGCAATGCAAATAAATTACCCGTGAACATGGTTATAGTGCTTAACACGAACAAGATGGTATACCAAACTGCTGCAAGTGATTTGAACACTGTATACAATACAGACACAAATACAAAGACTGCCGCGCCTTTGGAAATAACCGATAAGTAAGCACTTACTGTTACCGGCGATCCTTCATAGACATCGGCGGTCCATAAATGAAAAGGCACTACAGATATTTTGAAAGCAAAGCCGGCTACCAGTAATACCAGCGCAAACAATTGCAGGGGGCTGCCATCCAGGTGTTGGGGCAATTCGGAAAACAGCAGCGTACCGGTAGTGCCATACAGCATAGAGATGCCAAACAATAAGAGACCTGAGCTAAATGCCGATGAAATAATAAATTTCATAGCTCCCTCCGATGACTGGCGCCTGGTTAAATCAAAATTGGCCATGGCCGCCAGCGGAATACTGGCCAGTTCAAGCCCCAGGTAAAACATGAGTATATTACCGCTGGAAATCATAAAAAACATGCCCAGCAAGGTAGAGAGCAGCAAAATATAGAATTCAATAACGTGCTTGTGCAATCGCAGCCAGTCGTAGGCCTGCAATGAAACGATCAGCGTGCCGAGATTGAGTATATTCTTCTCCGTAATAACCAGCTTACCGGTAAAAAACATTTCGTTGAATAACATTCCCTCCCGGGTGAAAATAAAGCCGGCAATAAAATTGAGCAGCAATAAAATATTCATCAATCTTAATACTGCAGCATTGGTCCATTCTTTGGCCCCTACTTTTAAAAAAAGCAGGATAAATATGATCAGCGTGAGCGTGAGTTCCTGTTTGGCCAGTAAAAAAAATTGCTGCGTCATTAGCGGTGATTCATTTTAGGGTAACTGTTTTAGCAGCTTGCTGGATGATGATTTCGGCGCCCGGGCTCACCAGTTTATTCAACCAGAACGGTGCAACGCCAATAGCAATGATTCCAAACAGCAACAGTGCTGCCGCCAGTCGTTCGTTCCACCTGGCGTCGGTCAAATTTTTATACCCTGCATCAGTAACCGGCCCCATCACCGTTTGGCCCACGGCTCTTAGTATGTACACTGCCGTTACAACAATGGATGCACATGCCAGTATGGTGGAAAAACGGTACCACTTGTCGGGGTTTTGCCAGGCACCCATAAATACGGTCATTTCTGCCACAAATCCGCTAAGTCCGGGCAACCCGAGCGAGCAAAGCCCCGCCAGCACGAACACAGTCGAGATAAACGGCATTATCTTCAGCAGGCCGCCGAGCTTATCTACCATACGGGTGTGCGTGCGGCTGTACAGCATACCGATAGCGGCAAAGAAAAGCGCTGTCATAAGTCCGTGAGAAACCATTTGCATTACAGCACCGGTGATAGAAGTTTTCGTAAGCATGCCAATGCCCAGCAATACAAATCCGCAATGGCTGACCGAGGAATATGCATTGATGTATTTCAGATCCTGCTGCATCATGGTAGCAAAAGCGCCATAAATAATGGCAATGGTAGCCAGTAATATAATAACCGGGGCATATACACGGGCTGCTTCGGGCATTAAATAAGTAGCCACCCGCAGGCATCCATAGCCACCCAGCTTCATAGAAATGCCGGCTAAAAACATCGATGCCGCTGTTGGGGCAGCCGAATGACCATCGGGCACCCAGGTATGAAAAGGAAACAAAGCCGAAAAGATACCAAAGCCGCCAAACACAAAGGGGAAAAATAGTAATTGCGCCTGAAGGGGAATATTCATCCGGGCTATCTGCAGCAGGTCAAAGCTATGCGCTCCCCTGGCAGTGGCCGTAGTATTGAAATACAAACCCATTAACCCGGTAAAGACCAATGCAGAGCCCGCCATCAGCATCAGTGCCAGCTTCATGGCACTGTATTCTTTTTTGCCACTTCCCCAAATACCAATTAGTAAAAACTTTGGAATAACGGCCAGTTCCAGAAAGAAAAATAACATAAACAAATCAAGCGAAATAAAAAAACCATACGCTCCTGCACTAAGGAATACCAGCAAAAAGAAAAACTCCTTACTCATGGTGTCTGTGTGCCATGAAACCAATATACCAGCAAGTACCACAAAAGCTGTAAGCAGGATCATAGACACCGATATGCCGTCTACGCCTACATGATAATTAATATTGAAGGAAGCAAACCAGACATAACCCGATTTAAACAGCATGGGGTCGCCGTCACCCGCCGCCCGCGCCCGCCAGAATAATACCAATAAAACAAATGCCAGTATCAATTGCAGCACCGCCCCTGTAAAGGCAATGGCGCGTACCTGTTGTAAGCCTTTACAGCATAGAATGGCAAGCGCCGTCATCAATGGAAGCAAAAGCAGTAAGGACAAATTCATGTAGAATAATTATTATTGTTTAACCTCAGCCCAAACCTCTCTCTAAAAAATAGATCACCATTATTGTAAGCCCGGCGATGCCTGCAAAAAAATACAATGCATAGTTCTGTACCTTGCCCGACTGTATCCCTTTTATGATACGGGCAGTTTTCGCCGTGGCACCGGCTATTTCATTCATCAAGCCATCCACTATATTCCTGTCAATCCATGCAGCGGGCCTGCCAATACCATTAAATATGATTTTCTTCGTAAAGAAGAGATATATCTCGTCAATATAGAATTTCCTGTAAGCTGCACGGTATAAACCCCTCGCGGCTGCAGCCATTTTTTCCGGGCGATCGTTTTTTCTTCCATACAGCAAGGCGGCCATTGCAATGCCCGTTATGCCCAGCAGCACAGGCACTATGGAAAAGCCAATGTCTATATGTGTTTCCAGCGGAAGACCGGTGGCAGTAATATAGTTTGAAAAAGGAATAAAGCCGGCAAAGATTGTTATAGCGGCTAAAATAATCAATGGCAACTTCATGGTTAAAGTTCCCTCACCATGCAACCCGTGAACTTCAACCCCACCCTCCCCGAACCCGGCGCTTTGTTTGTTCCAGAAAACAGAAAAATACAAACGGAACATATAAAAAGCCGTGAGTGCTGCAACCAGCAAACCCACGCCATACACCCATTTATTTTGGTGAAAAGCGGCTGTCAAAATTTCTTCCTTACTGAAAAACCCCGAAAATGGAGGGATGCCCGCTATGGCCAGGCAGGCAATCAAAAAGCAACTATGCGTCACCGGCATATATTTTCGCAGTCCGCCCATGTCTTTCATGTCGTTGCTGTGCACTATATGGATAACAGCGCCTGCCCCAAGGAACAATAATGATTTAAAAAATGCGTGTGTAAACAAATGGAACATAGACGCCATATACCCCAGCCCTTCTTCGCCGCTGTATCTTGAAACACCCAACGCAAACATCATATACCCGATCTGCGACATGGTTGAATAAGCCAGCACTCTTTTAATATCTGTTTGCGTACAAGCTATCACGGCTGCAATCAATGCGCTGAACGCACCTACATAAGCTACAATATCCAGCGACAATCCATCAACAGAAAAAACAGGAAATAATCTTGCCACCAGGTATACGCCGGCCACCACCATGGTAGCCGCATGTATCAGGGCAGAAACAGGTGTGGGGCCTTCCATGGCATCTGGCAACCAGATGTGCAGGGGAAACATGGCCGACTTACCAGCGCCACCTGCAAATACCAATACCAATCCCCAGGTGAGTGCCGATATACCCATGAAAGAAGCGCTGCCAATAGCAATCGACCAGGAAGATTGCGTATTGGTTAAACGTTGTATCAAAAGGCCGAAGTCGAGGGTCTCGGCATTAAATGCGAGAATCAAAATACCTATCAGGAAACCAAGATCGGCAAAACGGGTAACAATAAACGCTTTTTTGGAAGCTGCCACGGCGGCAGGCTTGTCAAAATAAAAACCGATGAGCAAATAGGAAGATACCCCAACCAGTTCCCAGAAAATATATAACTGAAAAATATTGGAAGACAATACCAGGCCCAGCATAGAAAAGGTAAAGAGTGAAAGAAAGGCATAATAAGTTCCCAGCCTTTCCTCTCCTTTCATATAGCCTATGCTAAAAACATGTACCATTAAAGAAATAAAACTCACTATCACCAGCATCAATACCGAAACAGGATCCAGCAAGAGCCCCATATCTATTGAAATATGCGGTGAAAATTGCAGCCAGGTATATTTAAAAGCAACCACCTGCTGGTAGACGCCGTTCACTTTACCGTTGTGAAAAAAATAATCGCGGGCGGCAACAAACGACAGTATGGTTACCATTAGCAAGGATATGGTTCCGATGATGCCTGCTACGCTGTTCATGTATTTACGGCCGAATAACCCCAATAGCAGAAAACTGGCCAGTGGCAATAAGGGAATCAATAACAAGTAGAAAGGCTGGCCCATAGGTTATTATTAGAATTTCATTTCAGTGGCATCTTCAGCGTCGATTGAATCGTGGTTCCTGTACAGGTTAATAATAATAGCAATTGCCACGGCTGCTTCCGCCGCGGCAATGGTGATAATAAATATGGTAAAAAAAATGCCATCCAGCCTGCCCTGGAACAGGTACTTGTTAAACGCTACAAAATTGATGTTGACACTGTTCAGCATTAGTTCCACCGCCATCAGCACTGTAATCAGGTTACGACGGGTAAATAATCCGTATATCCCTATAAAAAACAATGCAGTGCTTACAAATAAGATCTGGGTTAGTGAAATTTGGTTCATTTGTATACAGTATTTAGTATAATGTACTTAGCATGCAGACTACGCATTAATAAATATTTTGTTTGATATTCTTTATTACGCTGGTGCTATGATCCTAAAACATTGTTATATCGTCGTCTGAATGCAAGCCACACGCTTATTTAAAAGAGCCAATGTATTCTTATCCGGATGGCAATGATTCTGCATCTATTGTTAAAAGAACTTATTGATGAATACTCAATGCTACACAC
>Ga0070667_100003354_pt1 | contig 13673 bp, 11 predicted proteins | sample KBSS33metaG_FD_64659 | JGI IMG/M metagenome (GOLD analysis project Ga0070667, IMG submission 64659) | Switchgrass rhizosphere microbial communities from Kellogg Biological Station, Michigan, USA - KBS S3-3 metaG | ecosystem: Host-associated > Plants > Roots > Rhizosphere > Soil ...
ACGCGCCGCGACGACGAGATGCGCCAGGCCCAAAAGCTCGCGCCAGCGGTGCCACGTCGGCAGCCCGACAAGCGCGTCGGCGCCGACGATCCAGAGGAGCGGCCGAGCGGCGTCCTCAGCCCGAAGCTCCTCCAGCGTGAGCACGGTGTAGCTTTTGCCGCCCCGGCGGATTTCGCGCGGATCGATCGCGAGACCTGGAAACTCCGCGCACCCTAGGTCGAGCATGGCCAGGCGATGCGCCGCGCTCGCGTGCGGACGGTCACGATGCGGTGGATCGCCGCTGGGAACGAGCCGGACTTCCGCCAGTCCGAGTCCGCGGCGCACGTCGTCGGCGAGGCGGAGATGGCCGTAGTGGACTGGATCGAACGTGCCTCCGAGGAGACCGAGTGGCGGCAACGCCGGCATGTCAGCCCCCGTGACCGCTGCGCGGAACGCCGATGACGAGCGTTTCCGCGTGGTCGATCTCGGCCTCGATGGCGCGAAGCGTCTGCTCGTTGATCACCTGTGCATCGCGGAGTGCGTGCAGCTCGACCCGCTCCGCACCGAGCGCGTCGAGGCGAAGCCGCTGCTCGCTCGCCGCCAGGTTGTCCAGGTCGACGCGGCGCGGTCCGTTGGCGGCGTGGCGGTTGAGCCGCGATTCGTAGTCGGCGATCAGTCGATGCGCGAATGAGACTTCCTCGGCGCGCTTCAGCCGGGGCAGCGCGCTGCGCAAGGCATTGGTCGCGGCCTGTGCGATCGAGAGGCGGGCGGCGCGCTCCTCGCGCTCGGCGCCGCCATCGCCGCGGAGATGCAGCACGCGAATCAGCACCGGCAGCGTGAGGCCATTGATGAGGAGCGTCAGCACGATCGTCGACGCGGCTAGAAAGAGGATCAGATCTCGGCCCGGAAACGGCGCGCCGTCCCCGAGCGTCAGCGGCAGCGAGAGCGCCGCGGCAAGCGTCACCGATCCCCGCAGTCCGGCCCAGCCGACCAGCAGCACCGCCCGGGGGTTGTGCCAGCCTTCGCGTGCGCGGATTTTCCGGAACAGCAGGAGCGGCAGGTAGGTTCCCGGATATACCCACAGCACGCGCAGCGCGGTGATCGCCGCGTACAGCACGAACGCGTAGGTCGCAAGCTCGCCCCAGGTGCGCCGCGTGAGGCTCGTCACGACACCGGGCAGTTGCAGGCCGAGCAGGATGAACGCAAGGCTGTTGAAGACGTAAAGCAGCATGCCCCACACCTCCCAGCCATGGCGTCGCGTCGCGACGTTGAGATGCCGGGTGTCGTGCCATCCGGCATACAGACCCGCGGTCACCGCCGCGAGCACGCCGGAGAGGTGCAGCTTTTCCGCCACCAGATACGCGGCGTAGGGGGTAAGGAGGGAAATGATCGTCTGGATGGTGGGATCGTCGACGCAGTAGCGGACGAGGCGCACGCGCACTTGGCCGATCACGGCGGCGACGGCGGCGCCCGCGATCGCCCCGCCGCCCGCGAGCAGGACAAGCTCGCCTGCCGCCTCCGTCAGCGAGAAGGCGCCGGTGGCGGCAGCGGCGACCGCGAACTTGAAGGCGACGAGACCGGAGGCGTCGTTGATCAGGCTTTCACCGTTCACGATATGCGTGACGCGCGATGGCAAGGGCAAGCGCTCCGTCACCGCGGCAGTGGCCACGGCGTCCGTCGGCGACACGATCGCACCAAGCGCGAAGGCCGCGGCGAGCGGCAATGCTGGAATCAGCCAGTGCATCAGGTAGCCGACCACCACGACCGTGGCGGCGACGAGCCCGAATGCGAGCAGAAGTATCGGCCGCAGGTAGCTCAGGAATTCGCGCTTGGGAAAGAGCCAGCCGTCGCTGAACAGCAGCGGGGGAACAAACAGCAGGAAAAAAATGTCGGGATCGAGCTTGATGCCCGCGAATCCCGGCACGAACGCGAGCAGGGTGCCTCCCGCCGTGAGCAGGATCGGCAGCGGCAGCGGGACCCAGCGCCCGATCGCGCCGAACGCCGCTACCGCGACGAACAGCGCAAGCGCCATCTCGATCGTGGGCATCTGCGCTTCAGAATCCCGCGCCGGGTGTTTCCAGGTACGCGATCTCTTCCGGGGTGGACGTCCGTCCGAGAATCGCGTTGCGATGGGGAAAGCGTCCGAAGCGCGCAATCACGTCGGCATGGCGCTTCGCCCAATCGAGCGGCTCGTCGACGCCGGTCTCGCGCGCAAATGCGCCGAACAGTTCGACCGCCCGCGCCTGCATCGCGGGATCCTCGCTGTGGACGAACGGCATGTAGAGGAAGCGCCGCTCCGCGGGATCGAGCGCGAGGTCGTAGCCCTTGGCGATCGCGTCCTCCGCGGTTGCCAGCGCACGTACGTCACCGGAGAAGGCAAGCGGCGAGTCGCGGTAGACGTTGCGCGTGAACTGGTCGAGCAGGATCACCCGCGCGAGCGCGCCTTGCGGGTCGTGACACCAGTCGCCGAACGCGCCCGCGCGCGCGGAAGCGATGGCGTCGCCGAAGCGCGCGCGGATGGTTGCGTCGAAGGCGGCATCCTTGCGAAACCATTCGTCGCGCAACGCGTGCGGCCGCGGTCCGAACCAGAAGTCGAGCACATCGCGGGCCACGGAATCGAGCGCCATCGCTCCATGATACGGGTTCGCGACGGTGGCCGAGCGGCGCTTCCGCGGGCTGTTAAAGTCCCGCCAGAATCGTCGCCCCCAGTATGCAGACCTCCTACCGCAATATTTTCCTGCTGGCTTGCTGCCAGGCGCTTCTCCTCGTCAACACCTCGGGCCTGACGCTGATGAACGGCCTGGTCGGGTATTCGCTCGTGGACGCGAAGAGCCTGGCGACGCTTGGCGCCACGACGTTCGTGCTGGGCTCGGCGCTCGCGGCGATGCCCGCGTCGGCATGGATGGCGCGCGTGGGCCGTCGCGCAGGCTTCATGACGGGGGCCATGGTGAACATTGCCGGCTGCGTGGTGGCGGCGATTGCGCTCGCGCTGCGGAGCTTTCCGTTGTTTTGCGCGGCCACCGCTGTGATCGGCGTCTACACCGCGTTCGCAATGCAATATCGGTTCGCGGCGGCCGAGGTCGCGGCGCCTTCGGACCGCGCGAAGGCGATCTCGCTCGTGCTGGCCGGCGGCGTGGTGGGCGGCTTCTGCGGCCCCGAGCTCACCAAGCTCGGCAAGGATTTCTTCGCGATGCCCTTCCTGGGCTCGTTCGTCGCGATGGCGCTGACGGCCGTAGTCGCCATCGCGGTCCAGTCGCGACTGCGCGTCCCCGCACCCTCTGTCGCAGAGGCGCAGGACGGCGGGCGATCGTTGCGGGTGATCATGCGGCAGCCGGTCTTCGTCGTTGCGGTGCTTTGTGCTGCGCTGGGCTATGGGCTCATGAATCTGCTGATGGTGGCCACGCCGCTGGCGATGAGCTTCTGTGGCCTCACCTATGGACAGACTGCGGTCGTCTTCGAATGGCACATCCTCGGCATGTATGCGCCCGGATTTTTCACCGGATCGCTGATCAAGCGCTTCGGCACGCTTCGCGTGATCGGGACGGGGGTGACATTGATGGCGGCGGCTGCGCTGGCGGCGCTGCAAGGCAACACGCTGCCACATTTCGTCGCCGCGCTCGTGCTGCTCGGGATCGGCTGGAATTTCATGTACACGGGAGGCACAACGCTTCTGACCGAAGCCTATACGCCCGCAGAAAAATCGCGCACCCAGGGCGTCAACGATTTCATCGTGTTCGCGACGATGGGCGTGTCGTCTTTTTCGAGCGGATTCCTCGTCACTGCTACCGGATGGGAAACGATGAACCTGGCGGCTCTGCCGGTGCTGGCAATCGTGGCGGTTGCAGTTACGTGGCTCGCGTTTCATCGCCGCCACGCGGTGTCCCCGGTCGCGGCCGACTGACGCCCCTGGCCTGGCGCGGCCGTTGCCGACGGCACGCCGGCCAGATTCCAGTACACCGCGTCGACTGTCTTGCCGCGCGATTCGCGCATCGCGGCGGTGAGAGCGGCGCCCAGCGTATCCGTGTCGCGAAGGTCCCGCGCCGCATGCACGAACGCGACTGCGCGATCGTTGTCCAGCACCAGCGAGCGCACCTCCGCGTGAACGCCGCGGCCGCGAAGCCACGCTTCCGCGGCGCGATCGAGCTCCACGTCGGACGTGTCGATCAGCACGCGCCGGTTGATGGCCGCAAGGAAGATCGCCATCAGGCCCAGGATCACGCCGACCGCGATGGCGACGATCGCGTCGAATTCCGGCCGAGGACCAAAGACATAGCCTACGCCCGCGACGATCAGCGTGAGCAGGATCCCGATGAGCGCGACCGCATCCTCCATCACGACGGCCAGCACCGTGGTGTTGTGGCGATTCACCCGCAGTCCGCGAACGCCGCCGATCTCCTTCAGCGCGATGACGAGCGTGTAGGTCTCGAGCGCGAGCGCCAGCAGCAGCAACCCGAGCACCAGCAGCGAGAAGGGCGCCACCGGCTCGGACGTCGCGAGCGCGTGGATACCGTGATAGAGGTTGATGCCGCAGCCGATGAAAAACACGCTGACTGCGGAGACCAGCGCCCAGAAGAACTTCTCCTGGCTGCGTCCGAACGGATACGTGAGGTCGGGCGGGCCACGGCCGCGAACTTCGCCGACCTTGAGCAGGATCTGGTTGCCGACGTCCGCAAGCGAATGGACGGTCTCGGCGAAGAGCGTCGGCGAGCCGGTGACGAACCACCCGAAGCCCTTGGAGGCCGCGATGATGGTGTTCGTGGCGATGGAAACGGAAACGGACGACGACATCGGCGCGCTTTCAGGCGGAGCGACCGGCGCGCTCCGCCGGTGCGGGTTGGATCAATGGCGTCGGCAGGCAGCAACGCGAGCGGGGCGTGCGGGCCCAGGTTCGCGTCTGCTCAGGTTCTGATCTGGCCGGTGCCGAGAACGATCCACTTGCGGCTCGTCAGCCCCTCGAGGCCGACCGGACCGCGCGCGTGCAGCTTGTTGGTCGAGATGCCGATCTCGGCGCCGAGACCGTATTCGAAGCCATCCGCGAAGCGCGTCGACGCGTTGACGAGCACCGAGCTCGAGTCCACCTCGCGCAGGAAGCGCATTGCATGGTCGTGATCGTTCGTCACGATCGCATCCGTGTGCTGCGATCCGTACTTCGCGATATGGTCGATGGCGGCGTCGAGATCGTCGACGATGCGCACGGCAAGGATAGGCGCCAGGTACTCGGCGTACCAGTCGTCCTCGGTCGCCGGCTTCATCGCGGGCACGACCGCGCGGGATCGCTCGCATCCGCGGAGTTCGACGCCCTTGGCAAAATAGATCTCGGCGAGGGGCGGCAGCACGCTCGCGGCGGCGTCGACGTGGACCAGCAGCGTTTCCATCGTATTGCAGGGCGAGTAGCGCTGCGTCTTCGCGTTGTCCGCGATGCGGATGGCGCGCTCGAGGTCCGCGGAGCGGTCGATGTAGACATGGCATACGCCGTCGAGATGCTTGATCACCGGCACCCTGGCCTCGCGTGCGATGCGCTCGATCAGGCCCTTGCCGCCGCGCGGAACGATCACGTCGACATGCTTTTCGTCGGCGATCAGGTGGCCGACCGCGGCGCGGTCCGATGTCGCGACGACCTGCACTGCGGTCGCAGGCAGATCCGCCGCGGAAAGGCCTTCGTGCACGCAAGCGGCGATCGCTTGATTGCTGCGCATGGCCTCCGACCCGCCGCGCAGGATCGAGGCGTTGCCCGCCTTGAGGCACAGGCCCGCGGCATCCGCGGTGACATTGGGACGCGACTCGTAGATGATCCCGATCACGCCGAGCGGCACGCGCATCATGCCGACCTGGATGCCCGAAGGTCGGAACGCTAGATCGTCGATCTCGCCAATGGGATCGCGCAAGGCCGCGATTTCGCGCAGTCCATCCGCCATTGCGCCGATCGTTTTCGGTGTCAGTGTGAGGCGATCGACGAAGGCCTCGTCGTGCCCGGCGGCGCGGGCGGCCGCCACATCGTCGGCGTTGGCGGCGAGGAGGCGCGCCTCGTCGCGGCGGATCGCTGCGGCGATCGCGTCGAGCGCGGCGTTCTTGCGATCGGTGCCGGCGCGTGCGAGCACGCGCGCCGCCGCGCGCGCGGCTTCGCCGACGCTCCGCATGTACAGGCCGATGTCGTCGAACGTGCCGAGGCCCGGGACGTTGAGGTTGGTCATCCCTGCATTCTAATGCGGCCGTGGACGCCCGGGCCTGGGCGGCTCGATCATGCGCACGCCGTCGTCGCCCGCGAGCAGGATGACGTCCGCGCCGCGCCGCGCGAACACCCCGACCGTCACGATGCCGACGATGCGGTCGATGGCGTCCTCGACACGCTCGGGATCGTCGACCGCGAGGTCGTGGACGTCGAGGATGACGTTGCCGTTATCGGTGACGAACGAGCTCCGGAGCACCGGCCGCGCGCCCATCCTGACGAACTGCCGCGCCACGTGGCTTCGCGCCATGGGGATCACTTCGACGGGAACCGGAAACGCGCCCAGCGACGTCACGAGCTTGGACTGGTCGGCGATGCAGACGAACTTTTGCGCCACGGCGGCAACGATCTTCTCCCGCGTCAAGGCACCGCCGCCGCCCTTGGTCATTGCGCCCTGTGCGGTGACTTCGTCGGCGCCGTCGATGTACACGGGGAGGTCGTCGACGTTGTTCAGCTCCTCGACCAAAATGTGATGCGACTTGAGCCGCTCGGCGGTGCGCACCGAGCTTGCCACGGTGCCCTTGATGCGATGCTTGATCGTCGCCAGCTCGTCGATGAAGAAATTGGCGGTCGAGCCCGAGCCGACGCCGATCCACGCGTCGTCGACGACGTACGCGATCGCCGCACGCGCAACGGCCTGTTTTTGCAAGTCTTGCGGGCTCAACGTGTCGTCTCCGGATCGGGAATTCAAAGGACCGACCTTCGCATATCGGCCAGGAGCTGCGCGAGGAACGTGGTGAAGCGCGCCGCGGCGGCGCCGTCGATCACCCGGTGATCGTAGGAAAGCGACAGCGGCAGCATCAGTCGCGGCGCGAACGCCGAGCCGTTCCAGACGGGCTTCGTCGCGCTTCGCGACACGCCGAGGATCGCGACTTCCGGAGCATTGATGATCGGCGTGAAGGCGGTGCCGCCGATCCCGCCCAGCGACGAGATCGAGAAGCATCCACCCTGCATGTCGGCAGGCCCGAGCTTGCCTTCGCGAGCCTTGGCCGACAGCTCGGCCATGTCCTTCGCGATCTGCAGCACGCCTTTCTGATCGGCGCCCTTGATGACGGGGACGACGAGGCCATTGGGCGTGTCCGCGGCAAAGCCGATGTTGAAGTAGCGCTTGTAGACGAGATTGTCGCCGTCGAGCGAGGCATTGAAGTCGGGGAATTCCTGCAAGGCCGCGACGCTCGCCTTGATCAGGAACGCGAGCATCGTCACCTTGACTCCGGCCTTCTCGTTTTCCTTGTTCAGCGTGTTGCGGAACACTTCCAGCGACGTGATGTCGGCGTCGTCGAACTGGGTGACATGCGGAATCATCACCCAGTTGCGCGCCAGGTTGGCACCGGAGATCTTCCTGATGCGCGACAGCGGCTTCGCTTCGATCGGCCCGAATTTGGCGAAGTCGACCCGCGGCCACGGCAGCAGATCGAGCGCACCGCCGCCGGTGACGCCGCCCGCGGGTGTGCCGGGCGTTGTGCCCTGTCCCGCCAGCGCGGACTTCACGAACTGCTGCACGTCGTCCTGGAGGATGCGGCCCTTCGGACCCGTGCCCGTCACCCGGGCAATATCGACGCCGAGCCGCCGCGCGAACGCGCGCACCGCTGGCGACGCATGGGCGGCAACGAAGGTCGTCGCATCGATCGCGGCTGGCGTGAGCATCGATGCGTGTGGCGCGGGCTCAGGTGCCGTTGCAGCCTTCGGCGGGGGTGACGGAGCCGGGGCAGGCGCAGCGGGCGGCGATGCCGCCGGCGCAGCGGGCTGCGCCGCGGCGCTCGTTGCCGTGCTTGTCCCTGCATCGAGCGTCATGATGACGCTGCCTTCGCTTACCTTGTCGCCGACCTTGATCCTGACCTCGGCGACGGTGCCCGCGGCGGGCGAGGGCACGTCCATCGTGGCCTTGTCCGATTCGAGCGAGACGAGCGGATCCTCGACCTTGACGGCGTCGCCAGCTTTAACGAAGAGCTCGATCACCGGCACGTCGGTGAAATCGCCGATATCCGGCACCTTGACTTCGACGATGCTCATCTCGACCCCGCGGCGGTCGCCGGTTGCGGAAAGCCCATGATCGCGGAAGCGACCAGACGCCGCAAAGGGATGCCTAGACCGTCCATGGCGCGGGCTTTCCCGGATCCAAGCCGTACTTTTCCATCGCCTCGACAACCTTCGCCCTGGGAACCTTGCCGTCGTCGGCAAGGCTCTTGAGGGCCGCGACGGTCACCCAGCGACGATCGACCTCGAAGAAGTAGCGGAGCTTTTCGCGGGTGTCGGAGCGACCGAAGCCATCGGTGCCGAGCGTCAGGTAGCGGCGCGGCACCAGTGCGCGGATCTGCTCCGAGAACGCGCGCATGTAGTCCGTCGCGGCGATCACGGGCCCTTCGGTTTCCGCGAGGCAGGCCGTGACGTGGGGCACCTTCGCGGGCGCGTTCGCGTTCAGCATGTTGTGACGCTCGCACGCGTAGCCGTCCCGCGCGAGCTCCGTGAACGACGGGCAGCTCCAGAGATCGGATTCGATGCCCCAATCGTCGCGCAGCATGTCCGATGCCGCGATGACCTCGCGAAATATCGTGCCGGAGCCCAGGAGCTGCACGCGCAGCGCCTTCGCCTTCTCCGCTCCGCGCCTGAACAGGTACATGCCCTTGATGATCGACGCCTCCGCGCCTTCGGGCATCGCAGGGTGAGTGTAGTTCTCGTTCATCACGGTGAGGTAGTAGAAGACGTCCTCCTGCTTCGCATACATCCGCGAAAGGCCGGCGTGGATGATCACTGCGACCTCGTACTGGAACGTGGGGTCGTACGAGATGCAGTTCGGAATCGTCGCCGAGACCTGGTGCGAATGGCCGTCCTCGTGCTGGAGGCCTTCTCCGTTCAGCGTCGTGCGGCCCGCGGTGCCGCCCAGCAGGAAGCCGCGCGAACGCATGTCGCCGGCCGCCCAGCAGAGGTCGCCGACGCGCTGGAAGCCGAACATCGAGTAGAAGATGTAGAACGGGATCATCGGCACGTTGTGCGTCGAGTAGGACGTCGCCGCCGCCATCCAGTCGCACATGCCGCCCGCTTCGTTGATGCCTTCCTGCAGGATCTGCCCGTCCTTCGACTCCTTGTAGAACATGAGCTGATCCTTGTCCTCCGGCGTATAGAGCTGGCCTTGCTGATTCCAGATGCCGAGCTGGCGGAACATGCCTTCCATTCCGAACGTTCGCGATTCGTCCGGCACGATCGGCACCACGTGCTTGCCGACGTTCTTGTCGCGGAGCAGCGTCTGCAGGATCTGCACGAAGGCCATCGTGGTCGAGATCTCGCGGTCGTCCGAGCTCTTCAGGAAGCGGGCGAAGGCGGCTAGCTCCGGCACCGCGAGCGGATACGCGGTATGCCGGCGATGCGGCAGGTAGCCGCCCAGCGCCAGGCGATGCGCGCGCATGTATTCGAGCTCGGGCGAGCCTTCGGGGAAGGTGACGTACGGCGCTTCCTCCAGCTTGTCGTCCGGTACCGGGATCTCGAAGCGGTCGCGGAATTTCCGCATCGCCTCGATCGACATCTTCTTCTGCTGGTGCGTGATGTTCTGCGCCTCGCCCGACTCGCCCATGCCGTAGCCCTTGATCGTCTTGGCGAGGATCACGGTCGGCTGCCCTTTGTGATTGACCGCGGCGGCGTAGGCCGCGTAGATCTTGTGCGAATCGTGGCCGCCGCGGTTCAGCCTCCAGATGTCCTCGTCCGACCAGTCGGCGACGAGCTCCTTCAGCTCGGGCGTGTTGAAAAAATACTCGCGCACGTAGGCGCCGTCCTTCGATTTGAACGTCTGGTACTCGCCGTCCACGCATTCCATCATGCGGCGTTCCAGGATGCCCTTCTTGTCGCGGGCGAACAGCGCATCCCAGTGGGTGCCCCAGATGACCTTAATCACGTTCCATCCCGCGCCGCGAAAGTCGCTTTCGAGCTCCTGGATGATCTTGCCGTTGCCGCGCACCGGGCCGTCCAGCCGCTGCAGGTTGCAGTTGACGACGAAGATGAGATTGTCGAGATTCTCGCGCGACGCCATGCCGATCGCGCCCATGGACTCCGGCTCGTCCATCTCGCCGTCGCCCATGAACGCCCACACCTTGCGGCCATCGGTCTGCACGTGCTCGCGGTCCTGGAGGTACTTCATGAAGCGCGCCTGATAGATCGCCATCAGCGGACCGAGTCCCATCGATACGGTCGGGAACTGCCAGAAGTCCGGCATCAGCCACGGGTGCGGATACGATGAAATGCCTTTGCCGTCGACTTCCTGCCGGTAATAGTCGAGCTGCTCGTGCGTCAGGCGTCCCAGCATGAACGCGCGGGCATACACGCCGGTTGCGGAATGGCCCTGGACGAACACGAGGTCGCCGCCGTGCTTGTCGGAGGGTGCGTGCCAGAAGTGGTTGAAGCCGACATCGTAGAGCGACGCGGCCGACGCGAAGCTCGCGATATGCCCGCCGACGTTCGTGTGCTTGTTGGCGCGGACCACCATCGCCATCGCGTTCCAGCGAACGACCGAGCGAATCTTGTGCTCGATCGTCTGGTCGCCGGGAATGCGTACCTGCTTCTCCGGCGGGATCGTGTTGATGTACGCCGTGTTGGCCGAGAACGGCATGTAGGCGCCCTGGCGGCGGGCCGTGTCGATCAGCGTCTCGATCAGGAAGTGCGCCCGGTCGGGTCCCTCGACCGCGAGCACGGCGTTGAGAGCCTCCACCCATTCCCGCGTTTCCTGCGGGTCGACGTCCTTGATCATGTCCATTCGAATCTCCTAGGGGGCTGCGGACGATTCTATGCGCCGCGTATGCCGCTGTATCGTTCCAATGCCGCCGCACCCGTCACGCGGGAACCCGTGCGTCGCTGATCTGCCAAATGGAAGCCATTTCCATTCTAGCGCGCATCGATGGAGCGCAGCTGCCACTCCAATACATTGAATGTGGGCGCTTACTTTGCATCGACCCCTTGTGCGGGATTCGCCGCTTTCTCGTCCGATCTTCGCGATCCCGACCGCAGCAATGCCGCGCCTCCCAGGGCGCTCAATGCGGCGAACACGGCAAATCCCGCGCGGTAGCTGCCAGTGACCGTCGACAGGAGGGCGAAGATCGGCGGACCCGCGACGACGCCGGCAAAGGTGATGAAGCCCGACGCGCCGGTCACCGCTCCTGCCGCACCTTGGGGCGCATGGCGTGCGACCTCCGCCAGTTGCACTCCGTTCCAGCCGATTGCCGTGCAGCCGAACGCGGCGAACACCGCCAGCAATACGACTGTCGGCCACGCTGCGCCGGCCATTGCCGTGATGCCTCCGCAGAGTCCGGCGACGATGCCGATGATTCCGAGCACGCGCCGCGGCGGCCACGCGCGGTCCGCGATCCATCCCCACACGATCCGCCCGGCAACGCCACCCAGCGTCGTGGCTGTCAGCGCGAAGCCGGCGCTCACGAGCGACCACCCCAGCGACTCGTTCAGGTAGACGACGATGAAGCCCGTCAGGCACATCTGGGTCGCCGCATAGACGAACGACACCAGGGCGAGCTCCGTCAGGGCACGCGATTGCCGGATGAGCCGCAGCGGCTTGACGATGGCCGCGGGCGAGAACCGGCGATCGGGACGCCGATCGGTGTCGAGCGCACGCCTGGTCGGCTGCGACGCGATGGCGACGACCACACCGACGCCGGCAATCAGCAGGAATGCGTTGCGCCATCCCGCGATGATCGCAAGCGCCGGCAGCAGGGCGCCCGCCAGCGCCGCCCCCACCGGAACGCCCGTTTGCTTGATCGAAAACGTGAGGGCCAGCTTCTCGGGCGGTGCGGTGCGGATCAGCACATGCGACGAGGCCGGCGTGATCGCTCCGTAGCCGAGCCCAACGCAAACGGCAGCCACCACGAGCACCGGTACGACGCGATCCGGAGCCACCGCAATGATCGCCGCGCCGGCGGCGCAAAGCAGGACGCTCACCTGTGAAACGCGTATCGCGCCATAGCGATCGATGAAGCCGCCGCACGCGAGGCTCGCCATCATCGCGCCCAGATAGACCAGCCCGATGAAGACGCCAATCCATTTGGACGCGATGCCGAAGGCCGGAGCAATCTCCGGCGCCAGCACGGAGGTCGCGGTTGCGGCGAGCGAGGTGAAGATCTGGATCGCGAGGGTGGCGATGAGCGCGCGCAAGGCGCGCGCACGCTCGCCCGCGCGCTGGGCGCCCTCGGTCATTGCGTGCGCTCGAATGCGAGCACGCGCTCCTCCGTGACGATGCAGTCGACCACGAGATCGTGCGGCCCCGTGGGGACTGTCGCGACGACCTGCGCTTCGAACGCGCCGGCAACCCTAGGCGCGCTCGGCGGGAGCAGGGGCAGCAGGCGGTCGTAGTAACCGCCGCCGTACCCCAGCCGTCGGCCCTCGGTGTCGAATGCGAGCCCGGGCACCAGCACCCAGTCGATCGCCGTGAAGTCGATCGGCGCACAGCGCGGCCGCGGCTCGGGAATTCCGCGGTAGCCCGGTGCGATGTCGAAGGCGAGATCGGTGACGCGGTGCAGCGTCAGCATGCGGGTGACGGCGTCGACGCGAGGCGAAACGAGGGTCTTGCCGGCGAGCTGGGCGCGAGTGGCGACGAGCCCCGAATTCCATTCGGAGCGAAACGGAAAGGTCAGCAGGATTGCGCGGGCGGCGCCGAACGAGGGCAACGCCACGATGTTGTCGGCGATTCGCGCCGATGCGGACGCGCGCACCGGCTCGGGCAAGGCGTCGCGCTGGGCCTGCGCCCGATCACGTGCCTGGCGCTTGGCTTCGCGAAGCGCCGCGCCAATCGGCGAGGGCACTGATCCGGTGGAACGCGCGGACGCCATGGATCGATGTTAGCAAGAATGGCGCGAACGTCGCTTGCCCATCGCCAGGCGTTCGCGCCGGCGTTGCGGAACGAGCGACGGATGGCGGGGCGTAACGTTCGTCGCGCCCTCTATAATGATCCGTCAACGCAGGATGAGCCCATGAACCACGCCCGCCAGATCTACCGCGCCCGCCGGGACGCCGTGCTGAAATCGATGCGCGATCATGCCGGTGGCGGCGTCGCACTCGTGCCCACGGCGCCGGAAGTGCCGCGCAATCGCGACTCGCTGTTCCCGTTTCGGCACGACAGCTATTTCTACTACCTGTCGGGATTCCCGGAACCCGAGGCCGTGGTTGCGCTGATCGCCGGTCCGGAAGGCGACCGCCATGTCCTCTTCTGTCGCGACAAGAACGAGGAGCGCGAGGTGTGGGACGGCTTCCGCTACGGTCCGGACGCTGCGAAGGAGATCTTCGGCTTCGACGAGGCGCATTCGATCGCCGAGATGAGGAGCCTGCTGCCCGATATCGCCGCCGATCGTCCTGCGCTTTTCACGCCGCTCGGGCTCTTCGGCGATTGGGACCGCAAGATCACGGATCTCCTGAACGAGGTTAGGGATCGCGTCCGTACCGGCGTTGCCGCGCCCGACGAGGTCGTGGACGTGCGCGG
>Ga0070667_100003355_pt1 | contig 13672 bp, 7 predicted proteins | sample KBSS33metaG_FD_64659 | JGI IMG/M metagenome (GOLD analysis project Ga0070667, IMG submission 64659) | Switchgrass rhizosphere microbial communities from Kellogg Biological Station, Michigan, USA - KBS S3-3 metaG | ecosystem: Host-associated > Plants > Roots > Rhizosphere > Soil ...
GCCATGGGGGCGCTGCTCAGTAAGATTATTGAGAGCAGCCGCAGCGTCGACGAAGCGCTGCGGGTTCTGAAGACCTTTCCGACAGAGGAAAAACTGACCTCGAGCAGTGTCGGTGATGTGGTAAGCATCATCGGCGCGCGTGCCTTTGTTTATCTGCTCGCGCACGACTTCGATTCCGCGCGCAAGGTCTGGGACACGGCCGAAAAGGAAGAGCGACCTCGCCAGCTTTGCTCGCAGCTCGCGCTCGATTTCCTTCAAGGGAGAAACGCAGAAGCAAAAACGAAAGCAACTGAGGCGAAGCCGCTGCTCGAACAACGTTTGCGAGAAGTCCCCGATGATATTTTCGCCATGACTGAGTTGGGTTGGGTGAATCTGGCTCTTGGTGAAAAGTCGGAAGCGGTGAAGTTTGCTCGCCAGGCGGCTGAGATTTTATCTCCTGAACGCGACGCACTCTGGGGGCCGGCTACGGCGATTGGTTTAGCGGAAATACAGGCATGGACCGGAGACAGCGACCACGCGATAGCCGCTATTCGTCACTTACTCTCCATTCCCGCGGGCAGTGTCGCCTCAATTGCGGACCTGAAGATGAATCCGGTGTGGGATCCAATTCGGGATGACCCCGGCTTTCAGCAATTGCTTACCTTAAAGGAGCACGTCGGGCCGTGAACCAGGATAAGCCATCCTTTTTTGCCGAGCTGAAGCGACGCAATGTTTACAAGGTTGCGGCCGCGTATGCAATTGTCGGCTGGCTGATTGTTCAGGTGGCGACGCAGGTCTTCCCTTTCCTGGAAATTCCCAATTGGGTGGTGCGTGCCGTTATTGTGTTAGTCGCGATTGGTTTTCCAATCGCACTCATCATCGCGTGGGCCTTTGAGCTCACGCCGGAAGGGCTGAAGCGCACGGAAGACGCCCTAACCAAGAGGCCCTCGAAATCTCATGTTTGGATTTACGTGATCGTGATAGCAGCACTCTTCTCGGTGGGTTTGTTCTTTGCAGGGCGATATACCGCGCCAAGGCTTCAACAGAGTGAAGCGGCTACAGGGCCAGGTAAATCGATCGCGGTGCTGCCATTCGAAAACTTGAGCGACGACAAGAGCGCCGCTTACTTTGCCGACGGAATTCAGGACCAGATCCTGACCAAGCTCGCGAGCATCGCCGATCTCAAGGTGATCTCCCGCACTTCAACCGCCAAGTACAAGAGCAAACCGGAAGACCTGAAGATAGTCGCGCAACAGCTAGGTGTGGCTAATGTGCTGGAAGGCACGGTGCAGAAGGCTGCTGACAAAGTGCGCATCAACGTCCAGCTGATCGATGCTCACGCCGATTCGCATCTTTGGGCCAAAACTTACGATCGCGACCTGCAGGATATCTTCGCGGTCGAGAGCGAGGTCGCTCAGGAGATCGCTGACTCGCTGCAGGCAAAGTTATCGCCCGCGGAGGCCAAGACAGTCGCAAGCGCGCCGACGAAAGACACTGAGGCCTATGATCTTTTTCTCAAGGGCGAGTTTGAGCACCGCGCCGCAAACAGCAATTTCCGAGCGGACACATTCGAGCAGGCTGCGCGTTGGTACAGGGACGCCATCGCGCGCGACCCGAATTTCGCCCTCGCCATTGCGCAACTGGCCATCTGCCGGGTGCGCCAGCACTGGTTGACTGATCCTCTAAGTGAATCGGAATTGGCGGAGGCAGGTCAATTGGCACAACAGGCGGTAACGCTTGCACCGGATCTAGCAGACGCGCATGTCGCGATGGGCGCATTTCATTACTATGGCTTTCGCCAGTATGAGCCGGCCCTGACTGAATTTCAGCGTGCGCTCAAGATTCAACCTAACAATTCGTCTGCGCTCCAGTTTATCGCCGCCGTCTACCGCCGACAGGGCAAGTGGAATGCGGCGTTGGAAGAGTGGAAACGAGCCATTGATCAGGATCCGCGCGACGCAAACATCGCGAGCACAATGGCTGAGACGTATCTCGTCCTTCGCAATTGGAAAGACGCGGAAGAGATGGCGAGGCGTGCTCTAAGCATCGACCCGCACGAGAATATCGGTGTGCATGTGTTATTACTAAGTGCTCTGCATCGGGCGGGTAACATCGAGGAACCTTTGCGCTTACTCGTTTCGCTTCCCTCGAATGATTTGCCGATTCCTAATACTGGCACTTATGATATGGTGATCGGCTCGCGCGCTGAAATTTTGGTTCTGGCACGCGATTTCGCTTCTGCGTCGAAAGGATGGGAGACCGCTGCTGCTGCGACTATCCCCGAAAGACAACGGTTCGCGGCCAAAGCTATCATTCAGATTCTTAATGGGGACGTTGCTGGCGCACAAGGCGACGCTGAGGAGGCGAGAGAATTATTGGAGGTTAGAGTGCGCGAGCATCCGCAGGACATTCGTTCGCTAAGAGCATTAAGCTGGGTTTACCTCGCACTTAATCGTAAGACTGACGCGCTCAATGTTGCACAGCAAACTCTCGATCTGTTGCCGCCGGAACGAGACGCTTTCCTCGGTGCCGATAACCTGGCTGGCCTGGCGGAGATGCAGGCACAAACCGGTGCGGTCGCCGAAGCAGTAAAAAATCTGAGCAGACTTCTTTCGATGCCGGCGGGAGACAGAGTCTCGATCGTACGACTGAAGATCGACCCGGTCTGGGATCCAATTCGCAATGATCCCGAGTTCCAACAACTGCTCATGATGAAGGAGCATATCGGACCATAATGATCGGTAACTTTTTTTCCGAGCTGAAGCGACGCAATGTTTACAAAGTTGCGGCAGCTTATGCCGTTGTTGCCTGGCTCCTGATTCAAGGCGCTTCCATTGTTCTACCGACCTTTGAAGCGCCCTCCTGGACAATGAAGGTCTTGCTGGTGGCGCTGGCTGTTGGGTTTCCGATCGCGGTCATTCTGGCCTGGGCTTTTGAGATTACACCCGAAGGAATCAAGCGCGCCGAAGACATCGAACCTAACGAGTCGATTACAAAGAACACTGGCCGCAAGCTCGTTGGAATAACCATCGTCCTCGCTGTCATCGCAGCGAGCTTGCTCGCCTTTCAACTTTTCCGCAGCAATGGCCCGGCTAGCTCACCTAACAGCAGCGTAACCCAGGCTTCCATTGAACGCGCCACGACATCGATCCCTATTTCCGAAAAAAGCATTGCTGTGCTGCCCTTCGAAAATCTAAGCAGCGATAAGGAGAATGCTTACTTCGCCGACGGCATTCAAGATGAAATCCTGACCAGGCTGGCCGGTATTTCCGACCTGAAGGTCATTTCCCGGACTTCGACCGAGAAGTACAAGAGTAAGCCCGAAGATTTGAAGACGGTGTCCCAACAACTCGGGGTGGCGAAGGTTCTTGAAGGAACCGTGCAACGGGCGGCCGATAAAGTGCGCGTTAACGTCCAGTTGATCGATGCGCGCGCTGACACTCATCTTTGGGCGAAGAGTTATGACCGCGAGGTAAAGGACATTCTCGCCGTCGAAAGCGAAGTGGCGCAGGAAATCGCGGATGCCTTGCAAGCGAAGCTTTCGCCAGCCGAGGCGAAAACAGTAGCCAGCGCACCAACAAAAGATGCGGCAGCCTATGATTTTTTCCTGAAAGGCGAATACGAACAACGCGCCGGTGTTTCCGCGTTAAGAGCCGAGCGATTCAATCAGGCAGCGGCCTGGTATAACGAGGCCATCGCGCGCGATCCAAATTTCGCATTGGCCATGGCCCAACTCGTCGTCTGTCGCATGCGCCTTCATTGGTTGGTTGAATCGTTGAAAGAATCGGAACTCGCTGAACTTGGGGCCATGGCTAATAAGGCTCTGGCTCTTGCGCCAGACCTGTGGCAAGCACACGTCGCTCTCGGCGTCTTTCATTACTACGGGTTTCGACAATATGAACCGGCCCTGACTGAGTTCCAGCGCGCGATTGAGCTACAACCTAACAATTCGGAAGCGCTGCAATTCATCGGTTACGTGCATCGCCGGCAGGGAAAATGGGACCGCGCTTTAACTGAGTTGCAGAAAACGCTGGAGCTAGATCCGCGCAATACTTCCATCGGAGGAAACATCGCGCAGACCTGCATTTTCATGCGCAGGTGGAAAGAGGCCGAAGCAGCTGCGCAGCACACTCTCACCATCGATCCACACGAAGCGACCAGCATGGGTATGTTGCTCCTTGCTTGCTTGAATCGCGACAGCAACATGCGCGAGGCGCTTCGCACGCTCGCCAGCTATCCTTCCGATGACCTGCTGGTTCCGAACGGTGGCACATTTGCAATGATAATCGGTCGTCGTGCCGAAGCCCATGTCTTAAATCGCGATTACAACGCTGCCCTAAAGGTGTGGGAGACCAACACCGGAGTAGCCAGCAACGAAGGACACCGACTCGCGGCGAGAACAACGATTCGCGTATTAGCCGGTGATCTCACTGCCGCGCAAACGGACGCCGAGAAAGCTCGACTCTTTTATGAGACGAGACTACGCGACCATCCGAATGAGATCCGCTCGATGAGAGCGCTAAGCTGGATTTACCTGGCTTTGGGCGGCAAGGAGGATGCGACCAGGATCGCGCAACAGGCGTTCGACCTATTGCCACCTGAAAAGGACTGGGGACTGGGTCCGGCAAATCTGACCGCTCTGGCCGAAATCCAAGCGCGGACCGGTGCGACCAAGGATGCCATACGCAATCTTCAGCGGCTGCTTTCCATTCCCGCCGGCGAAGCGGTTTCTATTGCGCGCTTGAAAATCGATCCAGTCTGGGACTCGATCCGGAACGATCCCGGCTTCCAACAGCTGCTGACGGCAAAAGAACACGTGGGCCCCTAACGGATGAGCGACCGTAGTTTTTTCGATGAGCTGAAGCGGCGCAACGTCCTGCGCGCTGCCGCGTTTTACGCCGCGAGCGCCTGGCTTATGGTGCAGGTCGCGACACAGGTCTTTCCCTTCTTTCACATCGCCGAGTGGGTAGTGCGCTGGATTGTGGTCGCGGCGGCGATTGGGTTTCCCTTCGCGATGCTATTCTCCTGGTTTTACGAATGGACGCCGCAAGGGCTCCAGCTCGAAAGCGAAATCTTGCCTAACGAGTCTATCACACGCCACACAGGGAAAAAACTTGATCGCTGGATCATCGCGGTTCTGAGTATGGCGGTCGTCTTGTTGCTCGCGAATCAATTCGTCCTCCATCGCGACGAGAACAAATCCGCTGCTGCTGCATCGGTGGCGACCCCGATCCCGGGCAAGTCGATTGCCGTCCTGCCTTTCGCCGACCTCTCACCGAAGCGCGACCAGGAGTCTTTCTCCGATGGCATGGCTGAGGAAATTCTCAACGCCTTGGCACGGCTCAAGAACCTGAAGGTGGTCGGACGCGCTTCTTCATTTCACTACAAAGGCAAAGACCTGGATCTTAAGAAAATAGGTTCCGATCTCGGCGTTGCGCACGTTCTCGAAGGCTCGGTTCGTAACCAAGGCGATCAGCTTCGAATTACGACCACGTTGTTGCAAACCTCCAACGGCGTCCAGGAATGGTCTAACTCTTATGACGGGAAGCTGGCCGATGTTTTCAGTCTCCAGGAATCCTGCGCGCGTGATATTGCTAACCAGTTGGACGTGGTCCTGGGTGAGAACGGTCAGCAACGATTAGTCGATAAGACTACGGATAATGCCGAGGCCTACGCGCTTTTTATTGAAGCGCGAACGCTGGTCAATGCCAGGGTGGGGGACAACTTGCCGCGCGCGATCGCGAAACTGGAAAAGGTCACCACGCTCGACCCAAAATTTGCACACGCCTGGTCGAAGCTGGCGGTGGCTCACGCCGTTTTGCCGCAATATGCGGGCGGAGATTGGGCCGAGAACTGGGCGACTGCGGACACTGACGCGAAGCGCGCGCTCGCGCTCGATGCCGAGAACGCGGAGGCTTACGCGGCACTCGGCTACATTGCCTTTTCGCGTCGTCAGTATGTCGAGATGGTTGCACCCGCGGCACGGGCTTTGGCCCTCGATCCGGATGACGACACGGCGAATTTCTGGGCCGCTAATGAAATGGCCGGTATGGGACGAGGCGCGGAAGCGGAAAGCATCCTGGACCATATCCTCGTTCGTGATCCAGCAAGCGCGCGGACGATTTACTACAAAGGACTGCTACGCTGGCAGGCCGGCGATGCGGCCGCTGCCGCAACTCTCGCCCGACGCGCCATCGCTCTGGGCTTTACGGCCGGCGGCAACACGCTTGCGTTTATCGCCGCAGCGGATGGGTACTCCAAGCAAGGCGCAATCGACTTCGTCCGTGGTTATCAGGCCCTTGGCGCAAAACTCTCAGCCGCCGAATTAGAGACCATCTACCGCGGTATGTCTCAGGACGGCACGACACGTGCCGGGGCTCTGCAGGTGATCGCCGCCCACCCGGGCGAGCAGTATAGGCCGACCCTTCTCATTCCCCTCGGTGAACCCGAGCGTTCCTTTGCCGAGTTTGAGGCCAGCTCGACCGGCCTTTCAGACGCCTATCTCAATTTGCTCTGGCAACCCAGTGCCTGGTCGCGCAAGGCTCGCCAGAGTGCCGCGTTCCAAGGCTTTGCCAAGCGCATCGGGATGGTCGATTACTGGAAGCAAAATCGCTGGCCGGATCAATGTTCTCCCACACCCGAAAATGGTCCCGACGCCTTCACGTGCCGATGAACAACGTCTTTGCTGAGCTCAAGCGGCGCAATGTCATCCGCATGGCGGGATTGTATCTCGTCGCCGCGTGGTTACTCGTTCAGGTAGCCGGGACCGTGCTCCCGATGTTCGGTGCCCCTGAGTGGCTACCGCGCAGCATTGTTATCGTGCTCGCGATTGGTTTCATCCCCGCGCTGATTTTCAGTTGGGTTTTCGAAATAACGCCGGAGGGGTTGAAACGCGATGCCGACGTCCCACCCGGGCAATCGCTTGCCCCGCAAACGGCGCGGCGACTGGATCGGATGATCATTGTCGTATTGCTAGTTGCACTTGGTTATTTTGCTTTCGATAAGTTTGTGCTCAACCCTCGACGCGAGGCTGCGGCGGCAACAGCCCAGGCTTCTTCCAATCCTGCGTCTAACGCGCCTTCATCTGCGATCGCTGCCAAGAGCATCGCGGTCCTGCCTTTTGAAAGCCTGAGCAGCGACAAAGACAATGCCTACTTCGCGGATGGCGTGCAGGATGAAATCCTCACCAACCTGGCAAAGGTCGCCGATTTGAAAGTCATTAGCCGCACCAGCGTGATGCAATACAAGGCCGCGGCCGCGCGCAATCTGCGAGAGATTGGCCAATCCCTCGGTGTCGCTCATGTGCTGGAAGGAAGTGTGCAAAGGGTCTCGAATAAAGTACGGGTGAACGCACAATTGATCGATGCGCGCAACGACGCGCATCTCTGGGCGCAAACCTACGATCGTGATTTGGCGGATGTTTTCGCGATTCAAAGCGAAATTGCCCAAACCATCGCAGAACAGTTACAAGCCCGCTTGTCGGCGAATGAAAAGGCAGAGATCGCAAAGCCTTCCACCAATGACCCGGTTGCTTACGACCTATATCTGCGGGCGAGGCAGCTCGACGACCAGGTAAACAATCCAAATGCGAAGCAGAGCCTTCTCCAGGGACTAACCCTGCTCGAAGAGGCGATCCGGCGTGATCCGAAATTTATCCGCGCTCTTTGCCTGATATGCGAGATTCACCTCGATCTCTATTGGTCTGGTTTCGATCATACCGAGCAGCGGCGTGAAATGGCGCGGCTCGCCCTGCAAAAGGCCGAGGAGATTGAGCCGAACGCGGGAGAAGTTTTTTGGATGAAAGGCGAGTTCGCCTATCACGCATACCGCGATTACGACCGCGCTCTCATTGAACTCAACCAAGCGATTCAACGTTTGCCTAACGAGGCTCGGATTTTTATGCTTACCGGCGCAATCGATCGCCGAAGCAGTCGCTTTACCGAAGCGGAATCTAATTTCCGACGCGCCGTAGAACTCGATCCGCGCAACTTTGTGGTAATCGTGGAAGCGGGGTCAACCTTCCAAGGCGTGCGACGTTACCCCGAAGCAAAGGGCCTGTTTGAACGGGCTCTAAGCATTGTGCCTAACGACCCATTTGCCACCTTTCTCATTGGTTTCAATTCCTTTAGCCTGACGGGTAACGCGGAGGATTTGCGCAACCGTCTGGAATCGGTTGCGCAACAGGGCCCGGAAGCAGCCCGCAGCGTCGCATTCCCACTTCTGGTTTGTAGTTGGATGGAGCGTGACCGGAAGACGGCAGAGAAAGCGTTGGCGCTGATCCCGGCCGAAGGCATCAGTAATAGCTTCGACGAAGCGCCAACACCGCGGGAATACTGCGTCGGCCGCACCGCCTGGTTATTCGGAGACAAAGAAACAGCGCAAAACAATCTTTCTGCGGCGCGCGCAATCTTCGAGCGCATGACCCGGGATCAACCCGACTACGCCCAGGCCTGGAGTTACCTTGGTCTGACCGACGCCATGCTAGGTCGGTGCGAGGATGCCGTGCGTGAAGGTAAACGCGCCTGTGAGATTCTCCCTTACACAAAGGACTCTTGGACCGGGCCTGGCTTGATGACTTACCTGGCGACGATCTATGTCTGGTGCGGCAATAAAGAGGCAGCCTTTGAGCAACTGGAGACGATAGCCAAACTTCCCAGTGGCATCGGATATGGAGAATTAAAAGAAAGCCCCGACTGGGATTCCCTGCGTGGCGACGCGCGCTTCGAGAAGATCATCGCTCCGCTCGCACCGAAAACAGTTCCGCAATCGACGAGATGAACTTCGGTAGCATCAAGATCGACAAGCGCCCAGGTCCGTTGCGTAACGACCCGCGGTTTGAGAAACTGGTCGAACGCTTCGATGCCGGAATTCCAGAATGAAAAACTTCTTCGACGAACTCAAGCGACGCAATGTTTACAAAGTCGCGGTGGCCTACGCAGTCGGCAGCTGGCTAGTGGTGCAAGCGAGCTCGCTGCTGCTCGCGACCTTTGAAGCGCCGGCTTGGGCGATGAAGGCTTTTGTCGTTTTTGTTGCGCTTGGGTTTCCCATCGCACTCATCTTGTCGTGGGCGTTCGAGATCACGCCCGAGGGAATTGTTCGCGAATCGGAAGTCGAGCCGGGTAAGTCGATAACACATTACACCGGACGCAAGATTGTCGCGATTACCGTGGCCTGTGCGATTGCGGGCGCGGCCTTGTTTGCGCTCCAATTGGTGAAGCGAAAAGGCTCAGGAGACAAATCGGGCGCAGCGAATCCGACAGTAGAAAAATCGGAGATCAAGCCAAATTCCGTCGCGGTCTTGGCATTCGACAACTTGAGCGATGACAAGGGCGGCGAATATTTTTCCGACGGGATCAGCGAAGAGTTACTCACAGTGCTCCAAAAGATTCCCGGGCTGCGCGTGGCGGCACGGACTTCGGCGTTCTCATTCAAAGGGAAGAGCGTTACCGCGCCGGAAATCGGGCAGAAACTTGGAGTCGCCCACCTGGTCGAAGGAAGTGTGCGCAAAGCCGGCGACGCCGTTCGTATTGCCGCGCGCTTGACCAAAGCCGACACAGGTGAAGAGCAATGGTCGGAGAATTACACTCGCAATTTGAAGGATGTCTTCGCCGTTCAAACCGAGCTTGCCCAAACCATCGTGGCACAGTTGCGTGGACAGCTGGCGGGAGGCACGGCCGATTCGACATCCAAGGCACAGATTCAGGCTGAAGTGCGCGCGGCGACGAAAGGTGGAACGAAAAACGTCGAAGCGCACGAAGCCTATTTGCAGGGCCGCTTTTTTCTCGGTCGTCACTCAGAAAAAGAAGCGAATCAAGCTCAAGCTAGTTTTGAGCGCGCAGTGCAGTTGGATCCGCAATTCGCGCTCGGTTGGTCAGGGCTGGCTCAGACTCACGTCTGGCTTTGCAACTATGGCACCGTCGGCGGTCAGCAAACCTTCAACGCTCATCTGACTGCTGCGCGCGACTCGATAGAGCGAGCGCTCTCCATCGAGCCAGACTTACCGGAGGCGCTTTTTCCACGGGCGATGATCGAAACAAATTTCGATTATAACTGGAAAGGCGCCGCCGAGACATTGCAAAAGGCTCTGGCTCTGGCTCCGCAGGATGCGACGCTGCTGCTGGAGTCTGGAAACCTTACTACAATTCGCGGCGACGTTGCACAGGGCCTTGATCTTTACCGCCGCGCGGTTGCATTGGACCCGGTCAATCCCCAGGCGCGCGCGTTTCTCGCGAGCAATCTAGTCAACTTGGGGAAGCAGGCGGAAGGCAGGGCTGAATATGAACGCGAGATTGAATTGAATCCCACGGCTCCGAATTCCTATGCGGCGATAGGGCTGACGTGTCTTGCGGAAGGCAAACCTGACGAAGCGGTGATGGTTGCGCAAAACCTACCAAATTGCCGAGGTCTATGCATATCGGAACGACAAGGATCGCGCATTCGAATGGTTGGAACGCGCACACCGGCAACGCGACGCCGGCCTGCCTGCCTTACGCATAGATCCACTGCTATCGAATCTTCACAAGGATCCGCGTTGGGATGCAATGTTGAGGAAGATGGGTTTGGCGGACGACCAATTAAAGTAAACGTGCCTAACGAAAAGCCCAGGGCATGAATTTTTTCGTCGAACTAAAGCGTCGCAATGTTATTCGCGCGGCGATTCTTTATACCGGCGGTGTCTGGGCGCTGGCGCAGGGCATTTCGCAACTGGGGCCGTCGCTCGGTGCGCCGGAATGGGCGACGGGTTGGTTTCTGGTGGCGGCAGGGATCGGATTTCCGTTCTGGATCACGTTCGCGTGGTTTTACGAAGTCACGCCGGAAGGCTTGAAGCGCGAGAGCGAGATCGATCCGGCTGAGTCGATCGCGCACGACACCGGACGCAAGCTGGACTTCGCGATCATCGGCGTGCTCGCGATCGCAGTCGTGTTGTTGCTGACCGATCGGTTCGTTTTGCGTCACGGCGTTAACGAAACGGCGGCCCTGCCGATCGCAGAAAAATCGATTGCCGTTCTGCCCTTCATCAATATGAGCGAGGACAAGGCGAACGAGTTTTTCTCCGACGGCATTTCGCAGGAGTTGCTCAATCTCCTCTCTAAGGTGCCGCAGCTTCAAGTGGCGGCACGCACTTCGTCGTTCTCTTTTAAAGGTAAGCAGGTCGACCGGCACTACGGCGCGGCGAGCAAGTGACCAGACAAAAGTTCTTCGTGTTCTTCGTGAGTTTAATAGTGGAACAATCAATTGGCTCGACTGCATGCGGACGAGTGACTACAAAGTCGCGCGATGAAGTCCCATAACTTCTTCACCGAACTGAAGCGGCGCAATGTCATCCGCATGGCGGGACTCTATCTCGTCGGTGCGTGGCTGGCGGTGCAAGTGGCCGGGACGGTACTGCCAATGTTTGGGGCGCCCGACTGGCTGCCCCGCATCATCGTCGTTTTGCTCGCGATCGGTTTCGTCCCGGCGGCGATCTTTAGCTGGGTTTTCGAAATAACGCCCGAGGGCCTGAGGCGCGAGGAAGATGTAGCGCCCGAGCAATCGGTCACTCCGCAGACCGGGCGACGGATGGACCGGATGATCATTGTAGTCATGGCCCTGGCGCTTGGCTATTTTGCCTTCGATAAATTCGTGCTCACCCGGCAACGCGAAGCCGGTCTGGTTGCGAAAAGCACTGAGGCGCATTCGGCATCCACGCCTAACGAGTCTAAGGTTGCTTCCAAATCCATTGCCGTCCTGCCCTTCGAGAATTTGAGCAGCGATAAGGAGAACGCCTATTTCACAGATGGCGTGCAGGACGAGATTCTGACTGACCTGGCTAAGATCGCCGATCTTAAGGTCATCAGCCGGACGAGCGTCATGCAATACAAGACCGGTGCGCAGCGTAACCTTCGCGAGATCGCTCAGCAATTAGGGGTGGCGCATTTGCTCGAGGGCAGCGTGCAGCGCTCGGGCAATAAGGTGCGCGTCAACGCGCAATTGATCGACGCCCGAAATGACGCGCACCTCTGGGCCCAAACATACGATCGCGACCTCGCCGATGTTTTCGCGATCCAGAGTGAAGTCGCCAAAGCCATTGCCGATCAGTTAGAAGCCAGACTCTCGCCAGCGGAGGAAAATGCGATCGACCAACCACCCACTACCGATGTCGGCGCGTTTGAACTCTATAGCCGGGCGAAAAATCTAATTCTCAATACCGCATTCAGCGCAGCAGCCACGCCGAACCTGCGAGCGGGAATTGATTTGCTCAATCAGGCATTGGCCCGTGACCCGTCCTTCTTTGCCGCCTACTGCCAGCTCGCGGTCGCTTCTGACTCACTCTATGGCTTCAGTGGTAATCACACTCAGACGCGTCTCGCAACTGGTGACGCTGCCGTTGCTACCGCCTTTCGCCTTCGACCTGATGCCGGCGAGGCACACCTGGCGCGCGCAAACCACCTTTACCAGGCGTATCGCGATTACGACGGCGCCCTGGCTGAACTGGAAGTGGCGCGGCGCACCTTGCCTAACGATCCTAACATCTTCGAGCTCACGGGAGCGATTATGCGTCGCCGGGGCAAGCACGAAGAAGGCGTACAGCTTTACCAGCGCGCCGCCCAACTCGACCCGCGCAACATCTACACTTTGCAGCAGCTCGCTATATGCTATGCGATTTTACACCGCTACTCTGAATCCGTCGAAACGATCGATCGCGCATTAGCAATCAAACCAGATGATCCCGAGACGAGAGCGACCCGCGCACAAACTTTTCTGCATTGGAAAGGTGATTATCGCCCGTTACGTGAAGTCGTGGATGAGATCCGCGCAGAAAATCCAACCGCAGTCAGGAGGATTGCCGATGGGTGGTTTATCGGTGCTCTGGCCGAGCGCGACGCGGCCGGGGCAGAGATGGCGTTGATGGCGCTCGGCGATGGCACCTTCGGCGATAACTCGACGCAGTTTAGTGCGGAGTTTGGCCGCGGTCTGCTCGCCAGGATGATGAACGACGACGCTAAAGCCCATGCCGCTTTCGCCGCTATTCGCCCAGAGCAGGAGAAGATCGTACAGGCACAGCCTGACTACGGTCCTGCGGTTTGCATCCTTGCGCTGATCGACGCGGGACTGGGCCAAAAAGATCAAGCGCTGCAGGAGGCGCAACGCGCGGTCCAACTCGTGCCGCTTGAAAAAGACGCGCTTAACGGAGTGGATATGATCCTCTATTCGGGCATCGTCGCCGCATGGTTTGGCGAGAAGGACCTTGCTATCGAGAACATTTCCAAAGCAGCGCAACTACCTGGGTTCGTCACTTATGGCGCCCTGAAGCTACTGCCATGGTACGACCCATTGCGCGGCGATCCGCGCTTCGAGAGAATCGTTCAGTCGCTAGCTCCAAAATGAACTGTTTTTCACAAACCGCGCCGGAGCCTTGGCGAAGGCGGGTCGCGTCACTCGCGCCAAAGGAGCCGTGACTTATGTCTGTCTCGTTATCGCATGGAGGTCGAAATGTCTAACGTAGATCTTTATAACAGCTCATACGGAAATTACGCGTTGACGACCTATGGCGAGATTCGCCTGGAGACGTATGGAGAGGACTATGGTCAAACAAGCTGGGTCACCACAGCCGAATCTCATGAGATCCCGAAACTCCTTAAGCTATCCGACAAATCCTTAGTGTTGGAAATAGGTTGCGGCTCCGGGGGCTACGCAGTTCATCTGGCGAGAA
>Ga0070667_100003360_pt1 | contig 13655 bp, 13 predicted proteins | sample KBSS33metaG_FD_64659 | JGI IMG/M metagenome (GOLD analysis project Ga0070667, IMG submission 64659) | Switchgrass rhizosphere microbial communities from Kellogg Biological Station, Michigan, USA - KBS S3-3 metaG | ecosystem: Host-associated > Plants > Roots > Rhizosphere > Soil ...
AGACGAACACCCGCGTCGGGTCGGCCGGCTTCGGCGCGTAGTCGATCGGCACCATGTTCGCGCCGTAGCGCGCGAGCGCGTCGCCCTCGGGCCGCAGCGCCTGTTGCGACGACTGCGCACTCTTCTCGGCGAAGCCGGCGTCGAGGAAGCGCACGATCGGGATGTCCAGGCCATCGAGCCACACGACGGGTTGATCGCCGAGGTTGCCGTGGTCGTGCCAGGTCCAGGCCGGTGTGATGATGAAGTCGCCTCGGTGCATCGTCGTGCGCTCGCCGTCGACCGCGGTGTAGGCACCCTCGCCGTCCAGCACCAGCCGCAGCGCCGACTGCGTGTGGCGGTGCGCGGGCGCCACCTCGCCGGGCAGGATCAACTGCAGGCCGGCGTACAGCGATTGCGTGATGCACGACTGGCCCCGCAGGCCCGGGTTCTCGAGGATCAGCACGCGGCGCTCGGCCTCCTCGGCGCTGATCAGACGGCCGGCCTCGAGCACCTGCTCGCGCAGTTCGGCATGGCGCCAGATCGCCGCTTGCGCGGGCGACTGCGGCTGGGTCGGCACGAGCGCGTGCAGAACCTCCCACAGCGGCGTCATGTGGTTTGCGCCGATGCGCTCGTAGTAGGCCGCGCGTTCGCGCAGTGCGGCTGGGGATAGCTGGGTGGCGGGCATGGCGCGCTCCATCAGGTCGGTTGGGTGTAGAAGGCGTCGGCATAGATCCGCGCCGGGTCGATGCCCTTCTGGCGCGCGAGCACGGTGGCCGCTTCGACCATCGGCGGCGAACCGCACAGGTAGGCGCGCCAGCCGTCGAGAGAGCCCAGGTCGCGTTCGATCACCTCGGTGACGAGGCCGCAGCGTTGCTCGCGCGGATCGCCGCCGGACGTGACGACGACGTGCAGTTTGAACGCCGGGTGCCTGCGCTCGATCTCCGCCAGCCAGTCCAGGCCGTACACATCACGTGGCGACCGCACGCCGAAGTACAGGTGGATCGGGTTCGGCATGCCCTGCGCGACGGCGCCGCGCAGGATCGACAGGATCGGTGCGAGCCCGGTGCCGCCGGCGACGCACAGCACCGGCCCGTCGTGCTTGCGGCGCAGGTACGCGCTGCCGAGCGGCCCGCTGACGCGCACCGTGTCACCCGGCTTCAATTCGTTGGCGACGTACCCCGACACGCGCCCGCCTGCCACGACGCGGACATGGAACTCCAGGGTCGCATCCGCCGCCACGCCCGCCATCGAGTAGGGCCGAACGTGTTCGGGCGTGAACTGGAGTTGCGCGTACTGGCCGGGCGAGAACTCGAGCGGCTTGGCCGGCTTCAACACGACGCGCTTGATGTCGTGCGTCAGGGTCTCGACGGCCTGCACAGTCGCCTTGACGATGCGTGCCGGGTGCACGACGATTTCGTCGGGCTCGGGGATCTCGATCGTGCACGGCTCGGTCAGGAAGGTCTGACAGGCGAGCACGTACGCGTCCTGACCGTCGAGCGGGTTCTGCTGCGCTCTGCCCGAGTCGAGCACATCGCCAGCGACCACGCGGCACCGGCAGGTACCGCAACGTCCCGCCATGCAGCTGTACGACATCGGCACCTGCGCGTTGCGCAGTGCTTCGAGCAGGTTTGCACCGGGCTCGACGTCGATGACCTTCTGCAGCGGTTGGATCAGCACTTCCATGTCCGGTATGTTCGGCGCCCGAGCCAGATCAGCCAATGGGATTTGGGATATAAACCGTATCACTCGCAGTGATATAGGAGCGACTCGGGAGGTGCCATGGAACTGCACGAACTCGACCTGAACCTGCTCGTCGTCTTCAACCAGTTGCTCGTCGAGCGGCGCGTGTCGAAGGTCGCTGACAACCTCGGCGTTTCGCAACCCGCAGTGAGCAACTCGCTCGCGAAGTTGCGCAAGCTACTGGGCGACGAGCTGTTCCTGCGCACGCCGAAGGGCATGGAACCCACGCCTTATGCCGACCAGCTCGCCGAGTCGGTGAGCTATGCGCTGGCGATGATCCACAGCGGTGTCAACCAGCGCAGCAGCTTCGAGCCGTCGAGCGCGCAACGTTCGTTCACGATCGGCATGACCGACGTCGGCGAGATCTACTTCCTGCCGGCGTTGATCGAGCGCCTGCGCCGCGATGCCCCCAGCGTGACGCTCAGCACCGTCAGGAACACGACGGTCAATGTGCGCGACGAACTGGAAGCCGGCAAGGTGGACATCGCGCTCGGGCTGCTGCCGCATTTGAAGGCGGGCTTCTTTCAGCGCCGGCTGTTCATGCAAAGCTATGTCTGCCTGATGCGGCGCGGTCACCGGCTCGATAAGCGCAGGCTCTCACTGGCGGAGTTCTCCGCCGCCGAGCACCTCGTGGTCGTCTCCGCAGGCACCGGGCACGGCAAGGTGGATGAGTTGCTTCAGCGCAGCGGGATCGACCGCACGGTTCGCCTGAACGTGCCCCACTACGTGAGCGTCGGCCACATCCTGCAGGGTTCGGACCTGATCGCGACCGTGCCCGAACGTCTCGCGGATCGGCTGCTCGACCCCTTCGGCCTGGTCAAGCTTGCGCATCCGGCGAAGCTGCCGCAGATTGCGATCAACGTCTTCTGGCACGCGAAGTACCACCGCTCGCCTGCCAACCGCTGGCTGCGCGGGGTACTGTTCGAGCTGTTCAGCGATGGGAAGCCTGGCGCGTCGAAGCGTGACTGAGAATAGCCGCCCCTGGCGGCCTGGTGCGCTTGCGGTCACGGACCCGCTCGTCGAGAAATCACTTCAAGTACCTGTCTTCGATCGAGTCGATGACCTTTTCTCTCTTCATATCGTTCATGGCCTTATTGAAGGCGACGATGACTCCCGCGTAATCGTGCTTCTTGCTGAATGCCAGATAGCTTGGAACCGCCTCGACGCTTGGACTCAGCTCTCTGATCTTGTCAAGAACACCTGCCTTCTTTGCTGCACTCAAGACCACATGCCGATAGCTTGGAACCAAGTCGAACCGGCCTGCCACCAGCATCGCCACCAGGCTGTCGACATTGTTTGCTTTGGCGACATCTCGCCAGATGCCATCCTTGATCATGGCATCGACCTTGGAGCCATAACTCGTATCCAGGATGACCCCGATCTTCACGTCCTTCAAGTCTTTCAAGTCTCCGTTGAACGTTATTCCTGATTCCGATCGAACAAAGAATGACTCAGTCTGAACAATGACCGGCACCTCCGTGAACGAAAGGAATGCTTCACGTTCGGGCAACTTGAAGGAAGAGAAAATGCCGTCGACCGTACCCTCACGGGCCTCCGCAAGACAGCGTGCCCACGGCATCAGCTTGATCACGACGGGATACCCTGCTCGCCGGAAGGCCTCCGTGACAACTTCGACAAGCAAGCCGGCCGGCTTTCCATTTTTCATGAACGCGGTCGGTGCGCTGTCCGCAGCCGCCAAGACAAGCTCCTGTGCATATGAAGTCTTGACTGCGAAGATCGCGAGAGAAATCACCGTCACGCATACCCTCGAGTACCGAAGAAAGAGGCTCAAGCGACTACCGGACTTCCTAGACATCTCGGGGCCATTCTCTTTGGGGTGAGATCTCTTCCACGACTGCACGCAGGGTGGCGATGACAGGCTCGAGTTCGCGGGACACGGCCTCGATCAAGGTCTCGATCTCACGGGCTTCGGCCACCCGCACAAAGACCGACTCGAGCGCCGCGGCGGCCCGACTCACCCCATGCGCGCCAATGCATGCGGACCCGCTCCTGAGATCATGAGCCAAGCGCCTCGCGCCGGCCATGTCACCTGCCTGATAGGCGGCGCGGACCTTGGCGGCGAATGCGACTTCCTGGTGGAGGAAGATGCCGAGCAGTCGCCGGTACAGGACCTCGTCCTGCATCAAAGCCTCCAGGGCGCCGCGGCTGTCGATCCCCTGAAGCGCATCGAGCGTCGTCGACTTCTTCGACCCCGAAGCGGCCGAGCTCGCGGCGGGCCGCACCCAGCGCGCCAGCGTCGCGAACATTTCCTCGACCTTGATCGGCTTGGCAATGTGATCGTTCATGCCCGCGGCGAGCACCCTTTCGCGGTCGCCCACCATGGCATTGGCGGTCATGGCGATGACCGGCAGGGCGCGCCACTGCGGCCGCTCGCGCAAGGCGCGGGTCGTCGCGTAGCCATCCATCACGGGCATCTGACAGTCCATCAGAACGGCATCGAATCGGCCCTGCGCGAGCTGCTGCAGCGCCTCGCGACCGTCGTTCGCAATGCACACGTCGATGGCAGCGAGCTTCAGCAGTCCACACGCGACCTCTTGGTTGAAGAGGTTGTCCTCGACCAGAAGGATGCGGGCGCCGGCAAGGCGGGCGCGGTGATCGTCCAGCGCTTCTTCGCGCAGCACGCCTCGCGAAACACGCTCACCGGCGCGCCCCAGTGCCGCGAGGCAGCTGTCGAGCAGCGTCGACGGTGTGACCGGCTTGCTCAGCGTGGCCGCCACGCTGAGCTGTTGCTCTGCCAAGCGACCCATCACTTCGTCGTGGCTGAATGCGGTCAGCATCAAGACCGTCGGCGGACGATGCCGCTGCGCGCCGCGCGCCAGCCGGCGCAAGCATTCGACGCCGTCCATGGCGGGCATCTTCCAGTCCAGCAGCATCAGGTGGTAGGGTTCGTCGCCGGCGTCGGCCCGTTCGACCTCCCGGATCGCCGCCTCGCCGTTGCCGACGGCCTTGGCCCGCATGCCCAGCGCGCCTGTCATGCCCAGCAGCAATTCGCGGGCACAGTCGTTGTCGTCGACGATGAGCACGCGCACGCCGAGCAGGTCCGCACTCGCTGGGCTCGCACGGTCGCCCCGTTGGCCCGCGTCCGCGATGCCGAAGCGCGCGCTGAAGAAGAACCTGCTGCCGCGGCCCGGCACGCTGTCCATGCCGATTTCGCCGTTCATCATGGACACCAGGTGGCGGCTGATCGCCAGGCCCAGACCCGTCCCCCCGAAACGTCGGCTGGTCGAGGCATCGGCTTGCGAGAACGGCTGGAACAGCCGCCCCTGCTGTTCGGCCGAGATGCCGACGCCGGTGTCGCGCACCTCGAAGCGCAGCATCAGCGAGTTCGCGTCGCGCTCCAGTTCCTCGACCGCGACGACGACCTCGCCGCGCTCGGTGAACTTTGCTGCGTTGTTGCCCAGATTGAGCAACACCTGGCCGAGGCGCAACGGATCGCCGATCAGCGTGCCCGGCGACTTGTGCGGCAGCTCGAACACCAGTTCGAGGCCCTTCTCTTCGGTCTTCACGCCGACCAGGTTGGCCACGTTGTCCATCACATCGCCAAGCTCGAACGGGATGCGCTCCATATCGAGCTGGCCGGCTTCGATCTTCGAGAAGTCGAGGATGTCGTTGAGGATGCCCAGCAGCGACTCGGCCGATCGGTGCACCTTCTGGACGTAGTTGCGCTGCTGCGGGTTCAGGCCGCTTTGCAGCGCCAGGTGCGACATCCCGAGTATCGCGTTCATCGGCGTGCGGATCTCGTGACTCATGTTGGCGAGAAATTCGCTCTTCGCCCGGTTCGCGACCTCGGCCCGCTCCATCGCCTCGACCAGTTGCGCGGTGCGATCGCGCACCGCCGCTTCCAGCTGGTCCCGATGGCTGCGCAGGTCCTCCAGCACTTGCTTTCGCGATGAGATGTCGCTGATCAAGCCGTCGAACCCGTCCGGTTGCGAGCCGGTCCGGCTGGCACCGGCCAGCGGACGCGCATTGAGCTGCACCCAGATCGGCCGGCCATCGGCGCGCGTCAGCTGCAGCTCCATGTCGGCGATCTCGCCACGCTGCGCCAGCGTTTCGAACAGCATGTCGATCTGCTCGGGCGTGAAAAGGCGCCGGTGATCGGGTGGCGATTCGCCGAGCTGGTCGGCGTTGACCGCCAGCATCAGTTCCCTCGGTGTGGCATGGCCCATCAGCCGAGCCAGCGCGGGGTTGGCGTCATGCAGCCGACCTGACCGATCCAGACGAAAGATGCCCTCCAGCGCGTTCTCGAAGATCCCTCGGTACGTCGCTTCGCTCTCGCGAACACGTGTGGCGGACTCGCGCAGCCGGTCCGCCATCGTGTTGACGCGCACCGCCAGCCGGCCCAATTCGTCGCCCGACTCGATGGCACAGCGTGCGTCCAGATCGCCGCCCGCCACCCGATCCACCATCTCCTCCAGACGCCGCACGGGCGCGCTCACCATGCGCCTGAGCAAGACGAAGGTCGCCGCGTAGAGCGACGCGATGATGGCGGCCGCCAGCGCCAGGATGGCGCCACGCGCTGCGGCGACGGCCTGCTCGGCCACGGCCCGGGTCAGCACGACGCGAACTTCGCCGATCTTTTGCAGGGCGGCCCCGGCGGACGGCGCATACTCGATCGGCTGAACGCGCACGATCGCGTCTTTCAGATCCGCCGCCTGCAACTTGGTCACGTCGGAGACGACGCCCAGGTTGAGCGCCGTCACGCGGAACTGTGCGACTTCGGGGTTTGGGGCCAGCGCGGCCAGCTGGCTGTCGATGGCGGCGCGATCGATGTTCCACAGAGGATAGGCCAGCGAGCGACCATACAACTCGGCAATGCGCGTGGCACGACCTTCGAGTTCCGTGAACCGCCGCTCGCGCTCGCGTTCGATCAGCAGATGGGCTCCCACAGCCGTCACGAGCGCCACCGATACCGCCAGTGCCAACATCAGCTTGGCTTGCAGGCTGGTCGCCTGCGGCATCAGCGGACTCCGAAGCGGCAAGCCGCAGCTGGCGCCCGTCGAACGCGGCAAGCGGAAGCACGCTTCAGCGAAGGAATCGCCGCCATGGTCACAACGCGCTTCATGAGGTCTCCCACCTGCAGGCCAGGGCCCAGAAGCGTAGCCCGCTCCTGCCCGACAAACAAGCGCGATGATTTCGCGACGGGGCCGGTCGGCCATCTCGTTCGATCGTGCCCTGACCCCTGCCGCTTGGCCCCATCCAACGCGAAGGCAGCGGCGACTTGCGTGCCGGCCTGTAAGACGCCACTGGCAGAAAGACGCGATTCCCTCCGGCGCCGAGTGCGCCGAGGCTGCGGGAGGATGCGTCGAGGCAAGCTTGCCGGGCGACAGAGCGATCACGATGGGCTACTCGATTCACGCAGCGCGGCACTCCCTGATCGAGCGCGGGCGACCCACCAGGGTGAGCGTCAACTGGGTCTCGCTGGTCCTGGCCCCGGGCGTCGGCATCGCGGGCTATCTCTTGGCGGGCTGGCCCGGTGCACTCGCGGCCGAGGGGTTGTGGGTGGGCGCCGTGCTGGCGGGAACGCTCATCCATTGGCTGCCTCACCCCGAAGGCAGGCTCCACGCCATCCCCCTGGAGCCGCATTGCGACAGGAACCGATGGCTCGATCGTTTCAGTGTCCGGCTGCAGGAACTGCGGCCGTCGATGAGCTTTCCAGTGGCCGCCAAGTTTGCACTGCGTACCTGGCCGGAGGCAGCCGACCTGGAACCGGAGAAGGCCGCGGAACTCTACGTCGCCGAGTGAGAGGCTGAATTTCCGACGTCGTCGGGACGACGACGAACTCCGCGTGGTTGAGCGAGCGCCTCGCGCTTCCCACGGCGCCGACACGCTCCATTTTCTTTGGGACCGCGTAAGGAACCTGCGGGTCGATCGACTGACCGTTCGTGCCGGATCACGGCGCAATCGACTCAACCCTCAAGGAGATTCCATGGACAAGCAACTCTTCATTCAGTCCGCCCTCGCGTCGATGCTGGCGTTCGGCGCCATCTCTGCGGCTCAGGCCGGCCCGGTCGCGCCCGACGCGAGCAAGGACAAGTGTTTCGGCATCACCAAGGCCGGCCAGAACGACTGCGCCAGCGCGTCGGGCTCGCACTCGTGCGCCGGCACGGCCACGAAGGACAAGGATCCCGGCGACTGGAAGTACGTCGAAAAGGGCACGTGCGAAAAGATGGGCGGGATGATGGCGCCGCCGAAGAAGTAAGAGGTCGCCGGTCCATCGGAGCGCAGGCCCCGCATCGACACCATGACGAGCCTTCCGGATCGCACCGTCGGCATCGGTCTGCGCCAGCCGCACTACCGCGAGGTGTTCGAGCGCACGCCCGTACTCGGATTTCTCGAGGTCCACAGCGAGAACTTCTTTCTCGATGGCGGCGCCTCGGTGCATGCGCTCGAGCGGGCGCGTGCCGCGTACCCGATCAGTCTGCACGGCGTCGGCCTGTCGCTCGGGTCGGCCGATGCACTCGCTCATCAACACCTGGCCAAGCTCGCGCGCCTGGTCGACCGCATCGAGCCGGCACTGGTGTCTGAACACCTGTCGTGGAGCAGCCTGGGCACGCGGCACTTCAACGACCTGCTGCCGATGCCCCGCACGCGCGAGGTCCTGGCGCTGCTGACCGAGCGCGTCGACCGGGTGCAGAGCACGCTGAAGCGATCGATCCTGATCGAGAACGTGTCCGCCTACTTCGAATTCCACGACAGCGACATGACCGAGACGGCGTTGCTCGACGAGTTGGCGCGCCGCACCGGCTGCGGAATCCTGTTCGACGTCAACAACCTCTACGTGAATGCCGTGAACTTCGGCTTCGATCCGATGGCGCGCCTGGGCGAGCTCAGCGCCGCGGCGATCGGCGAAATGCACCTGGCCGGGCACACCTGCACCGATGGCTGCCTGATCGACACGCACGGCGCGCAGGTTTGCGACGAGGTCTGGGCGCTGTTCGAAGCGGCCTGCCGGCGCTTCGGTCCGAAGCCGACGCTGATCGAATGGGACACCGATCTTCCGGCGCTCGACGTGTTGCTCGGCGAAGCCGCAACCGCGGGTTCGATCGCGCGCCGCACCGTCGAGGTGGCGTGTGCCTGAACTGCTCGACATTCAGCGCGACCTCGCCAGCGCCCTGCACGACGCGGACGCGGCGGCGCGCGCCGGGCGCTGGCTCGCGGGCGACGCGGTTCTGATCGAACAACGCCTGGCGATCTACCGCGCCAACGTCGCAGTCGCCGGGACCAAGGCGCTCGGTGCCGCGTACCCGGTGGTCCGGCAAGTGGTCGGCGAAGCGTTCTTCGACGGGCTGGCGCGCGCCTACCAGCGCCGCGTGCCATCGACGAGCGGCGACCTCTCCGAGCACGGCGCAGCGTTTGCCGCGTTCGTCGCCGAGTTCCCCCACACGCAGTCGCTGCCGTATCTGGCCGACCTGGCGCGGCTCGAGTGGGCCGTGCACCGCGCCTATGGCGCCGCGGACGCGAAGCCCTGGGACCGGCAAACCCTCGCGCAGGTCGCGCCCGCGCGGCAATCGTCGATCCGCCTGGCATGGGCTGCGGGCACGGACATCGTCGACTCGAATTTTCCGATCGCCCGCGTCTGGCGGATTCACCAGCCGGACTTCGACGGTGAATTCCGCGTCGATGGGTCGATTCGCGAATGCGCCCTGGTCGCGCGTGAAGGCTTTCGGGTTGTCGTGTCGGCGCTCGCTGCGGGCGATGCCGCGTTCACCGCGAGCAGCCTGGCCGGCGCCGCACTCGGTGCGTCCGCGGAAGCAGCGCTGGCGGCAGACCCGGGCTTCGACCTCGGCCATCTTCTGGGTCGGCTCATGGCAGCGAATGTGATCTGCGGATTCAGCACCGACAAGGATGACTAGCATGAAGGCATTGATTCAACGCGGCCTGGTCATGACAGGCCTGCTCGATCGGCTGCAGCCGCTCCTGCTGCTGGCGGCGCGCCTGTACGTGTCGCTGATCTTCTTCAGGGCCGGAATGCTGAAGCTCGCCGACTGGAGCAGCACGCTGGTCCTGTTCCGCGAGACCTACAAGGTGCCGGTGCTGCCGCCCGAACTGGCCGCCTGGGTCGGCACGTTCGGCGAACTGGTGTTTCCGGTGCTGATCGTCCTCGGCCTCGCCGGGCGCGTGGGGGCGGCAGGCCTGTTCGCCGTCAACGTGATGGCGGTGGTCTCGTACCTCGACCTGTTCGGGTTCGAATGCCCTGCTGGGATCAATGCGCACTACTACTGGGGGTTCATTCTCCTGGCGCTGGTGGTGTTCGGTCCTGGCAAGATCTCGCTGGATGAATTCATCGGCCGGGCGATCGGTATTGCGCCGCGACGCCCGCTGCGGGAGTAATCTTGGCACCTGCGACGAGAACGTCGCGTCTGTGGGACCGACTCCGATGGCGACGACCAAACGACTCGCGCCGAAAGGCAGGCTGGTGTGGCGCATCAGCGAAGGCAACCCGATGGGCGGGTGGGTCGATCCGGGCAAGCTCGACGGACCCGGCCCATTCGACCTGTCGGCCGAGTTCCCCGAACTTCCCGAGGTCAGTTCCGGCAGCAGGGTCGACTCGTCGTTCGACCTCTTGCGCGGCACCGACATCAGCGAAGACGATGCCGGAGACACGATCCCGAGCGACCTCCTGGACGAATTGTTCGCCCCGATCAAGCCGGCGCCGCCGTGACGGCCTGCCTGGGCAGATCGGACCCCGGCAGCGGCTCGGGCGCGGCGGGCTTGACGGCCGTGTACTCCGAGAAGATGCCGAGCTCGACATGGCGGCAAGCCTGCTCGAAACCGGCCTGGCGCAGCGCCGCCAGCACCGCGTCCGGGGGAATGCAGGCTTCGATCGTGTCCCAGTAGTAACGCCAGAGCCGAGCGGTGTCGGGCCGCCGCGTCACGGCCCTGGCGATGGTCGGCACGACGCTGCGCATGTAGGTCTTCAGCACGAGGGTGCCGACGCGGCCGGACGGCTTGGTGATCTCGAGCACCAGCAGTCGACCCCCCGGGCGCAGGACCCGAAAGAACTCGGCGAATGCCGCGCTCACGTCGGCGATGTGGCGCAGCGCGTACCCCATGCTGACGAAGTCGCTGCTGGCATCGGCTTGCGGCAGCGACTCGGCGCGGCCGCGCAGCAGTTCGACCCCGGGCAGGCTTGCCGCGGCCATCATCCCGGGGCTGGGGTCGACGCCGACCAGTCGGCCACTCGGGCCGATCAGCGCAAGCGCCTCGCGCGCGACCAGCCCGGTGCCGATGCCCACGTCGAGGACCTGAGCACCGGCGGCCAGGTGGCCCCGCTGCAGCGCGGCTCGCCGGTAGCGCGACCCCGAGCCCCACGCCAGCAGCCGCTCGATGCGATCGTAGTCGGCGGCAGTGTCGTCGAAGATCCGTCGCAGGAACCGATCGTGTTCGAGTTCGTCGCGGTAGTAGGCCGGCAACGCCGCGTGCGGTCGCAGCGATTCGGCGGTCGCGGACGAGCGCATCGGTTCATTCATCGGGCGATTGTCACGGCTGCGCATCCGCGGCTCCCAGCGCCATCGCCACGCCGCCGCTTGCCGCTATTTCAATTGAATTTCACCGTCGAAGCGGACATCGAGTTGGAGCCCGGCGCTGTGCAGCGTCATCGACACCGCGAATGCTTCGGCATCGCCGATCGTCCCGGCCGCGATGCCTTTGGCCACCGCCTGCTCGATCTCGCGCTGCGAATTCACACCGACCGTCTTGAGAAACTTGCGGATGCTGAGGTTGAGGGTTTCCTGGTCCATGGAGGGTCTCCGTCGTGCCGTCGCTGGAAACGGTGAAATGGCGTCGCTCGCGGTCGGGCGACTGCGCCGCAGTGTGCTCCCGTGCGGGCATTGTGGTTTCGGCCGAAACCCGCGAATTGGGTCCGCGGCGCGGTTCGACCGGACCGCACCCCCCGAGCCGGGCTATTGGAATGTTCCGCGCCGAGGTCTACGATCCGCCGGTTGAGAATCGCAGCCGTGGCGTTCTGCTCGATCCGCCAAGGGGGAGATGTCGATGGTTACGCGCAAGCCGCCCGCGCCGACAAAGAAGCTGATCTGGCGCATCACCGAGGCCGCGCCACTGGGAGAGTTCGTCGACCCGCAGGCCGCGGCAGCCAAGCCCGCGCCGCCGCCCCTGCCCGAGGCCACGGTGTCGACCGGAGGCTGGGTGGTGTCGTCGTTCGAGCTGCTCCATGGCGCGGACGTGACCGAGGGCTATGACACGGTGCCCAGCGACTTGTTCGACCAGCTGTTTGCGTCGCCGACGCCACCCCCGAAGCCGCCCGGAGGCACGTAGGCGGCACCAACGCTTCAGGATTCTTTACGCCCCGGTGGGCTTGCCTGCAGAGCGTTCGGCAGCAGCTGGGGCACACCGGCCAGGTTCACGCACGGTGAACATGCCCCGGCGTACCGTGCAACTTTCCCGCCCGTCAAAGGCTCCAAGCCCGCAGCGGGAATATACTGACTGCAGGGGTATCTTTTGGACCAGTTTCACGCTGCCGACAGGCATTACAAGGGGTCACTCATGGGTGCCAAACTCAAGGTCGCCGGGTGGTTGGCCGTCGGCGCGGTCGCAGGCGCACTCGCCACGATGCAATTGCAGGCCACCGCGCGCAACGGCGTGTCGCAGTTGCCGCTCGACGAACTGCAGCAGATGGCCGCCGTGTTCGGGATGATCAAGACCGACTACGTCGAGCCGGTCGACGAGAAGAAACTGATCAACGATGCGATCGGCGGCATGGTCTCCGGCCTCGATCCGCACTCGCAATACTTCGACAAGAAGTCGTTCAAGGAATTCCGCGAAGCAACCACCGGGCGCTTCGTCGGCATCGGCATCGAGATGGGCATGGAAGACGGCCTGGTCAAGGTCGTCAGCCCGATCGAGGGCTCGCCGGCCTTCCGCGCCGGCCTGAAGAGCGGCGACCTGATCACCAAGATCGACGACACGCTGGTGAAGGGCCTGACGGTCGACCAGGCCGTGAAGAAGATGCGCGGCGACCCGCAGACCAAGGTCGTGCTGACGGTGTTCCGCAAGACCGAGAGCCGCAGCTTCCCGGTGACGATCGTGCGCGAGGAGATCCGCACCCAGAGCGTGCGTTCGAAGATCCTCGAGCCGGGCTATGCGTGGTTGCGCGTCAGCCAGTTCCAGGACCGCACGGTCGAGGACTTCGCGAAGAAGCTCGAAGAGATCTACAAGCAGGAGCCGAACCTGAAGGGCCTGGTGCTCGACCTGCGCAACGATCCGGGCGGCCTGCTCGAGGGCGCAGTCGCCATCTCGGCAGCGTTCCTGCCCGCCGACGCGGTCGTGGTCTCGACCAACGGCCAGATCGCCGATTCGAAGCAGACGTTCAAGGCCTCGCCGAGCGACTACCTGCGCCGCGGCGGCAGCGACCCGCTGCGCCGCCTGCCCGACGCGCTGAAGAAGGTGCCGCTGATCGTGCTCGTCAACGAAGGCTCGGCCTCGGCCAGCGAGATCGTCGCCGGTGCGTTGCAGGACCAGAAGCGCGCGACCATCATGGGCGCGCAGACCTTCGGCAAGGGCTCGGTGCAGACCGTGCGCCAGCTGTCGCCCGAAACGGCGCTGAAGATCACGACCGCGCGCTACTACACGCCCAGCGGCGCGTCGATCCAGGCCAAGGGCATCGTGCCCGACGTGATGCTCGACGAAACCGCCGAAGGCAACTTGTTCGCCGCCCTGCGCACCCGCGAGGCCGATCTGGACAAGCACATCGCGAGCGGCCAGGGCGCCGAGCAGAAGGACGAGGCCCGCGAAAAGGCGCGCGAGGAAGCGCGCAAGAAGCTCGAGGAAGAAGCCGTGAAGCGCGCCGCCGCGCCGATCAAGCCACCTCCGGAGTTCGGCACCGCCGAGGACTTCCAGCTCGCGCAGGCCGTGAACCGCCTGAAGGGCAAGCCGGTGCTGGTCAGCAAGACCGCGGT
>Ga0070667_100003363_pt1 | contig 13653 bp, 12 predicted proteins | sample KBSS33metaG_FD_64659 | JGI IMG/M metagenome (GOLD analysis project Ga0070667, IMG submission 64659) | Switchgrass rhizosphere microbial communities from Kellogg Biological Station, Michigan, USA - KBS S3-3 metaG | ecosystem: Host-associated > Plants > Roots > Rhizosphere > Soil ...
GTCTACGGCGATCGGTTCAGGGCACCGGACGGGGTACGGGCGATGGTCGCAGCCGGCCATCTCGGCCGCAAGACCGGCCGCGGCTTCTATCGATACGACCCCGACGGCAACCGCATCGCCGATGCATAGCCGGACAACGACCCGATGACTGCCCTACCGGAACCCACCGACCAGCGGTGGCGCATCACCTCTCCCGAGCGTGGTGTTTGCGTGGTGGAGTACCACCACCCGCCGGTCAACGCCCTGGACGCAAACTCTCACGCCGAGTTGCGTCAGCTGCTTCGCGCGCTTGAGGGAGATGACGAAACACGCGTCGTTCTCTTCGCCAGTGCCCACCCGACGATCTTCATTGCCGGCTCTGACATCGAAACGATGAAGCCTCTGCCCCAAACGAAAGCTGCCGTCGCGGAGCGAATTGACAACGCGGTCGGGACATTCGCGCGGCTGCAGCACCTATCGAAACCGACAATCGGCGTGATCGAAGGGCACGCCCTTGGCGGCGGCTGCGAGCTCGCACTCGCGCTCGATTTCCGCTTCATGAAGCGCGGCCGGGCACGCATCGGTCTTCCCGAAGCTGCACTTGGGCTCATCCCGGCCGCCGGCGGGACGCAGCGCCTCGCCCGGCTCGTCGGGCGCGCACGGGCGGCCGACCTTTTGATGCTTGGACGTCGAATCGATGCAGACGAAGCCGCCACCATCGGCCTCGTCAGAGCAGCCGACGACGCACGGTCAGGCGCACTCGCCTACGCGAAACGTCTCGCGTCCATGCCGAGCTCATCTCTCCGCGCGATCAAGACCTGCTTGAACGACGGCTACGACGGCGACCTCCCGCGCGGCCTCCAAGTCGAGCGGTACGCCGCGCTCGACGCGTTCACCTCCGACGAAGCGACCGAAGGCCTGACGGCATTCCTGGAGAAGCGCCCACCACGCTTCCACGCTGCCCCGACAGGTGCGGACACATGAGCCACCCGCTCTTCTCGGACCACCACGACCTCCTCCGCACAGTGATCGCCGACTGGGCACGCGATCGCATCGCGCCGCACATCGACGAGTGGGAAGCGGCACGAGAGTTTCCCCGCGAGCTTTTCGTCGAGCTCGGCCAACTCGGCTTTCTCGGCGCTCAGTACCCAGTGGAGTACGGCGGACAAGGAGCGGACTTCGCCAGCAGCCTTGTCATTGCTGAAGAGCTCTCCCGGATCGGAGCCGAGTCCGTAAGCATGGCCGTTGCAGTCCACGCCTCGATGGCGACACCCCCGATCTACAAGTTCGGCAGCGAAGAGCAACGACACCGGTACCTGCCCCCGATTCTCTCGGGTCACAAGATCGCGGCGCTCGCGATCTCCGAACCGGAAGCAGGCTCGGATGTCTCCGGCATCACCACGCGCGCCACACGTTCAGAAGACGGCTGGATCCTTAACGGCCAGAAGACATTCATCACCAATGGCTCTCGTGCAGACGTTCTCGTCGTCATCGCACGAACGGACAACGGGAGCGAGGACGAGCGGCCGCCTGCATTCAGCACCTTCATCGTCGACGCCGATCTCGCGGGAGTTATCCGCGGCCGAAAACTCGAGAAGATCGGCCGCCACGCATCCGACACGACCGAGCTGTTCTTCGACAACGTCCGCTTGCAACCCGCCGCCCTCCTCGGCGTTGAAGGTGAGGGGTTCAAACAGATCATGTGGGAGCTCGAGGCCGAACGCCTCACGTCGGCCGCCACCTCGGTCGCACTCGGCTCCCACGCGCTCGATCTCGCCATCACCTACGTCAAGAGCCGCAGGCAATTCGGCCATCCGATCGCCGACTTTCAAGCGATCCGCCACACGCTCGCCTCGCACGCCGCACGTCTCACAGCTGCCCGCGAACTCGTCTACGCGACCGCGGTGCGCTTCCAGAACGGCGAGGAACGACTGGTCGAAATCGCAATGGCGAAGCTCGTCGCCGCGGAAGTGCTGAACGACGTCGCAGACTACGCTCTGCAAGTTCACGGCGGCTACGGCTACATGGCCGAATACCCGATCGGCCGAATCTGGATCGACGCCCGCCTCAAACGCATCGCAGCCGGAAGCGACGAAGTCCTACGCGAGATCATCGCCAAGCAGCTCATCGGTCACGCACACGACAGATGACATTCGACTCGACCGTGGCGTCCCACCCGCTTCGTCGCACGATGACCCCCTGCGCATCCTCTGAAAATCAAATGGCCGCAAATCAAACGGTCAGTTACCCAAGAATCTGGAATTGACCCGCGTCCGTTGACACCGTGATCTGCCCCCGGTTCTCTGGGGTCCGGTTTCTGGAGTCAGGCGGCGTTGTGGGTGCGGAAGTACCGGTCCTCGTGCTCGGTTGGGGTGAGCATGCCAAGGGACGAGTGGCGTCATCGGATGTTGTGGAAGACCTCGCGGGTTCCCCGCGAACTGTGGAGCGGTAATGGTCGGAGCGAAACAGCCCCTCCAGGCCGGCGGACTTGACGGCATTTGCGAGCGCGACCCACTGGGCCAGGTGACGCCTTCCTGGCCCTCCACCATGAGACCGATACGCATCGCCGCAACCTATCGCCGTCGAGAACAGAGAACAGCTCTGCCCGGACCTGCACATAGGGCATCGTGCGTCCGCCGGCGGATTTTACAGCTCGCGCACATGGCGCGATCCTTGAGGGCCGACCACCGGTTGCCCGTGCAACCGCCGCGGCGCCATGATCGAGCGAAACTGCGATGTCCATGATGACACATGTTCCCACTTTGTTCCCACCCTGCCCGTTTTGTTCTTTAGCCAGAGAACTTGAAAGCGCGCTATGCAGAGGTTTCTTGTATGGGCCGGGCAGGGCTCGAACCTGCGACCTTGGGATTAAAAGGACCGCTGTCGAGCGCCTAGATGCTGACTCGTATAACAGCCTTGACTCGAACGGGCGGAATCGTGAGACCGACCTACGTTGACGGGAGCGCGAAAGCCGCGGTGTAACCGCGACCGGAGCCGAGGTCGTCCCAGAGTTGGGTTGGCGGCATGCGGTTCCACTGATGCCCGAGAAGGGCTGCGGCGGTTCGTGCCCCGTGAAGGAACAGATGAAGGCGAGGCCATCCATCCTCAGAGAGTCCGCGGAGCTGGTCGGTCACCGTGGTTGCCCAGCCACGAACGTCCGCCGGGTAGCTGAGGGCGTCGCGTCCTGGTTGCGCCACCGAGAGGACGACGAGACGCCTTATCGGGAGACCGGCGGTCTGGATGTGGTGCAGAACGGCGTTGGTCAGGTCGCCTGAGATGTTGAGGCCGATCGCGAGTTCTTCGCCCTGATCGAGGGAGTGGTCCGTGCGCGTGAGAGTCGTCGGTCGGCGATCGCCGTCGCTCGCGATGTCGCCCGTCCAGGTTCCATCTCCGGATCGTCCAGGGACTGCGAGTTGGAAGCCGGCGACGTCGCTGAAGACGCTGCCGGCGAAGATCGCGGTTGCGAGGCGGAAGGCGCCGTCGATCCGGACGCGGCTATATCCGGCTACGCGCACACGGTCGGCTGCGTTGCGAAGCTCGGGAGCGAATCGCTTCGCCCATAGTTCAGGGTCGCGTGTTTCCCGTCGCTCTTGGGGCTGTTCGCCGATGAATCCGTCGAGCCAGTCGAGGGCTTCGGTTGCGGTCTCGGGCCAGACGTCGTGCGCGATTGCTTGGATGAGAACCGTTGCAATGGGTTCGCGGGCTCGGAGTTGCTGCTCGTCGATCAGTTCGGTGACGGTGTCGGCGACGACGTCTCGGACGCCGGCTTCGACCCAGCGGCGAGCGGCGAGCATGCCTTTGTCGATCGCGTCGAGCGTAGCGAGTAGTCCGACGGCGTCCATTACCCAGCGGCAGTGTTCTTGGAGGTTGTTGAGGCTTGCTTGCGCAGCGCGGATCTGCAGCGAGCTCAGCATCTCGAGAAGTTGTTCTTCGGTGACGCCGATGCGTTGTGCCCAGAGCGCGCGGGCTTTGCCGGCTGCGCTGCGTGGGCTGGCGCGAGCCAGTTTGGGGACGAGCCGCTCGGTGGTGCCGTCGAGGCAGCGAAGGATCGGGTCGTTTACTGCGGGGAGGCGGTTGGTGTGAAGCACCATCTCCGGCCGCCTTCCATCGACAGTGAGCTTCTCGTATGACTCGAAGAAGCGCGCGAGCGGCGGCTTGTCGCCTGTCGATCCTTCGAGGAACCAGTCGCTCGTGAGGGGCTGTCCGGGCTCGGTCGTGAACTTGACCTGGTGGTAGAGCGCGGGTTTGTCGCGGCGGTGGACGACGAGGTCGTCAACGTTTCCGGCGGCGTGTTTCTCGAGTTCGACGCGGGTGACGTCCGGGTCGCGGTGGATGAGTTGAGCGGCGTGGAGCCAGGTGAGCAGATGCTGGTAGTCGTCGCCGAGCAGCCGGGCGCCGCTTGCTGCAGGCCCTCGCTCGAAACTCACGCTGGCTGTTCCTCGAACGGTGGTGTCGGTGGGCGTTCTGCCTCGTCCCGGATCGTCTCGAAGGTGAGCGGTCGGTCGGGGAAGCTCGCGAGAACGGCGCCTGGGATCAGCCGGGCGGTCAGGTCAGAGAAGGTGTAGCCGTAGCTGCGTCCCGCGCGTGGGCCGGTGAGCGTTACGAGCTCACGAAGCTGGGTCGCACTGATGCCAAGGTCGGCGAAGGCCTCGCTGAGGACTCTTTCCCGGAGGTCGTCGGTTGGTCGAGCGAAGGTGAGGATCGACGCTGCGCGTCGGCGGATGGCTGGGTCGAGCGCGCCGACGCGGTTGGTGCACATGACGACGACGACCGGTCGTTCGTCGGCGGCGAGATGGTCGATGCCGCGGATCAGCGCGTTGACGCCGGCGCGATCCTCGTGGTGCATCTGGCTGAGTTCTCGTGACTGCGCGAGCGCGTCGGCTTCATCGACCAGCAGGATCCCGGCGAGTGTCGACTTCCCGTTCTTGGTCTTGGGGATGTTGTCGGCGACGTAGGCGAAGGCTGCTGCGAGGAGCTTGGTCATCTCGCCGACAGCGCCGCTGCCGCGAGCGCTGAGACTGAGAGGGAAAAGCATCACGTCGATCCCCGCTCGGCGGGCCACTTCATCTCCGAACGTCTCGGCGAGCGCGGTCTTGCCGTTGCCGACATCCCCGGCGAAGACGAGCAGCGGTGTCCGGTCACTGAGGAGTTCCGCTGCCTTGAGGAGTTTGCCGTGATGCTTGTTGCTCCATTCGGCCACCCGGTGGGGAGCGAGGAGGGCGAGGGCTTCGCGGGCGGCGGTCTCCTTCATCTCGTCGAGGCCGACGAGTGAGGCGTAGCGGCGCTGCGCTGCGGTGTCTGGGTAGGACCTGGGCTGGTCGAAGAGATCGAGGGTGGCGGTCATTGCGGCCGGAACCCGCGGCGGCTCGCCGAGGTGCCACCGCTGGCGTAGCTGCGACCGCCTTCCCAATAGCCGTCGCCGTCGGTCGGCTCGGCGCCTGGGGAGCGGTCGACCGGGACGGAATTCTTGACGGTGGTCCTCTCCGCGTCGCTCAGGCACCACCAAGCGTCGGCGTAGGTCATGAAGGTGAACCAGGACGCGCCGGTCACGTCGGCGCGGGCGTAGACGCCGCCGGCGCCTTCGTCACTCGCGACGCCGGAGGAGCTGACCGTGTAGCGCACGGAGACGACGCGCTTATCGGTTTTGCGGAAGCCGGCCTCGTAGGTGGCGACATAGCCGCCGGCGAGCATCTCGACGAGCTCTTCGAGGAGATTCTCGATCTGCTGTTCGCTGGGGCGGCCGTAGAAGCTGCGCAGCTGGCGAAGGTCGGCCGCGATCTTCGAGGCGAGATAGCGGGCGTTGGTGCGCGTGAAGGTGCTGGTCGTTGTTGTGCTCATGGGCGGAAGAGGGGGCCGAGGAGGGTTTGCCAGCACTCGACGGCGCGGCCTTTCGTCGTGGCGTACTGGGCTTCTTGCACCTGGTCGAGCGCGGTGTGGGCGGCGCGGACGATCGCATCGCGGTGGCTGGCTGTGTAGCTGGCGGCGACGTTGTTCTCGGGGTTGACCGGGTCCACGATCACGAGCGGCCCGGCGGGCGGTTCACTTGGCGGGTCGAAGTCGGCGAAGCTGATCGGCTCCTCCAGCCCTGTGCGGACGATGTAGGCGAGGACGGCCTCGACGGCGCTTGGGTAGTCGGCGAGGCTCTGCCCCTGGTCGGCAAGGTGGGCGCAGAGCAGCTCGACCATGAACGACTTGAACCGGAAATGCTCGTCCTGCTGCTTCAGCTGGCGCACCCACCACTTCAGCAGCCTCACGGTCTGGGCGAAGTGCAGCGGCTGGGCCGTTTTCCGGGTCCGGATGAACGTCAAGTGTTGGGTGACCGACGTCCGAACGCGCGCGCCGGTGTCTTTGGTGATCAGGTAGCCGATGTCGTCGGCCTCGCCTTCGTAGATGACCGGGACGACGTCGACGTTGAGTCCGCTGCCGTGGAAGAGGATCGTCACGCAGTGGTGCTGGATCGTGAAGTCGTCGTGGGCCTTCTGCGAGTAGGCGGCGCGAAGCCGGTCGGCGAGCCAGGAAAGGAGCTGGCTCTCGGCGGTAGGCGCCTCGGAGGCCTTGACGTAGACGGCGACGTCCATGTCGTTGATCGTTCGCAGCGCGGTGCCTTTAGCCACGCTGCCCGAATGGCGGATCTTGACCAGCCCGTAGTCGGGATGGTCCGCGATGTGACGCTCGAGCTTCGCCCGCAGGTTCGCCACCTGGGCGCGGTGAGCCGTGACGTCATCGCGCTTCAGGTTCACGCGCTCGCCTGCCCAATCCCGCAGCACACCGTGGCTTACATAACGATCGACCGTCATTCGTATCTACGGTAACTGCGAGGTCGGATGGCGCCCTCTCTCGGTACTGGGAAGGCTGGTTTGTCCTGGCGGCGTCGTCCGCCACGACGCGTACGTTCCAGGCGTGGCCAGCGAGACCAGTGAGTTAGGGCGCGGCGCAGAAGTGGAGGAATGCGCATCCGACGAGCTGATCGAAGAGTGCCGCGCGATGGCGACCCGGGTCCGCGAAGCCCGCGAGCGCGCCGACCGGCTCCGCGCGTTAGCCGAGCACTCTGAGGCCCAAGCGGTTCGCGACGAGGAGCTCCTCGCCGAGCTTGAGGCGGTACTTGGTCTCTCCGACCAGCTCCGACTTGAGAACCTCGACCCCCGACTAGGCGGACAACGGCTTGAACAGATCGCTGTCGAACTCTTACGCCAACAACGCGAGTTCGGGGCCACGATCCACTATCGAGAATGGTTCGCACTCATCCGCAAAGCGGGCTACCAGGTCACCGGCAAGGACCCGCTCGCAACATTCCTCGCACAACTACGCCGATCAGAAGATGTTGAAGCTGTCGGACGCCGCACAGGGCTCTACCGGCTTCGCGCGGCCTGAATCCGACCACACACGGGGAAATCGCGGCCTCGCGCTTGCCCTTCAGCCTTCTGCCTCTCGTTCCCCGGCATCCCGCGAACGTCGAGCATGTCGGCCATGAGGTCGTCGTGCACCGAGAAGCTGCGCACCGAATCGCCGCACAGGCGTTCTCGTGCTGAGGCTTTTCGCTGCGGGTCGCGACGGGGTCATGGGGACCGTCATAGGCATCACGTCGGTCCCACGCCCGTCGGCTTCGGACGACTCAATTCGCCGCCGCGTTCCACGGTGGCGCGGCGGTGCAGGTCGCTCATGGTTGCGAAGATCGAGTCTCGTGCCTCTTGCGGTGTCAACCCCCAACGTTCCGCGAGGGCAGCGACAACGTCGGGGATGTCGCTCGGCTCACTCGCCCGCCGCCCCGTCTTGGTGTAGGGGCCGTCGGTCTCCGTCACAACCCGCTCCCGCGGAAGGGCGGCGATGATGCGCTGACCGTTGCGGCTCTTCAGCATTGCGCCATTGACGGAGAAGTAGAGGCCGCCGGCGAGCGCTCGTTCGAGCGGTCCAAGCGGTCCGGAGTACCAGTGCAGGATCGCCGTCGCTTCGGCTTCGAGCAGCGACGCGACAGTCTCGGCTTCGGCGCGACGCGAGTGGACGGTCAGCACCTTCTGCCGGATGCCCGGCAGCGCGAGGATGGCTTCGAACGTCTCTCGCTGCTGTGCGATGGAGTCGCTGCCCTGGGTGGAACGGTCGAGGCCGACTTCGCCGACGTAGTCCGTTCGCGAAAGGAGTCGGCGGAAGAGCCCGAGTTCGTGCGCGCGGCTGGTTGGCCGGGCGAGCGGATGGAAACCGAGCGCGATCCGCAGTCGCGTGCGGCCCCGCAGCTGCGCCTGCAGCAACTGGAACCGGGAGGGAAGCTCGGTGACGGCGACGGTGATGATGTTCGCCTGCTCGGCGTCAGCAAGCACACGCAGAGGGTCGTCGAAGCGGTCGAGGTGGCAGTGGCTGTCGACGAACAGGCTCAGCCCCTACCTCCCCGTAGCACCGCGCCGCGGTCGCCGTCCGCCGCGCTCGAGCCAGGCGGCGAGTTCGGCGCGTCCGCGCCGGTGCACGTCGGCGAACGCGAGGGCGTCCGCGGCCGGGAGGGCGCCGTTTCGGAGCACGTCCTCCGCGCGCGGTTCGCGGGCGAGCCCGCGCCGCACAGCGCGAAGATCGGCGCCGCGATCGGTCTCGCCGCTGCGGAGCTCGGCGTCGCTGAGGGCGTCCCGCCGGTAGCTCGCCCCGGAATCGAGACCGATGTGATGCAGGGCGGCGCGGCGAATCAGGCAGGGGAAGCACCAGCCGCAGTTACCTGGCGACTGTTTTTCGTAGCGCCCCGACTCCGGGTGAGCGCAAGAAACCGACCGATCTGCGAGCGCAGTGAGCAGCTGCGGATTGCGGCACGCGGCGAGAAGTTCGCCCTTCGTCTGCAGCCGGAAGGAGTTGACGACTGGGTTGGCGATACCGAGTTCGGTGAGGGCTAGCCCAAGCTGTTCGAGGAAGTAGGGGTGCGTGGTGCGGGTGCTGTTGCTGCCGGCGCGTGAGGCGACGAAGGGGACGTTGATGCCGATGAAGCCGTTCTCCGGCATGTGCAGCGGCACGGTGTCGTCGAAGGCGCTCGCGACGGCCAGGCCCGCGGCGATGAAGAGGAACGAGCGCGCACGTGTCGTTCGCTCCCGCAGCTCACCATCCGGCAACGGACGGGCCTGCAGGAGGCTCGGCTTGGCGGGGCTCAGCTGCAGCTTGCGGCTTCGGACACGCTCGCGGTGGACGCGCCGGAGCTGGGTGCAGAGGGTGTCTTGGACGCCGCCGATGTATCCGCTGTCGAAGTGCCCGACGAGGATGAGCTGCTGTCCCTGCTCGAGCAGGTCGATGGCGCCGGTGAGCGAGTCGAGGCCGCCCGAGAAGAGGCAGACGGCATCGGGACGCGCAACCCGGGTTTCGCCCTGGGCGGGCTGCTCGCCCGAGGCACGGAAGCGCAGCTTCCAGCGGTCGCCGCTGAGGAAGGCGAGCGCCTCGGTTAGGGCCGGTCGCGCCCGCTGCCAGGCGGCACGATTCGCGACCGGGAGTTCGAGTTCGAGCGCGCGCGTCCATGCGTCGCGGGTGCCGTCGCGCCGGGCGACCTTGTCCGCGCAGTAGACCGCGGCCGCAACGCGGAGCAGGTCGCGCGCCGCGGGCGCGGGCTGCAGACCGAAGAGCAGGTCGCTGCTTGCGGCGATCGTGGAGCGCTGCCGCTGCGGCCCGGTGAACCAGTCGAGCTGGAACGCGTTGGCGTCGGTCGCGACCGGCTGCTGCGGGTCGGTGCGGAGATGGAAGGTGGTCATTCCTCCATGTCCTCGAGTGCTCGGTAGGCGGCGCGGACGAGGCCGTCGATCAGCTGGCGGCCTTCGGCTGAGCCCCAGTCGATCGCCAGTGGGTCGACATCACGCAGACGGATCCGCACCTGCGCCCGGATCAGCTGCCGCAGATCGCCGTCGAGCTGTTCGGCTCGCTGTGGGTCGGCGAAACGGGTCAGCCGTTCGTCGATCATCGGGAGCATGCGGTTGTAGATGAAGTAGGCGATGAATGCCTCCAGCGCCGCGAGCACACCATCCACATCCAGCGTGAGCACCGAGAGGTCGGTGTAGTCCTCTCCCTCGCCGAACAGCTCGTCGATCACATCGAGGGCGGCGGCGCGGGCGGCTTGGCCTTCGAGGTCGCCGCCGGCGCCGGCGATCGCATCGACGAGTGCGCGGACGACCTCAAAGCGGTCGCGGCCGACGAGGTCTCCGAGGCCCGCGTCGCGGAGCGCCTGCGTGAGCCCGTCGCGGGCGATCCCGGACAGCAGGCCAGCGAACCGCTGTGCGCCGCCGATGCCGGTTGCGGCGGACCGCGTGGCGCCGCCGACGCCTCCCAGCGCAGCGACGTGGCGGGCGACGACGCGGCGAGCGTTGGTGTCGCCGCCGCGCTTGGCGTAGTTGGTGGCTGCCACCTTGAACGGCCGCCAGGCGCCGCCGCTGCCGCCGCCGTAGTCCGAGGAGGTCCCCATCAGCCCGCGCCCTCGAGTGCCTCGCCAGCGCGAGCCTTCAGCGCTCCCGTTCCGTCGCTGTGCCAGCGCTCGAGCAGTTGGCGTAGTTCGGCGGGCAGCGGTGAGAAGGCCGCGACGATCTTCGCCGGAAGCTGGATCGGCACGCTCGCCGGTGGCAGCGTGGTGAGCGAGGCGGCGAGCCGCGGGGCCAGCGCGGGCTGCTGGGCCGCGAGTTCGAGCGCGCTGTCGAGTTCGCGGCCGCGCGGGTCGCGGACGGCACGCTCGACCAGGGCGTCGTAGAGCTGTGCCCGTTCGCTTTCGCCGAGTGCGGCTGCCTCGACGACGGCGGTGCGGCGCGTGGCCGCGACCGCATGGTTGAGGCGTCCAAGCAGTTCCTGTAGCGCGGAGGGCAGCCGTGCGGCTGGTGCCGCCGGCGAGAGGCGGTCGCGGGAGAAGTAGAAATAAGGAGCGAGGTCGATTTCGGCGAGCGGCGGCTCGAGCGCGAGCCAGGCCGCGACGTGCCCCTGCCGCGCCCAGTTGGAGCTCTCGTCGGCCATCTCCTTCGGCTTCTTGCCGCTGCTCGTGAGCGCCTCGGCCTGCTTGAGCTCGAGCGGGCGGCCCTGCTGGTCGATCTGCCAGCGGAAGAGTCGCTCGAAGTCCTTCAGGTGCAGCTGCTCCAGAATCATCAGCTTGGCCAGCACCGCGGCGTCGAGCTCGATCGAGCGGGCCGCGGCGGCGCGCCGGCGCACCGTGAGGATGTTGAGGAAGCGCTTCAGCTGGCGCGGGTTGCCGCGCAAGCCGCGGGCGAGCACGGGCGCGATCTGGTTGGCGAGCGCGAACGAGGCCTCGAGGTCGGCCGGCACCGACCCGAGAACGTCCTTGGCAATGCCGTAGTTCATCGCGACGGTCAGCTGCTCGCGCCGGCGCTTTTCCTGCGCCGCGGCGAGGACCCGGCCGAACGGCTCGGGCTCCAGGGAGAGCTCGGCGAAGAGCAGGTTGATGTAGGTCTCCGCCTCCGGCTCGGAGAGCGGTGGGATGTTGATCGAGAGCTGGATGATCTTCTCGAGGTAGTCAACGCCGAGGCTCTCGTCGCCCTCACGCGCGGCCGGGTAGCGCGACTCGATCGCGGCCTGCACAACGCGCTGGTCTGCGGCGATCACGTAGGCCGTCTTCGGGACGTGCAGGAACAGGCGGATCGCCTCGAAGGTGTCGACGATCGTGTCGGTGAGGCAGCGGTCGAGGTCGTCGATAAAGACCACGACCATCGTCAACGAGTCGTCGAGCGCCTCCATCAGCTCCGAGAACTCGTCGCGGAAGTCCCCGATCGAGCGCAGCCGATCGGGCTCAGGCTCGTCGTCCCCGGCATCCTCCAGTTCCGGCTTCAGCAGCTGCGTCCCGGAGAGGGCGACCACTTCCGGCGGCACATGCGCTCCGTGCGCGGCCAGCGCCGCCTGCCCGGCGACCCGGGCCGCACTCAGAAAGTTGACGCGGCGAACGAGCCTGGAGAGCCGTTTGCCGGCCTTGCTTGCGAACGACTGGTCGGTCCGGGCGCGCTCCTGCAGCGCGCCGATCACGGCCGCCATCAGCGCCGTCTTGACGTCCTCGTAGTCCTCGAAGCGCCAGGGGCTGAAGGAGACGGTCAGTACCTTCTCGTCGGCGAGCGCCTGCTCGGTCATCCCGAGCAGGCTGCTCTTCCCCGATCCCCAATCACCAGCGACGCCGACCGTGATCGGGAGCAAGCGCGGATCGCGCAGGACGACGAGCAACTCGTCGACGAGGAAGTCGAAGCCGAGCAGATCGACGCGCGTTTCGTTGTCCGCCCACACGCAGGCGATACTACGGCGGCGCCTGGTCGGGTACCTAACGCGCGGACAGACAACATCCGCGAACTTTGAGCCCGGAAATGCCAAGTCCCGCGAACCCGAAGGCCCACGGGACTTGACGAGCCGACTTTCGCAGCGGGCGGAGTGTCTGTCAAGCGGGAACTGTTCGTGAGCGCCGGTCGGCCGCGGCTGGGAACTGTAACCGCTTGACGGCGCCGCGCAGCTCATGCGCGTTCACCCGGGTGTAGCGCTGCGTCGAGTCGAGGTGCTTGTGGCCCAGCAGCTCCTGGATCTGGCGCAGATTGGCGCCGGCGTGCAGCAGCTCGGAGGCGAACACGTGTCGCAGGGTGTGCGGCGTCACCCGCTTGCGCTCGGTGACGCCGGCCGCCTGCGCGTAGCGGCGGAAGGTCTGGCTGAGGATCGTCACCGACAGCCGCCGCCCCTGAACGCCCACGAACAGCGCCGGCTCAGGATCGTCGGCGCGTATGGCGAGGTACTCAACGAACAGAGGCGCCAGTGCCGGATGGATCGGCACGACCCGCTGCCGTCCGCCCTTCGCCTTGCGCACGCGGAGGAGTCGCCGCTCGAGGTCGACGTCGTCCCAGTCGAGGCCCAGCAGCTCGCCCCGGCGCAGGCCGGCGTATGCGAGCAGGGCGAGCAGAAGCCGGTCGCGCTCCCGCCTGCCGACGAACTGTCGCTCCCACACCCCGTCCCGCTCGACCACGGCGAGCAGCCGCTGCAGCTCGCGCGGATCGAGCACGTCCGGCAGCGCCTCGCGCTTCTTCGGCGTCCGCAGCACCTGCGCCGGGTCGCGCTCCAGGTACTCGTTCTCGAGCAGGAAGCGGAAGAAGCACTTCAATGCCGCGACCGTGCGGGCCTGGCTGCCGATCGCCGGCCGCCGCTCCAGCTCGGCGGCGAGGAAGGCGCGCAGATCCGGCGGCCGGACCAGCGCGAGGTCGGATGCGCCGCGTTCGCCCAGGAAACGCAGGCAGGCGCGCACGTCGCGTTCGTAGGCCGAGCAGGTCAGCGGCGCCAGCCGCCGCTCCAGCCGGCAGTGGGTCAGGAAGTCCTGCAGGGCGTCCTCCATGGCGAGCTTCCGTTCGGGCAGGCCGGCGCCTGTGGGTGACGCTTAGTAGGAAGATTCTCCGGCTTACAGGCCTGCTAACGAAAAGCCCCGCTTGCGGGGCTTTTCCATGCCCGCTTCTAGATGCGGCCGGCTGCCGGCTCGAACACGACCACCACATAGCGGCGGATGAGACCCTCGTCGTCGAGGGAGAGGCTCGAGACGAACTGCGCACTGCCCCCGTCGGGCCGGTGCGAATAGCCCTCGATGATGCCCTCACGGCCGCGTTGGAGGACGACGGTGAGCTCGTGGAAGTTCTTCCGCGGACCACGCATCGCGAAGCCGGCGTTGAGCTCGTCGCGTCCGCGGAACTCGGATCGCGGCGCGCCGGGGAAGTA
>Ga0070667_100003365_pt1 | contig 13652 bp, 9 predicted proteins | sample KBSS33metaG_FD_64659 | JGI IMG/M metagenome (GOLD analysis project Ga0070667, IMG submission 64659) | Switchgrass rhizosphere microbial communities from Kellogg Biological Station, Michigan, USA - KBS S3-3 metaG | ecosystem: Host-associated > Plants > Roots > Rhizosphere > Soil ...
TTCTCGCTGACCCGGGCGCTGTTCAAGGATCAGGCGACGTGGGTTGAGAAGGCCCAGTCAACGCCGGCGGACCGGCTGGACGCGATGAAAGACCTGCCGACCAAGCGCCTGTTCCTCGAAGCGGCCAAGCTTGCCGGGCTGCCGCAATGGGCAGCTGCGCGCGGAGTTCCGCCGGCGAAAAGCGGGCAGTGCCTGACCGATGAAAAAGAAATCGAACGCCTTGTGGCGATGAACAAGGCCGCGACCGACCAATATCCGGCCTTCCCCGGCACGCCGACCTTCATCCTCAACGGCAAGATGCTCGAGCAGGCGGGGACCTGGGGCGCGCTCGAACCCAAGCTCCGCGCCGAATTGGGCGGCTAGCAGACGGGTGGGGGCCAGAGGTTGAGGATCCGGCGGCTCAAGCTCAGCGGGTTCAAGAGCTTCATCGAACCGGCTGACCTGCGGGTCGAACCTGGCCTGACCGGGATCGTCGGCCCCAACGGTTGCGGCAAATCCAATTTGCTCGAAGCGATTCGCTGGGTGATGGGCGAGGCCAGTCCCAAGTCGCTGCGCGGCGGCGGCATGGACGACGTGATTTTCGCCGGCACCGCATCGCGCCCGCCGCGCGATTTCGCCGAAGTCTCGATCCTGCTCGACCGCACGTCCGACGAGGACAATGCGCCGCGCGAAAGCGAAGTCACGCGGCGGATCGAGCGGGGTGCGGGTTCAGCTTACCGAATCGACGGCCGCGACGTCCGCGCCAAGGACGTGGCGTTGCTGTTCGCCGACGCAGCGACCGGGGCGCACTCTCCGTCGCTGGTCAGCCAGGGTAAGGTCGGCTCGATCATCTCGGCCAAGCCGGTCGAGCGCCGCCAGTTGCTTGAGGAAGCGGCAGGGATTTCCGGGCTCCACGCGCGGCGCAAGGATGCCGAGCAAAAGTTGCGCGCGACCGAAGCCAATCTTGCGCGCCTCGGGGAAATCCTGTCTGACCAAGAGCAGCGCGCGGCGCAGCTCCGACGGCAGGCGCGCGCCGCCGAACGTTATCGCAAGCTCAGTGACGAGATCCGGTCGGTCGAAGCGAAGTTGCTGCATGCGCGGTGGGTCGAGGCGGAACGCGCGGCAGGGGCCGCCAACGCTGAGGCGCAAGCGGCCGAGGCCGACGTCGAAACCATCCAGCGCGCGATGGTCGATACCCAAGCCGCGCAGGAAGCGGCGAACCAGCTGCTCACCGAACGCCGCAACGCGCTGGCGACCTCGCGCGACGCCGCCCACGACCTCGCTCATCAACTCGCCACCGCCCGGGCGCGGCGCGACACGGTGGCGCGGCGGCTGGAAGAACTCGACCGGCTCGACGCCGCGCTTGAGGCCGACATCGCGCGCGAGAAAGCGCTGCACGGCGACGCCGCCGCGGCCATCGCCCAGATCGAGGAAGAGCGATCGACGATCGAGCAGCGTCTTGATGATGCCGAAGCCCAGGGCGGGCGGATCGCGGCTGAACTCAATGCGGCGGAAGCGCTGTCGCGCGAGGCCGAAGCGGCGCTGGCCGAATTGCTCGCGCGGCAGGCGGCGATGCGGGCCGAGCGGCGCGTGGCCGAGGCCGCGCTCGAAGCGGCGCAGGCCCAGCTGGGACGGACCCGGCAGGAAGGCGACAAGCTTGCCCAGCATATCGCCATGCTCGGCGACGGCAGCGAGCAGACGACGGCGCGCGACGAGGCCGCGGCGAATGCCAAGGCCGCGGCGGCCGCGCTCGAACAAGCGGAAGTGCGGCGGCAAACGGCCGAGGATGGCCGCGCCGTCGCGGCCGAACAGCGCGATGCCGCCGAAAGCACCTTGTCCTCGGCCCGCGCCGCGTGGTCGGCCGCGAAGTCCGAGCATGACGCGCTCGCCCGGGCACTCGAACATGGCGGCGGGTCGGCGATCGCCAGCCTGGCCGCCGAGCCGGGTTACGAGCGCGCGTTGGCGGCGGCGCTGGGCGAGGACGTGGACGCGGCGATCGGCAACGATGGCGCCCGGCGCTGGCAGGGCAGCGACGAATTGCCGGGCGATCCGGCGCTGCCGGCGGGGGTCGAGCGGTTAGCCAATCGTGTGAGCGCGCCGCCGGAACTGGCGCGTCGGCTGCGGCAGATTGGGGTCGTCGAGAAGGATTCTGGTCAGCCGCTCGCGGTTGGGCAACGGCTGGTGACCCTCGACGGTCGATTGCGGCGGTGGGACGGATTTGCCGCTGAAGGCTCGGGGGCTGCCGCAGCCGAACGCTTGCTCCGCGCCAATCGTCACGCCGAACTGGCGCGCGCTATTCCCGACCTCGAACAAGCGGCGGAAGCCGCGCTCAAGGGCCGCGACTCGGCACTCGCCGAAATGGAGACGTGCCGCGCCCGGGCGGAGGAGGCGCGCCATCAGGCGCTCTCCGCCGAACGCGACGCGCGCGACGCGGCGCGGGCCGGGGACGCGGCGACTGCTGCGCTTGAACGGATCGAAGCGCAGCGGGTCGAACTCGAGCAGCGCCGCGAGGATTTGAAACCGGTCATGGATGCGTCGAATGAGGCCGTCGCAGCAGCGGAACGCTCGCTCGCCGCGCTGCCCGATCCCGCCAGCCTTGAACGTGATGTCGAAGCGGCGCGCGCGTCCGCGGCGACGGCGGCCACCGGGGTCGCCGACAAGCGCGCTGAATCCGCGACCCGGGCGCGCGAGACCGCCGCCGACCGCGAGCGCCACAGCACCGCCGGCCGCGAGCAATCCGAATGGCGTCGCCGCCAGGCCGATGCCGAGCGCCGGCTCGCAGCAGGGCTCGAGCGGCAGAAGGGCCAAGCTAGCGAGCGCGCCGAGCTGGAGACGCAGCCGGCCGAACTCGATCGCCAGATCGCCGAGCTTGAACGGGCGAACTCCGAAAGCCAGGTCAAGGTCGCCGAGGCGTCGGCGGCCGAGGGCGAGGCCGAGCGGGCGCTCGCCGAAGCCGCGGCGCAAGTCACTTTTGCGGGCGAGCGGTTCGCCGATGCGCGCGAGCGCCGTGCCGGGGCGCTGGCGCGGGCCGAAGGGCAGCGCGAGCGTAGCGCGGAATTCGCCAAGAGCTGTGTCGAGAAATTCGAATGCGTGCCCCAGCGTCTGCCCGAAACGCTCGGGTTCGACCCCGACGAGAATCGCAACGCCGACGCCGAATCCGCGACGCTCGAGCGGCTGACCGCCGAACGCGAGCGGATCGGCCCGGTCAATCTCGTCGCCGAACGCGAACTGGCCGAGCTCGACGAAACCCGCACCCAGGGCGCGGCAGAGGCCGAGGAATTGACCCAGGCGATCCATCGCCTGCGCGGCTCGATCGGCAATCTCAATCGCGAGGGGCGGGTGCGCTTGCTCGATGCCTATGAAAGGGTCGATGGCCATTTCCGGCGGCTGTTCACGACCCTATTCGACGGCGGCCAGGCGCATCTCGAGCTGGTCGAAAGCGACGATCCGCTCGAAGCCGGGCTCGAGATCATGGCCCAGCCGCCGGGCAAGCGCTTGTCAGCATTGACCTTGCTCTCGGGCGGCGAGCAGGCGCTGACCGCGATTGCCTTGATCTTCGCTTTGTTCCTGACCAACCCTGCGCCGATCTGTGTGCTCGACGAAGTCGACGCCCCGCTCGACGACGCCAATGTCGAGCGTTTCTGCGAGCTGCTCCATTGTATGACGCAGGAGACCGACACGCGCTATCTGATCGTCACCCATAACGCGGTGACGATGAGCCGGATGGACCGGCTCTATGGCGTGACGATGATTGAGAAGGGCATCAGCCGGCTGGTTTCGGTTGATCTCGGCGGAGCGGAGACCTTGCTCGCGGCAGAGTGATTTCTGCTATTGCGAATGACTATCAATAACACTAAGCCCTCTGGCATAGTCCAAAGGGAAAATGATGCATCGCGTGGTCAAGCTTTCGTTCGCCGCATTGATCTTGTGCGGTGCCGCGCCGGCCTTTGCCGCTGACGCAGCCGCGGACGGGGTCGACCAGCGTGAGATCGTCGTCACCGGGCAGCGCATCGAATATGGCGTGCGCAAGACCAGCACCGCGACCAAGACCGCAACCGACATCCGCAATATCCCCCAGGCGCTGACCGTCATCACCAGCGGCCAGATCGCCGACCAGCAGCTACGCTCGGTCGCCGATCTGCTCAATTTCGTCCCCGGTGCGTCCTATGGCAGCGGCGAGGGCAATCGCGACCAGATCGTGCTGCGCGGCAATTCGAGCACCGCCGACTTCTTCGTCGATGGGGTGCGCGACGACGTCCAGTTCTTCCGCGATTTCTACAATGTCGACCGGGTCGAGGTGTTGAAGGGCCCAAATGCGATGATCTTCGGCCGCGGCGGCGGCGGCGGGATCGTCAACCGCGTGCTCAAGCGCCCGAGCCTCAACCCCGCGCGCGCCGCGACCGCGTCGGGCGACGGCTTCGGCGGGTTCCGCCTGACCGGCGACGTCGATCAGCCACTCGGCGACGCGTTCGGACTCCGGCTCAACGCGATGTACGAGGACGGCGACAGCTTCCGCCGCCACGTCGACCTCAAGCGCTACGGGATCAACCCGACTGCGGCCGTGCTGATCGGTCCCGACACCCGCATCGATGTCGGCTACGAATATTTCCACGACCGCCGCACCGCCGACCGCGGCGTGCCGGCCAGCGGCGACGAACCGCTCAAGGGCTTCACCAAGACCTTCTTCGGCGATCCCGACGTCAGCTTCGCCCGGGTCAACGCCAATGTCGCGACGGTGGCGATCGAGCACCGCTTCGCCGAGGGGCTCACGCTGCGCAACCGGACGATGCTTGGCGACTATAAGAAATTCTACCAGAACGTCTTCGCCAACAGCGGCGTGCTGGTGCCGACGGCGACGCTCCCCGAGCGTGTGAAGCTGGCCGGATACAACAATCGCAACAACCGCCGGAACCTGTTCAGCCAGACCGACCTGATCTGGGAGAACCGGCTCGGCGGCGTCGACCAGACCTTGCTGTTCGGTTTTGAGGTCGGCCGCGAAAAGTCGCGCAACGTCCGCAACACCGCGACCCTTTCGGGCGCCGGAATCCTCACCGATGGGTCGGTGCCGCTGAGCGACCCGACGGTGGTCGACGAGACGGTCACCTTCGCTCCGCTCCCCAGCGACGCCAACAACCGGGTCAAGGCGACCGTTGCCGCGGCTTATGTCCAGGACCAGATCAAGCCCGCCTCATGGCTCGAGATCGTCGCCGGGCTGCGCTTCGACAGCTTCAAGGTCGACGTCAACGACCTTCGCGCGGTTGGCGGCGGCCGATTCGGCCGGCGCGACAATCTGTGGTCGCCGCGGCTCGGTGTCGTCCTGAAGCCGACCGGCAATTTGTCGATCTACACCAACTACAGCCGCTCCTATTTGCCGCAATCGGGCGATCAGTTCAGCGGGCTGACCGACGTCACCGAGGGGCTCAAGCCCGAACGGTTCGACAATTATGAAGCCGGCGCGAAGTGGGAGATCCTCGACGGGCTGCTGGCCACGGCGGCGGTCTATCAGCTCGACCGCAGCAACACCCGGGCGACCGATCCCGCCGACCAGACGCACACCATCCTGACCGGCAAGCAGCGCGGCCGCGGGCTCGAACTCGGGCTCGAACGCAGCGTCACCAGCCGCTGGTTGATGTCAGCGGGATACACGTTGCAGAAGGCGCGGGTGACCAGCGCGACCACCGCCTGCGTGGCCGGCCGGTGTGAAGTGCCGCTGGTGCCGCGCCACAGTTTTTCCGTGTGGAACCGCTACGATTTGACCAGGCAGTTCGGGGCGGGGCTGGGCGTCATCGCGCGTTCGAAATCCTACACCACGATCAGCAATCTGGTGACACTGCCGGCTTATGCCCGGGTCGACGCCGCGCTTTATTACAAGCTGACGCACGGGGTCGCGGCGCAGGTCAATCTCGAGAATATCCTTGGCGCGCATTATTTTCCGACCGCCAACGCCGACAACAACATCGCCCCGGGTGCGACGCGCACGATCAAGGCGACGGTCGGCTACAGCTTCTGATTTCGCAAATTCTCCATCCAAGTCAGCTGCTTGTTGGGGAACGACAGCGGTCTGTTGCTCAACCGACAATGGAGAATGATGTGGCCGACGACCGCGAAATCGAGGACAAATTCTGGAGCGAGCTGAAGCACAGCCCGTTCCTCATGCTCGGCGTCGAAGGCGCTCGCGACGGCGCGACCCAACCGATGACCGCGCAGTTCGAGGACGAGGATCGTGACGCCGGCGTGCTGTGGATTTTCACCGCCAAGGATCACGACCTGACGCGCGCGATCGGCCAGTCCAGCCGCGCGATCGCCACCTACGCCGGCAAGGGCCACGATCTATTCGCCAGTCTGCGCGGCTCGCTGATGCTCGCCGAAGACCGCACGTCGGTCGAGCGGCTGTGGAGCCCGATCGTCGCCGAATGGTATGAGGGCAAGGACGATCCCAAGCTCGTGCTCATCCGGTTCGAGGTCGAGGACGCGAAAATCTGGCTGAGCGACGTTGAAGGCTTCCTCAAGCCGGTGTTCAACAAGCTGCTCGGGCGCAAGCCCGAGGCGGGGATGGACGAGAAGGTCGCCGAGGTGACGCTCTAGCAATCCGCTTGTCGTGCGGCGCGGCCCTGCCTAGGGCTCGCCGCATGACCAACCTCGCCCTGCGCTTCGCCGCCCCGCTTCTGCTCGCCGCCAGTTCGACCGCCATCGCCGCGCCGCCGGCGGCGGTGACGCCGATGACGCCCGACGTCGTCGCCAGTTACGATCCGGTGCTGCCCGAGGCCGATCACATCAAGCGCGTGGTGATGGTGCCGATGCGCGACGGGACCAAATTGTACACCGTCATCGTGATGAAGAAGGGCACGGTCGGCGGCCCGATCCTGCTGTCGCGCACGCCCTATGATGCGAAGGGGTCGATGGCCCGCACGCCGAGCCAGCACGGCGTCGATATCCTGGGTGCGATGTACAAGGAATTCTTCGAGGACGGCTACATCATCGTCCAGCAGGACATCCGGGGGCTGCACAATTCGGAGGGGCAGTTCGTGATGAACCGCCCGATCGTCGGGCCGCTCAACAACACGGGCATCGACGAGAGCACCGACGCCTATGACGCGATCGACTGGCTCACCAAGAACGTGCCGGAGTCGAACGGCAAGGTCGGGACGATCGGATCGTCCTACCTCGGCTTCCTGACCCTGGCGTCGGAGATCAACCCGCATCCGGCGCTCAAGGCCGCGGTGCCGCAGAGCCCGATGGTCGACGGCTGGATGGGCGACGACTGGTTCCACAACGGCGCGTTCCGCGTCAGCGCGTTCGACTTCGCCGTGTCCCAGAGCACCGGCAAGGGCGACTGCTGCAACATCGCACCGGGACCGGGCGACGATTACACCCGTTATCTCGAGGCGGGCTCGATGGGCGACTACGCCCGCCGCCTCAACATCACCAATTACCCGTTCGTCCAGAAACTGATGCAGAACCCGGCTTACACCGAATTCTGGTCGGGCCAGGCGGTCGACAAATGGCTGGCGGCGCGTCCGCTGACCGTGCCGACGCTGATCGAGGTCGGCCAGTGGGACCAGGAGGACAGCTATGGCGGGCCCGCGGTCTACAAGGCGCTGAAGGACAAATATGAGGGGAGCGGCCTGCTGCACCTCGCGATCGGGCCTTGGCGGCACTCGGGGGCCAACCATTATGGCTACGACCTCGGCGCGCTAACCTTCGCCGGCGACACCGCGCAGGAATGGCGGGTCAAATGGGTCAAGCCGTTCTTCGACCATTATTTGAAGGGCGCGCCCGATCCGCAGACGCCCGACGTCCTGACCTATGCGACCGGCGTCAACCGCTGGGAGCAAAGCCCGCGCTGGCCGATGGGGATACCGACGCCGCTGTTCCTGACCGCCGGCAATGGCGCCAGCTTCGACCGTCCGGCAAGTGCCGGCCATGACGATTACGTGTCCGACCCGGCCAAGCCGGTGCCGTTCATCCCGCGGCCGATCAACATGGGTGCGGACGATCAATGGAAGCCGTGGCTGGTACGCGACCAGCGCTTCGTCTCCGGCCGCACCGACGTCCTGTCCTACACCAGCGCGCCGCTGACCAAGGCGGTGCACATCATGGGTCCGCCCGAGGTTGATTTGTTCGCCGCGACCAGCGGCACCGACAGCGACTGGGTGGTCAAGCTGATCGACGTCTATCCCAACGAAGCGCCCGAAGGCGCCGACCAGGGGGCGAAGCCGGACATGTCGGGCTTCGAGCTGCCGATCGGAATCGAGATTTTCCGCGGCCGTTACGTCGACAGCTTCGCCCAGCCGCGCGCGCTCAAGGCCGGCAAGGCCGAGCATTACCGCTTCGGCCTGCCCAACGTGAACCACGTGTTCCTGCCCGGGCACCGGATCGCGGTGCAGGTCCAGTCGAGCCTGTTCCCGCTCTACGACCGCAACCCGCAGACGTTCGTCCCGAACATCTTCTTCGCCAAGCCCGGCGATTACCGGAGGGCGACGCAGAGTGTGTTCTACGGTGGTCCGAACGCCAGCGCTGTGCTGCTGCCGATCGTCCCCTAACTGAGTGCGGCGGCCTGTTCACGAATGCCGGTCCCGCCCATGCGCTTGCCGAGGACGAGCTTGAACACGACGAAAGCGACGAGGCCGAACGCCGCGCTGGCGACGTGGATCAGCCAGAAGGTGGTGGTCGGCAGGCTCGAATAGAGGCCGCCGACATAGCCGACCATCTTGTTCGCCCCGAAGAACGCCAGATAGTAAAGTCCGATCACCGTCGCGGTGATCTGCTTCGGCGCGATCTTGGTGAACAAAGCGAGGCTGATCGGCAGGATGTGGGCGAAGCCGATGCTGTTCAGCAAATGGAACATGAACGGCCAGAACAGGCCGACCTTGTCCCCGGCCGGCGTCACCGCCGCCGCGGCGAACAGGCACAGGCCGCCGGCGATGGTGAACACGCTGCCGATGATCATCTTAGTGATTTCGTCGGGCTCGCGCCGCTTTAGGCTCCACCATTTCCAGAACAAAGCAACCGCGACCAGCATCGAGAAACTGAGCGTTGCGTCGAGGGTGATCAGCCAGCTCGACGGCATTGTGTAACTCATGAATTGCAGGTTGAAGCGCTGGTCCCCCCAGACGAGGTAAGCGTTGAAAATCTCCTGATTGGTCAACAGCGAGATCGCCATCACCGGAATCAGGATGCACAGCGAAAGCACTCGGAAACGCTCGGACTGCTCGAGGTTTCGGGTCAGGAACCAGTAAAGCGCGCCGATCATCGCGAGCGCGGAGATCGTCCCCACGATCCAGTTCGAAAACAGGATTCCCGAGATCATCAGCCAGATGAGAACGAGCGCGGCGATGCCGACTGCTCCGGCGATGACGCGGCCGATGAGCTGCTTCTCGTCGCGGTCGGCGACGGCGAGATCGGGCGGCAGCGACTTCCGGCCCGACAGATAGATGGCGAGGCCGAGCACCATGACGATCCCGGCGCAGCCGAAGCCATAATGCCAGCCGACTTTCTGGCCGAGCGTGCCCGAGATCAGCGGCGCGGCGATGACGCTGACGTTGATGAAGATGTAGAAGATCTGGAATGCCATCGCCCGGCGCAGGTCGTGCTCTTTGTAGAGTTCGCCGACCTGGGTCGCGATATTGCCCTTGAACAGGCCGACGCCGACGATCAGCGACAAGAGTGCGAACAGGAAGGCACCCTCGATCGCCATCAGGAAGTGCCCGAGGGCCATCACCAGACCGCCGGCGATCAGCGCGATCCTGCGGCCGGTCAGCTTGTCGGCGATGATCCCGCCGAGGATCGGCATCAGATAAACCAGGCTCGTGTAGTCGCCGAAGATCGCCGATGAGAGCGGCTGCCCGTCGAGCCCGGGATAATGCCAGGTTCTCAGCCAGGCGAGGCCGGCGACGTTCTCGATACGGCCGGGAAGCAGCAGGTAGTTGACCATGTAGAGCGTGAGCAGCGTCTGCATGGAATAATAAGAGAAGCGCTCGCACGCCTCGGTGAAGCCGAGGAAGCCAAGGCCCTTGGGGTGGCCGAGGAAGGCGCGGTCGTGGCGGTCGCCTTGTTCGAAATCGGGCGTGGCTTCGGCAACGGTCATGGGAGCTCCTAACGCGCGGCGGGCGGAGAAGGCTGCGGTTCGAGGATGCGGCCCCACGTCCGGCTGTACAGGAAGGCGAGGACTCCGCCGGTCGCCCCGATGCCGGCGTGCAGTGCCCAGAAAGCGGCCGGGCTCAGTTGCTCGTAATAGGTGCCGATGCGGCCGACGAGATTGTAGGCGACGAACAACACGAGGAAGCTCGAGCCCATCATCGTCGCATTGACCTTGGGCGGCGCGGCGCGCGAGACCAGCGAGAGCAACGGTGGCCACATGTACATGAAACCGATGCCCTGAACCGCGCAATAGAGGAACGGCCACACCCACAGAACGCGGCCGTTGCCGGCGGCGGCAATGGCTGCAACGAGGATCAGGTTGGCGCCGCCGCAGATAAGCGAGCCGGTGCCGATCTTGACCAGCTCGGACGGTTCGCGCCCGCTGCCCCGCCCCTGCCAGCGCCAGAGGGCGAACAGCAATGGCAAGCCGATGATGCTGAACAGGGGGTCGATCGACTGATACCAGGGGATGGGAACATCAAACCATCCGGCGCTCATATTGCCATGCTGCTGCAGCCAGACCGGCAAGGTGTCGGCGAGCTGGTAATAAGCGATTTGCGGAAAGACGGTGATCGCCATGGCCACGACTAATGCGACGATGACCTTGCGTTCCCGCGTGGTCAGCGGGGCGCTGGTGGCGCGCGCCTTCCGTTCGACCCGCGCCGGCAAATAGCGATAGCCGCTGAGATAAGTCGCCAATCCGCCGAGCATGAAGACTGCGGCAACACTGAACCCCACGTGCCAGCCGAAATGCGTGGCGAGGGAACCGCACAGCAACGGTCCGGCGACCGCGCCGAAGTTGATGCCGGTGCTGAACAGCGCGAACCCGCGCGTGCGCCGCTCTTCATCCTCGGGCGGATAGACGCTGCCGACCTGCGCCGAGATATTCCCCTTGAGTAGCCCCGACCCGATGATCAGCAGCAGGAGCGCGAGCAGGAAACTGCGATCGGAGGCCATCGCCAAATGCCCGCCGCTCATCGAGAGCGCGCCGATCACGACCGCGTTGCGCTGGCCGATTCGGTCGCCGATCCAGCCGCCGAAAACCGGCGTGAAATAGACGAACCCGGAATAAAGCCCGAAGATCTGCGAGGCGAGCGCCTGGGTCGAGAGCGGTCCAAAGGCGCCTTCGATCATCGCGCGGAACGTGGCGAAGCCGGCGACATGCTCGACGTGGCCGGGTAGCAGTAGCTGGTTGACCATGTAGAGCACGAGAAGCGCGCTCATCCCGTAATAGGAAAAGCGCTCCCACGCTTCGGTGAAGGCGAGATAAGCAAGGCCGCGGGGGTGACCGAAGAATGCGTGATCGTCGTGATCGGCCGGTGCGCCGAGCGCCGTTGCGGCAGTGGACATGATCGCCGCCCTCCCCTGACCGCGAGCTTATGGCTGCTTATTGATCCGGAGCAGTGGTCTGGTCGTTCTGTTCGTTCCGTTCGCGCCGGGCCTGGTTGATCACCTGGGTCAGACAGCCGGTGTAACCGCCGGGTCCGACCGGCGAGCAGCTGAACGTCCCGGTCGATCCGACCGTTTCGAACTGGCGCGCCTTGTTGGCCCAGGCTTCGCGGGTCTGGCGCGGGCCGCCGCTGCGCAGCTTCTCGGGAATGCGATAGCGTTCGGCCTCCGGCTTGCGGGCGCAAATCACGACCTTGTCGTCGGTCGAGCGCGGGCACGGGTCCATGCCGTAAACGATGATCTCGCTGATGGCGTCGCCCGACTGCGCGACCGCGGGCGGCGGCGCCACGGCAAGCCCGCTTGCCAATACGGCGGCGCCCGCGAGGGTGATCGTCAGCCTGGTCATCGTCTTCGTCCTTCCACAACCGTTGTAGCGGGTAAACCCGCCGTTCGGTTCCTCAAATGCGCTTCGACAGCCCAATTGCAACCCTGCATCCGGCACGGATTACCGCAGTCAGGATCGGATAGCCCACCGCATCGGCGGCGCCCGCGGCCCTGGCTGTGTCGCGGTGTTCGAGCTCCTCGGCGCGAAACTCGGCGATATCGGCCGCGAGTTCGGGATCGTCATCGCCAAGCTCGTCGAGTTGCTGCCCGTAATGCCGGTCGATTTCCGTCTCGACCGCGTCGGTGCAGGCGAGTGCCGCCTTTTCCGACATAAGCGCGGTGGCCGCGCCGAGCGCGAATCCGGCGACGTTCCACAACGGCTGGAGCGCGGTCGGGCGCACCCGCCGCGCGGCGATCAAGGCGTCGAAGCGCTTGAGGTGCCGCTCTTCCTGCGCCGCCATGCGGGCGATCAATTTGGCTTCGGGGGCGTTGCTGCGGAGCACCGCGAGCTGGCCGGCGTAGATCCGCGTCGCGCCATATTCGCCGGCCTGATCGACACGCAGCATCGACTCGCGATCCGCCGTCCGGTCGCCGGGGCGCCAGCCGCTCATCGGCGCGAATCCTTGAGTGTCAGGAAGGCGATTACCGCCGCTCCACCAAGCGACAGGATGGCATTCCACCCCGCCAGCGAAATGCCGAGGAACGACCATTGCACCTGGTCGCAGCGGATCAGCGGCGCGGCGACGATCGACTTGAGCAGGTCCGCGGTAGTCGCGCCGCTGGCGGTCGAAGTGCACGTGGTAAAGCCCTCGAAAATCTTGAGCTCGACGCCGGCGTGATAGACGCCAATCGCCCCCGATACCGCGATCGCCAAAGCGGCGAGCAAGGTCAGCATCCGCGCCCGCGGGGCGGTCGCCGGCGCGGTGAAGGCGAGAGCAGCCGGGACCAGTGCGGCAAAATGGGCGTAGCGCTGCCACCAACACATCTCACACGGGTAAAGGTCGCCAAAATATTGCGAGCCGAAGGCGCCGGCGAGCAATGCCGCGGGCAGCAACAGCGCAATCAGCCGGGCGGAGGCCGCGCTCGCCAATGGCGGCGCGATCTTCGGAACGTCCGCGACCGCCTCGTTCATGCCGGCTTTAGCGTCCCTTCTTCGCGATCGACGTCGTCGGGATCACCGGGCCCGCGATCCGCTTCAGCGTGTTGATCGCGTAATAGAGCTGGAAGTCCTTGATGCCCTTCTTCTCAAGCTCGGTTGACGTCGCCGAGAAGCGCGGATCGGGGGTGTTGTCGCTCTCCAACAATTTGTCGTCGACCTTGGCCTGGTTGAGCAGGTGCCGGCGCAGATCGGCCTCGCGGGTCACCGGACGGTCCTTGTAATCGGGGTCCGACAATTGCGGGACGCTGATGTCCGGATCGATCCCGCCTTCCTGCACCGAGTGGCCCGACGGCGTGTAGTAACGCGCCGTGGTCAACCTGAGGGCGGTGCGGTCGGCGAGCATAGCGATCGACTGGACCGAGCCCTTGCCGAAGGTGCGTTCGCCGAGGACCAATGCGCGGCGGTGATCCTGCAAGGCGCCGGCGACGATCTCCGACGCCGAGGCGCTGCCGACATCGGTCAGCACGACCACCGGCAGGCCGTGGGTCATATCGCCGGGCTTGGCGTAATAGCGCTGGATATCGTCCTTATCGCGGCCGCGCTGCGAAACGATTTCGCCGCTGTCGAGGAAGGCGTCGCTGACCTGGATCGCCTCGTCGAG
>Ga0070667_100003367_pt1 | contig 13647 bp, 11 predicted proteins | sample KBSS33metaG_FD_64659 | JGI IMG/M metagenome (GOLD analysis project Ga0070667, IMG submission 64659) | Switchgrass rhizosphere microbial communities from Kellogg Biological Station, Michigan, USA - KBS S3-3 metaG | ecosystem: Host-associated > Plants > Roots > Rhizosphere > Soil ...
GCGCTGGCTGCCCCGGCTCGCGAGCGGCGAGCTGTTCGCCGGCATCGCGCTGACCGAGCCCGGCTGCGGCTCCGACCTGAAGGCGCTGCGCACGCGGGCGCATCGCGACGGCGACGCGTACGTGATCGACGGCGCCAAGACCTTCATCACCAACGGCTTCACGGCCAACCTGCTGGTGGTCGCGGTGCGCACCGGCGAGGCCGGCAGCCGCGGCGTGTCGCTGGTTGTCTTGGAGACCGAAAACCTGCCCGGCTTTCGGGTTGGCCGACGCCTGGAGAAGCTCGGCCAGCACGCCTCCGACACTGCCGAACTGTTCTTCGACGCGGTGCGCGTGCCGGCCGACCAGTTGCTCGGCGAGACCGAAGGCCGGGGCTTCGTACAGCTGATGAGCCAGTTGCCGTACGAGCGGCTGCTGCTGTGCGTGCCGGCGGCCGCGGTGATCGAACGCGCGGTCGAGCTGACGGTCGAGTACACGAAGCAACGCAAGGCCTTCGGCCAGTCGCTCGCGGACTTCCAGAACACGCGCTTCAAGCTCGCCGAGTGCGCGACGATCGCGCACGTGGTGCGCAGCTTCGTCAACGACTGCACCCAGCGGCTGCTCGACGGCACGCTCGACGACGAAGCCGCCTACATGGCCAAGTGGTGGTGCACCGAGCAGCAGGGCAAGGTGGCCGACGAGTGCCTGCAGCTGTTCGGCGGCTACGGCTACATGGCCGAGTACCCGATCGCGCGCCTGTATGCGGACGCTCGCGTGCAGCGCATCTACGGTGGCACGACCGAGATCATGAAGGACTTGATCGCGCGCAAGCTGTTCGCGTGACGCCGGCGCCGGTCAGCTGGGACGCGCCAGCGCGACCAGGCCGCGCACGTCGGGCAGGTCACCGAGCCGGCGACCGGCCGCGATCAGCTCGGCCGTGCGCGCCCGCCCGAGCACGGGATCGGACTGCAGCGTGAACTTGGCGTCCAGCGCTGCATCGCTCATCGGCCGCTGCAGCGAGCCGATCGCATGCTCGACGAACACGTGAACGCGGCGCCCGTCGCGCAGCACCGCCGTCACGTCGGCCGACGCCTCGTCGATGCCGTCGTCGACCGTCGCGACCACCTTGCGCCTGAGCGCGACCAGGTCGTCGCGCGTCACGATGGCGTCGGCGAACTCGGCCTCGCCGGCGCGCCCGAAGATCAGCCCGGCGGCGCAGCCGTGGTAGACGCTGAACTTGGCCTGCAGGCCATCGCCCGGCTCCTTCTTGCCGGTGAGTTCGAGCACCAGCGAGTGCACCTTGAGCTCGATGCGCTCGACCTCGTCGGGCCGCACGCCCTGCTCGCGCAGCTGCGCGCAGGCGTCGATGCTCGGGTGGATGACGATGCCGCAGGCGAACGGCTTGTAGGTGTTGAACGAGATCTCGAAGCGCTCGCCGAGCTCGTCGGTGGCTTCGTTCCACGCGCACTTGGTCGACACCACCTGCGCGAAGCCGCGCGGCGCCTCCAGGGCGCGCGCGCTGGCCGTGAAACCGTTCTTCGCCAGCAGCGCCGACAGCAAGCCGGACCTCGCCGCGGCGCCCGGGTGGAACGGCTTGGTCATGGTGCCGAACTGCTCGCGCAGGCCGACCGGCTGCGACGCCGCGATGCCCAGCGCCATCTGCGTCTGATGTTCGTCGAGGTGCAGCAGCCGCGCGCAGGCCGCCGCCGCGCCCAGCATGCCGGTCGAGCCGGTGATGTGCCAGCCGCGGTCGTAGTGCTCGGGGTACATCAGGTTGCCCATGCGGCACGAGACGTCGATGCCCAGCACCAGCGCGTCGATCAGCTCGCGCCCGTTGCAGCCCAGGTGCTCGGCCAGCGCGAGCGCGGCCGAGGCCACCGGCCCGGCCGGGTGGATGATGGTCTTCAGGTGCGTGTCGTCGAAGTCGAAGGTGTGCGAGCTGATGCCGTTCAGCAGCGCGGCGCCGGCCATGTCGACCTTCTCGGTGCGGCCCAGCACGGTCGCCTGGGGTGCCGGCTCCAGCATCATGATGCCGGCCAGCGCGGCCTGCACGGCCTCGTGCGTGGCCGCGCCGACGGCGCAGCCGACCCAGTTCAGGAAGGTGCGGTGCGCCTCGCGGTCGACCGCCTCGCTCCAGCCGCGCGACGGGTGCGTGGCGACGAAGCGCGCGAGGACCTGCGTGATCGGCGGAGCGTTGTGATCGGCGCTGACCTGGGTGTTGCGTGCCATGGCGGGCTCAGAAGGTGTGAATGGATCCGGCGTGCCCGAGCGGGTCGCGCAGGCGTGCCCAATCAAGGCGCAAAGCACAGCCGTCGCTCGGGCTACGGCGAGCATTTGCAACGCCGAGTGGGTGCGCTTGCGCGGCACGAGCGGGCATGGCGTGTTCGTTCATACCTTCTTACTCCTCGATCTGGATCTTGCGTTCCTTGGCCAGCGCGGTCCAGCGCACGACCTCGGCCTGGATGTACTTGCCGAACTGCTCCGGGCTCATCGGCATCGGGTCCACGGCCTCGATCGCCAACTTGTCTTTCATGTCGGGCGCGTTCAGCACCGCGTTCAGCGTCTCGTTGAGCTGCTTCGCGATGGCCGCGGGCATGCCGGCGGGGCCGACCACGCCGTACCACTGCACCGCATCGAAACCCTTGAAGCCGGACTCGATCAGCGTCGGCACGTCCTTCACCGTGGGCTGGCGCACGGCGCCGGTGATGGCCAGCGGCCGCACGCGCCCGGAGCGGATGTGCGGCAGCGCTGCCGCGAGGCCGGGGAACATCGCCTGCGTCTGGCCGCCCATCAGGTCGGTGAACGCGGGAGCGATGCCGCGGTACGGCACGTGCAGCATGAAGGTGCCGGACTGCTGCTTGAACAGCTCCATCACGAGTTGCGTCAGCGAGCCGGTGCCGGCCGAGCCGTAGCTGGCCTTGCCGGGGTTCTTCTTCAGGTAGTCGATGAAGCTCTTCAGATCGTTGACCGGCAGCGACGCATTGACGACCAGCGCGTTCGGCGTGCCGCCGATCATGCCCACCGGTGTGAAGTCCTTCACCGGGTCGTAGGGGAGCTTGCGCGTCGCCGGGCTCGTGCCGTGCGTCGCGACGTAGCCCTGCATCAGCGTGTAGCCGTCGGCCGGCGCCTTGACCGTCGCCTGCGCCGCGATCACACCGCCACCGCCGCTCAGGTTGTCGACGATGAAGGTCTGGCCCAGCGCCTTGCCCCAACGCTCGCAGACCGTGCGGCCGACGAAGTCGCTGCCGCCGCCGGGCGCCACCGGCACGATGTAGCGCAGCGGTTTGTTGGGGTACGCGTCGGCGCTGGCACGACCGGCCGCCAGCAGCGCGGGCGCTGACAGGATCAGGGTGCGTCTCTTCATGGAAGTTCCGCTGTCAGGAGGGTTCGAGATTCAGCCGCGCGACGAGCCGGCCGTGCGACGCGGTGACGTGCGAGGCCAGCAAGGAACCGGCGCGCCCGGCATCGCCGGCGGCGATCGCCGTGACGATCTGCTGGTGCTCGACCAGCGAGATCTGCATGCCGATGTCGTGCGAAAGATTCTTCAAGCGGGACACGTGCAGCTGCTGCACGATGCCGCGGTAGGTGCGGGCCAGCGTCTCGTTGTCGGTCGCCTCGACGATCGCCCAGTGAAAGGCCAGGTTGCTCGCGTAATACGCCGGCACCTCGCGCTTGCGAGCATGGGCACTCATCGCGCGCAGGAACGACGACAACCCCTTGACGAGCCGGCACCGCGCGGCCTCGGGCAGCCCGGCGGCGCGGCGACCGGCATGGCCGTCGAGCACGCTGCGCAACTCGTAGAGTTCGCGGACCTCCTTCGGATCCAGCACGCGCACGAAGACGCCGACGTTCTTGCGCGCCGACACCAGTCCGGTGCTTTCGAGTTCGCGCAGCGCCTCGCGCACCGGCACGCGCGAGACCCGCAGTCGCGCCGCGACGTCGGGCTCGTTGATGCGCTGCCCCGGGCCGAGTTCGCCGCTCAGGATCAGCGCGAGCATGTCGTCGCGCACGAGCTTGGCCAGCGACGTATCGCGCACGCCGGCGAGGAGGTCGGTCGGATCGTCGGTCGTGCGCCAGGGAAGCATGGGTTGCCAGGTCGGTGGTCTAACGTATACGATATTCTTGCGACAGACGGCGACCGTTCCTAGCCGGGTATGTACGGGGCGCTGCCCCGATACTTGCAGCCGGTTCGCGACTTCCCGATTCATGACGCCCTCCTCCTTCTCGCTGCGCCGCATCGCGGTGTCGGCCTTCGGCCCGTCGCTGCTCTTCGGTCTCGGCGAGGGGGCGATCCTGCCGGTGATCCCGCTGAGCGCCCGCGACCTGGGCGCGTCGGTCGCGGTCGCCGCGTTGATGGTCACGCTGATCGGCATCGGCTCGCTCGTCAGCAACATCCCGGCGTCGCTGATCACGATGCACCGGGGCGAGCGCTGGGCGATCGTCGCTGCCGCGGTGTGGTGCGCCGGCGCGATGGCGCTGTCGGCGTGGACCGACCATCTCGGCGTCTTCGCGCTCGGCTGCTTCATGGTGGGCATGTCGCAGGCCGTGTTCAGCCTGGCGCGGCAGAGTTATCTCACCGACGCCGTCCCGGCCGAGTTCCGGGCACGGGCGATGTCGACGCTGGGCGGCGCGATGCGCGTCGGTCTGTTCGTCGGCCCGTTCGTCGCGGCGGTGGCGATCCACCGCTACGGCATTGCCGGTGCCTACGTCGTCGGCATCGTGGCGCTCGGCGTGGCCGCCGTGGTCGCCGCGCGGATTCCCGATCTGCCGGCGAACACCGGCGACAGCGACGCGGGATCGGCAGAGCCCACGGCGTCGGCGCCCTCGCTGCGCTCGATCGTGCGCGACCACCAACGCCTCTTCGTCACGCTCGGCATCGGCGTGTTGCTGGTCAGCGCAGTGCGGGCCACGCGGCAGGCGGTGATCCCGCTGTGGGCCGACCATCTCGGCCTGGCCCCGTCGCTCGCCGCGCTGATCTACGGCGTGGCGGGCGGCGTCGAGATGCTGGTGTTTTATCCGGCCGGCAAGGTCATGGACCAGAAGGGCCGCTGCTGGGTCGCCGTGCCGTCGATGCTCATCATGGGTCTGCCGCTGCTGCTGATGCCGTTTGCACAGGGTGCGTCGGCGCTGTTGCTCGCGGCCTCGGTGATCGGTTTCGGCAACGGTATCGGGTCGGGCATGGTGATGACGCTGGGCGCCGACCATTCCCCGCGCCTGGGGCGCGCGCATTTCCTCGGCGTGTGGCGCCTGATGTCGGACATCGGCTCGTCGTGCGGGCCGGCGCTGCTGTCGTTCCTGGCGGCGACCCTGTCGCTCGGTGCCGGCATCGCCGCCACGGGGCTGATCGCCTTTGCGGCGGCGGCCCAGCTGGCGTACTGGATCCCGCGTGCGCACGAGCGCCCGCGAGAGCACTGACGTCAGCTGACATCAGGCAACGGATCAGAGGGAAGACGTGACATCAACGGTCTTGCGCACCCGGAGGGCCGTCCTCGTTGCCGCATGCGCTTCCACTCTTCTCGGTCATGCGGTGGCCGAACCGCGCGAGGACGTGAAAGGCATTGTGGACATGGCGATTCGGCCCGTCATGGACAAATACGGCGTGCCCGGCATGGCGGTCGGCGTGGCGGTCGCGGGACGGTCTTACGTGTTCGACTATGGCGTCGCCTCGCTGGAAACCCGGGCACCTGTCACGCACGACACGCTGTTCGAACTCGGATCGATCAGCAAGACCTTCACGGCGACGCTCGCGTCGTACGCTCAGGTTCGCCATCGATTGAAACTGTCGGACAAGACGAGCAAGTACCTCCCGCTCCTGCGCGGCAGCAAGTTCGGCGATGTGAGCCTTCTCGACCTGGGCACGCACACCCCCGGGGGCATGCCGCTGCAGCTGCCCGACAGCGTCAAGGGCCAGGCTGAGTTGATGAAGTACCTCGAGGATTGGCGGCCGGCCTACGCACCGGGCACCTACCGAACCTACGCCAACCCGAGCATCGGAATGCTGGGCTTGATCGCGGCCAGGAGCATGCATCAGGACTTCGTCGCGCTGATGGAACGGCGCCTCTTTCCCGCTCTCGGCATGAGCCACAGCTACATCGATGTTCCACGGGCCCGAAGGGCGAACTACGCCCAGGGCTACACGAGCGACAACGCGCCCATCCGAATGGGCAAGGCCGTCTTGTCCGCGCCAGCGTACGGCGTCAAGAGCACGGCCGGCGACATGATCCGCTTCGTCAGCGCGAACATGAACTTGATCAAGCTGGACCAAAGCCTCCAAAATGCCCTCGCGGACACGCACACCGGCTACTTCAGACTGGGCGAGATGACCCAGGATCTGATCTGGGAACAGTATTCCTACCCGGTCGCTCTGAAGACGCTGCTGGCGGGCAACTCGTCCGCGGTGATATTCAACGCGACGCCGGTCAGCCGGCTGACACCGCCGCAGGCACCTCGGGACGACGTCCTGATCAACAAGACGGGTTCGACCAATGGATTCGGGGCTTACGTGGCCTTCGTTCCGGAAAAGAAACTGGGGATCGTGATCCTGGCCAACAAGAGCTATCCGATCGACGACCGGGTGACGATCGCCCATCAAATATTGACGAAGCTCGAAGCCCAAGGCGCGGGCAAATGACGACCTTGATCGATGGATGTGCGCGAAACTGGTCCCTTTTTCGATTCTTGAGGAATCGGGGCAAGAAGGCGATCGCTATGCGCTGTTCGGCGCGACCTTCTTGCGTCTCGCCGACTTGATCAAGCCCTTCGCAGCCGGCGTTCTGGCCTCGTGCGGCAACGTCAGCAACGGCGTGTCCCCGGCGACGATTCGATGCACGTTGACGGCGTCGAGTGTGCGTCCCCTGCTTGCGGGCGCATCGAGCAAGACCACCAGTACCGTGTGACCGGCGGAACGCAGGCGCATGGCCACGCAACGACCGGCCTCGTTGGTGAAGCCCGTCTTGGACAGCAGTATTTCCCAGCCCTTCTTTCCCACCAGCTGATTGGTGTTCTTCAGCGTCTGGATGCGCCCGCCGTCTTGCTTGCGAATCTGCGCTTGGCTGGTGATGCGGGCGATGTCGGGGTAGGTCGCCGCGGCGGCCAACACGGCCACCAGGTCCGCGGCGCTGGAGCGATTCTGCGGTGACAGGCCCGTGGGCTCGACAAGGGTGGTGCTGGTCAACTGAAGGGCCTCGGCCTTCAGTCTCGCCGCGTCCAGGAACGCCACGAGGCCGCCGGGGTAGTGGCGCGCGAGACTCGAGGCCGCATGGTTGTCGGACGTGAGCAGAGCGCGTTCGATCAGCGCCTCGCGGCTGTACGACTTCCCGACCGGCACACCGCCCCGGGTGTTCTTGAGCGTGTCCAGGTCGGAGGTCTCGATCGTGATGAGTTCGTCGGGGCTCTGTTGCGCATCCAGGACCACCATCGCCGTCAACAATTTCGTCAGCGATGCCATCGGGACAATGTCCTGGGAATTCTTCTCCAGCAGCACCTGCCCGGTTGCTTCGTCCACGACGAGCGCCCGGCTCGAATTCAACTTGACGTCGGCGTGCACCGCCTGGCTCAGCAACGCCAGGATGGCAAGAGCGAACGATCGCAGTGCGGCGGCGGGAGTGGTCATCGCGAGTCCCCGGGGCAATGACATCGTTATCGACGCCGGGGGGTGCGCCTTGAGCGGGTTGCTGCCTGGGGAGGTCGGAGAAGCGCCTCAAGACCCTGGCCGCTCGCGGTATCGGGGCCTGACTTCCGATCCGCGACGACTGGACAGCCAAGTGCCCCGAATGCCCGTTGAAAACCAAGTGCACGACGGAAGCGAGAGACACCTTGCCTCAAGCCCGCACCATCCACCCCGAAGGCGCACCGTATCGGGATGGATGACGAACGACTTGCACACGATCTGTGCGAACCGCCTCCTCCACCCACGTTCCTGCACCGACTCCTCGACACGTCGACCCCTGGCCTGTGACTTGCTTGGCGATGGGCATGGCAATCGATTTCCATGCGCAACGTCGCCTCGCACTCATGGCAGAGCGAATTTGCCGCGTGGCAATGGCAATCGATTGCCAACTTGCCATCGGCCCGGAGGTTGCCCGCCCTGCGCGTCCACACCCCGTTGCCCCGGTGGCGGTTGCCGCGGCGTTGGCGGCGGTCCTGGCTGCTTGCGGCCCCGCCCCCCACGCCACGGATGCCGCGGGCAAATCGGCCAACGATGCCGCACTCTCCGCCGACGTCGTGCACTCATGGACGTCCGGCGGCGAGCTGAAAGCGATCGCCGCCGTCGCTGATGCCTTCAACGCCCGCGGCGGCGCCTGGCACGACGCCGCGGTCGCGGGCTTCGACAATGCCGGTGCGCTGGGCATCAATCGCATGGTGGGAGGCGAACCACCAAGCGCGATGGCCTTCGTCGCCGGCCCGGCGCTGAACGATCTGGCCGACCGCGGCATGCTGACGCCGATCGGCGAGCTGACGGGCCAGCGCGACTGGCCGTCCCGGCTGCCGCCGGCGCTGACGGCCGCCGTCAGCCGAGGCGGCCAGCCGATGGCGGTGCCGTTGAATCTGCACGAGCAAAGCCTGTTCTTCTGGTCGCGGGCCGTGCTCGCCAAGGCAGGCGTGGCGCATGTGCCGGCGAACTGGCCCGAGTTCTTCGCCGCGCTCGACGCCGTGCAGGCGCAAGGCGCGATCCCGCTCGCGCTCGGTGGGCAGGCGTGGCAGGAGAGCACCCTGTTCAACGCGGTGCTCGGGACCGTGCTCGGCAAGTCCGGCTACGAGAAGGTCTACGTCTCTCGCGACCCGGTCACGATCCTCGGTCCGAGCTTTCGGCAGGCGGTCGAGATCTTCGGTCGCCTGCGCCGGTACGTCGATGCCAACGCCCCCGGCCGCAACTGGAACGACGCGACGCAGCTCGTCATCGCCGACCGCGCGGCGCTGCTCGTGATGGGAGACTGGGCGCTCTCGGAGTTCACGCTCGCGGCGAAGGCGCCGGAGGTCGACTTCAGCTGCCGCGTCGGCCTGCACGACGACCTGGCGATCGTCGGCAGTGACGTGATGGCCTTTCCGCGCGCCCGCACCGAGACCGCGCGACGCGCCCAGCACCTGCTCGCCGAGGTGATGCTGGATCCACAGGTGCAGCACGAGTTCGCGCGCCGGCTCGGGCCGCTGCCGGCGCGGCTGGACGCGCCGGTGGACGATCTGCATCCGTGCATGCGGCACGCCGCGGGCCTGATGCGCGGTGCCGCGACTGCGGTGCCGACGCCGTACATGACCTTGCCGCCCGACGTGCTGGGCGAGATCGACGACGTCATCGGCGAGTTCTGGAGCGATCCCTCGATGTCGTCCGAAACGATGGCGCGGCGCTTCGCCGACGTGCTTCGCACCGCGACATGAACGCCGCTGCGCAGCACACCCGCCGAGCTTCGTCGATGCGCGAGCGCCTGGTCGAAGGCCTGTTCATTGCACCGGCGCTCGTGCTGACGCTGGTGGTGTTCGTCGGCACGATGGTCTGGACCGTGGGCCTGTCGTTCACGAGTTCGCGCGCCCTGCCGATTGGCCACTGGGTGGGGGCCGCGCAGTACGTGCGGCTGTGGCACAACACACGCTGGACCGCATCGGTAGAAGACCTGGCGGGCTATGCCTTCGCCTACGTGCTGCTGAGCCTGGTGGTCGGCGTGCTGCTGGCGGTGCTGCTGGACCGGCAGGCACGTTTCGAGAGCGCGTGGCGCACGGTCTTCTTCTACCCGTACGCGGTCTCGATGGTCGTCGCGGGTCTCGTCTGGCAGTGGCTGTTGAACCCGGTCGTCGGGCTGCAGTCCCTGTTCGGCGACACAGGCTTTGCCTGGTTGTCGAACCCGCGGCTGGCGATCTACGCGGTGGCACTGGCCGGTTCGTGGCAGTCTGCCGGGCTGGTGATGGTCATCGTGCTGGCGGCGCTGAAGGGCATCGATCCCGAGATTCGCCGCGCCGCCGCGCTCGACGGCATTCCCGTCTGGCGCACCTATGTCTCGCTGCTGCTGCCGCAGGTGCGAGGCGCGCTGGTCGCGGCCACGCTGCTGCTGGCGATGGCCGCCGCGCGCGTCTACGACCTCGTCGTCGCGATGACCAACGGCGGCCCCGGCAACGCCACCGAACTGCCGGCGAAGTTCGTGATGGCCTATCTGTTCGTGCGCCAGAACGTCGGCCTCGCGTCGGCCGCGGCGACGATGCTGCTGTTGGCCGTGGCCCTGCTGCTCACGATCGCTTGGGCGGCGCGCCGCGCCGTTGGCCGTTGACGGGCGCGTGACCATGGTCCTGCCAACGACGACGACCCGAGCGACCGGCACGCCGGCCGCCACTCGGCAGGCGATTCCGCCGCCGCATGCGCGCTGGTCGCGCCATCTACCGACGGCACTGCTCGCGGGTGCTGCGGCCGCCTTCCTGCTGCCGCTGTGGGTGATGCTGGCCGGCTCGTTGAAGTCGATGGACGAGATCCATCGCGGCTCGCTCCTGCTGCCGCCGTTGCGGCCGACGCTGGACGCCTGGCGCCAGGCGGTCGGCGCGCTGTCGCCGGGCTTGCTGAACTCGCTGCTCATCACCGTGCCCGCCGTGTTGCTGTCGACGTTGCTGGGCGCGCTGTCGGGCTACGCGCTCGCGTTCAGCCGCTGGCGCGCCAGCAGCCGCGCGCTGTCGAACCTGCTCGTGCTCGCGGCGTTCATCCCGTTGCAGCTCTTCCTCTACCCGGCCGTGCTCGGCCTGGCCTGGGCCGGCCTCTTCGGTTCGCTGGCGGGCGCGGTGCTCGCGCATGTCGTGTTCGGCCTTGCGCTGACGACGATTCTCTTCAAGGGCCACTTCGAGCAGTTGCCGCTGGAGCTGCTGCGCGCCGCGCAGATCGATGGTGCCGGCTTCGCGCGCACCTTCTTCTCGGTGGTGCTGCCCGTGTCGATGCCGATGTGCGCGGTCGTGATGCTGCTGCAGTTCACCGGCATCTGGAACGACTTCATCGTCGGCCTCGTGTTCGCCGGCGCAGAGAACCGGCCGATGACGGTGCAGTTCACGAACATTGTCGGCACGACCTTCGGCGAGCGCGCCTACAACGTGGAAATGGCCTCGGCCTTGTTCACCGCCGCGCTGCCGCTGGTCGTCTATTTCTTTTCCGGCCGCCTCTTCGTGCGCGGCGTGTTGTCGGGGGCGGTGAAGGGATGACCACGGGCGCAGCCATCGAGATCCGGTCCTGCTGTGTCGGCTACGGCGCCGCGCAGGTGCTGCATGACATCGAGCTGGACATCGCCGAAGGCGAGTTCGTCGTGCTGGTCGGCCCGTCGGGCTGCGGCAAATCGACGCTGCTGAACACGATTGCCGGCTTCATCGACCACAGCGCGGGTCGACTCGCGATCGGTGGCCGCGACGTCACCGGCGTGCCCCCGAAGGACCGGGGCATCGGCATGGTGTTTCAGTCGTACGCGCTCTACCCGCACATGACGGCGCGCCAGAACCTCGGCTTCGCGCTCAAGGTGGCCGGTGTGCCACGCGCCGAAATCGCGCGCCGCGTCGACAGCGTCGCACAACTGCTGCAGCTTCACCCGATGCTGGACAAGCGGCCGGGCGCCCTCTCGGGCGGGCAGCGCCAGCGCATCGCGATCGGTCGCGCACTGGTGCGTGACGCCGCGGTCTACCTGTTCGACGAGCCGCTGTCCAACCTGGACGCGCTGCTGCGCAACGAGCTGCGGGTCGAGCTCAAGCGCTTGCATCAGTCCTTGCGCAAGACGATGGTCTACGTCACGCACGACCAGGTCGAGGCGATGACGCTGGCCGACCGGCTCGTGGTTCTGAACCAGGGACGCGTGCAGCAGATCGGCACGCCGCTGGAGGTGTTCACGAAGCCGGCGAACCGTTTTGTCGCGTCGTTCATCGGCTCGCCCGCGATGAACTTCATCGACGGCGATCTGCGCCACGACGCGGCCGGCACGACGCTGGAGCTGCCGATCGGCCACCTGCCGCTGGAAGACTTTGCGGGCCTGGCGTCGCCATCGACGCCGGTAGCCATCGTGCTGGGGGTGCGCCCCGAACACGTGGCGTTGGACGCCAACGGTGCTGGGCTGCAAGGCACGGTCACGCTGACCGAACCGATGGGATCGCAAACGCTGGTGCGGGTGCGCTGCGGCGGCATCGAGTTGTCGAGCCTGCAGGCGCCGCACCTTGGATTCGCTCCGGGTCAGCCGGTGGGGTTGCGATTGGATACCCGGTTCTGTTCGATGTTCGACCGCGCGAGTGGTCGTCGCCTCGGAGCGTGATCGAGATGCTGCCCAACAACGATCTGTCCTTCCAACTCTGGTCCGCGGCCCGGGCGACCGACCCGCTGGAGCAGCAGTTCCGGAACCTGAAGTCCTTCGGCTACACCGACGTGCAGCCGTACCACACGCAGTACGACGATCCCGCTGGGATGAAGCGGCTGATCGACGAGATCGGCCTCACGGCGAAGACGGGTCATTTCAACGTCTCGATGTTCGAAGACGAGTTCGACCGCGTGATCGCGGCGGCGAAGCTGCTGGGCATGAACCTGCTCGTCGCGCCCTACATCCAGCCCGCCGACCGGCCGACCGACGTGGACGGCTGGCAGCGCTACGGCAAGCTGCTGCGAGGCTACGCCTCACGCTGCGAGGCGCTGGGCTACCGCTTCGCATGGCACAACCACGAATTCGAGTTCGAGGCGCTGCCCGACGGGTCGTACCCGATCGAACACCTGCTGGGCGAGCACCTGCTGTGGGAGGCCGATGTCGCCTGGGTGCTGCGCGGCGATGTCGATCCCAAGCCGTGGCTCGAGCGCTATGCGGGGCGCATTCCGGCGGTGCACGTGAAGGACATCGCGCCGAAGCAGGCCGTCGTCAGTGAAGGCGGCTGGGCCGACGTCGGCGAGGGCATCGTCGACTGGCCGACGCTGTGGGCCGCATCGGTCGCTGCCGGCTCGCAACTGATGATCGCCGAGCACGACGAACCCGACGACTACGTGCGCTTCGCGCGCACCAGTGCGGCGGCGATGAAACGCCTGGCCGGAGTCGCGTGATGGCGGATGTACGGAGCGCATGGCGCGCACCGAAGACGGCGACGCCGTGGACGGGAGGTGCGGTGCCGGGCTGAACCTGGTGGGCCACGTCCGTTTCGCGGGCTGCATGGCAATCGTTTGCCGGTGGAGATGCTGCACACAGGCACTCCGCGGTTCGGGGTCTTGTCGTTCATCAAGCAACTGAGCAACTGGAGGGTGGAATGAGGGTTGAAACTGGGATGATCACCGTGGACGAAGTCCACGACTGCCACGCTGGCGCACCGCGCTGTCTGCGTCGCAGCACATTGAGCCTGGCGTTGAGCGCGGGCCTTGCCGCCGCGACGTCGATGGCGCCGCCTTCGGTGCATGCGCAAGACGCGTCGGCCGCGCCGTCGGCTGCCGCATCCGCTGCGGCGCCAAAGAAGAGCGAAGCGCAGCAACTGCAGACCGTCGTCGTCACGGCCGAGAAGAAGGTTTCCTCCGAGCAGAAGACCGCGATCTCGATGAGTGTCTACGACGCCGAGAGCCTTGCCGCGCGCGGTGTCAGCGACCTGCGGTCGCTGTCGACGCTGGCGCCCGGCCTGAGCTTTTCCGAGTCCGGCTCCGGGGCCGCCCCGGTGCTCACTCTGCGCGGCATCTCCAGCCGCGACACCACCGAGATCGGCGA
>Ga0070667_100003369_pt1 | contig 13641 bp, 14 predicted proteins | sample KBSS33metaG_FD_64659 | JGI IMG/M metagenome (GOLD analysis project Ga0070667, IMG submission 64659) | Switchgrass rhizosphere microbial communities from Kellogg Biological Station, Michigan, USA - KBS S3-3 metaG | ecosystem: Host-associated > Plants > Roots > Rhizosphere > Soil ...
CCGATCGCGGGTGCGCTCAATTTCGTGGGTCCGGATACGCTTTACGGCCGATACTGGGGCTGCACCGAGGAGGTGCGCTTCCTTCATTTTGAGCTCAGCTATTACCGCGCGGTCGAGTGGGCGATCGAGCATGACATGAAATCGGTGCAAGCCGGTGCGCAGGGCGAACACAAGGTCGCGCGCGGCTACGAACCGTTGATCACCCGTTCTGCACACTTTCTCCCGAACCGTAGCTTCCGCGACGCTGTCGCTGATTTCGTGGAAAGCGAACGTGCCGGAATAGCGAATGAGGTAGAATGGTTCCGGCGGGACCTTCCCTACCGCTCGTCCTCGTCGCCATAAATCGCCACGGTGCGTCCGCCTGCGTCGGCCATCCCGCGGTACATCGCGGGAGTCGTAAAGCCCCAGGCCGCGGCGCCATTTGGTCCGACTGCTATCAACCCGCCTCTTCCCCCAAGCGACGCTATGTCGGCGAGAACACCGTCGATGGCTTGCTGCAGATTTTCCCCGCCGAGCCTAATCCTCGCGGCGACTTCATGTGCGGCAACCGCCCGGATAAAATATTCGCCAGATCCTGTGGCCGATACCGCAGCTGCGCGGTTGTCTGCGTAAGTTCCCGCGCCGATCAACGGCGAATCGCCCACTCGACCCCAGCGCTTCGCCGTGATTCCTCCCGTAGAGGTCGCGGCAGCCACGTTGCCAGACATGTCGACCGCCACCGCGCCGATCGTCCCGTATTTGATAGGGTCGGCGGCAGTGCCCGCCGCCAAAGCTTCGTCAAGCTGCCTGCGCCGCTCCGGAAGGATGAAGAAGTCATTCGCTACCTGCTCGATCCCGGCGCTGGCCGCAAAACGATCCGCCGCAGTGCCGGCCAGGAACACGTGTGGACCCTGTTCCATCAGGCGTTTTGCTAGGCTGATCGGGGCGCGGGTGGTCTTAATCCCCGAAATCGCTCCGGCCTGTCGGTCGCGGCCGTCCATGATCGCCGCGTCCAGTTCGACTTCACCCTTCTCGGTGAGAACACTGCCGCGCCCGGCGTTGAAGCAACCATCTTCTTCGAGTACGCGGGCGGCGCTTTCCACTGCATCGACGGCAGAGCCGCCGTGCACCAAGACTTCCGAGCCGGCTCTCAACGCCTCTTCCAGCCCGGCACGAGCCTGCGCTTCATGCGCTGGATCGTCGTGCGCGATCCGTTCCGATCCCGCGCCGCCATGAATCACTAGCCGCCACTTTGCCATGCATCCGCGCATAGCGGGGCGCCCCCGTTGATTCCAGTTGACGGCCGTCACGATAGTATATTATTATGATATCATATTTATGGGAGGCGAAAGGTGGCCAACGACAAGATTATTGCACTGACCGCGACCAGCGAGCGGCCGGCAGCGACGATGAGTGGCTATGCGATGCTGATTGTTCTGTTTGTCGCAATCCTCGCTGACGTCTACGGGATCGGGAAGCTGTCCAATGCCAGTGTAACGGGGTTCTTCCTCGTCATCGTCGCGACGATCGTATTCATCCTCGTCATGCCTGGCTTTTACATGCTCCAGCCGAACCAGGCGGCGGCAATCACTCTGTTCGGCTCGTATAGCGGCACCGACCGAACGACCGGGCTTCGCTGGACGTGGCCCTGGATGGCGAAGAAGAAGGTGTCGGTCCGCGCCAACAATTTTATTTCCGAGAAGATCAAGGTCAACGACTTGCGTGGCAACCCGATCGAGATGGCGGCGCAAATCGTGTGGCGCGTTGTGGACACGGCCCAGGCCCTGTTCGACGTTGACGATTACAGGCAGTTCGTCCGGGTCCAGGTCGAGGCCGCGATCCGCACAATCGGCTCGCGCTACCCGTATGATGATTTCGAACATCAGGAAGTCACGCTGCGCGGCAATCACGACCAGGTCGGGAGCGAACTCAGGACCGAGCTTCAGGCGCGGCTCGCGGTCGCCGGAATCACCGTCGACGAGTGCGGGTTCACGCACCTCGCCTATGCACAGGAGATCGCCGGCGCGATGCTCCGCCGTCAGCAGGCCCAGGCCGTCGTCGCCGCGCGCAAGACCTTGGTCGAAGGCGCCGTGGGGATGGTCGAGATGGCGCTTGCCATGCTCAGCGAGAAAAACGTCGTGCATCTCGACGACGAACGCCGCGCGGCGATGGTCTCGAACCTGATGGTCGTGCTTTGCGGTGAACGCGACACTCAACCGGTCGTCAATACCGGCACCCTCTACCAGTAGCCGTCATGGCGGGCGGCGACCGCAAAGCCTATCCGCTGCGCGTCGACCCTGCTTTGTGGGCGGCGGTAGAGCGTTCGGCCGCGGCCGAGCTGAGGAGTGTCAACGCCCAAGTCGAATGTCTGCTTCGCGAAGCCCTCGGGACGCGCGGCGTGAAGCTGAAGACGCCGGCCCCGCGAAAGCGCGGGCGCCCGTCCAAAGGAGCAAGCCGATGAGTGACGGCCCTGAATGGTTCGCGCCGCGGCGTTACGGGATCGGCGCCGGGCGTCCGATCTCATGGCAAGGTTGGGCGCTGTCCCTTGTCTTCGCGGCCGCAGCCTTCGCCGTCGCCTTCTTTTTCCACCGCCGCCCGGCACAATTCGTCGCCGTGGCGATTCCGCTCACGGTCATGTTCATGGTCATCTGCGCCAAGACCACGCGCGGCGGCTGGCGATGGCGTTGGGGCGAAGAAGACTCAACCGACCGATAGATCGCGCTGCTGATTGACCAGGCGCCATTCGTCGAGGTCGGCGAGCATGAAACGCGCCGCTTGTTCGGTCAGGTCGGCCGCGCGCGGAAGGCTCGTATCCTTGCGCAGCTCGTGGTCGATCTGCCGCAGCGTGTCGGCGGTGGCGAGCGAGCGCAGCGCGTCACCTCCGAAATCGCCCTGGAAGCGAATGCCGAATACGGCGGTCGCCAACGCGGGAAAGCCGGCGGATACCAGCGTGAACCAGTTGCTGTATGTGTTCACGATGGTCGAGCCCATCGAAATGCCGACCAACGTGATGTTGGAAACGATCAAGGTGACGAAGAACAGGCCCGTGCCGAATTTCTCGAGCCGATGGTCGAGCAGTTGGATCACGCGCGCGTTGCGCTCGTGATAGCTGACCTGGGGCGCCACCTCATAGTCGCCGATCTTTTCGGCGAGAATGCCGGCGGATTCGCGATCGATTTTCCCGGACGGGCTACCCATGGCCCGCCAGACGCCGGCCGCATACCAGTCGATCCAGCGCCTCGGCACCGGATTGGTCTCGGTGCCCGGTGGGTCAGGGGACGCGAGGCCGAGCATCTTGAGGCTGCGCATTGGCCGCAGCCGCTCCGCGAGTTGGCGGTAATCCAGCCAGCGGCGGTGCCATTCATTCTTCGATGCGACGTGCGCGTTTAGGATGATCGCGACCGTGATGACCGTCTCGAAGAACGCTTCCTGAAATTTCAAATGCGGGAACATGAACGCGCCGAGACCCATGCAAACCGCGAGTCCCCCGAACGAGAAAGCGAAGATGTGCCCGCTGCGATATTTCTGGGCCAGATGCGTGGCGAGGTGATCCGCCCAGCTATAGGCATCTTCCAGTAAGTCCACGCGCGCGGACACTTCATGCGCCACGACGAACTTCTCGCGAAATTCCCGCCACTCGTCGCGGATCATCCGGGCGGTGTGCGCTTCGGTGAAGTCGCGGCGCCGAATGGGACGGACTCCAGCAAGGGCGAGCAACATCGCATATTCGACGCGTGTGCGATAACGTGGAATCCGTTCGGCGAAGAAGCGCTCGACAAATTGTCCTTCCTGGTCGTCGGGCGGCGGCAGCAGAAGCGCCGTCAGCATCTGGTTGACGTGCGCTACATCGAGCGGCCGTTGGGTCATCGGATCGACACCCGACGTGTCGACGACCGGATCGAACGCGGCCCATAGCATCCTGGCCGGCTCGTTCGCGCCGGGAGGGAGGTGAATCACGGGTGTTCCGCGAGCAACGGCCATCTCGACCACCTCGGCGGTGCCCCCTCGTCCGCGCGCCTTCTGCCCGTCCCAGACCGCGATCAGCAGGTCGCAATGTGCCACCGTCGCGCGGCCCGCCATTTCGTAGCTCTCCGGTTCATGGGCCCGGTCGCCGGGGAGTTCGAGTCTGGCTTCCGCGCGGTCCAATAAGGCATCGAACCGGGCCTTCGCCTCCTCGCCGTTCATGTCGCGGCGATAATCGTCGCTTTCGAACGGGAGCACCGTGCGCAGCCGAAAGCCGAGTGCCAATGCCGCCTCCGCCGCGACTTGGTCGGCCCCTTCGGCAAGAGGCGAGACGAAGTCGAACTGCGGGGCCTCGGGGGAAAATCTTGCGCTTTCACGCGCGTGGATGGCGAGCGCCGCATCGGTGACCATCTGCAGTGCCGCCTGGAGGCGCTGCGGAAGTGCCGCCAGGCTGTCTGGCGTAAGCGAATTGACGCGATGGCCGGTCACGCCCACGCTGAGGACGAACGGCAGGCGCGGCGGGCCTGAAACCTGCGCCGCGACCGGATCCGCGGCGCTCTCCTTGAAAGGCGTAACCTTGTTCAAGGTTACTTTAGGTTGCTGCCGCCGTTCTGGTTGTTCCAGATCGGATCGAACGAATATAGGTGCTTCTGATCGTCGCCGTCGACGAAATTTAGCGCGAATTTGTACTTCGCCACACAGCTGTTTTTGTTTTCGATCGAGAGCTGCTCGCGATCCGACGAGACCTTCATCTTCTTTACTGGAAATTCGGGATTCTCGACCGGCTTGGCTTGAGGACAATCCTGGGCATCACTTCCGACCCACATTGCGCTCGTTTCATCGGCGGGGAACAGCCAATTGCGAACCGATCGGTTGTTAATCTCGAACGTAACCTTGTTGGATTCGTCCTTCGGCATACCGTTCTTATCGCATTTGACCTCGTTGTTCTGGACCCCATAGCCGGACAGATTAAACTGGATGCCGTTGGGTGCTTGAGGGTCATCCCAGATGTTCACTAGGAGCGTTCGTCTTGCGTTTCCCACTGCCTTCTCCCCTGGTTGATCGCGCTCAGGCTAATCGCTGATAGCCCATTGCGCGAAGCTTCGCGTTCAATGAATTTGCCTCCTGCTGCCGCGCCAGACGCCGCAGTACAAGCGCATGTTCGCTCATCTCGCTTGGCCGCTCCGGCGTGCCCGTCGGAATGGCCGCAAGAGCGTTCGACCAGTTCGCCATTGCACCCGCCTCATCTCCTAGGCTCCGCTTGACGTCTCCCCCGATGCGATAGGCTTTCGCCAGTGCGAATGAATCTGCAACGGGATCGCTGCCCTTGACCGCTTTGGCGCCAGCTACTGCCTGGTTCGCGAAGATCGTGGCGGCGGCGCGGTTCCCGTTCGCGAGCGCCAGTTGGGCTTGAAGCATAAGGCAGTCCCTGCGAGCCATGCGCCAGCGCTGAATCGTAGGATCGCGTGCGAGCAACTCGTTCACTGCTGCACAGGCGCTCGACAATTGTGTCGCGGCATCGCCGCTATTGCCCGCGGCCAAAAGCACTTCGGCGAGGCTCAACCGGGCATCGGCGCCGTACTGGAGCGATTGACGATTGTCGCGTGCGATGGCGATCAACTTGTCGGCCTGCAGGACCGCTTCGCGCAGTTGCGCGGAAGCATCAGCGAGCCTCCCTCGAACCGCGTAAAGCGTGCCAAGCGCTCGCCGGGCCTGGATCAGTTTCTGTCCGTAATCGACGTCATCGTGGCTGGCGGCGAGCAGGCGTTCGAGTAGCGCAACGTGGCGCTCGCGGGTTTGGGTTGCCTGTTCGAGCCTTCCCTCCGCAACTTGCGCGTCTGCGAGCCATGCCAGCGACTCCGCCAAGGACTTCTGATAGTCGCCATTTTGAGGATCGGCGGTGGCAAGTGCATCGATGGTTTTTAGGGCTTGCTCGAACTGCGCGGCGGCTTCCGGGAAGCGGCGCTGGTCGCTGAAGACGACGCCCAGGTTCGCGTCAGCGTATTGCTCTTCCATCCGCCATCGCATGTTGTTGGCGTCGAGCCCGATCATCGCGAGCGCGAGGCGCTTGTACTCGCGCGCCGCGCTTTCTGCCCCATGCCGGTCACCGCGCTGACGAGCGATGTCGCCAACCCAGAATACATTCTGCGCATGGTCGAATAGCCGCTGCGGATCGCTCGGATTTCTGCGGATGGCCTCGGCGGTGCCGGCCATGGCTTCGCGATAAAGCCGAGTCGCCGTGTCAAGGTTGCCACGTTGGTATGAAACTTCGGCGGTGAGGCTCAGTGCGCGAGAGCGCTGAAGCAGGGCGGCGTCGGAAAGGTCGGATGCATCTTGTTTGCTGTAATAAGCGAGCACGCGGGATCCGACGCCGTCGAGCGCGTCGAGCCGGCCGATCGGCTCGAGCTTGTCCTTGAGGTCGCCAAGCATGAAGGCCACTAGTCCTTCCGCCTCGCGGCGCTGATCGCGCGCCGCATCGCGGGCCTGGATGGCCGTGAACGCAAGGCTGCTGGTTACCGCCATGCCGGCAAGTGAAGCTGCGGCGAGCCACGCCATGCGCCGCTGCCGCCGCGTCGTTTCGCGCTGCACGAGGTCGTCGAGGCCGACGCCGAGCATCCCCGCCACCAACTTGAGGAACCCCATCCGCCGTCCGTCGGAAGAATCGCGGAGGTCGGCGGCCAAAGGCTCGGCGCGCCTGCCGGTAGGACGTCCGCGCCGGTCGTAGCGTTCGCGCAGCGCCGGCGGAAAGCATTCCTCGTCGCCGCGGCCGGCAATCTCGCTAGCGAACGGTTCACCGGCTGCGATGGCGGCAAACACGCATCCTTCGGGGCGCGTGCGCTTGAACAGCTCGATTTCAGCATTGGTCCAGTGCGACCGCGCTGCCTCGGGAGAGCAGAGCACGATGAGGAATTGCGAGGCGGCCAAGGCCTGCTCGATCTCTTCGCCGAGGTCATCGGCCGCCGCGAGCTCATGCTCATCGCGAAAGACGGGCGTCAGCCGCTTGGGGATGACGCCGTTCTCCGTCAGTTTCCCCGCGAGCGCCGGCGGTACGCGAAACTCCTCAAGCTCACGGTGTAGCCAATCGGCCATCTCCTCGTCGCGATGGCTATAGCTGAGGAACGCGTAATAGCGGGCCTTGGGTTTGCGTGCGCGCCGGTGCCGCGCCAAGCGGGAAACCGGCGCACGATCATTGGCTGGCAATCGGGCAAGCTTGGCCATTGGCCGCCCCCGTGACTCCTTCAAGCCCGTTAACACAGCGCGATAGGTTTCGGCGATACTTGGTCCGGCTTTGCGGCGAGACGCACCAGCGCCTATATCCCGCGTCGGCATGTCCTCCATTCGTCCCTGGCGCGATATCGCGCGGCGCAAGTCGCGGCAGATCATGGTCGGCTCCGTCCCTGTTGGCGGAGACGCGCCGATCAGCGTCCAGACGATGACCAATACGCCAACGTCAGATGCCGGCGCCACGATCGACCAGATTCGCCGCTGCGAGGATGCAGGCGCGGACATCATTCGCGTGTCCTGCCCCGATGTCGAAAGCACGGTTGCGTTGAAGGAGATCGTCCGCGCCGCCCGCGTGCCGATCGTCGCCGACATCCATTTCCACTATAAGCGCGCCCTCGAGGCAGCAGACGCCGGTGCCGCGTGTCTGCGCATCAACCCCGGAAACATCGGTTCCGAGAGCCGCGTCCAGGAAGTCATTGCCGCGGCCCGGTCGAACGGCTGCGCGATCCGCATCGGCGTCAACGCTGGCAGCCTCGAAAAGGATCTGCTCGAGAAATACGGCGAGCCTTGCCCGGAAGCGCTGGTCGAAAGCGCGCTCGACCACATCCGCATCCTTGAGGACCACGGCTTTCGCGAATATAAGGTCGCGGTCAAAGCCAGCGACGTGTTCCTGGCGGTGGCGGCCTACCAGCAGCTCGCGGAGCAGGTCGATTGCCCGCTGCATCTTGGGGTGACCGAGGCCGGTGGGCTCATCGGTGGGACGGTTAAGTCCGCGCTCGGCATCGGCTCGCTGTTGTGGGCGGGGATCGGCGATACCATTCGCGTGTCCTTGTCGGCGGAGCCGGAAGAAGAAGTGCGGGTCGGCTACGAGATATTGAAGAGTCTCGGCATCCGCAGCCGCGGCGTCCGCGTCGTGTCCTGTCCGAGCTGCGCCCGGCAGGGTTTCGACGTGATCCGCACGGTCGAGGCGCTCGAAGAACGCCTGCAGCATATCAAGACGCCGATGTCGCTGAGCGTGCTCGGCTGCGTCGTCAACGGGCCCGGCGAAGCGCGCGAGACCGATATCGGCATCACCGGCGGCGGAAACGGCACGCACATGGTGTACCTGTCCGGAGTGACCGATCACCACGTCAAGGACGCGGACATGATCGAGCACATCGTCAAGCTGGTCGAAGCGAAGGCGGCCGAGCTCGAGGCGGAAGCCGAAGATCACGCGGCACTCGATGCCGCCGAATAGGGTTTAGGCTTTCTTCATTCTACCGGGCGCAATCTCTGGGTCGTGGCCAAGCTGTTTTTGATTCTGATCTTCGGTGGAGCGCTCGCGGAGTCGCTCGCCTCGGCTCACAAGCAGCCGCCGTTGCTGATCGACGCTGCGCATTCGGCGCCGGCCCGGCCTGCGCCTTAACCGGTTCGAACCTTTTCCAGGCTAGGCTCGCGCGCATGGGCAGGCTTCTCCTTTTCATCGTCGGGCTTGGCGTTGCCATTGGCGCGATGATGCCCAGCGGTCCGCCGCGAAGCAGCGGTCATCCGCACCGCGTCTCCACTCCGTCGGAACCGGCGAAGGAAACTCGTCTCGAGCGCAGCGACAGCGGACATTTCTATACCTACGCCAAGGTCAATGGCGAGCTTGTCCGATTTGTTGTCGACACCGGCGCCGACGTCGTCGCGCTGACCGTCGACGATGCGGAGCGTCTGGGCATTCCGGTAAATCCCGCGAATTTCCAGGTCATAGGCGAGGGCGCGTCCGGGCCGGTGCGCGGTGAGCCCGTCACGATCGACAGCGTTGAGGTAGACGGCAAGCTGGTCAACGACGTCGATGGCGTGGTGCTCGCAGATTCCTCGCTATCGCTGCTCGGTCAGTCCTACCTGTCGCGGATGGGCGAAGTGCAGATGACCGGCGACACTATGGTGCTGCGCTAAGGCGAACGCGCGGTTATGGCGCGGGCTCATGAACCGCGTTCCCCAGCATCCGGTCCAGGCGTTCGCGGCGGCACTCGCTGCGGTCGCCGTCCTGTCAATCATGGACGCGGTGATGAAAGCGCTTGTCATCGCCATCGGCATCTATGCGGTGAGCATTTGGCGATCGCTCGTCACGCTTGGGATTGCGGCGGGCCTGTACCTGCCCGTGCGGCGCGACTGGCCCACCCGGAAGACGCTGCGCATCCATGTCGCGCGCGGCGTGATCGTGATGTTGATGGCGTTCCTGTTCTTTTGGGGCATTGGGCGAGTCCCGCTTGCGCAAGGAATTGCGCTGACCTTCATCGCACCGCTGATCGCGCTCGTGCTCGCGGGACTGGTGCTTCACGAGCAGATCGGGTCTCGCTCGATCCTCGGTTCGATCGTGGCGTTCGCGGGGGTCGTGGTTATCGTCTTCGGCCAGGCGAGGGCGCAGCTCGGTCCGGAGGTCCTGCTCGGCAGTGCCGCGATCCTTGGTTCGGCCCTGTGCTATGCGGTCAACATCGTCATGATGCGCCATCAAGCGCTTGCCGCCAAGCCGCTCGAAATCACCTTCTTCCAGTCGCTGACCGTGACGACCCTGTGGTTAGCGACGGTCCCGCTTATTGGTCTTCCCGGCTGGCCGGACGGCCACTGGACCTGGATCATCGTCGCGGCGCTGATGTCGACGGCGGGCGGCATGCTCTTTGCGTGGGCCTATGCGCGCGCCGAGGCGAGCTACCTAGCGGTGACCGAATATAGCGCGTTCTTGTGGGCCTCGGCGCTGGGCTGGATCATATTCCAGGAGGCGCTGTCATCCTACACAGTCGCCGGAGCCACCCTGATCGTCGGCGGTTGCCTCGTAGCGGCGCGGCGCAAGATTACGGAGCCGCCCGAGATGGACTACACCTAGCTGCGTCCTGCGAGCATATTCACCGTTAGCGCGAACACACCCACATTGTAGATGAACGCGGCGATGGTGTGTGCAGTCACGACCTTGCGGATATGCCGTGATGTGACGTTGGTATCGCTGGTCGACAACGCAGACCCTATTGTGAAAGAGAAATAGACGAAGTCGGAAAAGATCGGCGTGCGATTCTTTCGACCCTCCGACGGAAATTCGATCCCCGCCCGATCCTTTCCGCCGTCGTCGGTCGTATAAAAGAGATGCGCGTAGTGCAGTGCGTAGACGGTGTTTCCGAAGAACCATGCAATCAGGAGCGTGGTTATGGTCAACGCAATGTCGAGCGCGCCGGACCGGCTAGAGCTGCCCATCTCGCTTCCGACCGCGACGAGAATCACAACGGTCAGCGCGAACGCCAGGAACAGCAGGATCGCTCGATTCGCGTCGTTCGCCTCGGCCGCCTTTCTCATCTCGCTTGGCGAATCATTATAGAGCGGCACGCAGCTCAGGATGAAAATGACGGCGGATAAGTCGAACCCGCACATTACTGATCGCCACCACGGCGCGATCAGCGTGCTCGCAGCGATTGTTACCGCCAGCATCAAGAAGAAGGCGATAAATCGGGGGGGCGCGAGCCGGTTGCCGATACTCATCTTGCGTGTCATGGCTCAAAAACCCCGATCAGAACCATTGTTTCCGGAGAGCAACGATATGGCTTGGGTGTGGCTCATCGTTGGCGGGTTGTTCGAGGTCGGGTTCACCACCTCGCTGCGATTTGTCGACGGGTTCCGGAATCTGAATTGGACGATCGCCTTTTTGGTCTCGGTGGCAATAAGCATGGCCTTGCTGGAATTCTCGTCCCGTTCAATTCCGATGGGGACAGCTTACGCGGTATGGGGGGGGATCGGTGCCGTCGGCACGGTGGCCGTTGGCATGCTCTGGTTTCAGGAGCCGGCAAGCGCGGTGCGAATCCTATTGATACTCGCTATCGTCGCGGCAATCGCCGCATTGCGGATTACGTCCTAGAATTCACTTTGGCTTGGACGCTTGCACAACCTGATTGATTTCTTCGGTGAGATCCGTGTTCTGCTTAAGCAGGCAATGGATCTCATCGCTGACCTTCAAAAGGGCCTCCGCGTCCCTGTAGGTCTGTTCCAACTGGCGGTCCGATTTTGCAGCTGCGACCTTCTGGCCGACCATAATGATCGATAGCAGCACGAGTTGCAGGAAGGTCTGGGCAATCCAGGCGATCAGCGGGGCGGTGCCAGCCCTCAGCGCCGCAGGGAAGCTGATGAGCGCTAGACCAGCAAACGCGTAGGCGCACCACATGGTCCCGACGATGTTGGTGATCGAGACGGCTAGCCAGCCGTTGAAGCGGGTCTCGCCTCTCTCGATCGGTCGCAGGTATTTCTTCCGGAATTCCAGGTACGGGTCTGGATGATGCTCCATGAAATTCCCCCTTCGTCAAAACGGGCGGCGGCCAGTTTCGGCTAACGCTTGATTGGCAGCAGCGCTGGCGCGATTTCCGGGCTGTCCTCGATCGCGCGATACAGCTTCGGCGCCGGGAATGGTCCGCGAGCCTGCTCATAAGCATAGCCGAGCGACAGCAGCCGCGCTTCGCTCCACTTGGGCCCCATGAAGCTGAGCCCAACCGGCAGGCCTTTGACCAGGCCCATCGGCACGGTGAGGTGCGGGTAACCGGCGACTGCTGCGAGGCCGCCCGCTCCGCCGCCGATGAATGAGTCGCCGTTCACCGCATCGATCTTCCATGCCGGTGCAGCAGTCGGGCCGACGAGCACGACGACGCGATAGGTCTTGAGAAGGCGATCGATGCCGTTGGGACCGGCCGCGTTGAAACTGGTCAACCGCGCCTTTTTGTAGGCGGGACTCTTTAGGCCTTTCGTCTTCTGCGCGTCCTCGAACGAATCCTGGCCGAACAATGGCATTTCGGCCTTCGCGTGCGCCGTGTCGAAAGCGATCACGTCCGCGAGGTTGCGCACCGGAATCTGCGCGGGACTGTCCTTCAAATACGCCGCAAGGTTGGCCTTGAATTCGGTCAGCAGTACCGGGCCTTCATTTTTGCCAATGTTGCTGTCGTCGAACTTCTTGATCTCGATGAGCGTCGCGCCGCGCTCGCGCAACACGGCCAATGCAGTCTCAAACGCAGCATCGGTCCCGAAGCCCGTCGCGAAACGCATCACGCCGATCCGCTTGCCCTTCAATGAATTGGCATCGAGCAGCGCAGCGTAGTCGGTCTTATGCTTGTCGGCCTCGACCGTCGCGGCGTCGGCGGGATCGCTGCCGGCGATCGCGCTCAACAGCATCGCAGCTTCGCGGACCGTGGCGGCCATCGGCCCGGCCGTGTCCTGGCTGTGGCTGATCGGCACGATGTGCGTCCGGCTGACCAGCCCGACGGTCGGCTTCAGGCCGACGATGCCATTGATCGACGCGGGGCAGGTGACCGACCCATCGGTCTCGGTGCCGATCGCCATCCGCACCAGTCCGGCGGCGACCGCAGCGCCGCTGCCGCTCGAGCTTCCGCACGGATTACGGTCAAGCGCCCAGGGGTTGTGGGTCTGCCCGCCGACCGCGCTCCAGCCGGAGATCGAATGGTTGGAGCGGATATTGGCCCATTCCGAAAGGTTGGTCTTGCCCAGGATCACCGCGCCCGCGGCACGAAGTCGGGCGACCAACGGCGCGTCGCGATTGGTGACGTTGGTCGACAGCGCGAGGCTCCCCGCCGTGGTCGGAAGGGGTCCGGCCGCCTCGATATTGTCCTTGAGCAGGATTGGCTCGCCGGCGATGCCGCCGCTGCGGCCCGCCGTGTCGATTCGCTGCGCCTGCTCCATTGCCGTCGGGTCGAGTGCGAGCACCGAGTGCAATTGCGGGTCGATGGCCTGGATTCGCGCGATCGCGTTCGCCGTGCGCTGTTGTGCGCTGCCCGCTGGAAATTGCGCAGCGGCGCCCGTTGCGCACGTCATCGCCAACATCAATGCCGCAATTCTTCGCATTTGAACGACTCCCCTCACTCGGCGCCACAAAAGCCCACGATGGTCTTTGAGCGCAAGATGCACCAGTCTCCATCCATTCGTCGGCGCGAGCCTGCGTTTGCTCGAACGTTGTCCCACTGTCAGCGCGCGTTCACTCGGCACCGTTAGCGCGGCCATCATGACATCGAGATTTGCTTTTTTCGCCTGTGCGGCATGGTTGCTGCCATTGGCGCCTCCCGCCGTTGCTCAACAATCGACGACGCCTTTTCCGGCTGCGCCGGCGGACGCTTCGGTTCAGCCCGCGCCTTTACCCGATGCCGGCCAGGACGCCGACGAATATGGCGACGGGGGAGCGATCGTCATCACCGGCGCGCGCGCGCCCGGGTCTGTCGTCGGCGACATCCCGCCCCAAAACACGCTCGATTCGCGGGATGTTCGCGCTACGGGAGCGACCAACATCAGCGAGCTTCTCGACGCGCTGGCGCCACAAATCGGGAGCGGACAGGGCCGCGGCGCCAATCCGCCGGTGCTGCTCCTCGATGGAAAGCGGATCTCCGGCTTTCGCGAGCTCCGCGACATTCCGACCGAGGCGATCAGTCGGGTCGACATCCTGCCCGAGGAGGTCGCGCTCAAATACGGCTATCG
>Ga0070667_100003370_pt1 | contig 13638 bp, 13 predicted proteins | sample KBSS33metaG_FD_64659 | JGI IMG/M metagenome (GOLD analysis project Ga0070667, IMG submission 64659) | Switchgrass rhizosphere microbial communities from Kellogg Biological Station, Michigan, USA - KBS S3-3 metaG | ecosystem: Host-associated > Plants > Roots > Rhizosphere > Soil ...
GGTGAGACTGGCCTGGGTGATTTGCATGAATTCGGCGGTTTCCCAGAGCTCGGGCAATGTGCGGGCGCCTACGTAGTACATGCCGCTGGTTACGCCGCCCGCTAACTGTGCAATCAGGTTGTCTACGGTGCTAGTGCACGGCACTAAGCCTTCTACGCCCTCGGCGATTAACACGTCGTTTTGGTAGTTTTTGCCGTGGAATTCGTCTTCAGAGCTAATTTCCAACCCGCGCTGCATGGCGGCCACCGAGCCCATGCCGCGGTACTCTTTAAAACAATATTCTTTGGAGCCGTCGAGAATGCTTTGGAACCGGCTGGGAACTTCCTCTGCTCTCAGCATTTTGGTGATGCCGGGCGCTTCTTTGGTGGCCGCAAACAACCGGCCGAGCATTACGCACGATGCACCGGCAGCCAGTGCTTTGGTGATGTCGCCAGAGTAGCTAATACCGCCATCGGCAATGACGGCCACATTGTGATGACGCGCTACGCTTACGGTGTCTAAAATGGCGGTCAGTTGCGGTACTCCCATGCCGCTAACAATACGAGTAGAACAAATGGCGCCCGGCCCCATGCCGACGCGCAAGGCGTCGGCGCCTGCATTAATGAGCGCTTTGGCGCCGTCGGCGGTGGCGACGTTGCCCGCAATAACATCTATGTCGAAATTCTTTTTAATATAAGCCACGGCGGTGACAACTTTTAAGGCGTGGCCGTGAGCGGAATCTACCACCAACACGTCGGCACCGGCGTCTACTAGCTCGGCGACGCGTTGTTCGTAGCCTTTGGTGGAGCCAACGGCGGCGCCCACCAAAAGCCCGCGGGCTTTCACTTTGGCTACTTCAATCGCTTGCTCGTCTATCGTTAAGTTGCGGTGGATAATGCCGATGCCGCCGGCCTCGGCTAGCGCAATGGCCAGTTCGCTCTCCGTTACAGTGTCCATGGGCGCGCTCATAATCGGTAATTTGAGAGTTACGCGCGGCGTGAGCTTACATGAGAGATCTATTTCCTCACGAGAAAACCCCGAGTACCGGGGCTTTAATAAAACGTCGTCAAAAGTAAGTGCGGTTTTGAATGAGTGCTGCATACTTTAGTGTATGAAAGAGTTGGCTAAGATGTCAAAAAAATTCTTATACTCGCCTGTCGACCGGTGTTGTTAGATTATTAACTGCCTTATTTTGAGCCTAGCAGTACCATATAACTACCATTATTAGGGAGTTTTGCGATGAATAAGTACGGCCCAAAAGCTCAGGAAAAAGTCGAAAAAACCATGCAGGAGATGAAGAAAGGCACCCTAAAAAGTGGTAATTCAGGCAAGAAAGTTACCAGCCGCAAACAAGCCGTGGCAATTGGCTTGAGCGAGGCTCGCAAAGCAGGCGCAAAAGTGCCTAAGAAGAAATAATTGGTATAGGAAGGAGAGGCATGGAAGGTGGCGCAAAAGACGTATACGAACTCAATAAAGACACGAGCGGCTCAATACCGCGCCGCCTACTGGCCGACGCCCGCCGGGTTGCCGATGGCGCCTATGCGCCACGCGGCACCGAACCGCGTAACCCTAACTTTTTTCCAGCCATTCTTACCGGCGGCGCAACTGAGGAGCAACTTCGTATGGAGCGCGACCGCCGGGTGCAAATTGCGCGTACGGAAGCGCGTCTCGCATTTATTATGGCAATGGCCCATGGAGCTGTGGAGTTATCGTTAAAGCAGCAAAAAAGTAATGTCCGCCGCCCGGTACTATACGATTTAAAGAAACGTTACGGTTTGCGCACTAACATGCGTATATAAGCGCCTAAGCTACACCCGAAGCTTTCCGCCTAACTATGAACTATGACTATGATGCCGTTTGTTGTGGCGTAAGTGTGTAGGTTTACCAATACCACTGGCAAGCGCAATCAGCATTACGCCAGTTACCAGCGCGTATAACCCCAGGATCCATACGAACGCCAACCCGCCAGCCGCTGGTTGCAACACTACTACGGTACCTATTACGAGGCCAAGCCCGCCTTGTACGCCGTGCAGCAAGCGTTCCCCGAAGTGTTCATAGCCCCACAATATGGCATGCAGGGCGTTAAATGCGCCGCGCACAATAAGTGTCATGCCTAAAATCAGCACCAGTACACCAAACGTAACGTCCGGATTGTACAATACGAATAATCCTAATAATACCTGCAATACGCCCCACCAAATGCGGGTGTGGGCCCTGGGAGTCCATTTACCGAATCCTAAAATAAGCAGCACGAAGCCGTCTATCAGCAAAAAAGTCGCGAACAAGTAGGCGAGGGCCAGCGACGTGAGGCCCGGCCAAAAAATAGCCGCCAAACCAAACGCGATAGCCAACACGCCTTGCGTGGCCAGGATAACTTGCCCTACCTCAATGTCAACGGGGCCTAAGCGTTCCCGCATATGCCTACCAGATTTGTGTTTTCTATAACCATAACCACAATTATAGCTCAAACGTTTAAATACTGCTTTTGATACCGCGCACCGTTTCGCGCAGGCGGCTGACTTCTTCGCGTAGCTGCTCTTGCTCGGTACAGTCGTGGATAATGGCAGCTATTTGCACTGTGTTGCCGGTGGTGCCAAAAATAGGCACAAGATGGCCGCTTATGGCGCGGAGGCCCGTTGGCGTTTCCGTCCAGCGCGTGTAGTCTACCGGCTTTTTGGTTTTGATAACTTTGCGAAATTGGCGGCTTAGGAACGTATGTTGGTCGTTGGCTAAAAATTCGGAGATTTTTTTGCCCACAGAATCTGCCGGATATCCGGTAAATGCAAAAAAAGGTTTATTGGCCATGGTGAGGCGGTACGAGCTCGGCCCTTCGATGTTAATTAACAGTATGCCGTCCGCAATGTTGTCGAAGACGGTCGTTAGGTACTGTATGTAAACCAATGATGAAACCTGGCCGTCCATAATTATATCCATGATATCAAAGCCTAAGATTTTGCCTAGGGGCAAATCTATTGCGGAGGTGGTGTACACTGCCGTACACTGAGAAGATATGTATGACCCAGATAAATACAAAAATAAAGCTGCGCGCCGCCAGCCGACGCAGGCGCGTGGCAAAGAACGGGTGCGGGTTATCTTAGCGGCAGCGCTGGAGGTATTTAAAGAGCGTGGCGTGGAGGAAGCGACCACCAACGATATCGCGGAACGGGCTCATATTCCCATTGGCTCGCTGTACCGCTACTATCCAAATAAAGACACGATCATTGTGGCGCTGACCGAGCTAATTGCCGACGATCTTTCTAAAATTTTCGACAATATTCGCCAACACCCGTTGTTGGAGCATTTATCCTGGGATGAGATTTTACTCCTGATAAGCGATGCCTGGGTGGACTATGTGCGGGTGAACGGGCCGTTCACTTTTTTGTATGCCGAGCGCGCTAACCCGCGCCTGTACACGTTAAATGCTCCCACCTGGCGGCGGTTTGTCGGCTCGTTCAACGCCGTGTTAAAAAAACGCTGCCCGGCAATTACCGATCGTGAACTGCGCATCAGTTTTGAACTCACCCTCGCCTCTGTAGATATGGGACACAACCGCGATTTAGACAGATTGCAGCAAAGCGGTATTCCTCTACACCACGAAGCAATTGGCGCGGTCGCCGCCTACTTATTGCATGTGTGCAATCGTCACGAACACGCCAAAAAAGCGCGGAAGGCGCGTGCTTAATGTGAGTGTAGTAAAACAGTGGCAGCAGCGTACCTTAATTGTGCTGTGTGCCGTTTTGCTGGTGTGTAATATCGGTTGGTTTGTGAAACGCGACAGCGGCGCCGCGCGCATAAATACAGCCGACCTGCAGAAGAAATTCCCCTTGCTTTCAGCTGACGTATTAGCCGACAACCCGAACGATATTCTTATTAACTTTGTGCCGCTGCGCAAAGATTTGCAGAAGAAGTTCGACGCCTTAACTGTGCAGAAAAGTTTCTATTTTGAGTATCTGCCTGACGGCACTTCTATTCGCATTGGTGCCGACCAACAACTTACCGCCGCCTCGCTTATAAAGGTGCCGCTGGCCATGAATTTATATAAAGCCGCGGAGTTAGGGCGCATTAACCTCGACCAAACCGTTACCGTGCAAGAAAACGAGCTGGATGATGCGTATGGTAACCTGTACAAGCGCGGCTCCGGCTTCAGGCTTACGTTGCGGGAAGCAGCAAAATACATGCTTGAACAGTCGGACAATACCGCAACTCGTGTGGTGTACGACCACATGCAAAACAAACTCAGTTACGACGAACAATCCCTGGCCCGACTCGACATTGACCAAAATATTGAAAATGGCCAAGCGGTTATTACGGCGCGCTCGTATGGTTCTGTTTTGAAGGGGCTGTATTTTTCGGCTTACTTAAATAACAGCGATTCTCAGGAATTGCTCGGCTACCTCACACACTCTACCGCTACTAACCGCATAACCGCGCAATTACCTGGTAGCGTGAAAGTGGCGCACAAAATTGGTGTCTATAACGCTAACTGGGCGGAAAGCGACTGCGGCATTGTGTATGTTCCTCGGCGCCCATACATGTTGTGCGTAATGGTTGGTTTGCCTGAAGACCAAGCAAACCAGTTTATTGCTGGCGTTTCCAAAGACATTTACGATTACGTTACAAAGCAATAACTAGTTAGTCGGCTTGCAGGTGTCGGCCACACCCGTTGCCTCGGGCTAATTACTTTGTTTCCAGGATATTGTCGCTCCCTTTTTAATTACCGGGAAGCTGACCGCCGTTGCCGTGTTTTGGGCGAACTGGAACTGCACCGTACCGGCTGTACCCCCGTTGGCTACGGTGCCCCGCACTTCAATAAAGTGGTTTGCCAGGTTTACGGTAGTGTTGGCGCAAGCCGTTGCCGACGTGGTTATATTACAGATGACATTGGTAGTTGCCGAGCCGTAGTAATCTGTAAGAATATCAAGAGTGGAGCCCGTGGGCGTGGTAAAGGTGTACTTGGAGTCGGCTGTGACGTTGGAATCGTCAATGGGAATCCAGGCGTCGAATACGTATGTCGTGTTGGCGGCAGCGCTAAAGCCGAGTGCGGTAACGTTTTGCATGGTGGTGGAGTTTTGGGTGGCGGCTTGGTCTGCACTTAATAGGTTAGTGTTGAAACCAGTGGTGCAATCCGACCAAATGCTGTTTTGGGCACAGCGGAATTTGTTGTTGGCACTGTTGTAATATTCGGCGCCGTTCAGGGCGGTTGGGTCACCAGTGCTATTCTTGTAGTCCAAAACGAGTAAGAAAGCTGTGGCGTCGGCAGTAGGGTTGCCTACGTACAGGCGGTTGTTAGTGCTGTCTATGTTCAGATACACTGCACTCGACGGGCCTTGCACCTTAAAGGCGGTGGTGCTGGTGCCAACTAAGTTGGCAATAACCGTTGCGCCGGTGACGTTGCCGATAGTGATTGTTTTGGCGTTGGCATTCGTGCCCAAGTTTATGGCGCCTGTCGTTCCGGAATCCAGTGTAAGCGCGTTCGTGGTGTTGCTGTTGATGCTGAGTGCACCGTTAGCGGTCAACACTGTGCTGGAGCCTAAGCTCACCGTGCCCGAACCGGCCTGAATAGTGAGGTTGCCGACTGTAGTACTCCAGGTACTGGCCGCATTGCCGGTGATGGTAAGTGCCTGGCTGGCCGCCGACTGCACGGTAGCAGTAGAGGCCGCGCCAAATGTTAACGTGCTGGAGTTAAACGTGTTGCTGTTAATGGTACTGGAAGTGCTAATAGTAGTAACGCCACTAATTGCACCAGCTGAACTCAATACGAAACTGGGCGAGTTAATGAAGTTGGTGTAACCCGTGGCCGCGGCAAAGTTTATACCATTGGTTTGGTCTGAGCCGCCCAGTGCTCCGCCCGCGGCAAAGTTTACACCATTCAAAACGTTAGTGCCGCTGCTGGCCGTGCTGGTGTTGGTTGGCGTGATGTTCACGCCATTTATTATCACTCCGGCCCCCGTATTGCTGTTGATAAACCCGATAGTTTGCCCGTTACTTGTGGTGTTAGAGCTGTATGTTTGGGTGAAGCTACCACTGGTAAGAGTGAGGGTCTTGCCGCTGGCCACCGTAACATTGCCGTTCAGCGAAACTGCGCCGGTAGTTGTGCCAAATGTGCCTGATCCGTTAAATACAATATTGGGGTTTGATGTGGTGTTGCCAACAGTAATAGCCGTAACGCTGGTGCCGTTCACGCCAATATTAATACCGGCCGCCCCGCCCGCCTCCAGGTTGAGGGCGTTTGCGCCGTTGCTTTGTATGGTAAGCGATCCGGCGGCGCTGGGCTGTATAGTGCTACCAACGGTAATACCGTTTACCGCACCCGAAGTTACCGTGCCGCTCACATTGATGTTCCCTGTTTGTTGGGAGCCGGGCGATAGCTGCACGAACGAGGTGGAGTCTAACCCGTCTAGTAGGTCGGAGTTAAAGGCATATGGCGCGGCAGTTAGCTGGATACGTGGCGTCATTTCAGCATCGGCGCCTACTTTTACACCGAGATATAAGGCGGAGGTGTTGAAGTCGACGCTGGCCGGAAGCGCGGTGCTGCTGCCCAGGTTCACCTGAAATACACCGCCGCTAACCGAAACGCTGGCCTGGGTTTCTTCCCATTTACAAGTGTTTGCCGAGCAGGTGTTGGCCGCGTCGGCTGTCGGGTCGGTGTAGATACGGAAGCGAATGCTGAATGCGCCGTCGGTTACATTGGTACCGTCGGTGTTGGTAAGTTTGCCCTGAAAGCTGATTTGCTTGTTGATGGCCGCATGTGCGGGCACGGCAACACCAAGCATCCACATGCTCACGCCACAAAACACAAAAACAGCCGCAAGTAAGCGCCGGTTCATGCCACGCCTCCACCCGCTGGTAGTTCTTCAGTATCTGCTGGCGGCTTACTCTTACGTAAACCGTTCAGGCGCGTCCACTCCGCCCAAATGAGTCGGCCGTTCACTACCATTGCGATAGCCAGCAGTAAGAGTGCTAGTTGCCATATGGGGAAATAGAAGAACCGGACGCTCGCAGTTGCTGCGGGCTGGCCGCCACCCTGCCCGTATGAAACTTGCAAGTGGTAAACGCCAGGCATAATTGCATTGTGCAGCGTGGTAAGTGGCGTGCTAAGGAGTAAATCGCCACCCGGCGCAATCGCCGCCGACGCGGTGTTTATGACGCCTCGGCTCGCTACCCTGCCGCGCGGGTCGGTAACTGTTACAAAACCGCGCGGAATGGTAAGTATGTTGCCTGTGTTCTGTATTTTGAAGCTGGTAGTTTTTGGTATATCGAAGCCGAAGCCTGGTTTGCTGATACCGCTGATACTCAAGCTCGCAATTGCCCCGTCCTCTTTAATGGTAATGAGCGGCATGCGCACGCTAGGAGTAACACTCACATTACCGCCTGCACCCGCAGTTTGGCTGATGATAAGCTCAACCTGCTGGCTACCTGGCGCCAGATTTTTACTGTCGGTAAGAGTAACGCGTGGTTTTACGGTGGCGCCTGGTTGAATAGTAACGCTGCTCGGTACTACCTGTAGTTGCTTGGTGGCGCTTTCGCTGGCGCCAGGCGTTGCCGTACTTTGTCCAAACGTAAAGTTGAGTGTGATTGGCGTGCTGTAGTAATTAGTGAGGTTAAACTCAGCGCTTTGCTGTGGCGTGCCTTTGGCGAGATCTAGTGTAAGTGTTGCTGGGCTAATCTGTACGCCTGTCTGCGGCTTGGTGGTTTGCGCCTGTGCTGCTGTAGCTGTGGCATGCGGCGCAGCGAACCAGGCGCTTGCCAATGCTGCGCCCAAAGTGGCCACCATAACCAGCCTACTTTTTACGATGCGCATACCCTCGTACTTTCTTAGTGCCAATGAACAGCAGTTTGCCCCAAGTGAGCATACCCATAACCAACAAAGCTATTACTAAAAGCGCCAGCAGCAGGAGCCACCAGGGCACTACCCAAAATGTGGTGGTCGCTAGCAATGGGACATCTTGCTGACCGTTATCGTACAGCACTACTGCCTTTGCGGTGTAGTGGCCGAAACGTAGCTCGTTAAGGTGTTTGCCGTCCCATTGTAAGTGTTTTTTGCCGCTCAGCCCGGTAACGTATACCGGAAAGCCGCTTGTCCAACTGGCGGTAAAGGTACGACTTGTACCTGGCAGAATATAACCACCACCTTTGTTTATCGGAATAGTTTCTATGGGCTTCGAGTCGCTGGCCGAGTGCTGGATAAAAATCGTGCCGCTTGGTTGGCTAATTACATTACCAGTGTTTTTCACTGTTACCGAGAAAATGGCTGGCAAGAAGGTGTAGCGTGATTTATCGCTCTTAAAGTTGGTAATTTCCATGCCGCTTTTGGCGTCACTGCGGTTGATATTTATAAGAGTAAATACCACCACCTGCGGTTTAATGGCAGCACCGGTGTTGGTTTGGCCGGTAGTGCGCGTGCTGGTAAGCGAAATGGCGACCGGATAGCTAAAACCAACATTAGCTGGTGTGTTGAACGTTACCGTGAGCTGCTGGCTCTGGCCGGGCTCGACAGTAAGCATGCCTGGTGCAAAATGCATCCAGCTGCCAATATCCGCGGGCAACGTGCTGGTTAATGACACTTTTTCGGTGCCGTCTGTGGACGTAACTCCGCTGATGCCCGGCTTGAGCGTTTCGCTATGCGTGGAAAAATTTCTGACGGTAAGTGTTGCGGTTTGGGTTTGACCCGGGGTAAGGCTCACGACTAACGGCGACGGCGAAACTTGGATATTGAAGTCGCTACTCGCGGCACTTGCCTGCGCGGGGAATGCGCCTGTCGCTAGCGCCACAATGGCCATCACGGCTAACAAACGGGGTTTTACTGTACTCCGCAACCATTTCTGTATATGGTTGGTTGGCATCACACTGCTCTCTTTTTGTAATTGTAAACTCTTCTCTCAAGGGGTTGCCCCGAAGGGCTGGCCTGATAAGGCCTAGTACATGGCTGCTGCGGGCAACGTGATGGTGTCAGCGTAGTCCGTAGCCGCAGTTGTAAGGGTGCTGATTGCTGCGTTGTTGGTCAGCGTAAGTACAGCGTTGTTTGCCGTGCCGTTGGAGCTGGCAATAGTGCGTAGGCTGGTGTCGAGGCCGCCGCCCTTGCCGGTGCTGCCACCGACAAATGGTGCTGCGACAGTAACTGTGCCACTACCGCTGGTTTGGCTGCCGGTAACACCCATATTGTAGCCTTCGGTGCTGCTGGAAAGCGTGCTGTTGGAGCCCGGGGTGGTAGAAGCGATCGTGTAACTAGTAGATGGCGAGCGTAGGCCTGTAGTTGCGTCTTGTCCCCATACCATCCAGCCGCTGGCGGCGTTGGTGTTAATGGTAAGCGTGCGCGGGCTTGGGCTGCTAGTGACGCTGCCGGTGCTCAATGCGCCCAGGGCGTCGCTGGTGTTGTTCAGGGCGTACGTGAAGGACTGCGGTACCGATGCAGTTACGTTAACAGAGTCGGCAGCCATACTCACTGTGCTGTAAGCAGCGGTGTCGATGTTGGTCGGCGTGCTCGTGCGGGTAGTCACGCTGCCGGTGTTGTTGCTGCTCACCGAAGAAGTAATCTGTACGGCTGTGGCGCTTGCCCAGTTAAAGCAGTACAGCGTACCAACAGTAAGGTCGCCGCTCGGGAATGTCACCGTTTGGGTGGTAACGTTGGTGGCGGTGCCAATGCTTGGCCAGGCAGTGCCACCGGTTGGCCAGTTGGTGTTGGTAGTGTTAACAGTGAATGTTCCGGCTGCACCTAACGTGTAGCCAGTTGGGAACACTACCTGCACCGAGGCTTCAGTAGCGGTAGTGGCTGGTTTTGCACACACCGTACCCGTGGTTTGCGTTGATGTTTGCAGGCGGTCGAAACGCACCATTGTTTGCGTGAGGGTGCCCGCGTTCGCTACGCCAGGGCGAAGGCCAATTACTATTGCAGACACAGCCATGATAACTGAAAGTGAGTAAACGCTCGCTTTTTTCCCTATAGAAGCGTTGTTTTTTATACGGTACATGTACTATCCCCTTAGTGTTTATGCTTAAGATGCAGTATGATGCTTTGTTCGTATAATTACAAGTCTAAAATAAGCATTAAAACAACAATGATAATGAAATAGTTATGACATCTGCATAGTCGGATGATGCGGGGGTGAGCGTGCTGCTTTTAGCTAGTAGCGAAAGCGTAGACGTGCCCGTAGTAACCGGCCCGTTCCAGGTGGTAAATGCTTGTGCGCTGCCGCTTATGCCGCCAACGTTATTGGCGCTGCCATTGAATGGACTGCTCGAGGTCATGGCTGCCCCGCTGGCTTGTGACGTGCTGCTTACACGGGCCCCATACCCACTGTTCGCGGCGCTGAGATCGGCTGTGGCAGAAGCCAACGTAAAGCTCTTAGTGGGGCTGTTCAGGCCGCTGTTATTGTCGGTAATTACGAAATTTCCGCCATTGGCTGCATTGGTGCTGACCGTGCCCGTAACAGTGGCGTCGCCAGAGGTGACCGACCCCGCAGGCAAACTGGCGAATGTTACACCAAACGGTGGTGTAGAAGTGAGCGATGTTTGCAATGCGAAGGTGGCGGTAGGTGTGACAGTTGCCGCTGAGGCGATGGGCCCAAATGCACTGCCGGTGGCGCTCCCCTGCAAGGCGGCAACCTCTACTTTGTACGTTGTGCCACTGCTTAGACCTACAATGTCGAAGCCGCTACTGCCGCCCCACGCCGTATACAGTTGGTAATTAGAAACACTCACCGTGCTGCCAACGGTGTTATCTAGCTGCACGTAGTTAGTGGTGGCAAAATTATCAGTACTAATGGCGATTAAAAATTTGGTGTCGGCGGCAAACCCACTGTTGTTTAATGTAAGGTGTAATTTGTTATAGCTACTATTTTGATTAACAAACGTTGGTGCTGTTGGAACCGGCGCGCTGCGCGAAGCCTGTACACCAGCGGGTAACGCGTAACTGCTGCTGGTGAGTTTGCCGTTCACCCCACCTGCCCCGCCGCGCAAGCCGTAATTTGTGCTGCTTCCGCTGCCCGCGCCGCCGCCAAGTTCATACGCTTTTAATGTGTAATTAGCGCTTGCGGGAGTGGCCGCCAGGAGTAAGCCTAAAGCCAATGCACGAAACATGCCTTAACTATAGCATGGCGCACATGCTTATAAGATATAAAGTTGAGTAAAAGCTCGTTTTACAACAATCTCGCTTATTGTTTGCTATCTGTTAGGTGATACAAGCTGCCGGTTTTGATATCTGCCAGATACAGTTCACCGTCGGCCGCCTGCCCGAAGGTGCTGACGCCAAATTGAGTGCTGGCAGCCAGCGTTTGCTGCCATTTACCGCCAACCTGTTCAGCGTAATAGAGTTGGCCGCTACAGTAATCGGCGTAGAAATATTTGCCTGCAAGCGACGGGTATTTGCTCCCGCGGTACACATAGCCACCGGTGATGGAACAGCGATTTTCGTCGTGCGTATACTCAAATGCCGGGTCGGTAAGGATAGCGGAAGCGGTGCAACTGCTGGTGTTGAAGTCGTGCAAGCCTTCTTTGCAGCGCCAGCCGTAGTTTTGGCCACCGGCGGTGCCGGTTTTTTCGAAGTCCACTTCCTCATATTTGTCTTGGCCGACGTCGGCTATGTACATGTCGCCGGTTTTGCTGTCGAAACTGATGCGCCATGGGTTGCGCAAACCTAACGCCCAAATTTCGGGCTTACCGCCCTTGCCTTCGGCGAAAGGGTTATCTTTGGGGATACTGTAGGGGTCGCCGTGATCGACATCTATGCGCAAGATTTTACCCAAGAATTCTTGGCGGTTTTGGGCGCGATTCTCCGGGTCGCCCGCACTGCCGCCGTCACCCGTGCCAATGTAGAGGTAGCCATTCGGCCCGAATACCAGTGCTCCACCGTTGTGGTTTACATACGGTTGTTTAATTTTTAGCAAGATTTTTTCGGTGGCGGGGTCGGCGCTGAATGTCTTTTGATCTACGGTGTAGCGGGCTATGATAGTCTCTTGCGATTTGTTTACATAATCTACATACATGTAGCTGTTGCTGGCAAATTTAGGGTGAAATGCCAGGCCTAGCAGGCCCATTTCCTGGCCGTTATCGAGCACACGGCTGCGGATATCGAGCAATGGTGCGTTGGCAAGTTGGGCATCCGGCGTGATGACACGCACTTGGCCTGCAGCCTCGGTAACGAATAGTCGTTTATCGGTAGTGCTCGGCAAACTGGCGATAGCCGTCGGACGTGTTAAGCCTTGTGCGTACAACAGTGGTTGCACTTTTGGCACATGAGTAACTACGGCAGGCGTGACAGGCTGCGTGTTGGTAATAGTCGGCTTATCGTTGCGTATAAAAACAGCCCATACGATAATGCCCAGGGCTGCCAGCAACTCAACGCCAATCACTATAATAAGGACGCGTTCCAGTTGTTTTCTGTTCATGCTTTTACTGTACCATGGCTGCCCGCGCTCCCATGCATCATCGTGATACAATGAGGCTGATGACCCTCATTGATGCCACCAGGAATCAGGTACGGGCCGGGATGCGCCGCATGGCGCGGCTACTCAATACGGTAACGAGCGGTAAGTTGCATCCCGACGTAGTCACCATTGTGGGCTTTCTTATGCATATCCCTATTGCCCTGCTGCTGGCGGGCGGGCGGCATCCGTTATGGGCGGCAGCACTCCTTATTATATTTGGCCTGTTTGATACGTTGGACGGCGAGTTAGCTCGTCTGCAGAAGCGAGACAGCCCGCGCGGCATGCTGCTAGACGCCTCTACCGACCGTATGAAAGAGGCCCTGCTGTACACCGGCATTGTCTATTATTTTGCCACCGGCGCCCATTCGGGTACGGCGGCGTGGGCGGCAGCGGCTTTGGGTGCCTCGGTGTGTGTAAGTTATGTAAAAGCTAAGGGTGAGGCGGCGGTTGCCTCCGGCGCGGGCGCCAATATCCCGCACGCCAAGCTTAATAGCCTATTTAAAGACGGATTCCTTACCTTTGAGCTGCGCATGGTTTTGCTGGTGGTTGGCTTGCTTACGGCGCATCTGTTGTGGGCGGTGATGATTATTGCTGTGGGCGCTACGTACACTGCCCTACAGCGCCTTGCTCGTATCGGGAAGGCTTTGCAATAAATGTATCGGGTGGATTTACACACACATTCGCTAGCATCGCCCGACGGTGCGTTAACCGCCGCGCATTACCGCCGCATGATAACCGAAAATCGTTTGTACTGCATTGCCATAACAGATCACAATACGACCGATTTTGCCTCGCAGATGCACGCCGAGCTCGGCAATCGCATCATTGTAGGCGAAGAAATCACCACCCTCGATGGCGAAATTATAGGGTTATTTTTGCGCCGGACCATCCCGGCTGGCCTCAGCCTGCGCGAAACAGTGCAAGCTATTAAACAGCAGCATGGGCTGGTATATGTGCCGCATCCGTTTGAAACCGTGCGCAAAGGTTTGTCGTTGGCCGCCCTTGACACTATTGCTGACGACGTAGATATTATTGAAATACGGAACGGCCGCGCGCTAATGCAAAACCGTGCTGCACAAGCCGAAGAATGGGCCGCCGAACACGACGTGCCCGGAGCCGCCAGCAGCGATTCCCATGGTTGGCACGGCTGGGGTCGCACCTACAGTCTGCTGACACACGAGCCGACACGCGTCACTCTCGCCGGGTTACTGGACACGGCTAAGCATCATCGCCGTTT
>Ga0070667_100003372_pt1 | contig 13630 bp, 14 predicted proteins | sample KBSS33metaG_FD_64659 | JGI IMG/M metagenome (GOLD analysis project Ga0070667, IMG submission 64659) | Switchgrass rhizosphere microbial communities from Kellogg Biological Station, Michigan, USA - KBS S3-3 metaG | ecosystem: Host-associated > Plants > Roots > Rhizosphere > Soil ...
TACGGCTCTGGCTCCGGTTCCGGTTCGATGGCTGCAGGGGCGCCGCATATCGCTGCCCCGCTGGTACCCAACACCGCAACCGCCGGCAGCACTGCTTTCACTCTGACCGTCAACGGCAGCGGATTTGTCGGTCAGTCCGTTGTCTATTGGAACTCCACGGCGCATACCACCACATTCGTGACCAGCAGCCAGCTTACCGCGGCGATTTCGGCCGCCGACGTCGCCAACGCCGGCGCGGTGCCCGTGTTCGTGAAAAATCCGGGTGGCACGGGAATTTACAACAACCAGCCGCCCCAGAATTCCAACATGGTGAACTTTACGGTGCAGTAATCGACGGGTCACGTCAGGCGCCAACCGGCTGCCGTTTTTCCACGGCGCTGCGAGCGTACACTTCCTGCGCCGCCCGCACCGCGGCGCCATACTCCACCGGCGTCGCGGTCACGCTGGCGAGCACATGCTCGAGCGCGGCCAGAATTCCGATGGTATCGAGATAGTCGTAGTAGCCGAGGTGCGCGATGCGGAACAGTTTACCTTTCATCTCGCCCTGGCCGTTGGCCACTACCGCGGCAAACGATTCGCGAAATTCCTTGACGATCGCGCTGGAGTCCGTGCCCGGCGGCGGCTGAATGGCCGTGAGTGCCGCGGCGGGGGACGCGGCCGCGAACAGTTTCAGGCCCAGGGCCAGCGCCCCGGCGCGGGTCATCTGGGCCGCCAGTTCGGCGTTGTTGACCAGGGCCTCGCGTCCCGCCATCAGGTCACCCTTGCCCATCTCCCGAATGAAATCGAGCGCCGCTCCCAACGCGGCGAAGAGAGAGGTCGCGGGGGTGTACGCCGATTCTCCCTTTGCGGCGGCCTTGCGTTCTTTCCGGAAGTCGAAGTAGTAACGCGGAGACTTAGCCGTCTCCATGCGCTTCCATGCCCGCTCGCTCACAGCGCAGTAGGCAAGTCCGGGCGGGATCATCAGCGCTTTCTGCGAACCCCCGATGATAACGTCGATGCCCCAGCCATCCACATCGAAGTGGGTGGTGCCCAGGCCGGTGATGGCATCCACTATCAGCAAGGTGTCATCGCCCTGGGCGCGGACCAGTTCTGCAATCCCCTTTACATCATGCCGGGCGCCGGTCGAACTCTCCGTCGCCTGCACATAAACGCAGCGCACGTCGGGAGTAAGCTTTTGCCGGACTTCGTCCAGTGAAATCGTCTCGCCGTAGGGCGCGCTAAGGACTTCGACCACGCATCCAAAAGCTTTGGCCAGATCGCGCCAGCGTTCGCCAAACTTGCCCGCGGTCAGCACCAGAACTCTATCGCCGGGGGAAGTCAGGTTTGAAACCGAACCTTCCATCACGCCGGTCCCGGACGAAGCCAGCACCAGCACATCGTTCCGTGTGCCGATAAAGTCTTTCATGTCCGCCAGCACGCGGGTGTACAAAGCGCGGAAGTCGGCGGTGCGGTGGTGCAGGGCGAAGGAAGCCATGGCAGTCTGTGCCGCCGGAAGGATGGGAGTGGGGCCGGGTGTGAATAAACGATTCTTGCGCAACATTTACGAAGGGGTCCTTTGTGGTTGGAAGATCACATTATTTTACCGGAATCAGCGGCTCTTCACCACGGAGGCCAAGCGGGTGTCATCCCGAGCGGAGTCTGTCCATTCGCTTGTGAATGGGCTGACGAAGCCGAAGGACCCCTAGACTGAATGTTTCCGCCGGTGTTCCCGTGGTTAGTGATCTGGGTCTTCATCCAGAAGCTATAATCCCACCATGAGCCTCAGCGAGCAGATCCAAAAAGACATCACCGCCGCCATGAAGGCGCGCGACGAGCACCGCCTGTCCACCTTGCGTATGGTCAAGACCGCGCTCAAGAACCGCGAGATCGAGAAGATGGCGCCGCTCGACGACAAGGAATCGCAGCAGGTCCTCACCACCTTGATCAAACAGCGCAAGGATTCCGTCGAGCAGTTCATCAAGGGCGGACGCCAGGAAATGGCCGACAAGGAAGCCGCCGAAATTGTGCTGATTGAAGCCTACATGCCCAAGGCCGCCGGCGAAGACCAGATTGTGGCCGGGGTCAGAGCGGTCATAGCCGAAATGGGCTCGCCCACCATGAAGGAGATGGGCACGGTGATGAAGAACGTGATGGCGCGATTCTCCGGCGCCGGAATTCGTGTGGATGGAAAAGTGGTCAGCGATGCGGTGAAGCGGGAGCTGGCAGGGAAATAATCTGAACCCCTCGGTGCGAATTGACAAATGGTTGTGGGCAGCCCGCTTCTTCAAGACGCGGGCCCTGGCGGCCAAGGCTTGCGACCTTGGCAGGATTCAATCCGCGGGGCAGCCCATCAAGCCCGCCCGCCCGGTCCGAATTGGCGACATGCTGCGCGTGACCAACGAGGGCGGTGAATTTCAGGTGGAGGTCCTCCTGCTCAGCGAGGTGCGTGGCCCGGCTTCGGTTGCTCAAACTCTCTACCGCGAAACCGAGGCCAGCAAAGAACAGCGCCTGAAGGTAGCAGCGGAACGTAAGGCGATGCGGCAGTTCGAAGAGTTGCCCGCGGGCCGGCCATCAAAGCGCGACCGGCGCAGGATTATCCAGTTCAGGGGACGGGTGTGACTAAGAAACCCACGTAGGGGCGGACGCCCTCGTCCGCCCAGTCGAGCAAAGCTCGACAACAACTTCGTGTAAGAGCCGTCCAAATTCGTCTGCGACAGCGGAAACCCTGCCGAGCTTCGCTCGGCCACCCGGACGGGGCGTGGGGCATACGTGATTCAGATTGCGACAGGTTTATTTGCTCCGCTGCAGCTCCCGGTAGGCCTCGCTCTTTGATACTCCCATCTCTTTGGCGATCTTCTTGAGTGCCGCTTTCTCATCCAGCTTTTCCGCCGCCATGATCTGCTCCAGCCGCTGGCGCACACTCACACCAGCCGCAGATTTCTGCTGACCTTCTTCGGCTTTACCGATCAGCAGCGTGATTTCGCCCTTGATGTCACCCCGGGCGTTCAGCGTCGCCAGAATTTCGCCGGCCCGGCCGCGCAGAAACTCTTCGTGAATCTTGGTGACCTCGCGCGCGATCACCACCTGACGCTCTCTCCCCAGGATCGCAACAATGTCTTCCATCGCTTCCTTCACGCGGTGCGGAGCTTCGTAAAAGACCTGCGTCCGGGGCGAGGCCTTGACGCTCTCCAGCATCTGCCGCCGCTGACCGCTTTTCGGAGGTAGAAAGCCGCTGAAGCGAAACGAGTCCGTGGGCAAGCCGCTGGCCACCAGTGCCGCCAGAAACGCCGACGCCCCCGGGATCGGCACCACCGGAATATGGTGCCGGATGGCCAATGAAATCAGGCGAAAGCCGGGATCGGAGATGCCCGGCATTCCGGCATCCGTCACCAGGGCGATACGCGCACCGCCTTCAAGATCGAGCACCAGCTCCGGAGCGCGTGTCAGTTCATTGTGTTCGTGGTAGCTGACGGTGCGGGTTGCGACGCCGTAGTGGTGCAGCAGCTTTTGCGTCTGGCGGGTATCTTCACATGCAATCTGATCGGCTTCCTTGAGCACGCGCACCGCCCGCAGCGTGATGTCTTCCAGGTTGCCGATAGGCGTGGCCACCAGGTAAAGTCCCGGGGACAGCGTGCCCTTCGGGTTCGCAACGTCGTCTCCCGCCTCCATGAAGCGAGTCTAACATCGGGTACAACGCATGGTCTTGTGACTGAGGCTGCTCATTTCTTTGCGTCCTTTGCGGCCTTCTTTGCGTACTTTGCGGTTAAGAGCTTTGGCTTTTGCTGGTCCAGACTCAAGCCCTTTCACCGCAAAGGACGCAAAGAAAGGCCGCAAAGGACGCGGAGAGTGACCCGTCACAGAGCCGCTGCTGGATATGCAGCATCGACCGCCGGTTCATTGACGAGGACTTGCACAAACCCTAGAATCAGGAAGGCAGATTTCAGTTGTCAGATCTCAGTTTCCAGTTGCTGAGGTCCGGAACTGAACTTCATCTGCGTTTTGAGGAGCGTCTCAGGAAGTCCATGCCACTTTACGAATACGAGTGCAAGAAGTGCCATCACCGCTTCGAGCGCATCCAGAAATTCTCCGATCCGCATGTCAAGAAATGCCCCGAGTGCGGCGGTCCCATCGAGCAGGTAATCTCGGCTCCGGCGGTCCAGTTCAAGGGCTCGGGATGGTACGTCACCGATTACGCCAAGAAGTCCTCGACCGGTTCGGCTTCGTCTTCCTCGAACGGAGATTCCAGCAAGGACTCCAAACCCAAGTCTGGAGATTCGTCGAAATCCGAAAGCACGGCGAAATCGGATGCTTCGAAGTCAGAGGGCTCAAAGAAGCCCGAAACCAAGAAGAAGTGATGTAGGCGCGAGCGCCCTCGCTCGTGCTCCCCATGGAAACCTACCGCCACCTCAAGCTGTAGCCGAGCGCGGCCAATATCTGGTTTTCGAACTCATACTCCAGCACAAGGGTAAAACTGTCTTCCTGTTCTTCCCAGGAGGCGGCGTATTGGGTCAGATCCCGGTTATAGAAGGAATAGGCGGCGGCATAGCGGACATTGCAGGGCTTGGGACACGCGATCATCCCGGTTGGATCGGACCGTTCCTCACCGGTTGCGGCCAGCAGGTCAAGTGAGCTCACATCAGGCCGGGGGCCCACGCGGAGCTGGTGGGGCATAATCTCGAGCGCGCGCCGGTCACCCGGACGGATGTCGGCCGGCGCGCCGAAAGATGACCTTTGCAAGGGATTTAGATCCACCTCTTGCGCGACGCTGTCCTGCGCCGCCTGCCAGATCGTCCACAGCTCCGCGTCAGAGTGCCTGGTCCGGTTAACGAAGCCCACGGCCGGCTCGGCAGGCTGCCCGCCGCATCCCAGTAAGGCCAATCCCAGCAAAAACTTCCAAAGGTTTCGCCGCATAGGCCTGGTCCCAACTGATGGCAAGAAGACCATCGGCCACAACCCGGTTCACCTCCAGTGGGGAGGCGGCGATGAATCGTTTTGGGCGTGTTGGCATCTAAATACTCGTTATAACGAGGATTCAACTTATGATCGATATCAGACGCAGTGCGGAGCGCGGCGGAGGCGACTTTGGCTGGCTCAAGACGCAACACTCATTTTCCTTTGACACTTACCACGACCCGCGCTTCATGGGATTCCGATCCCTGCGCGTCATCAACGAGGACTGGGTGCAGGCCGGGCATGGCTTCCCCCTGCATCCGCATCGCGACATGGAGATCATTACCTATGTCCTGGACGGCGCTATCGAGCACCAGGACAGCATGGGCAATGGTTCCATCATCCGACCCGGCGACGGACAGCGTATGAGCGCGGGAACCGGAGTGCGGCACAGCGAAGCCAACGCCTCGAAGACCGAGGCGGCACACCTATTGCAAATATGGATTTTGCCGGACCGTCGAGGGCATGAGCCGGGCTACGAGCAGAAGGCGTTTCCGGAAGCCGAAAAACGCGGCAGGTTGCGCCTGATCGCCAGCCCGAATGGCGCAGACGGCTCGGTGACCATCCACCAGGATGCCAGACTGTATGTGTCCCTGCTCCAACCCGGACAGGAAGTTAAGCACGAACTAGGTAAGGGCCGCTACGCCTGGCTGCAAGTGGCCAGGGGCGCGGTGGAACTGAACGGCAAAAGCCTGACCCAGGGCGACGGCGCCGCCATCAGCGACGAGCAGCAGTTGATCGTTAAAGCCACAAAAGACGCGGAAGTCCTGCTCTTCGACCTGCGGTAGCAGTTGTGTGGGGCGGGCGCCTTCGCCCGCCGCTTTTGATTTTGATTTTGACCTAGATCTTTGATCTTGACCTGAATGTTTCCAGGCCGCAAATTCACCATCAACGTCAACGGCGGCGGGCGGGGGCGCCCGCCCCACATTGGGTTGCGGCAGGTCGTTGCCCTTGCCCTGCTTCTGTGCTAACTTCACCGATCAATTGATCGATGCGCTTCCTTCTTAATCGCGAGAAATCCCGTTCGGCGCCGCGGGAGCCGGTCATGGCCGAGGTTCCAGAACTCCACGCTGCCCAGTTGGCCGCCGCCTATTACGGTGAACGGCAGGGAGGCGACCTCCACGATTTCGTCCGGGTCACGCCCAACCGTGTGCTATTCGGCCTACTGGACATGGCCGGACGCCTGGAAGAAAACAGTGCCATCGTCTCCGCCGCCCAGCAGACTTTCCGCACCCGCGCCCAGGAGCTATTCGTCGATGATGATGTCAACGAGGCCGACGCCATGGCTGAGCTCTGCCTGGAGCTCAACCGCGCCATCATGGCGGCGGAGGGAGGCATCCGCTCCTGTCCAGCCTTTGCCGGCTGTTACAACGAGGACCTTGGCACCATCTGCTATTTCAATGCCGGGCACACTCCCGGATTGCTCCGCGATCTTTCCGGCATTATCGAACTGAGCGCCACGGGTCTGCCTCTGGGACTTTTTTCTCATGCCACGTGCGAGGCACCTCTGGTCGCCTTGCCCCCCGGCGCCGCCCTTCTGCTGGTCTCACGGGGTTTGCTTGAGGGCAGGCGCAGGCGGGAGGAATTCGGGCTGGAACGGGTCAAGAGCGGCTTGCAACAGGCGGCCAACGAAACCGCGGAGGAGCTCTGCGCGTCAACCATTGAGGGCGTACAGCAGTTCATGCGCAAGCCCCCCGTTCACAATGACGTGACCGCCCTGGCATTGGTGCGGACGGTCAACTCTAGAGCGTCCTCAGGCGGGCAGAACTAACTCAATGGAGACCGGGCGCCCCCGCCCGGCGGGAGGGGCGTGACGCCCGTCCTCCATTCTGTTCCGGCGCCAGCTCGTCAGCAGTCACGAAAACCGGTTCGATGTCTGTGGGAATCCCCTGCAGGCGGTCGAGGGACTTCTGCAAAGCGGGACGCACCACTCCCATTTCATCCTGCAGTTTTTTCGCTCCGGCGTAGTCTCCCTGGGCCTCGAGGGTCAGCAGATCATGATCTAGCTCCCGCACTCCCTGTTTGAATTTCTCCAGGTCCAGGGTGAAGGTCTGGTCGGCCCGCTGGGTGAATGCCCCTTTGCCCATGAGGTAATTGAACTGGATCGCCATGCCCTTGCCGTGAGCGTCATTCAGCCCAAAGCGGAGGCTGCGGAACATGGAGGCCAAGTAGGTGGTATAGAGCTGCCGTTGGGCGGCCGCGTCGGAAGCCAGGACGCTGGCCAGCTTCATCTCCTGGGCATGGTCCATCATGTACTGCAGCGCGAACAGGCCGGTGATATCGGCTTTGGCCTCTTCAAGGGCGCTGTAGAGCTCTTTCAGTTGGGCGCGCGGAGTGGTGTCCCGGCCGTCCACCTTGATCTGGTGCGGCCCCAGTCCGTGCATGAGTTCGTGAGCCACGATATGAGTAAAGAAAGATTCGAAGTTCACGTCCCGAGCCGCCCCCGGCAGCATCCGGCGCGCAATCGGAATCAGCACGCTGCGAAACTTGGCCTCCTGCACATTCTTGAGCATCACCCGCTTGCTGCCCTTCTGGTTGACCACGCGCTCATCATTGGGCAAATTGTAGGCGGCGGTTGCCACGCCGTGATTGCCGTCCCCGGAACACAGAATCTCGTCCACCACCCGGATCGGCGCCGCCGCACCCAGCTTTGGATTGCGGTACTGCGGATCGATGGGCAGGTTGTCCTCGATCTCCTGCAGGTGCGTGCTGAGCGCGGAAAACTTTGCGCTGGCTTCGTCGTCCCGCAGGTTGAGGAAGGTTTCGAAGGCGGCCTTGTAGCCGAAGATCTCGTCGTTGTAGGTCTCGTACGGGCCAATGGTGATGTCAATGGGAGCGTCGAGATCCATCCAGGCCAGGTCGCTGGCATAGTAATCGTTGGAGAGAAAGGCCTCCGCGCGCAGGTTCAGGAAATTCTTCAGCGAGGGGTTGTCCGTTAGGTTGGCCGCTTCTTTAAGCAAGCCCGCGGCCCGGGTCAGATCGTCCTTGTAGGCTTCGCTGTAGGGAACAGCCTCCAGGGTTTTTGTGCCAGTGGCGCTGGTTCGGCGGATGACGGTGAAAAATCCTTTTGCCTCCTCCTGTTTCTCCTTCGGCAAAGATGCTACCCAGGTTTCGAATTCCTCCCTGGTCATGTCCTCGGGATAGAAATTTGCTCCCTTGGGCTTCTCCGCCGGAACGCCGGGCAGAAAGGCCTTAAAGTTATCCAGCGCGGACCATGGACTCTTATTGATCCAGAAATACTGCAGCCGAGCCTTGCCCAGGCCGGTGGTGTCCTTCTGCAACCGCGCATACAGGGCCGGGTTGCCGCTCCAGTACTGGACCAGGAAAATGTCGTTCATGATTCGACCGGCCTCGATCAGTTTGACCAGCGCCTGCCGGTCCCCGGTAGAGAGCTTGGAGGTGTCCACCCGCAGTGATGTGGGCGCATAGCGCTCCGTCATCTGCTTCAACTGGGCGAGTCCAGGGGCCGAGGAATTCGCCTTCCGGGATTTCGTCTTTTTGGCCGCCGCGGGCAGGGTGGCAACCGCCAGGAGAATAATCAGCGCGAGAGATGAAGCGAGTCTCATTCAGGTCTCCTTACAAGCAACATCAGGGTTGAATGCAAGAGAAAATCTTAAACCGCAAAGGACGCAAAGAGATACCGCAAAGGACGCAAAAGTAATACGGGATCTTCCGGCATCGCAAGTGGCCGCGGACCCGCCTGCGGAGTTACAATTTGCGGAGGGCGTAAGCGCAATCACGGCCGCCCATATGGCTATGCGAAAACTACTCCCCTGGACGTTGCTTATTTGTTTTGCCGCCCTGCCTTCCTTTTTGCCCGCCGACACGGTGGTCGAGGAGATTATAGCCCGCGTCAACAATCAGATCATTACGCGCGCCGAGTACCTGCGCAGCAAAGATCAGCTGAAACAGGAAGCGCAGCAGCAGGACCCGGCGAATGCCGACAAGATCGTCGCTGAGAAAGACAAGGACGTTTTACGCGATTTGATCGACCAGCAATTGCTGCTCGAAAAGGGCAAAGACCTGGGCATCACAGCCGATACCGAAGTGATCAAACGGCTCGACGAGATGCGCAAGGAAATGAAGCTGGAATCGATGGAAGACCTGGAAAAGGCCGCCCAGGCGCAGGGCATCGGCTTCGAGGATTTCAAGCAGAACCTGAAGAACCAGATCATCACCCAGCAGGTTATCTCCAAGGAAGTCGGCTCCCGGATGTCCATCGGCAAGGAGGAATTGCAGGAATTCTACGATGCTCACAAGAGCCAGATGGAGCAGCCCGAACAGGTCCGGTTGAGTGAACTTCTGATTTCGACAGAGAAGAAGGATCCGGCTATGGCCGAAGCCCAGCAAGTCGCCGCGGCGCAGGCCAAGGCGGATGAACTGCTCGCCCAGATTCGTAAGGGAGCGGCTTTTGACGAAGCCGCCAAGAAGAACTCCGACGGCCCCACCGCCGCTCAGGGTGGCGATCTCGGTTACTTCAAGCGCGGCACGCTGGCCAAGGAGCTCGAGGACAAGACCTTTGCTATGAAGCCCGGCGAGGTTTCTGACGTGATCCGCACCAAGCAGGGCTTTGTCATCCTCAAGGTCACCGAACACCAGCAGGCCGGGGTGCCTCCGCTCAGCCAGATCGAGGGGAGGGTTCAGGACGCCATCTACATGCAGAAACTCCAGCCCGCGCTGCGCGCCTACTTGCAGAAGCTGCGCGAGGAAGCCTATATCAAGATCGCCGGCGGCTACGTGGACACTGGCGCCAGCCCCAACCAGACCGCACCGATCGAAACCACCGCCAAGGAGGCGGGCGCCAAGGAACTGAAGAAAAAGAAGAAAAAGCTGGGCATCCTCTAGGCAGTTCCCAAGCCTCCGGAAGCGAGAGACAGGCCGCAATCTATGAAGGAATTTTTCGTTTCCGACTGTGTCCAGTACGAGAACAAGATCATCACCACGACTTTTGTAGTGGTGTCCCGCCAGGTCAAGCCGAAAAAGAGCGGTGAGCCTTACCTGGCCTTCACCCTGGGCGATCGCAGCGGCCACATCGAGGCCAAGATGTGGGACAACGTCGAGGATGCCATTGACGCCTGCGATCAGGACGACTTCATCAAGGTCAAGGGCCTGATCAATAAGTACAAGAACCGCTTCCAACTCACCATCCACAAGCTGCGCCGTATGGGAGAATCGGAAGTCGATTTCGCCGACTACCTCCCCAAGACCAGCAAAGATATTGGCGAGTTATGGCAAACCCTCGCCGGCTATGTTGCTACCTTTAAAGATCCTCATCTCAAGGCGCTGGTTGAGGCGTTTATGGCGGACCCGGAAATCGCGGAAGCCTACCGCAACGCTCCCGCGGCCAAGACGCTGCATCACGCGTTCATTGGTGGTTTGCTCGAGCACGTGGTCTCGCTTTTCAACTCCTGCGACCTCATGTGCCGTAATTATCCCCAGATCAACCGCGACCTCCTTCTCACCGGCGCCTTCTTTCACGATATCGGCAAGATCCACGAACTGACCTATAACCGCTCGTTTTCCTACAGCACGCGCGGCCAGTTGCTGGGGCACATGATTATCGAACTGGAGATGCTGCAGGCCAAGCTGCCGCTGGTGCCGGGGTTCCCCGAGTCGCTGAAGACGCTGGTCGAACACCTCATCATCAGCCATCACGGACAGTATGATTTCGGCTCGCCCAAACTGCCCATGTTCCCCGAAGCGCTGATGCTTCACTACCTCGACGATCTGGATTCCAAGATGGAAGCCATGCGGGCCCAGTTTGAGCGCGGTGGGGAGTCGGAGGGCGCCTGGAGCGGTTACAATCCGTCGCTGGGCCGCCCCCTGCTGAACACTGCGAAGTTCCTGGCGGGCAAGTCCCCGGAGGAAGAAAACAAAACCGCTCCCGAACCCCCGGTTTCCGGAACGGCGGCCGAGCCGGAAGAAAAAAGTGGCGGCGCCATGACTTCTGCCGCGCATGAGGATAAAATCTAGGCGCTTGATGCGAGCGTCGTCGCCCGCGTGATTTTTGTAGCGCCGCCGTCCCGGCGGCTGTCGCGGGGGCGTCTCGCCCGCGCGGGAGGGCAAGATGCCCTCCCGACAGCCGGCAAGATGCCGGCGCTACCGAATATGCTCCAGAACAGATTGCGCTTGGCATGGAATGTCAGCATCCGGTTCACGGCCTTGCGCGCAATCCACTTTCTGATCGACTATCCCGTCGTTGGAGGAAATCATGAGAACCCGTTTGACAGCACTCACCCTTGGTCTCTACTTATCGTTTGCGGTGCTGGGCTGCAATAAGCCCGCCGCTCCGCCCGATTCCAGCGCCTCACCGTCTTCCAGCGATAGCAGCAGTTCGGCCGCGCCGAGCGGAGAGGCCGGCGGTTCTGGTTCGCCAATGTCCAACACCGCAATGTCGAAGATGAAGCCCGAGCCAGCGAAGCCCCTGGTAGTCCCTGCAGGCACGGTGTTGACGGTCCGGCTGGGACAAACGGTCGGCTCCAAGATCAGTTCGCCGGGACAGACCTTTGCCGCCACTCTGGCCAGCCCGGTGGTGGTCGATGGCAAAACCGCGATCCCTTCCGGCGCGGCAGCTTCCGGAACGGTGGTTGATGCGAAGCCACTCGGCCGTTTCAAGGGTGGAGCCTCGCTGCAGTTGCGCCTGACTTCGATCGCAATTGGCGGTGCTGAGCAGTCCATTTCCACTTCATCCGTGGTCCGGGTAGAAAAAGGCAAGGGTAAGCGCACCGCCGTGCTGGCGGGCGGTGGCGCTGGTCTGGGCGCACTGATCGGCGGTTTGGCGGGTGGCGGCAAGGGCGCTGCGATCGGGGCTCTGGCGGGCGGTGGCGCGGGGGCCGGCGGGGCTGCGTTCACTGGCAACAAGGACATTGTCCTGCCCGCTGAATCCGCTCTCAGCTTCAAGTTGGAACAACCGCTCGAAGTGAAGTAGTTGTTCATCTCAAATGCCGGCCCAGGGCGCGAAGCCCTGGGTCCGCTTTCTTGCGCGCCGCATGTTGAACTTCGATCAATTCCGTCTCCTGACTTTCGACTGCTATGGCACCTTGATCGACTGGGAATCCGGGATATTCTCCGCGCTGCGCCCGATTCTTGCCCGCCACGGCAAGACCATCTCCGACTCAGACCTCCTGCGCCTTTACTCTGAGTTCGAAGCGGAGGCCGAACAGGGCGAGTTTCGTCCCTATCGCCAGGTGCTCGAGTCGGTCGTCCAACACTTCGGCGAGCGTCTGGGATTCACGCCGGCCGAACCCGAGATACGTTCGTTGCCGGACTCGCTGCCCAACTGGCTGCCTTTCCCGGACACAGTCGCCGCCCTGGGCAGACTAAAGGCGCGCTACCAGCTCGCGATCATCTCCAACGTTGACGACGACCTTTTTGCCGCCAGCGCCCGCCGCCTCGAAGTAATCTTCGACTACGTGATCACGGCGCAGCAGGCCCGGGCCTACAAACCATCGTTGCAAATATTCAAACTCGCTCAGCAACGCACCGGAGCAGTCCCGAGCCGGTGGCTGCACGTCGGCCAAAGCCTCTATCACGACGTGGTCCCTGCCCAATCTCTCGGCATAAAAACCGTCTGGGTGAACCGCGCATCACCCCGTCCCGGAGCCGGCGCCGCCAAAACCGCATCCGCCCGGCCAGACCTCGAACTGCCCGACCTGAAGTCCCTCGCCCAACTGACATCTGAGAACCATGAACTCCAAACTGGTTCTTGAATCCCCAAGCAGTATTAAACTGATAGCAACCGCCGCACACAATCGGAGAACGCCAGATGGCAACCACCACCGCCCGCTCCAACCCGCTTGCTTACCTGACTGACGAGCTCAACACGCTCAAGACCAAGGGCACGCATTTCCGCCTGCGCGTGCTCGATGACGAGCAAGCCGCGGTCTGCACCTTCGACGGCAAGAAGGTCATTAACCTGGCCTCAAACAATTACCTCGGCCTGACCACGCATCCCAAGTTGCGCGAAGCCGCGCTTGAGGCCACCCGCAAATACGGCGTGGGATCCGGCGCAGTGCGCACCATCGCCGGCACCATGAAAATTCACATGGAGCTGGAAGAAAGGATCGCGCGCTTCAAGAACGTCGAAGCCTGTGTGGTCTTTCAATCCGGGTTCGCGGCCAATGCCGGAACGGTGTCGGCGGTGCTGGGTAAAGAGGACTTCATCATCTCCGACCAGTTGAACCATGCTTCGATCATCGACGGCGCCCGACTGTCACGCGCCAAGATTCTTGTCTTCGAACACAAGAACATGGCCCAGGCGGAGGAGCGCCTGGCCAGCATCAAGGACCAGCCCGGCAAGAGGCTGCTGATCACCGACGGCGTGTTCTCCATGGACGGCGACATCGGCCCTCTACCCGCGCTCTGCGACCTGGCGGAGAAGTACGGCGCCATCATGATGGTGGACGACGCTCACGCCTCCGGCGTTCTGGGGGGCAATGGCCGCGGGACGATTGATCATTTCAAGATGCACGGCCGCGTGGATATCCAGGTCGGAACCTTGTCAAAGGCAATCGGCGCGCTCGGCGGCTACGTCTGTGGCACCCACGATTTGATCGACTTTCTTTACCACCGCGCCCGGCCGTTCTTGTTTTCGACTTCGCATCCGCCCTCGGTGGCGGCCACCTGCATTGCGGCTTTCGATGTGCTCGAGAATGAGCCTGAGCGCATGGAGAGACTCTGGGAGAACACCCGCTTCTGGAAG
>Ga0070667_100003374_pt1 | contig 13624 bp, 14 predicted proteins | sample KBSS33metaG_FD_64659 | JGI IMG/M metagenome (GOLD analysis project Ga0070667, IMG submission 64659) | Switchgrass rhizosphere microbial communities from Kellogg Biological Station, Michigan, USA - KBS S3-3 metaG | ecosystem: Host-associated > Plants > Roots > Rhizosphere > Soil ...
GTACCAACATCGAGGTGAAAATTTACGAGAAACGCTAGGTCCGGCCGATGTCCCGGCGGTATTGCATTCCTTCGAAAGAAATCTTGTTGGCGCCCGAATATACGTGATCGAGTGCAAATGCCAGATCGGGTCCGACGGCAGTTACGCCGAGAACCCGGCCGCCTGCTGTTATCAATTGGCCGGTGTCGTTCCGTGCCGTGCCTGCGTGAAAAACTTTGACTTCCGGAATAGCTGCCGCTTCTTCGAGCCCGTTTATTACATCAGCGGTCCTAACTTTTCCCGGATAGCCCGCCGATGCAAGGACAACGCAGGCCGAGCTGCCGGGCCGCCAATTAATTGTGCCGTTCGCGAGGCCGCCGGAGAGAATCGCGTCGCAAATATCGGCGAGGTCCGTTTCCAGCCGTACCAGGATCGACTGTGTCTCCGGGTCTCCAAAGCGAACATTGTATTCGAGAACTTGTGGTCCGCTTGCGGTCATCATCAGGCCGAGAAAAAGGACACCGCGGAAGGGAAACCCTTCTTTTGCGCAACCGTGAAGCGTCGGGCGGACGATCTGATCGACGATAGCGGCGGTGTCGCTCTCGGAAAGAAGCGAAGCATCGGTAATTGTGCCCATGCCGCCGGTGTTCGGACCGGTATCGCCATCACTGATGCGTTTGTGGTCGCGAGTCGGCGGCATCAGTGCAAAGTTCTGGCCGTCAGCAAACATCAGAAGCGAGATCTCTTTGCCGGAAAGACATTCTTCAATGACGATCTTTTCGGTGGCAGCCGTGCCCACGGCGTCAGCCATGCCGTTGATAGCGGCTATAGCTTCGGCCCGATCTTGTGCTACGACCACGCCCTTTCCCGCCGCGAGGCCGTCGGCCTTCACCACTACCGGATTGGATGTGTCGCCGAAATCTCCGCTTTCCAGTTCCAGGATCGCAAAGTCGGGCGAATGAGCGGCTACGTATTTTGCAGTCGGAACACCGTGCCGCGACATGAAATCCTTCGCGAAAGCCTTGCTGGATTCAAGACGGGCGGCATCGCGGCTCGGCCCGATTATCCTCAGCCCGCGGCTTTCAAATTCGTCGACAACACCGAGGGCGAGCGGGATCTCGCCGCCAACGAAGGTAAGTTCAATGGCGTTCGCCACTGCAAAATCAGCGAGAGCCGCGACGTCGTCCGGCCGAATGGCGACACATTCTGCGATCTCGGCGATCCCCGCGTTCCCATTAGCGCAAAATATCTTGGAAACACGAGGGCTTCGCGAAAATGCGTAGCATATTGCGTGTTCCCGCCCGCCCGAGCCGATTACCAAAACTCGCATAGATTCTTTCTTGATTTCGGACAATTGTTATATAATCTGATTTCAGCAAAAGCAAAAATTATGTCCGGATAACTGCCTTTGAGCGCGGTCGCTTGATCGGGCACAATTGCTTTGAAACTCAGGAATACCAGAAGAATTTACTACACCAGAGTTATAATATCCCAGCGAGGAAGATCGTGAGCTTTACGACATGGCTTTTTATGAATAAGGCTTTCGGCTGGATTTGTCCGGAATCAAGTCTCACAACACCAAGGAGGGATGGCGGTAATGTCGAACAACGAATCGAAAGAAGAAGGAAGCCTGGCCCACGCCCCAGCTACCGATACATCAGATTTTGAAGACGTTTCGATCTTGTGCGTTGACTGCGGAAAGGACTTTACCTGGACTGCAGGCGAACAAACCTTTTTTCGCGATAAACAGCTTCAGAACCCGCCCAAGCGCTGCAAAGAATGCAAGCAGGCAAAAAATGAACGCCTTGCCGCCATCACGGCGGCGCAGACCTCGGGCGTCAAGCAGCGGATAGAAGTTACCGTAAACTGCGCAAGATGCAGCGCCAAGACAACCGTGCCTTTTTACCCGTCGCAGGGCCGCCCTGTTTATTGCCGTTCATGCTTCCTGGAGATGAATCCTTCGATCCTGGATACTCCCCGCGGATAGGTTCCGCAGAATAATTAGCCGCCAACGTGAACATTGGGCCTGAGTTCGGGATCTGGTTCTGCCTGCCTGAGGATCTCGCGGGTCACAGGTGCCGTATCACCCTCGCCGAATAGAATATAACGTGCGAGGTACATGATCGGATTACCTTCGCTCCAGCCAAAATAGACGTGCGGTATCTTTCCGGTCTTATCACGAAGATAGAGCAGGAATGCAGCGATAGCGTTGGGCACCGCCGGAGCTTGCGTCCGAAGGATCCTGTAGCCTTCTACGTCGACTCCGCGAATTGAAAGCCGGCCTTTAAATTCAGACGCGTCGCCCGTTTCGATCTCGTAGAAAATGATCGGATCAGATGAAGGTATGTGGTTATCAACGCGTTTTTCGTGTTCTTTGTAGCGATACTCGGTCATGTCGCCGGTTTCGCGGCGATTGGTCACGATCCGTATTTCGCCTTCTTCGTTCAGTTCGTCGATAAACTCTCTTGCCGTCTTGTCGAGATCGATCTTGTCGATGCGCACTTCGGTCGATCGCATGACACGCGATACGAATGATGCGGCAATGATCGTGAAGATAAAGAACGAAGCGATCTTTATGCCGTCGGGACGTTCGAAGACGTTCGCAATCGTCGTATAAACGAATACCACCGAGATCGCCCAAAAAGCCCATTCCCAGCGGCTGCGGGTTCGTCGTGCCGAGAGCGAAACGGCGATCGCCGCGGATGACATCAAAACCAATACGCCGGTGGCGTAAGCTCCGCCTTGAGCATCAACGTCAGCCCGGAAGATCCATGTAACCGCAAAGCAGATCGTCGTGAAAACGAGGACCAGCGGACGCGTTGCTCGTGCCCATTCCGGAGCCATGCCGTAACGCGGCAGATAGCGCGGCACGATGTTAAGCAAACCGGCCATCGCCGATGCTCCGGCAAACCAGAGGATCATGATGGTGCTTAGATCGTAGATCGTTCCGAAGATCTCGCCGAGATACTTGTGTGCGATAAAAGCGAGAGCACGGCCATTCGCGCTTCCGGGATCTTTGACGACCTTGCCTTCGACATCTGCCTGCGAGCATGCGCAGAACTCCGGCGGCGGATGATCCTGATCTTTATTGCCGCAATCGACTCGCGGACAAAATTCATTTCGAGGAATTAGTACGCTCGTCGAGAAACTACTGGCGAGGAGGAAGACGCTCATGATCAGAGCAGCGGTCGTTAGAAGCTTGCGCGTATTGCCGATCCGATTCGGACTTTGAACCAACGGCATTACGGCGACACCTGTCTCGAACCCGGAAAGGCCCAGAGCGAGTTTCGGAAAACTTAGTATAGCCAGTAGGATGATCCCGACAGATCCAGCGATCTGATAGCCGCCGAACGAGGCTTTGGTAGCGAAAAGCAAGTTCTGCCAGTCGCCCAATAAATTAGGATGCGTCGCCACTTCATAAATCGCTGCGGCAACTACTATTACATTTAGAAATAGATAAACCGCAACAAGAACAACTGCTATTCCGATCGCCTCCTTAAATCCTTTCAGAAAGATAGCTCCAAGGAGAGCAATAAGGGCAAACGTGACCAATACCGGATGGTTAAGCCACGGCACCGATTCCCGAACAAAAGGATTTTCGAGGACGTGTGCGGTCGCGTCCGCGGCGGAAAGAGTGATCGTGATGACAAAGTCAGTGGCAACGAATCCGAGCAGAGCCAGAACAAAAAGTTTTCCCTTCCATCGCGAAAGAAGAGCTTCGAGCATCGCGATCGAACCTTCACCGTGCGGGCTTTCTTTTGCCACGCGGCTATAGATCGGCAATGCTCCAAAGAGTGTGAGCAGGATCAGGATAAGCGTTGCGATCGGAGAGAGGACGCCGGCTGCCAGAAAGGCAATGCCCGGTTGGTAACCGAGGGTTGAGAAATAGTCAACGCCCGTGAGGCACATCACCTTCCACCAGGCGTGCTGGTGATGTCTGCCGACGGGTTCGGCGGGCCCCTCCATCTCCTCGACGGTGCCGCTATAAAGCCACCTTCTGAACCAACCTTGTCCGCCAGCCTTCATATGAAAGCACAAAAAACAACCGCCGGCCGATCAGCCTGCGGTTCCAGAATTCCTAGTTCTTGATGATATTAGACAAAAATGCCTTAACTGTAATTTCTAGAACAAAAGCGTTCACAAAAACATATTGATTTTACGCCGATAAATCCCTAGGTCAAGTACAACGCCGGTTCTTTATACGGATTTAAAATGATGATGGGGCGACGTCTCCCACACCGTCGCCCCTTTAGGTCACAAGTCCTCACCCCTCGTGACCAAATGTTCACCGGGGAGGTGAACAACTTCATTATGCACAACAATTTCGAAAATGCAAACTTAGTCCGCAGTGTTGACTTAGTGGCTTAGAAAAGGCGAGAAATCCCAAGGGTCGACGAAGGTCTGGACACTGATCCCGCCGACGATATAGCGGGTATTTCCGTTCGAATCGACGAAAATACTATAGTCTCCGGGCGGCGTTCTGGGGTCGATAGTTACTTCGGCGCGGATGGCGGATACGTTGTTGCCGAACTCAATGTTCGAAAGCGATTCATTTACGGTTATGAAAGGAGAGCTCGTGCCGACGGTTGCTTTCGATGCCGTCAAATTTGCACCCCCCAGAAAGACGACGTAGGTGCGTCCGGCGTTGACGGGAATGGCGGCATCTGCCAGTTGAAAATTTATTCCGAGGTAGCGAAGATCTGCGTCTAACCGGGATGTATTCAATGCCGCATTCAACGTGAGCGACTTTCCTCTCTCGACTGTCACATCTCCGATCCTGGAGGCGGCGGATGCGGGTTTCGGACCTCTCTCCTGCGCATAGATCCGAAAGGTTCCCGCGGGCAAGCCGTCCAGTTTGTAGATACCCGTTTTGGCTGCTGTCGTGGTGTTCGTCACGGAGCCATTATCCGCGTTTTCCGCCCAGATCTGAAGATCGGCCGGACGTCCGCCGACGCTCAATTTGCCCGATACTGCTCCGCAGCAAGAATCATCATCCGCCTGGGTTCCGTACAGCGCGTTCAGGGCAGAAATATCCTCAGGCGAGAGACTGCGGATGCGCCTCGACTGAAGCCCGAAGATACCGTTCCTGCCGAAACTTGCGTACATCGCCGAACCAAAAGAGAACGAGTGTTCCAGTCCGAGCAAGTGCCCGATCTCGTGGGTCAAAGTAGATTGAAGATCGAATGTTCCGAAGGTGCCATCATCGGAAAATTGCGCGTACGGGTTGAGAACAATGTCTGCTTCGGTGATCTCGTGCCGGCGATTATAAAAGACGCGCGTCCTTGCAGAAGCTGTCTGCCAGTCGCCTTGAAAAAGCGCAAGATTTTCAGGCGTCTGGGCGATCGTGATCAGGCTGACGCCGTCTCCCGACACTCCGGCCGCACTGACACTCTGCCTATCCGAAGGGGTTTCAACAAAGCGGATAGGCGAAACGTTTTCCCAAGCCGCCAGGCTCCGGCGAATAACATCCCTGACATCTGTTCCGGTCTTTATGCTGCTGTTTGGCGAAGTAGCAGACGAAGATATCGCTATCTTGATCGACTGGTTCTTCCAGCGGATCGATAACGACTGGCTAGCGGGCGGTATCGGGTCGGCAAATGCGAATATCTGTGCTGTGGCGATCGCCTGCAAGGTCAACGCAGATATGATTCGTAATACCGACCGCATGAAAACTACTCCGCTCCGGACGAAAAATTGTCTCCACCTTCAATTCCAACATGTTCGAGGTCCGCAAAGGCCACGACTAAGAGAAGGGCTACCAGGGAAAGCGTGGCAAGGACATACAAAACAGCGATCTGCTCGAAATAAAGAAGAGCGCCAATAACGACGCTGAAGATAAACAGCCAGAACAACGCGACGGTTCTCCGGCTATACTTGGGTGACTGATCTGCCATAATTTAAACAAAGCCGCAATTCACGGCCAAACTAGCTATTTTACGGGTTTTCAAAAAAAATCGCGAACAAAATATTAAGTTTCTTATCGATCACGATCCTCAATCAATTATCCGCAGAGGCAAAGCGGCAAGCCGGTTTGAATCGACGGTGCCTACCGTCGGGAGAAACTTGCGTTTCGTGCGGCCTTTTTGACCAACGTCAACAATGTCAAAAGGCTTAAGTTCCGGGTCCTCCGTGGCATTGTCCTTGATCTTTTTCAGATCGATCTCTATCGTGGTCGAGTCACGGCCGGTGCGTCGAAATATCGAGATCTTGTCCGGCGTGGCATCTTTTGAAAGGCCACCCGCCGTCGCGATCGCTCTGGTCAGGGTCGTGGTTGTTCTCGATGAGATCTGACCGGGATTATTTACACCGCCGAGGATGTAAATCGGCTGGGCCTCGATCACCGTAATAATGTCACCGCTGAGGATCTGTGGATTCGAACCTTCCTTCGCACTAAGCAGATCAGAAATTCGGATGTTCAGCATCGGAGAACCGTTGCCCTGGCTTGTTTTGACGAATGTTCCCGTCTTTGAATCTCCGGCAGCCGACTTGTCTAAACAATTCAAACTGGGCGGCCTGAAAATGTTGATCTCGCCGCTCGATCTATCAGTTATCCCGCCGGCGAGCACAATAATCTCGTTGAGGTTGACCGGACGTCTTATCTGAAACCGCTGAGGTTTTTTAACGGCCCCATCGACGAGCGCGACAGCACGATTCGTACGGTCGATTATTCTGACCACTACCTTTGGGTCGCGCAGGATCTTCGAATACTGGGTCGTTATCGACGCAGCGACATCCGATTCGCTTCGGCATAGGGCGTAGATGGGTTCCTCGATCTTATCGAAGCCGCTGAGGTAACCTTCCGGATTTAAGATCCCACGCCAGTCATAATCAAGGCTGCCGACAACATCTACGTCAATGATATCGCCATAGTGAACGAGATCGATCTCGGACTGATTTTTCCCGGGAGTTTGCGCAACGGAAATATGGGCGAGAATGGCCGGAATTAAAATTAGGCGCGTAAGAGTATTTCTAAAGGCAGCGGTCAGAAAAGACATTCGTTTAAATATAACCGCAGCAAGCTATGATTCATCCTTGGCTTTTTGGACGGCAGTTTGCGCCTTATGCCGAGAATGATGACCGTGATAGCCGTTGTCAACCGTGAAGGGAACAGCGAAACCGGCGAAGGTCCAGTTGCAGTTATCGCATAGGAGATGGTATCGGAAAAGGATCTTAGACCAAAATGGGGTCTCGCGGTAGCCGCGTCGAATACGTTTGCTTTTACACCGTGGACACCGTTGGGAAATCATTTAATAAGTTAGGAAAAATCAAGCTTCGATCTGCTTAACCTTTTCAAGTTCTTCGTTGATCTTCGCTATTGCCAACTCCTGGCCTGGGATCTGAGGATGTTGGCTGACAAAGAAAAGAGCATCATTAAGATACTTTTTTGATTGTTTATAATTACCTCTAAAGGCTGCTTTCTGCCCTTTCTCGATCCAATCAGTGACCTTTACGCCCGCGACAAACTCGTCGAGAGCGTCCCGCGATTCCTTGAGCTTCTGTTCATCCGGATAGTGTTCCAGAGCCGTTTCAATTATCGAAAGGGCCGCTCGGGCAAATTTGATCTTTTCCTGGGTCTTTGATTTTGACTTTGCCTCGGTCCCCAGGGAACGAGCTTCGACCTCCGCCCAAGTTAACATGTGATGCCGATGAATGCCTTCAGCGACGTCTTTTCCTTTCAGCAAGGGTGCCAAACGCGGTGAGCCATTGCCGACGTGCCCCAGCTCGCGACTATTGATCCCAAGATATCGCTGACACAATTCAAAGACCTCGCGATGAGCACTCGGCAACGTACTTAGAACGTTTGCCGCGTCGGATTTTTGCCTGATCTCGCGAAGGATCGCGGAGTTTCGCTCGATAGTCAGCTTGTCCGATCTTTCGCTGCTTCTCGACCGGCGTGCAATTTCCTTGAGATTTCGCTCAAAGTGATTTTGATCCTGAAGTATATGATTGCGGGTCCGTCTTAAGATCACTTCGCGCAAAAGAACGGAACCACTCAGGACCACGCAAGCAATCAAACCCGCAAGTATCCACGGAGTTTCATCGCCCCCCTGTTGCAGTATTCCCCAGGAAACAAAGAACACCGCGATCGCAAGCGCAGCCGCAAGGACATAGAATCCCGAAGCCGGCAGCCAAAAAGGGCGTCGCGATAAAGAGAATTTTCGCGGATCTCCGTTCACGTTCTCGAGCGGACTTAGGGCAGTACTAACGTTACAGTCTTCTGAACCAAATGGCCGTCTGACAATTATACAGATTTTCGCCGACGCGAAAAGTCCTGACTTGCTGGTTTCAGCCTGCTTTCTGATCTATGCCATTCTCTTTCTCTGCTATACTTTGCGAAAAATGCCATCCAAAAGGAAAAAGAAAGGCGACCATGAGATCTTTGATTCGATCCGGAAACCGGTCGCGCCTCCAGGACAAAAACTCGGCGGCGACAAGGCGGAGGAGAAGATCCACCCCGCTCAGAGAAAAATAAAACACAAGCAAAAGCCCCGGTTGGAGGACTGATCATTTTATGGGTTTCTTTCAGAAAAGAAAGAGTACGGGTGACGAACCAAAAAATCACATGTGGGCCAGGCCTGAAATGCAGGTCACGTTTCGGGCGGAAATCATGCCGGGTCGCGACAGGGAACAGCGTACTTTCCGCATCAAGGAAGTGCATCGTAACGGCCGCGTAACATTATACGACTTTATCGGCGAGCACCGGCAAGGGGCATTTGAACCCATTAATTTCCTTCGTGAAAAGGCCAAAAATCACAGGTCGTAAACCCTCCCAACCTCAAAAATAGCGATGTTCCCGATTTTCAGGTCATGGATCTGCTCGATTATGGCGTCGCGGAATGTCGGCTTTATATTGATGATGTGGATCGGACAATCTCGTTCAAATTTCTCCAATTCAGCCGCCAGTGACCGCGGCGTAAGATGATGTGATATTTCCGCAAGATCTTGAAGATCATTCGGGAAAGCACACTCTATCAGCAGGGCATTTAGATCGGCAACCGCGTTAATGGGCGGCCAAAACTGATCCATGGCAGACGTGTCTCCCGACATCGCAATTGTTGAACTTCCCGCGGAGATTATAAAACCCGAGGTTGGAACGCGGTGATTTACCGCGAGCGGTTTTATCGTCAGGTCTTTGACCGAAAATTCCGCACCATCCTTAAACGGATGATAGGCCATGACAGGGCCAAAGTCGTTTTCGAGCTCCGAAAATCTCGGGTAAACGGACCAGTTGAAAATATCGCGCTCTAAAACGTTGATCACTTCTTGGCTGGCGTACACGCGGACCGGTTCCGTGAGAGCCGAATAGAGATCGTCGATAAACAACGGCAATCCGGCGATATGATCAAGGTGCGCATGGCTCAGAACGATGTCGCGGATACCGGCCCGCTGATTGTCTGTACACGCCATGGCGAGGCTTCCGGCATCAATGGCAACGGCGTCGTTTATAACGAAGCACGGCAAATGCTGCCTGCTGGAGGCTCTTCCTGATTCGTCAAAGGTGCTTGGAAGAAGTTGGACTTTCACCCTTATTTTCAGCCGCCAGTCTTAGACTAAACGCTCAACGAGCGCAAGTTTGGCCCCGTCCCCCGTCGATCTCATAGGTCGCCCCGGTGATCCACGATGCGTTTTCCGAAGCCAGGAAGTAAATAAGCTCCGCAACCTCCTCCGGCTTTCCCACGCGGCCAAGCGGATGAGTGGTTTTGCAGTGTTCAAGGAATTTCTCGTAATCGCTTTCGGCCATACCGCCGCGTTTGTGAATATTCGTTACAACAACTCCGGGATTTACCGCGTTTACCCGAATTCCTTTCGGAGCAAGTTCCAGAGCCGAGCAGCGAGTAAGCTGATCGACCGCCGCCTTGGAAACACAATATGCCAAGACGTTTGGAAATGCTCTCGGGCCAGTCACGCTCGACACGTTTACGATATTGCCCTTAGTTGCCTCGAGAAAGGGCAAACACTTCTGCATCAGATAAAATACCGAACGCAAATTGATGTTCAGCATCTTATCCCATGCGTCAAGTGTCGTATTCTCGATCGTTCCGTTCTTGATGATGCCGGCAGCGTTGACGAGAACATCTATCCGGCCAAACTTATCGTTGGTTTCGGCGAGGACACGATCGACCTGTGAATATTCGGTAACATCGGCGAGTGCGATCTGAATAGAACCGCTTCCATTCCGTGAGCCGTCCCTCAGATCATTTAATTCGCTCTCGTTCCTTCCCACGGCGATGACGTCAAAGCCGTCCAGCGCGAACCGGGCGGCAGACGCACGGCCGATGCCGCTGCTGGCTCCAGTAATAACAGCAACCTTATTTCCCATACGAAAAGTCAAAAATTTGGATGTAAGGATACCAGCAATGTTCGTTTTCCGAAAATGTTAATGAACTATTGGTAAGACCAGACACCACGGAAGCCCCTTCAGAGTTTGGCGTGATTGGCTTCTATCGTGCTCGAAAAGAGAAAAGACAGCCATAAATTGGCTGTCTTCGCTCAAAAAGTGTCACTAAAAGCTTAGGATTCGCTTGGTCGCGGCGATGAAAAGAAGTTCTCGAGGGCCGCCTTTGTCTCGTTACGCTTCCGAGCCTGAATGTCGGTGACCCAATTCGCTACGGTCGAAACCATGTCGCGAGCCTTCTGTTTCGAATTGGAACGCGGTGCAACAACAACCTTTTCCTTTTCGCCTGAATCCTTGGCGTTTTTCTTGATTACTTTGATCGTCCTATTCATGAATTAATGCATCCTCCTTGATCTTTATGAACTGTTTTAGTATTCCCTGCTTGTCGTTTTGTGTTCCTGAGATAACTAGAAGCAATTTAAGTGCCAAATGAAAGACGAAAGGATATAAAAGTTTTGCTAACTAATTTTTTCCAGGAATCGAAAATGTAGAGCATTTTTTGCAATTTGCAAATCCGAGCGTTCCTTTTTGCAGCTTGCTAAAAAACCTATACGTTACCAATAACGCGTCAGTTCCATGAAAAATGTATCAAGTGATGTAAAAACCTTAGTTTAGACATCCTCCCGCAACTTAACGCGGCACGTCTGTAATGTGGAATACCCCTTGCACTTTGGTAAGTTGTGAGCATTGCAGACCCCTTGATCATTTACCTGGCTATCGGCTCTCCTTTTGCCGTTTACCATTTCCTCCGGTCCAGACCGGCGTACACGTTTCGCGAATTCTCGAAAATGACCTTTGTTTGGCTGTCCTGGCCAGTTTATGCCGCATTGCTGCTAAAACGATCCAAAACATCTGAGCATTCACGAATCTTATATTCGCCAGACTATGACACTTTAGATGCACCAACTGCGAAAAGGGTTGATGAACTGCGTTCCGAAATGGAAAAGATCGTAAGTCGGGAAATGCCGGAGCAATCGATCCTTGAATTTAGGGAAGTCTTTGAACGATACGTTGGGTTGACCGCGGAAATGCTGGCTGGCGATTGCGAAGTTGGCAGTCCATTTGCCGAGATCAGTCAGTACAGCCAGGAAAATTCAAAATTGAACGGCATCTGCCTGAATAGACGCAACCGCAGGCAACTGGAATTTCATCAAATCCGAGCACGCAACGATTTTTTGACTTTTGCGGCAGAGCTTTCGGGCGAGTTTGAACATCTGGTTATCGAACTCAGCAGTCTTTTGCTGGACAGCGAAGGGCTGGAAGGATTGAAAATTGATCAAATTTCCGCATCGCAAAGCGAAGCGGAGCCTCCCGTCAATAGTTTGGAGAGTGAAGTATGGCCTTCCAAAGCACACCGACAATCAGCATCCGGCGGCATATAGATCTCGCCGAGATCGATCATACCGACCGAAACCTGGCCGTCCTCCTTGAGGCCAATGCCGAGACTGCCCGGAAGAAGGCCAGATATCGCACCGACAAAGAACGATTCGCTGCCGAGGCGATGGTGCGGCCGCTGACGCCCGAGAAGGCCTTTGCATACTTTGGCCTGATGCTGGGCACCTTTCCGCCTGCCGTTATGTTTACCCGCTTCGCGTTAGAAACCGATGTTTCACGGGACGGTTTGTGGTTCGTAGGCGTAATGCTGATCATGAATCTCGTGTCGGCGGTTGTTGGGTTCCTTTCCGGCAAGTGGATCGGCAAAATGGTGGCAAATGTCGAGCAAATGCCCTGGGTCTCGATGCTTATCCTCCTTCCATTTATCGGAACACTTTGGGGATTCATGGCCGGAGGTGCTGGAGGCTTTATCTTTTTTGTCGTAGGAGCCATATTCGGAGCCCTGATCGGCGGCGTCGTGGGGGCCGCGGCCCTGAGCGTGTTCGGCATTCTTCACCGCATTGTGCAGCGAGGCGGCCTGATCGAAACAAAACACTTCCTACCGCTTTCCCTTGGAGTCACCTTTACGATCTGCTCGGTCATTCTTGGACGGATTTAGCCTTTCGAGTGAACTCATCGGCGTCACCGGTCAGTCCGTTCTTTTTGCAGAAAGCGGCCAGACGGTCGTAGCGGTCTTTTGGTGAAACGCCGGAAAGCCACGCGACCTTGGCCATGCATTCAGGACAGGCGTCAATAGGGAGCGAATCGACTTCGCCCATGTGATTGCTGCCGGACATTACGCATACGTACTTTGTACAGTGGTGCATTGAGAACATATGGCCCGTTTCGTGAGAGGCGATCTTCAAGGTACGTCGAAGAAAGGTGTCGCGGTCGGTGTTTTTCTCGAGGCGGTTGAGCGACCAGACGCCGACACGCTTTTCAAAACTGGCCTGGCCGAAAACGAAGAACATTGTGGGATCGGGAAAAAGGTCTTCGTTGGTGAGAGCGATCATCGCGGCCGCGTCCCTGGGAAGTTGCGGAGCCATGATCGAGTCCATTATGTAACCCGTTCGGATCTGAACGATGTTCGAATAGGGAAGTTTGCGTAGATCATCCCCCTCTGTAGGACGTTTAAGCTCTTGTCTCGGCAGTTCCTTCACCGGAAGGCCGTAAAACGCTTCGAGGTAACCGCCAGTGATATCGATTATTTCCTTTTCTTTCGAATTGAATTTTCCAAGCGGGAGCACATAGATCGTTTTTCGTTCTTCGGTCGGCAGCGTAGGGTTGGAATTGATGTACTCCTCAAATGTCTGCCCTGGCTCGTTGTGAGAGGCAAGCCAATCGAACTGACCGGGCTTGCCCATAGGCTTGAAGAACGGCTCGATCTTTTTGAGGTCGGAACGGAGTTTCGTGACTCGCTCGTTGTCGACGGGCGAACTCGCATCGTTTGAACTCTGAGGGGCCGGTTCCGAGGAACAAGAAAGCAAAAACAAGCTAAGTATCAGGAGGGTCGCCGGCCTCGATTTAGTAGCTTTGGAGCGAGTTTTGATAGCCATCGAAATTCCGTTTCATCTCTTCAGTCGAATCACCCCCGAATTTCTCACGCATTGCATTGGCAAGGACGATGGCGAGCATGGCTTCGCCGATGACTCCGGCGGCGGGAACGGCTGTGATATCGGAGCGTTCGAACGCGGCGAGGTCTTCGGCCTTGCTATCGATATCGACGGAATGAAGTGGTTTTCGCAGTGTGGAGATCGGTTTGAGGTAACCTCGGACGCGAAGCTCTTCTCCGTTGGTGATGCCGCCCTCAAGCCCGCCGGCACGGTTTGTCGACCGTGTGAAGCCACCGCCGTCATGAAAGATCTCGTCGTGGAC
>Ga0070667_100003375_pt1 | contig 13621 bp, 14 predicted proteins | sample KBSS33metaG_FD_64659 | JGI IMG/M metagenome (GOLD analysis project Ga0070667, IMG submission 64659) | Switchgrass rhizosphere microbial communities from Kellogg Biological Station, Michigan, USA - KBS S3-3 metaG | ecosystem: Host-associated > Plants > Roots > Rhizosphere > Soil ...
GTCGTGCGGGTCCTCGAAGATCGCCTCCGGGAACGCCGCGAGCACGCGGTCGTACAACACACCCAGGGCCTCCGGATCCTTCACCTCCAAACCGTAAAGGCCCTTGAAGTCGATCGTCTCGACAGCGCCCGTCGCCGCGATCTCATCGACGAGCTCGGGCGCCCAGGTCACCTCCGCGTCGAGCTTGAACCGCACACCGGGAGAGCGTGCCAGCCGCCGGCGCACCGGCTCGATCGACGGCTGCTCGCCAAGGCCCATCGAGTTGACGAAGCGCACCGGCTGCGGCTCCAGCTCGAGCACCTCGTGCAGGGCGAGACCGGCCTGGCGCAGGGCCAGATCGAGCGCGGCCGACTCGAAGGCCCAGCGGCGATAGCGCGCCGCCGCCTCCCAGTCCGGCGGTGTGACAAACAGGTCGAGCGTCGCGAGATGGTCGGAGAAGCTCGCCAGCGTCCACTCGCCCTCGAGCCCCAGGGTGGGCGGCGCCTCGTGCAGCGAGGTGCCGTCCTCTTCCTCGAGCGAGATGTCCTCGCCGAGACCGTCGGCGCCGGCACCGACCAGGCGCACGTGGGTGGTGACGCGGCTGAACTGATTGGCGAGGACCGAATGCAGGCGGTCGTACTCGCACGACTCGACGACGAACGGGAGACCCGCCAGCCGTGGCCAGAGCGATTCCATCTGGGCCATGGTCGCAGCCTCAGGTCGCCCCGCTGCCGTGCGGCTCGGCTGGCACCTCGTAGCTGGTCGTGCTGTTGCCGCCATCGTCGTCGTCGCACAACACGACGAAGACGACCACCGCGATTCCCGCCCAGATTGCAATACCAGCCAGCCAAGGGAGGAAGCGCCTCATCGCTCGCGGGCTTCCACTAGTCGTAGCCCGGGCAGTCGCAATGGCCCCGGCTCGATTCACATAGCGACGATATCCGCGCCGACGGTCGTTGACTGGAGATCGGCGGGTCGGCCGTCATCCGCCGCGGGCGACCCTATTCTTGCCGGCCCTTGTACGACGACTCTCGGCACCTAGTCGGCGGCGCGGCGCGCGCCCGCTCGCTTCCGGATTGGCCCGATGCTCGACCCCTCCGCTCGTGGCAGAAGGAGGCGACCGCGGCCGTGCGGGCGCACTCGGGCACCAGTTTCTTGGCCTCGGCCACGCCCGCGGCCGGCAAGACCACCTTCGGCCTGCACATCGCCCACCGGATGCTGAGTGCCGGGTTCGTCTCACGCGTCGTCGTCGCCGGCCCGACGACCCACATCTGCCGCCAGTGGGCCGCCGATGCGGGCCGCTACGGCATCGACCTCGAGCCGAACAGGCCAAACTCGGACGGGCCGGAGTCGGCCGACTTCCACGGGGTCGCCGTCACCTACCAGACGATCGCGACCGGCCCCGATACGCACCGGCTGGCCAGCGGCCGCCGGCCGACTCTGCTGATCGCCGACGAGCCGCACCACATGGGCGATCAGGCGGCCTGGGGCCTGCAAGCCCGCAGGGCCTTCGACGGCGCCCGCTTCCGGCTGCTCCTCTCGGGCACGCCCTTCCGCTCCGACAACTCGGCGATCCCCTGGGTCAGCTACGACGAGGACGGCCTCAGCCAGGCCGACTACGTCTACGGCTATCCCCAGGCGCTGGTCGACCGGGTATGCCGCCCGATCACCTTCCTGCCCTATGACGGCGAGATGGAGTGGGTCTCGGACGGTCGGTTGCGAAGCGCCGACTTCGACCTCGCGCTGCCGGCGGCGGAGGCGGCCCGGCGCCTGCGGACGGCGCTTCACCCGCAAGGCGAGTGGATGGGCGAGGTGCTGCGCGACGGCGACGCCAGGCTGAGCGAGGTGCGCGCCGACGGACACCCCGACGCGGGCGGCCTGGTCATCGCCTCCGATCAGGATCATGCGCGGGCGATCGCGGCGCGGCTCGGATCGATCTCCGGGGAGCGGCCCGAGCTGGTGATGAGCGACGAGCCCGGTGCCAGCCGGCGGATCGCCGACTTCGGCTCCTCCGGTCGACGCTGGCTGGTCTCGGTCCTGATGGTCTCGGAGGGCGTCGACATCCCCCGCCTGCGGGTCGGCGTCTATGCCACGGCCGCCCGGACGGAGCTCTTCTTCCGCCAGGTCGTCGGTCGCTTCATCCGCACCACCCCGGGCGGGCCGCGCCGCCAGATGAGCTACCTGCTGATGCCGGCCGACCCGCGGCTCAAGGCACTCGCCCGGGAGATCGAGCTGGAGCGCCGCCACGCGCTCGACCTCTCGCCGGCCGGCGAGGAGGAAGAGCTCGAAGAGATGGACGGTCCGGAGCGGCGCGAGCCGGACGGCGGCTTTGCCGTCCTCAGCTCGGGCGATGCCGAGCTGGACGAGGCGATCATGAGCGAGACCACGCTTCAGCTCTTCCCAACCGAAGACCCCGAGCCGCGGGCGCAGAAGGCGACCGCCCTCGCTGGGCCGAAAGCCGCGTTGGAGGACCTCGAACCCGAGCGGGAGTCGGCCTACGCGACCCGAGAGCGGCTGCGCGGCGAGCGCAGCCGCCTGGTCGCCGACGTCGCCCGCCGCACCAGCAAATCGCATCGGGAGATCCAGGCGCGGATCAATCGCGCCACCCGGGTGCGCTCGGTCGCCAGCGCCACCATCGAGCAGCTCGAGCGCGGTAATGAACTGCTGCGCCGCGAGCTGTGGCGGTGAGGCCGCCGCGCGGGAGCGGGCGGATGAAGCCAGCGTGACCGGTGGGCTGACTAGCCGTCAAAGCGCCCTGAAACCTGCCCGCACCGCGGGTGGACTAGGGTCGTCGGACCCGGCTTCGTCGTGCCCAACAATTGAGAGGCGGTCCTTTGGATCCGGTCGGATATGAGCTTTGTACTCCCGAGGGCGGCAAGGGCGGCGGCGTTCGCGCAACCCGTGAATTTCAGGTTGGCGAGACAGTGATGATTGGTGAACTCGAGGGCGAGGTCGAGCGCAACGACTCGCACGCGACTCAGGTCAGCCGGACCAAATGGGCTCGGCATCGCGGCCTCGGCCCGATCGTCAACCATTCCTGCGATCCGAATTGCGGCGTCGAGGTAAACGAGACCGGTGCCTGTGACTTCATCGCCCGGGCATCGATCTCCGCCGGCGAGGAGATCACCTTCGACTACGCGATGCGGAACTACTCGATCGAGCATTTCCCGGGCGGATGCCTCTGCGGAGCTGACATCTGTCGCGGTTCGGTGACCGGCTGGAAGGACCTCTCCGCAGAACGCAAAGCCGACTACGAGGGCTCGGTCGCCCCCTACCTGCTGGAAATCGACCGCGAGCTGACGGACCATGGCCGACCGTGACGATCTCGACTTCACCTACTCGCTGATCGATCGGATCTTCCGGCTCAGCCTCGGTGAGCTCGCCGACTTCAGCGGCGCGAAATACGACGGCGACTTCTCGCTAACCCTCGAGCAGGCCCAGCGGCGCAAGCACGAATACGTCGCCGAGCAGATCGGAATCGGGCCCGGGAAGCGCGTCCTCGACCTCGGCTGCGGCTGGGGCCCGTTGCTGGCCTTCGCCCGCGAGCGATCGAGCACCGGGGTTGGGGTCACCCTCTCGTCCGCGCAGGTGAAGGCCTGCCGACAGCACGGCCTCGACGTCCATCTTCACGACGCACGCCGGGTTGCGCGAGAGGACTTCGGAACCTTCGACGCGGTCGCCAGCCTGGGAGCCTTCGAGCACTTCTGCTCGCCCCAGGAGCACGCCGCCGGGCGCCAGGACGCGATCTACCGCGACCTCTTCGCGGGGATCGCCGATCTCCTGCCCGACGGCGGCCGCCTATACCTGCAGACGATGGTCTACGGCCGCAGGATGATCCCGCTCGAGGACGTCGACATCGATGCCCCGCGCGACTCCGACGCCTGGTTCCTGGCGCTGATGGCGCATCAGTTCCCCGGCTCTTTCCTGCCCTACGGCCAGGAGCAGGTGGTGAGGAACGCCGAGCCCGACTTCCGCCTCCTCGCCAGCAGCAGCGGCCGTCTCGACTACCTCGAGACGATCCGCCAGTGGCGCTCACGCTTTGCCGCGCCGAGCTTCAGGAAGACGCTCCTCAAGGCGAGACTCGTGCCCCGCTGGCTGACCAGCCCCGAGTTCCGCCTTGCCTTCACCTCCGGGGTCAGCGCCAACAGCGTCTGCTTCGAACGCGAGCTGATGGACCATTATCGGATGGTGTTCGAGAAGCGGCGGTAAGGCCGACCTAATTCGCGTGTATCTTCCAGTTGTCGACCGCGCCCGTGGCCGACGCCCGCACACCGCAGGAGGGCAATCCTGAGGTCGGTCCCGAGGACCGGCAGCACACCCTGACTTCCCGCGTTCGAGGCAACTCGGCCTCCGCCGAGCTGCCTGCAACGACAACGCCAGGAGGTCAGGAAGATGAGCGACGCAGCGGCAGCGGCACCCCGCCCATATTGGCGTGACTCCGTCGCCCGGTACGAGCGCGCTTCGACCGGCTCGGCGGCCCTCGACCTGGCCAGCTCGCTCGGCGCCTACACGGTGCTGACCGTGGCGATGTACCTCCTCCGCGACGTCTCGATCTGGCTCACCCTGGCGCTGGCGCTCCCGGCCTCCGGATTCCTCCTGCGCACCTTCATCGTCTTCCACGACTGCGCCCACGGCTCGTTCATGCCGACCAAACGCGGCAACCTCTGGCTCGGTCGGCTGACCGGCCTGGTCGTCTTCCAGCCGTACGCCAACTGGCGCCACAACCACGCGGTCCACCACGGCAGCTCCGGTGACCTCGACCGCCGCGGGACCGGTGACGTCGAGACGTTGACCGCCGAGGAGTATGCGGCCCGCCCCTGGCGTGGCCGGCTCGCCTACAGGCTCTTCCGCAGTCCGGTGGTGCTGTTCGGCGTCGGCCCGATCTGGTCGCTGATGATCGGGCCCCGGTTCTGGAACAAGCGGATGCGACCGCGCCAGCGCCACAGCGTCTGGCTGACCAACCTGGCGCTCGCGGTGTGGCTCGGAGCGTTGATCTACGTCGTCGGCCCTGTCGCCTGGCTCGAGGTGCAGATGCCGACCGCGATCCTCGCCGGCACCGCCGGCGTCTTCCTCTTCTACGTTCAGCACCAGTTCGAGGATGCCTACTGGGAGAGCGGCGAGAGCTGGAGCTACGCCGACGCGGCGCTGAAGGGGAGCTCCTACCTGAAGCTGCCGAAGCTGCTGCAGTTCTTCTCCGGCAACATCGGTCTCCACCACGTCCACCACCTGAGCGCCAAGATCCCCAACTACAACCTGCAGCGTGCCCACGACGAGATCCCGATCTTCCGCGACGTGCCGGTCCTCACCTTCGCCGACGGCGTCCGGGCGCTGCGGCTGAAGCTGATCGACCCCAGCAGCGGCCGGCTGCTGACCTGGCGCCAGGCGCGCCAGGCGACCGCCACCTAGCGGACCAGGTCCGTCGGGGCGAGGATGAAGACCTCGCACATCATGTCGGGGTCCTGCTGGTTTCCGCTCATGAAGCCGATCACCCTGCGGCCGGTGGCATCTTCGACGACGGCCTCGAAGCGGTCGCGCATCAGCTCCTGGAACTCCATCCGCTGCTCGACCACCGCGGCGCCACGACCACCCTCGCGCAGCGTTTCCTCGACCCGGGTGAAGCCGCCGCGCAGGATGCAGACGACGAGGTCGTCCTGGAAGTAGGACTTGGCCTGGGTCGGGCCGCGCCCGTAGTACTCCTTCAGCAGGGTGACGAGGCCATCCGAGATCGCGGTCAGGACGTCGCCGTGTCGCTGTCTCGTCTCGCCAGTCATTCGGAGCTCACCCGCCATTTTAGGGTCGAGCGCTAGGCTGAGTGAAGACCGCCCGTCGGGTTTCTACCTCTGCCTCGCGCGCGCATCCATCAGGGGGAGAGAGAGCAGGCATGCGATGCCGACCCAGGAGACCCCGCTGAGCGGCGAGGAGCTGCTGGAGGCCGTGACCGAGTCGATGGTCGCCCTTCACGAGCGCTACTACCACCGCGCCCCGACCAGTGCCAAGACCCAGATGCTGGGCGGCGAGATCCTGGTCTGCGTGATGGGCGGCGTCTACACCGACGTCGAGAAGACGATGATCGAGCTGCAGCGGGCGCCGATCGTGCAGGAGACCCGCAGCGCCTTTCAGGAGGCGATGCAGGACAAGTTCATCGGCGAGATCGAGCGCCTCTGTGGGCGCGAGGTCGTCGCCTTCATCTCCAACCAACACGTCGGGCCCGACATCGAGGTCGAGCTCTTCGTCCTTCGCAGCGAGGGATGAAACAAGAGCCCGCGAGGGGCGGCCCCTCGCGGGCCGCCCGGGGATCGCGTGCGCTCAGCCGACCTGCTGGACGTTGACTGCCTTCGGGCCTTTGTCGCCGGACTCGGCGTCATAGGAGACTTTGGCGCCTTCGGTCAGCGACTTGAAGCCGTCGCCTGCGATGTCGCTGTGATGGACGAAAAGGTCCTTGCCCTGATCGTCAGGAGTGACGAAGCCGAAGCCCTTGTCGTCGTTGAACCACTTAACGGTTCCGGTTGCCATTTGCTGATACCTCCACTGATTTGCGTGCTGCATACGCGGAGGAAGCTGACAAGCAAACGACCTACGGGCGCTGGCACTGCTTTGGTCGGGTAGTTCCCGACTCGAATGACGTCGAGGCTAGCAGCCCCTTTGTGCGAGAGGCCCAGAGCATCGCCCAGTGCTCACGTCGCAGGCCGTCGTGCTCCAGCCGCGGCAGACGCCGGCCCGGGAACGAACCGGATGCGAGAGCAACTGCGAGGCCTTCGTCTCGTGGACGAACATTCCGCCCGGAGCGAGGACCCGAGCGACCTCGGCTGACGGGGGAAACGCTGGTACGAACACTTACCGACCGGCGGTCAACAGTGGTATCGAGCTGTGAATTGGAGGCGCCTCCACCGTCGCTCGCCAGCGATGAGTTTCCGAGGTCGGCGGAGTCGTAGCGGTATCTCATCCCTCCACGAAAGGAAGCAGCGCATGGCCTCACTCGTCCTGAAGATGTCCGTCTCGCTCGACGGCTACGTCGCACCAATCGACGGGAACAGCGACTGGGCCGCCGCCGGGCGCTCCGATGACGGCGGGCGCTGGACGTTCGAGACCGTGAGCAACGCCGGGACGCACCTCATCGGTGCGGCGACCTATGCGCGATGGGCCGACTTCTGGCCCGGCGGCCCCGAACCATTTGCCAAGCCGATGAACGAGATCCCCAAGGTCGTGTTCTCGGACTCGCTCGCCGCTGCCGACTGGGGCCCGGCGACGATCGCCCGCGGCGACCTGGCCGCCGCCGTCACGCGCCTCAAGCAGGAGCGTCCAGACGGGTACCTGCTCGCCCAGGGCGGTGTGCGGTTCGCCCGCTCCCTGGTCGAGACCGGCTTGATCGACGAGTACCGCCTCGTCGTCCACCCGGTCATCCTGGGCGCGGGCGAGCCGCTCTTCACGGCACCGCTCACGATCGAGCCCGTGAGCACCACCGCCTTCAGCGGCGGAGCCGTCGCCCACGTCTTCGCGGCGCGCCCGTAATCGCAGACTTCATCCGCCTGCTGGCCGCCCCATCACGCAGACCGCGGGGACCGGGCGCAGGTCCTCGACCAGCACTCTGTCGACTGAGAATCCGCCCTCGCGCAACCGGTCGGCCAGTTCGTTCCCGAGGTCCCGCGCTCGCTCCGGTGCGGAGTGGCGCGCGTCCCAGAAGATGTAGACCGCCCCGTCCCGCGCGAGGTGCTCGCGGATTGCATCGAGCGCCGCCCTCGGCTGCAGCCAGAAGGGAGCGACGTTGAAGGCGAAGATCTTGTCGAAGCGCCGGTCGCCGAGGTCCGCGTTCTCCAGCGCGATCGCCTCAAGCAAAGCCCTGCCCGCGTCGACCTGCTCGCGGTTCCTCCGCGTGGCCATCTCGATCATCTTGGGCGAGCGGTCGATCGCGGTGATCGTTCCCGTCGTCAGTCTCTCGCAGACCAGGGAGACCGCGACGCCGTGGCCGCAGCCCACCTCGAGCAGGCGGTCGGCCGGGCCGACCTCAAGGGTGTCGACCGCCCAGATGAACCGCTCCGATGCCTTTCCCGCCATGCCCCAGAAATAGCATCACGCACCCGTGAAGTGCCGGGAGGCGCCCCTCTGCTGACTACCGCGGGCCTCGGCCGCGGGCACGCCGTCGCACCGCGCCCCAGCGACTCGCGGACCAGACCTTGTCGGCGCCGGCCCACGCTGCGAAGCAGAGTCCGCCCACCGTGCCGGTCACGGTCATCAGCACCCCGGCTGCTGCTGCCGCCGCCACCCCGTCGCGGCCAAGGATTAGCACCGCGGCCGCGGCACCCGCGCCGGGACCTAGCGGAAGCTGCATCAGCGTTGACACCGCGATCAGCACCGCGACGGCGTCGAAGAGCGAGGCGTCGACGCCGACTGCGTGCAGAAGGAGCCAATTGCGAAGGATCTGCGCGAACACGGCCACCAGCACGAAGGCGACCACACGGCTCCCGGAGCCCATGCGCCGAAGGACGGTGAGTCCCTTCCACAGCTCGCGGCCCTTCCGAAGGGCGAGATGGCGCAAGCCGACGCTGGCCGCCCCGAGCACCGCAAAGGCGACGAGTGGCAGCCACCACGGCAGGCCGAGCGGCTCCACCAGGGTGAACGACGCCAGCGCGGCGAGCGTCCCCTCGATGGCGATGATCGGAAACTCCGCGGCCACCAGCGTCGGCACCTGCGGGCTCACTTCCGGGGACGAGCGGCGCAGCGCGGCGATCCGCGCCGCGACCCCCAGCTGCCCGTTGATCACGCCACCCAGGACCTGCATGGCCGAGGCGCGGTAGAGGACGCGGCGGGCGACCGTCCCGCCGGCCGCCTCGATGGTCAGATGCCACGCCTCGCTGCGCGCGATCAGCGCGACGATCTGAAGCAGCGCTGCCACTGCGAATACCCCCGCGGTGGCTTCTGAGAGCGCAGTCGAGAATTCGTCGCGGCGTCCGGCGAGCAGAAACACGAGAACCGCCGCCGTGGCCAGCGAGCCCACAACGGCGATCAGTGCGCGGTGGCGCCGACCGAAGTCGCGGAGGCCCGCAGTCACTCTCGTCAGCCGGCCCGCGCCGCGCGGTCCCGGCGCCGGGCTCTTCGGTTCGCTAACCGGGGCCGCCAACGCCGCCCCCGATCAGCGCACCGAGGAAGTCCATCGGAGCAACGCTACAGACGGCGGGTAAAGCGCGAGCTGGGGTCGGGCAGCCTCCCTCTCCTAACGTTCGCTTAGTCGCTGACCTCAGCGGCCGCTGCAGACTACGATGGGCGCTATTCGTCCGCGCTCGGCCTTTCTGATCTTCCTGGTATCGCTGCTTCTCGCCCTACCCGCGAGCGCTGGCGCGCGGGCAGACGCGGATGGGACGGCCTCGGCTTCATGCGGTGCCGGCAAGCTGAGCGTTGCCGGCGGCTGCGTCAGCCGGGCCGTGGCCAGCAAGCACGTGCAGGCGCTGGTTCGTGAGGCGAAGAGCGAACTGGGGTTGAAGGCGGCGATCGTCCGGGTCGACACCGGCTCGCAGCCGCTGGCCGAATTCGCCGTCGGCAACTCGATGGCGGGGACTCCTGCGAGCCCGGACATGTACTTCCGGATCGGCTCGATGGCGATCCCGCAGATGATCACGGTGCTCTTGCAGCTACAGGACGAAGGGCGGCTTTCGCTGGATGACAAGCTGGCCAAGTACCGGCCGCAACTGCCGAACGCGGATCGGATCACGCTGCGAATGCTGGCCACCAGCACCTCCGGCTATCTGGACTGGATCCAGGGCAACCAAAGCTTTGTCGAAGCGCTGCTCGAAAATCCGTTCCGCTTCTGGACGCCAACCGAACTGCTGCAGATCGCCTTTGCCCGGGGTCAGATCTGTGAACCCGGCACCTGCTTCCACTACGCGCACACCAACTTCTCGGTCCTCAGCCAGGTGATCGCCGAGGTGACCGGTCACTCGATGGAGCGGGAGATCCGGGAACGGGTGCTCGAGCCGCTCGGGCTCCGGCACACCGAGATCTCCCGTTATGCCGCTTTCCCGGGGCCGGCCCTCCATTCCTACACCAGCCTGAGGGGCCCGTATGAGGACGCGACCTTCTGGAGCCCGTCGTGGACGATCGGCGCGGGACAGGTGATGAGCGCGACGATCGGCGACGTAGCGCGAGCGGCGAGTGCGATCGGCAGCGGTGAACTGGTCTCCCCCGCCGCGGCGCGCGAAACCGTTGCCAACACCAGCGCCGGCCTGGCCGGGACCAACCCCGACTATTACTACGGCCTAGGAGAGATCGTCGCCGGCGACTGGGTGGTTCAGCCCCCGATGCTGAACGGCTACACCGGGATAATGGCCTACTCGGCGAAGCGCAAGCTCTCGATCGCGATCGTCACCACCATCCTCCCCGGCACCGACCCGGAACGGTATTACGCCACCCTGCTCTTCGAGCGCATCGGCGCCTACCTGGCACCGGGCCAGCCGATCAACCTCCCGGATTGAGCGCCGTCGCCACGTCCTAGTTGAAACCGAGCTGCAGGCCGCCGGCGCTGCACCTGCCGGCCCCCGAGGTCACCTTGCAAGAGGAATCGTTGCTGAAGGTGCTCACGCTCCACGAATAACGGATGCGACCGCGCCCCGGAAGCGCCGGTTGACTGCGAAGCGGCTGAAGGGATTCGAACCCTCGACCTTCTGCATGGCAAGCGGCCGCAGGCAACAGGTCGGCGAGAGGCGGCCTGATCCTTTTCAGCTCATCGCGGTGCCTCCAGCCGGCGGTCGAGGTAGATCATCCCACCCTTGATCATCGCGTTGAGAACGATGCGGCTCGAGGACGATTGGCTGGGCCTGCCAGGAGACGCCGGCCTACCGGGCAGGCGCGCCCAGCGTTAGGTCAGTCCGAATGTCACCGGGAGATGACGGTGCAAGCGCTGACGCCGGGGGCGCCGTAGACGTGGGTAAAACCGACCTTCGGGTCGTTCGGCACCTGGCGGTCGCCGGCGCGGCCGCGTAGTTGTTCGACCACCTCGACCACCTGCCGCAGACCCGAGGCGCCGATCGGCTCGCCGTTGGCGAGGCAGCCGCCGTCAGTGTTGACCGGGAGGCGGCCATCGATCTCGGTCGCGCCCTCGGCGATCAGCTGCTCCTGCTCGCCGTCCGCGCAGAGACCGGTCTCGGCCATGTGCATGATCTCAGCGCCCGACTCGGTGTCCTGCAGCTGGGCGACATCGATGTCCTCTGGGCCGATCCCGGCCTCCTCGAAGGCGGCGCGTGCGGCTTCAGTCGTCGGCGGCACACCGTCCTCGACGGGGATCGAGGGGCTCAGCACCTCGAATGAGCCGAACTTGCGGGTGCGGAACGCAACCGAGCGCAGGTAAACCGGATCGACCGGCATCGAGCTGGCCTTCTCGCCCTTCGCGAGCACCAGCGCCGCGGCACCCTCGCCGGGCGAGCAGAACATGAACTGGGTCAGCGGGTCGCTGATCATCCGCGATCCGGCGACCTCCTCGGCCGAAATCGGCTGGCGCCGCCACGCCTTCTCGTTGCGCGCCCCGTTCGAGAACGCCTTCGAGGCGACCTTCGCCAGGGTCGCGTCGGAGATCCCGTACAGCTGCATGTAGCGCTGGATCTTCATCGCGAAGAACTGGGTGGTCAGCATCAGGCCGGTCTCGCCGTACCAGGAGCCGATCCCCCACTCCTCGGGGAGCAGGTTGAACGCGCCGTGCGGGTGCTTGTCGAAGCCGACGACCAGCGCCAGATCAGCCGATTCGGCGACGATCATCGCGTGTGCGGTGGTCAGTGCCGAGCCGCCGGTGGCGCAGCCGTTGCTGACGTTGATGAAGGGGATTCCGGTGAGGCCGAGCAGCGAGACCGAGGTGTCAGCGTTGCCCGCCGCTTCGGATCCCCCCGCGGAAAATTCGATGTCCTCCCACTTCACGCCGGCGTCGACGCACGCTTCGCGGGCTGCGATCGCCGCCATTTCGAGGCCGCTGACGCCGGGGTGGCGCCCGAACGGATGCAGGCCGGTACCGACGATCGCGACGTCCTCGCTCATCTCTCGTTCCTCTCGGTCGGCGGGCCGGCCGGGGCGAAGGCGAAGGTCCGCGCCGCCTCACCGTTGGGTCCGGTGGCCGGGATCAAGGTCAGCTCCATCTCCATCCCGATCCGGAGCTCCTCCGGGTCGGCGGTGGTGAGGATCGACTCGACCCGACACTCGCCCGGCAGCTCGACGTAGCCGACCCCGAAGGGCTCGAACTCCTCGGGCCCGTTGTAGGGGGGCGTCTTCGGCCGGAAGCGCTGCACGGTCCAGGTCCAGAGCTCGCCCCGCGGAGCAAGTAGGTGCTCTTCGGAGTCGGCCCCGGCGCAGTAGGCACAGGAGTTCTGCTTGGGGAAGGTGACGGTGCCGCAGTCGCGGCACCTCGAACCGATCAGCCGCGGCCCCTCGGTGGTCTCGACGAACAGTCCCTCGGCGATCGGCCGCTCCGCTGCCTCAACCATGGCTCCGCAGCCCCTCCGTCACGCGCTCGTCTCGCAGCAACGATCGCCTCACCTTGCCACTGTCCTCGCGCAGCGGCTCGGTTACGAATTCGCAACTCGTGGGGATTTTGTAGCGGCTCAGTCGCTCACCGAGATGGGCGCTCAACTCTTCGAACTCGAGCGTCCCGCTGGTCCGGACGACCGCGTGGACCCGCTGGCCCAGGTCCTCGTCGGGAAGTCCCACCACCACGGCTTCGAGGACGGCGGGGTGCGCTTCGATCGCCGCCTCGACCTCCGCGGGATAGATGTTCGCACCGCCCCGCAGGATCAGGTCCGAACGCTTGTCGGCGAGGTAGAGGTAGCCCTCGGAGTCGAGCCATCCCATGTCGCCGAGCGACTCCCAGCCGCCGTCGATGCGCTTCGCCTCTGCGCCCAGATAGCAGTAGGTCGGCGTCGCCTGGGGGTCTTTCCGCATATAGACCTCGCCTACCTCGCCGGCCGGCACCTCGGCGGCGTCCTCGCCAACGATCCTCAGTTCGCCCGCCACCGGTCGGCCGACGGAGCCAGGATGCATGCGCCATTCGGCGCCGCTGATCACAGTGTTCGCAATCTGCTCGGTTCCCCCGTAGATCTCATAGATCGCCTCGTCGCCGAAGCGCTCCATCCACTCTTCTTTCAGCCACCGGGGGCAGGCCGAAGCGGTGTGCATGACGGTCTCGAGGCTGCTGAGATCGACAGCCTCCCGCTCCCTGTCGGGGAGTCGCGAGATCCGCAGCATCATCGTCGGCACGACGAAGAGGTAGGTGGCCTGATGGCGCTCGATCTGATCCAGCGTGCGGCGGGGATCGAACCGCGTGCTCAGCACGACGTGGTTGCGCCGCAGCAGGCCGAACATCGCGAAGAGGAAGGGGCCGTTGTGGTAGAGCGGACCCGGGACGACGATCGCGCTATCGGTCGGCAGGCGGGTCAGACTGCGAAGCCCCTCGTCGTCGGGGTCGACCATCGCCGGGGATGCGGAGACGATCACCTTGGGCCGACCGGTGCTGCCGCCCGAGGTCGGCGCCTTCCAGGATGGCGCCGTCGCCTCGGCGTAATCCGTCGGCACCTTGGCGCCGACCGCAGCGCTCGTCACCTCCCCGATCCGCAGGCAGGGGAAATCCAAAGGGCGCGAATCGTCCTCTTCGACAACCACGATCGCCGGCTCGCTC
>Ga0070667_100003376_pt1 | contig 13618 bp, 12 predicted proteins | sample KBSS33metaG_FD_64659 | JGI IMG/M metagenome (GOLD analysis project Ga0070667, IMG submission 64659) | Switchgrass rhizosphere microbial communities from Kellogg Biological Station, Michigan, USA - KBS S3-3 metaG | ecosystem: Host-associated > Plants > Roots > Rhizosphere > Soil ...
AGGCCCAGCAAGGCGCGGCTCTGCACCAAACACAGACTCATTTCGCTCCCTTTCACCAAGATGGTGCATCCCATCTCTTGTTCTTGATTGTGACCAAGTGCATCGGGCGCATACCCTGCCTCATCGGGAGGATGCGCTTTGGCACGCTCCCTGCTTTGAGAAGGATTCCTACCCACTTTCAAAACACGAGGAGTCCGCTCGATGATGCACCGTAAATCCGTCCAGATCCTGGCTTGGGGCGCGCTTGCTGCCCTGCCGATGCTTGCCAGCGCCCAGGCCGCCGCCGACGCTGCAGCGGCACCGGCGCCGAATCTCACGGGCAACGTCGCGCTGACGACCAACTACAAGTTCCGTGGCCAGGACCAGGACGTCATCGGCAGCAACGGCTTTGCCAAGACCAGCTGGTTCAAGCCCGCCATCCAGGGCGGCATCGACTATGCCTTCGGGGACAGCGGTTTCTATGTCGGCAACTGGAACTCCAGCGTCAACTGGCTGCCCGGCAACTCGGTCGAGATGGACTTCTACGGCGGCTATAAATTCAAGGGCGGCCCGATCGACTGGGACGTCGGCGTCTATCAGTACTACTACCCCGGCAATACCGCGGGCAATACCACCGAAATCTACGGCGCGGGCACCTGGTCGGACGAGACCTTCGGCGCGTTCACTGCCAAATACTCCTGGACCGTCTCCAACGACTACTTCAACTACGCCGGCAACAGGCGTGGCTCGAACCTGGACGGCCAGAACACCGGCTACCTGAACCTGGCGTACACCAAGGAGATCGTGCCCAAGCTGACCTTCAAGACGGCCATCGGCTACACCTTCTTCACCAGCGACATCAAGAGCCTGGGCTACAAGGACTACCTGGACTACAACGTGGGCGTGTCCTACGACTTTGGCAGCGGCCTGGCCCTGGCCGGCTCGGTGCAGGGGGGCAACAACCAAAGCGCCTTCAACCTGATCGCCACGCCCGGCATTCCCACGGGAACGGTCTTCGGACCGATCGGCCAGACCACCTTCTCGCCGAATGTGACGCGTTTCATTGTCACGTTGACCAAGACCCTCTAGTCATAGAAGGCGTGGCCAGGGGCTGCGCTGTCCCTTTCATCCGCAGGAGAAACATCATGAAGCTGGTCACAGCCATCATCAAACCCTTCAAGCTCGACGAAGTGCGCGAGGCGCTGTCCGCCATCGGCGTGCAGGGCATCACCGTCACCGAGGTCAAGGGCTTCGGCCGCCAGAAAGGCCACACGGAGCTCTACCGCGGCGCCGAGTACGTCGTCGACTTCCTGCCGAAGGTCAAGATCGAAGCGGCCGTGGCCGACGAGCTGGTGGAGCGCGTCATCGAGGCGGTCGAGAGCGCGGCGCGCACCGGCAAGATCGGCGACGGCAAGGTTTTCGTCTACGACCTGGAGCAGGTCGTGCGCATCCGCACCGGCGAAACGGGCCGCGAGGCCCTCTGACACGCAAGGCACGAAAGATAGAACCGAAATGAAAAAATTCCTTGTCTCACTCGCGCTGGGCCTGAGCCTGCTCGGCGCCGGCACGTCCGGCTTCGCGCAGGCGCCGGCAGCGGCACCCGCGGCTGAAGCGTCGGCGCCCGCATCGGCCGCACCGGCCGCCGCCGCGCCCGCCGCAGCAGCACCGGCCGCCGATGCCGCCGCGGCACCCGCTGCCGCCACGCCGGCGCCTTCGTTCAACAAGGGCGACACCGCCTGGATGATGGTCTCGACCCTGCTCGTGATCATGATGACCGTGCCCGGCCTGGCGCTGTTCTACGGCGGCCTGGTGCGCAGCAAGAACATGCTGTCGGTGCTGATGCAGGTCATGGTCACGTTCTCGATGATCGTGGTGCTGTGGCTGATCTACGGCTACAGCCTCGCCTTCACCGAAGGCAATGCCTTCATAGGCGGTTTCGACCGCCTCTTCATGAAGGGCATCTTCGATCCGGCCACCGGCGTGTTCGCACCCGGCGCGACCTTCAGCAAGGGCGTCTACATCCCCGAGCTGCTGTTCGCCGCCTTCCAGGCCACCTTCGCCGGCATCACCTGCTGCCTGATCGTCGGCGCCTTCGCCGAGCGCATCAAGTTCTCGGCCGTGCTGCTGTTCATGGTGCTCTGGTTCACCTTCAGCTATGCGCCGATCGCCCACATGGTCTGGTTCTGGATGGGCCCGGACGCATACGCCAGCAAGGAAGTGGTCGACGCGATGAACGACAAGGCCGGCCTGATCTGGCAGTGGGGCGCGCTCGACTTCGCGGGCGGCACCGTGGTGCACATCAACGCCGCCGTCGCCGGCCTGGTCGGTGCCTACCTGGTCGGCAAGCGCATCGGCTACGGCAAGGAATCGTTCACGCCGCATTCGCTGACGCTGACGATGGTCGGTGCCTCGCTGCTGTGGGTCGGCTGGTTCGGCTTCAACGCCGGCTCCGCCCTCGAAGCCGGCACCAGCGCCGTGCTGGCCTTCATGAACACCTTCTCGGCCACCGCCGCCGCCGTGCTCGCATGGTCCATCGGTGAAGCGCTGATGCGCGGCAAGGCCTCGATGCTGGGTGCCGCTTCGGGCGCCGTCGCCGGCCTGGTGGCGATCACCCCGGCCGCCGGCAACGTCGGCCTGATGGGCGCGATCGTCATCGGCTTCATCGCCGGCTTCGCCTGCCTCTGGGGCGTCCATGGCCTCAAGAAGATGCTCAAGGCGGACGACTCGCTGGACGTCTTCGGCGTCCACGGTGTCGGCGGTATCGTCGGCGCGCTGCTCACCGGCGTGTTCAACACCCAGGCCCTCGGCGGCCCCGGCCTGGTCGGCGACTGGGTCACGGCGACCACGATCTCCAACGGCATCGGTGCCCAGGTCTGGATCCAGCTCAAGGCCGTGGTGCTGACCATCGTCTGGTCGGGCGTGGTGGCCTTCATCTCCTTCAAGATCGCCGACCTGACCATCGGTCTGCGGGTGTCGGAAGAAGAAGAGCGCGAAGGCCTCGACATCACCTCCCACGGCGAAACCGCCTACAACCGCTGACGCCTGCGGGCCGCCGCCTGCGGCCCGCAGGCGCGGCAAGAAATTTGGTCCGCGAGAGTCTCCTCTGGAAGTTCAGCCCGCACGCTTCGGCCTGCGGGCTGTTTTTTTTGTGGGTCGCAGGGCGGGCGAATTGGCCTAAGCTCTCGCGGATGTGGACCACGCTCGATGACAGTCTGAGCCAGCTCGGCGAATCGCCGTTCTGGCATCCCGGCGAACGCTCGCTCTACTGGCTCGACATTCCCGGCCGCGCGGTGCTGCGCACCCGCGGCGACATCGACGCCACGCCGTCGGTCGAGCGCTGGAAGCTGCCGACCGAGCCCGGCTGCATGGCCCCGGCGCGCCGCGGCGGGCTGGTGATCGCGCTGCGCGACGGCATCTACCGCGCCGCCGAATGGGGCGGCGCGCTGAGGCCGCTGGCCCTGGTCGACCACGACATCCGCACCATGCGCTTCAACGACGGCAAGTGCGATGCGCTGGGCCGCTTCTGGGCCGGCACCATCAACGAGGCCAAGGACCGCGCCAACGCGACGCTCTACTGCCTCGATGCGCGCGGCGGCCGCGCCCCGGCGCTGCGGCCGATGGCCAACCAGGCCACCACCGGCAACGGGCTGGCCTTCGCGCCCGACGACGCCACCGCCTACTGGGCCGACACCGCCGCCCACCGGGTGCGGGCCTGGGACTGGGCCGCGGGCGTCAACACCCTGTCGCGCGAGCGCGTCTTCCAGCAGTTCGAGGACAAGCCCGCGGGCTGGACGCCGGCCTCGCCGCTGCGCTACGAAGGCCGGCCCGACGGCGCCACCGTCGATGCGCGAGGCCACTACTGGGTGGCGATGTTCGAAGGCGGCCAGCTGTTGCGCTTCGCGCCGTCGGGCGAGCGGGTGGCGGCGCTGGCGACCCCGGTGCAGTGCCCGACCATGCCCTGCTTCGGCGGCGACGACCTGCGCACGCTGTTCGTCACCAGCGCCCGCCGCGGCCGCCCGGCGGCCGAGCTCGAGGAGCGGCCGGCCTCGGGCTGGGTGATCCGCATGCGCGTCGACACCCCCGGCCAGCCCGTCGCCTTCTTCGAAGACTGAGGCCCCGTCCATGGCCCTCCAGCACATCCCGCCGATCCAGTGCCTGCTGACCTTCGAGGCGGTGGCGCGGCTGCGCCACGCGGGCCGCGCGGCCGACGAGCTGTGCGTCACGCCGAGCGCGGTGAGCCATCGCATCCGCCAGCTCGAATCGCATGTGGGCATCAAGCTCTTCGGCCGCAGCGACTTCAACCTGACGGCCGACGGCGCGGTCTACCTCGCCAACGTGCGCACCGGCCTGGCGGCCCTGCAGGCGGTGCCGAACCGCGACGCCGCGCGGCGCTCGACCCAGCTGCGGCTGGCGGTCACGCCGACCTTCAGCCGCCAGATGCTGATGCCCCACCTGGAGCTGTTCCGCAACATCTACCCCGACGTCGAGCTGGTGATGCAGGTCTCGATCCCGCTGCTGGACGTGACCGCCGAGCAGGCCGACCTCGAGGTGCGCTACGGCAGCGGCAACTACGCCGACTGCGAGAGCCGGCTGGTGCTCGAGGAGTCGGTCGTGCCGGCCTGCAGCCCGAGCTACCTCAACGAGTTCGGCCCCTTCACCGGTTTTCGCTCGGCCGTGGAGATCGCCGCCGCGCGGCTGATCCGCAGCCCGCTGGAGCCCTGGGGCACCTGGTTCGCGAGCTGCGGGCTGGACCATCCCGAGCCGCAGGTCGGCGCCCAGTTCAACGACCTGGGCCTGGTCTACGACGCCGCCGCCAGCGGCTTCGGCGTGGCGCTGGTGCGGCAGAAGCTGGGCGCGCAGTGGCTCGAGTCGGGGCGGCTGGTGCCGCTGTCGGACCGCCCCGTGCCCTCGCCGCTACGCCACTACATCTGCTGGCAGCCCGGCACGCTGGAACGCTGGGAATGCGAGGCCTTCGTCGAGTGGTTGGTACAAACCCTGAGCTAGATCCACCAAATTTCAAGGCCGCCGCCAAAAACCTTCAATTCGGCGGGCCTGCGCGTCCTTAAAGTCCGGTGCAGACAGAAGACACCAACTTTCCGGGAGACAAGCCATGACCTGGCAGCAAATCTACGACCCCTTCGGCAACATGATCATTTCCACCGCGCTGGCCGCGATTCCGGTGGTGGTGATGCTGGCCTGCCTCGGCTTCTTCCACATCAAGGCCCACATCGCGGCCGGCCTCGGCCTGCTGGCGGCCATTGCGGTGGCGGTCTTCGCCTACGGCATGCCGGTCGACATGGCGGGCCGCGCGGCGCTGTTCGGCGGCTTCACCGGGCTGCTGCCGATCGGCTGGATCGTGCTCAACATCATCTTCCTGCAGCAGCTGGCGGAGCAGAACGGCAGCTTCAAGGTGCTGCAGGATTCGCTCTCGGGCATCACCGAGGACCGGCGCATCCAGCTGCTGCTGATCGCCTTCTGCTTCGGCGCCTTCTTCGAGGGCGCGGCGGGCTTCGGCACGCCGGTCGCGGTCACCGCGGGCATCCTGATCGGGCTCGGCTTCTCGCCGCTGGCGGCCTCGGGCCTGAGCCTGATCGCCAACACCGCCCCGGTCGCCTTCGGCGCCCTCGGCACCCCGGTCATCACGCTGGCCAAGGTGCATGGCTACGACCTGATGGAGGTCACGGCGATGATCGGCCGCCAGCTGCCCTTCTTCTCGCTGCTGGTGCCGTTCTGGCTGATCTGGGCCTTTGCCGGCCGCAAGGCGATGTGGGAGATCTGGCCGGCGATCCTGGTCACCGGGCTGAGCTTCGCGATCCCGCAGTACCTGGTGTCGAACTTCATCGGCCCGGAGCTGGTCGACATCATCGCGGCCATCGTCTCGATGGTCTGCCTGGTGCTGTTCCTGCGGGTCTGGCAGCCGCGCAAGATCTGGCACTCGCCCTCGCTCAAGGGCCACGACGTCAGCGCCCACGAGGCCAAGCCGCCGGCGCCGGTGGTGGTGCACGAGCGGGCGGCGCTGGTGCGCGCCTGGACCCCGTGGCTGATCCTGTCGGTGTTCGTCTTCGTCTGGGGGCTGCCCGCGGTCAAGACCGCGCTCAACGGCCTGTTCGCGCCCTCGTTCCCGATGGCCGGCCTGCACAACATGGTCGAGAAAATGCCGCCGGTGGTGGCCGCGCCGACCAAGGAAGGCGCGGTCTACGTGCTGAACATCCTGTCGGCGACCGGGACCGGGATCCTGCTGTCGGCCATCGTCAGCGCCTTATTCATGCGCTACAACCCGGTCGAGATCGTGCGCATCTTCTTTCGCACGCTGTGGCTGGTGCGCTACTCGCTGCTGACCATCGTGCTCATGCTGGCGCTCGGCACGCTCACCCGCTTCTCGGGCACCGACACCACGCTGGGCCTGGCCTTCGCCAACACCGGCGCCTTCTATCCCTTCTTCGGCACCTTGATGGGCTGGATCGGCGTCGCGATGACCGGCTCCGACACCGCCTCGAACGTGCTGTTCGGCGGCATGCAGAAGGTGGCGGCCGAGCAGCTCGGCCTGTCGCCCAACCTGATGGGCGCGGCCAACAGCTCGGGCGGCGTGATGGGCAAGATGATCGACGCCCAGTCGATCGTGGTCGCCTCCACCGCCACCCGCTGGTTCAACCACGAAGGCGATATCCTGCGCTATGTGTTCTTCCACTCGATCGCGCTGGCCTGCCTGGTCGGCCTGTTCGTCACGATGCAGGCCTACGTCTGGCCGTTCACCCTGATGGTCGTCCGATGAAGCCCACCCCCGAATCTCGCTCACTGCGTGTAGCGAGTTCCCCCTCGAGGGGGCAACACCAGCGGCCCGGCAAAGCCGGTTCCGCGGTGTTTCACGAAAGGGGCCGGGGCTCACCGGGCTTCGTGTGCGTACGACGAAATGAGGCTTTGAAATGAATGCGCCGCTCAGCTCCGCCGAACAGGGTTCGTTGTCGGCCTCGGCCCGCCAGGCCCAGGTGGTGCAGGCGCTGCAGCCGCACCTGCCCGCCCATGCGCTGATCTGGCACGACGAGGACACCGTGCCCTACGAGTGCGACGGCCTCACGGCCTACCGCCAGCGGCCGCTGGTGGTGGCCCTGCCCGAGACCGAGGCCCAGGTCGCGGCCGTGCTCAAGGCCTGCCACGGGCTCGGCGTGCCGGTGGTGGCGCGCGGCGCCGGCACCGGGCTCTCGGGCGGCGCGATGCCGCATGCGCTGGGCGTGACGATGTCGCTCGCCAAGTTCAACCGCATCGTGAAGATCGACCCGGTCAGCCGCACCGCGGTGGTCCAGTGCGGCGTGCGCAACCTGGCGATCAGCGAGGCGGCCGCGCCTTTCAACCTGTACTACGCGCCCGACCCCTCGAGCCAGATCGCCTGCACCATCGGCGGCAACGTGGCCGAGAACTCGGGCGGCGTGCACTGCCTCAAGTACGGCCTCACCCTGCACAACGTGCTGCGGGTGCGCGGCTTCACGGCCGAGGGCGAGCCCATCGAGTTCGGCAGCGAGGCCCTGGACTGCGCGGGACTCGACCTGCTGGCACTCGTCATCGGCAGCGAAGGGATGCTGGCGGTGACCACCGAGGTCACGGTCAAGCTGGTGCCCAAGCCGCAGCTGGCGCGCTGCATCATGGCCAGCTTCGACGACGTCCGCAAGGCCGGCGATGCGGTGGCCGCGGTGATCGCGGCCGGCATCATCCCGGCCGGCCTCGAAATGATGGACAAGCCCATGACCGCCGCGGTCGAGGACTTCGTGCGCGCCGGCTACGACCTCGACGCGGCCGCCATCCTGCTGTGCGAGTCGGACGGCACCCCCGAGGAGGTCGAGGAGGAGATCGGCCGCATGACCGAGGTGCTGCGCCGCTGCGGCGCCACAGCGATCGCCTGCAGCGAGAACGAGGACGAGCGGCTGCGCTTCTGGAGCGGCCGCAAGAACGCCTTCCCGGCCTCGGGCCGCATCAGCCCCGACTACATGTGCCTCGACTCGACCATCCCGCGCAAGCGCCTGGCCGACATCCTGCTCGCCATCCAGCAGATGGAGATCAAGTACGGCCTGCGCTGCTGCAACGTGTTCCACGCCGGCGACGGCAACCTGCATCCGCTGGTGCTGTTCGACGCCAACGACCCCGACGAGCTGCATCGCTGCGAGCTGTTCGGCGCCGACATCCTCGAGACCAGCGTCGCCATGGGCGGCACGGTGTCGGGCGAGCATGGCGTCGGCGTCGAGAAGCTCAACAGCATGTGCGTGCAGTTCACCGCGGCCGAGAACGAGCAGATGTTCGGCGTCAAGCGCGCCTTCGATCCGGCCGGGCTGCTCAATCCGGGCAAGGTGATCCCGACGCTGTCGCGCTGCGCCGAGTACGGCAAGCAGGTGTTTCGCGCGGGGCAGGCGATGCCCTTTGCGGACTTGCCGCGGTTCTAGCGGTGCCCGCAGTTTTCGTTCCCGGCAAGTCGAAAGAGAAGACACGATGACCACCACAGCCCTCGACGAGATCGTCGAGCGCATCCGCGCCGCCGCCGCCGACCGCGCGACCCTGAGCATCCGCGGCGGCAACACCAAGGCCTTCTACGGCGAAGCCGCGCACGGCGCCGCGCTCGAAACCGCCGCGCTCGCCGGCATCACCAGCTACGAGCCCAGCGAGCTGGTCGTCACCGTCGGGGCCGGCACGCCGCTGGCCGAACTCGAGGCGCTGCTGGCCGGGCAGGGCCAGTGCCTGCCGTTCGAGCCGCCGCGCTTCGCCGGCGGCGGTACGGTCGGTGGGATGATCGCGGCCGGGCTCAGCGGCCCGGCGCGCGCCAGCGTCGGCGCGGTGCGCGACTACCTGCTCGGCCTCACGCTGGTCAACGGCCGCGGCGAGGTGCTGGTCTTCGGCGGCCAGGTCATGAAGAACGTCGCCGGTTACGACGTGTCGCGGGTGCTGGCCGGCTCGATGGGGGCCCTCGGGCTGGTGGCGCAGGCCAGTCTCAAGGTGCTGCCGGTGGCGCCGGCCGAGGCCACGCTCGACTTCGCCTGCGGCCAGGCCGATGCGCTGCGCCTGCTCAACGAATGGGGCGGCCGGCCGCTGCCGCTCAATGCCAGTGTCTGGCGCCTGCGCGACGGTGTCGGCGTGCTGTCGCTGCGCCTGCGCGGCGCGGTGGCGGCGGTCGAGGCGGCCTGCGCCCAGCTGGGCGGCGAGCGCCAGGACGCCGAGCGCGCGGCGGCCGGCTGGCAGGCGCTGCGCGACCAGCAGCACCCCTGGTTCAGCGCCGGCGCGGCCGCCTTGTGGCGCCTCTCGGTGCCGCAGACCGCGCCGGTGCTCGACCTCGACGGCGCGCCGCTGGTCGAGTGGCATGGCGGCCAGCGCTGGTACCTGGCCCCCCCCGGCGAATCGCACCGAGTGCGCGCAGCGGCCCGCGCCGCCGGCGGCCACGCGACCCTCTTCAGGCCCGCGGCCGGGGCCCGGCACGAGGCCCGCTTCGACGCCTTGAGCGCGCCGCTCGAGCGCATCCACCGCGCGCTCCTGAACGAATTCGATCCCGATGCCGTCTTCGACCGCGGCCGCCTCCTCCCCGCAACCACGACCGCGCACTGAAGCCCCCCGCATGCAAACCGAACTCGCTCCCGAATTCCAGGGCACCGCCGACGGCCGCGAGGCCGAGGCGATCCTGCGCAAGTGCGTGCACTGCGGCTTCTGCACCGCCACCTGCCCGACCTACCAGCTGCTCGGCGACGAGCTCGACGGCCCACGCGGGCGCATCTACCTGATCAAGCAGGTGCTCGAAGGCAAGGCGCCGACGCGCAGCACGCAGCTGCACCTCGATCGCTGCCTGACCTGCCGCAACTGCGAGAGCACCTGCCCGAGCGGCGTGCAGTACGGCCACCTGGTCGACATCGGCCGCAAGATCGTCGACCAGAAGGTGCCGCGGCCGGCATTCGAGAGCGCGGTCCGCTGGACGCTCAAGGAGGCCCTGCCTTCGCCGCTCTTCGGCCCGGCGATGAAGCTCGGCCAGTCGGTGCGCGGCCTGCTGCCGGCGACGCTCAAGGCCAAGGTGCCGGCGCCGCGGCCCGCGGGTGCCTGGCCCACGCGCACGCATGCCCGCAAGGTGCTGATGCTGGCCGGCTGCGTGCAGCCGTCGATGGCGCCCAACATCAACAGCGCCACCGCGCGCGTGCTCGACGCAGCCGGCATCGAGGCCGTGGTCGCGCCGAACGCCGGCTGCTGCGGCGCCGTCAGGTTCCATCTCAACGACCAGGACGGCGGCCGGGCGCAGATGCGCGCCAACATCGACGCCTGGTGGCCGCAGGTCGAGGGCGGCGCGGTCGAGGCGATCGTGATGAATGCGTCGGGCTGCGGCGTCACGGTGCGCGAGTACGGGCACATCCTGAAGGACGACCCGGCCTATGCCGCCAAGGCCGAGCGCATCAGCGTGCTGACCCGCGACCTGAGCGAACTGCTGCCCGAACTGGTGCCGGCGCTGAAAGACCGCGTCGCGCCGCCGGCCGGTGTCGTCGCCTACCATCCGCCTTGCACGCTGCAGCACGGCCAGAAGCTGCGCAACGGCGTCGAGTTCAACCTGCGCGCGCTCGGCTTCGACATCCGGGTGGCGGCCAGCGAATCGCACCTGTGCTGCGGCTCCGCCGGCACCTATTCGGTGTTGCAGCCCGAACTGGCCTACCCGCTGCGCGACCGCAAGCTGGGTCACCTGAACCAGCTGCAGCCCAGCGCCATCGCCTCGGCCAACATCGGCTGCATCACCCACCTGCAAAGCGGCACGCAGACGCCCGTGCGGCACTGGATCGAACTGCTCGACGCCGCGCTGGCGGCCTGAGAACAGGTCCTGAGCGCACAGCGTCGAGGGTTCTGGTCCGACGCCCGGCGCGACGGCGCCGCGCCAGCATGCAGGCGTGTTCCTACCGGGAGACTTTCCATGCATGCCTCTTCACGAACCTGGCTGCGGGCTGCCGCGCTGTGCGCCTGCGCCGTCGCCCCCTGGCTCGCCCAGGCCCAGACCCCGGCCGTGGCGCCGGCCATGAAGGTCCAGGATGCCGGCCGCTACGTCTGCGGCGGCGTCGGCTCGGACGAGTCGGAGGCGATGCGCGCCGCCATGAAGGACCATCCGCTGTCGCTGCTGTTCGCCCGCGCCAGCGGCGCCTACCTGGCCGATGTCGACGTCATGGTGAAGGACGCCAAGGGCGGCACCGCGCTCGCGATGCGCGCCACCGGCCCGGTCTGCCTGGTCGACCTGCCGGCCGGCCGCTACACGGTCGAGGCCGCGAGCGAGGGCGTGACCAAGAGCCAGACCGTGACCCTGGGCGCCGGCGCCAAGACCGCCGACTTCCGGTTCTGATCAGGCGGCCTGCAGCGCCGCCTCGATGTCGCGGGCGATGGACTCGGGCTTGTCGAGCGGCGCATAGCGCTTGAGCACGCGGCCGTCCCGCCCGACCAGGAACTTGGTGAAGTTCCACTTGATCGCGGTGCTGCCCAGCAGGCCCGGCGCCTCCTTGACCAGCCACTTGTAGAGCGGCGCGGCGGCGGCGCCGTTGACGTCGATCTTCTCCATCATCGGGAAGCTGACGCCGTACTTCTCGGTGCAGAAGGCGCCGATCTCCGCATTGGTTCCCGGGTCCTGGTGCATGAACTGATTGGACGGAAAGCCCAGCACCGCGAGGCCCTGCCCGGCGTACTTCCGGTACAGCGCCTCCAGCCCCTCGAACTGCGGCGTGAAGCCGCATTGGCTGGCGGTGTTGACGATCAGCAGCACGCGGCCGCGGTACTCGGAAAGCGGAGCCGGCCGGCCGTCGATGCGGCGGGCCTCGAAGTCGTAGACGCTGGTCATGGCAAGTCCTGGGGGGAGAGTGTGCGCCGATCATCGTCGGGCGCCGGGGCGCGTGCAAACGCCGACCACACGGCCGCCGTGACGATCAGCGCGCCGCCGAGCCAGATCCGCGCCTCCATGGTGGCCGCGCCCAGCGCCACCGACGAGACGCTCGCGAACAGCACTTCGGACAGCATGATCACCGAGGTCGCGCTGGCCGCCAACCGGGCCGCGCCGTACTGCAGGCAGACGTTGGCGAACACGAAGCCGGTGCCCAGCAGCAGGGCCCAGCCCCACCAGCCCGGGTCGGCCAGCGGCGGTGGCGCCATCGCGCCGAGCGCGGTGCCGGCCAGGGCGGTGGCGCCGGCCATCACGGCGCAGCCACCGAACATCGCCAGCGCCCGGGCCTCGCCGGGGGCGCTGCGCAGCCGGCGCAGCAGGATGTTGGTCACGGCGAAGCCGAAGCCGGCGGCCACGCCCAGCCAGTCCGGCAGGCTGGCCGGCACCGGCCAGTCGGCCTGCGGCGACTTGAGCACCACCGCGACGCCGACCAGCGCCAGCGCCACCCGGGCCAGCGCCGCCAGGCTCGGCCGCTCGCCCAGGAAAGCCCAGGCCAGCAGCACGCTCCACAGCGGCATCAGGTAGAACAGCAGCACCACCCGCACCACGTCGCCCTGCGTCACGGCCCAGTTGAAGCCGACATTGGTCAGGCCCGCCGCCAGCCCCAGCCCGAGCAGCGCGGGCTGCCGGGCGAACAGCCCCCAGACGCGCCGCCGCAGCAGCGCCATCGCGAGCGTGACGGCGGCATAGATCAGGCAGGTCGCCCACACCGGATGCAGGCCATGCCCTTCGAGTTGACGGAAGGGAAACCAGGAGACGCCCCAGACGAAGGCGTTGAAGATCAGCGCGAGAGCAGGCAATGGAAGCGCGAACGGGTCAGTGGTGCTTGTCGCTGCGCGCGATGGCGAGCAGATGCTCGACTTCTTCCGGATGGCGCTTCAGGTTGTGCTGGTGCCAGCGCTTGATGAGCCACATGAAGCCGGCCACCACGATGCCGAAGGCGGTGATGGCCGAGTAGGCCGACAGGCCGATGCCGGTGCAGGCGCTGTAGAACGCGCCCAGCACCAGGATGCACGACTGCTCGTTGAAGTTCTGCACGGCGATCGAGCGGCCGGCCCCCATCAGGTTGTGGCCGCGGTGCTGCAGCAGCGCGTTCATCGGCACCACCAGGAAGCCGCCCAGGCCGCCGAGCAGGATCAGGAAGGGCACGGCGAGCCAGATGCTGCCGATGAAGTTCATGCCGATGACCAGCAGGCCCATGCCGATGCCCATCGGGATCACGCGCGTGGCCATGTCCAGCCGCATCTTCATCGAGGCCACGATCGCGCCGACCGCGGTGCCGATCGCCACCACGCCGGTCAGCGACGAGGCCTGCGCCGTGTTGTAGCCCAGCGCCAGCGAGGCCCAGGCCAGCACGATGTACTTGAGGTTGCCGCCAGCGCCCCAGAACAGGGTGGTGGTCGCGAGCGAGATCTGGCCGAGGCGGTCCTTCCACAGCAGCGCCACGCAGTGCGAGAACTCGCGGATCAGGTACAGCGGGTTCTTGCTGGGCACGCGGTGATCGACGCCGGTGTCGGGGATGAACCAGTTGAAGACCGCGGCGATGAGATAGAACATCATGATGACCGCCACCGCGGCCTCCGACGCCGTGTCGATGTCGGTTTCCATGAACGGCATGTCGATCTGCAGCAGCGCCGCTGCGATCCGGGGGCTGATGAGGCTGCCGCCCAGCGCGGTGCCGAGGATGATCGACCCGACCGTCGTGCCCTCGATCCA
>Ga0070667_100003377_pt1 | contig 13615 bp, 13 predicted proteins | sample KBSS33metaG_FD_64659 | JGI IMG/M metagenome (GOLD analysis project Ga0070667, IMG submission 64659) | Switchgrass rhizosphere microbial communities from Kellogg Biological Station, Michigan, USA - KBS S3-3 metaG | ecosystem: Host-associated > Plants > Roots > Rhizosphere > Soil ...
GCCGCCGGCATCTCCTTGCGTGCCAGCACGATGTCGCCGAACAGCATTGGCTCGACTGTCACGACACCCGCATTCAGATCGCTAAATGTCATCGCGCCGGTGCGCGCCGCTGCCTTCGCCGAATCTAGTCGTAACGCATACGGAACGCCTGCCGCCATCCGTTGCGCACATTCCTCTGCCGATAATCCACGGCACGTGCCCGGATAGGCCGGTCCATCCGGCCCATGCGGGGCCTCAACGGCCCGCGCAATCTCGTCCGCGATCTCCTTGCGCGTGCAGAAGCACGGATAGATCAGCCCCATCCCGTCCAGCGCCGCAATTGCCGCGCGATAGGCATCGCCACGCGCCGTCTGCCGCACCACCGGTTCCTCCCATGCAAGCTCCAGCCAGCGCAGATCCTCAAGGATCGCCGCCACGAATTCTTCGCGGCAGCGCGACGTGTCGATGTCATCGATCCGCAGCAGGAATCGCTCGCCCATGTCATGCGCGGTGATGGCGGCGAACGCGTGCCCCAGATGCAGCAATCCGGTCGGGCTGGGCGCAAAGCGCGTGACGATCATGGCGCAAGCCTACACGAGCGGGTACAAACCGCTCCATGGTCCTCGGCTCTCGCCCGCTCTCCGGTCCGCGCCTGCCGCCCGCGCGCGGCCCCGCCACGCATCTCGTCGTGCTGTGTCACGGCTACGGCGCCGACGGCAACGACCTGATCAGCCTCGCGCCGCACTGGCAGCGTCTGCTTCCCACGGTCGCGTTCGTCGCGCCCAACGCGCCCGAACGTGTCCCTGGCGCGCCGTCCGGCTATCAGTGGTTTCCAATCCAGCGTCTCGATCCCGGCGAGATGCAGCGCGGCGTGGAGTCCGCGGCGGAGGGTCTCAACGCCTTCCTCGATGCCGAGCTCGCGCGCCTCGAACTCCCGCCCGATCGCCTCGCACTCGTCGGCTTCTCGCAGGGCACGATGATGTCGCTTCAGGTCGGCCTGCGGCGCCCCACCAAGCCGGTCGCCATCGTCGGCTATTCCGGGATGATGGCGCGCGGCACCGAGCTGGAGCCACTGCCGTCCGACACACCGCCCATTCTCCTGGTGCATGGCGACGCCGACCAGATGATCCCCGCACAGGCCATGCTGGCATCCGCCGGCATGCTGGGTGGCGCCGGCGCAGCGGTTGAGTGGCACATCGCCCATGGCCTCGGTCACGGCATCGACCAGAAGGGGCTTGAGCTCGGCGGAAGCTTCCTCAGCGCCGCCTTCGGTGGCCTGCTACGCCGCCGCGAGCCGGTGATCAGTTCGTCCGTCCCCGGATAGAGCGGGCGTTACTTAACTGTCACGCCGAATCGCTTAATCTTGTGCCCAACTTGGCGGGCGGGCACACAGCCGTTAGTCTCCCGCCACCAAAAGGAGTGACAGCCAAAGGAACGATCCAGTGTTAGCCGCGCGGCTTCCCGACAATTGCCCGGCATTGGTGCTCAATGCCGACCACAGGCCGCTCAGCTATTTCCCGCTGTCGCTGTGGTCGTGGCAGGACACCATCAAGGCCGTATTCCTTGAGCGCGTGAACATCCTCGAGGAATACGAGCGCACGGTCCGTTCCCCCAGCTTCGAGATGCGGCTGCCGTCCGTCGTTTCACTCAAGACCTACATCAAGCCCGCGCGCAATCCCGCCTTCACGCGGTTCAACCTGTTCCTGCGCGACCGGTTCGAGTGCCAGTACTGCGGTGACGAGGAAGACCTGACGTTCGACCACGTCATCCCGCGCTCGCGCGGCGGCAAGACGACGTGGGAGAACGTCGTGACCGCCTGCGCGCCCTGCAACCTGCTCAAGGGCGGCCGCCTGCCGCAGCACATCAACATGCATCCGCGCCACCGCCCGCATCGTCCCACGATCAATGAGCTGCGCGCCAATGGCCGCAAATTCCCGCCCAACCACCTGCACGAAAGCTGGGCCGACTACCTCTACTGGGACAGCGAGCTGGAGCCTTAAACTCCACCTGTCATCCCCGGCGCGTGCGAACGCTCAAGCGTTCGCACGCGGGAAGGGGACCCAGATCTTTCCAACTACGGCTCTCGCCACAACCAACACCGTCATCGCCGGGACGGTTGGTGTTTAGTTAGCCCGTCATGCTGAGGTGCTCGCGAAGCGAGCCTCGAAGCATGCCTGCACCGCTAATCCAGCCGCGCCGGCCGCCACATCGCGATCAGGGGCGGCGCGCCGGGTGGCGAGATGCTCTTCTTCGCGACAAACCCCATCCGCTCATACAGCCGCGTGTTCTTGGGGTTCGAGTTCTCCAGATAACCCGCGGCCTTCGCGTCGTCGACGCGCTTGACCGTCGCCTCCAGCATCGCTCCGCCCAACCCCAGCCCCTGCAACCGCGGCGCAACGGCCACGAAAGCCAGGTAGTAGTGCGGGTCATGCGGATGGTGCTTTTCCATCGCATCGCCCATGGCTGAGCCGCGCGACAGGCGGGGGAAACCGCACAGCCGCACGAACATCGGCATCAGCTTCATCTGCTCCCAGAATCCGCCGGGGCTCGCCGGCGCATCGGGCGGCAGCCACGCGGCGCACACGCTCGCATCCGCCGCCATCCACACTTCGCCGAACGGGATCGTGCGCACGCGCAGCAGCCAGAAAAAGAACTGCTCCAGCGCCCGCGCCCGCTGCGCGCCGGGCCGTGCGATCCAGTCCATCACCGGATCGGTGGCGAACGCCGCCGCGAACAGCCGCGACAGCACGCCGGCGTCGTCCATGGTCGCGCGGCGGGGATTGCTCGCCGCGGCGAGCAGGGCGTTGCGGTCCTCGCTCATATTTTCTCGGAAAGCCGGATCGCGACTCGGCATCCCGCCTTGATCGCCTCGCTTAGGAGGCGATAGCCCGGCGCCTCTTCCGCGCCCATCGCCAGCGCCGCGTCGCGGTGCGCGATCTCTTCGGCGCGGAAATCCTCGACCGTCTCTTTCAGCTTGGGATCGCTGTCGCCGAGCTTCGCCACTTGTGCCGCATAGTGCTGGTCGATCACCTCCTCGACCGCCGCGGTGCAGGCCATCGCGGCCTTCTCACCCATCAGCGCGGTCGCCGCGCCCAGCGCGAAGCCCGCCACGCGCCATACCGGCTCCAGCGCCGTCGGCCGCACGCGCCGCTCATTCACCAGCGCATCGAAGGTTTTCAGGTGACGCTGCTCCTGCGCCGCCATGTGTTCGATGGCCTTGGCCGCCGCCGATCCACGCGCCCCCAGCACCGCCAACTGCCCTTCATAGATGCGCACCGCGCCATATTCGCCGGCATGATCGACGCGGATCATCGCCTCGATCTCCGGCGTCATCTGCGTTCCGGGCGAGGCAGGGCGGGCTTTGCGACTCATTTCTTCCGAACCAGCATCAGGGCGCCGAACGCGGCCGCGCCCAGCGAGATGATCGCATTATAACCCGCCATCGAGATGCCGAAGAGACGCCACGCCGCGATGTCGCAGTGTGGCACCGGCGCGTTCCAGTCGATCGTCTGGCCCGGCTCCATGTGAAAGCCGGTCGTGCACGCGGTCGGCCCCGGCCAGAAATGCCATTCGACGCCGGCGTGAAACACGCCCAGCCCGCCCGATACGGCAATCGCCAGCACCGCCAGTGCCGCGATCGCCGGCGACAGGCGTGCCGGCAGGATACCGGCGGCCGACAGCAATCCGCCGCCCAAACCGATCACAGCGCAAACGATGTGCGGCCAGCGCTGCCAGTGGCACATCTCGCACGGCGGATAATGTCCAACATATTGGAACAGCAGCGCGCCGATGATCAGCGCAAGCGAAACGGCGCCTTCAAGTTGTGCGATGCGGGTATCACTCATCGCGCGAAGATCCGGCTCTCGTCGTCGAACGCCTTGAATTCGAGCGCGTTGCCGCTCGCATCCTTGATGAAGAACGTCGCCTGCTCACCCGGCTCGCCTTCGAAGCGGATATCGGGCGCGATGACGAACGGAACTTTTTCTTGGGTCAATTTGTCGGCAAGTTTTTTCCACTCGCCCATCGACAAGATGACGCCGAAGTGACGCACCGGCACCTGCTCGCCGTCCACAGCATTATGCGCTTGGTCCGCACGTGCATCCGCGCTTAAATGCGCAACGATTTGGTGGCCGAAGAAATCGAAGTCCACCCATTCGTCGCTTGAACGTCCTTCGGGACAACCAAGCAGGTTTCCATAGAAGGCCCGCGCTTCGCTCAAAGAGCGAACCGGAAAAGCAAGATGGAAACGAGGGCGAGAGGTCATGAACGATCTCACTGACAGCGGATATAAGGAATAGCATGCCCAAGGCCATGGCAACCCGTCGCGTCCAGCGCGAGCTGCTGAAGATCGACGGCCGCGCCGTGGAGGTGACGATGCGGCTCAACCCGCGCGCCCGCCGCCTGATCGTGAAGGTGCATCCATCCACCGGCGAAGTAACCGTTGTGGCGCCGTCGCGCCGCGGCCTGGACCGCGCGCTCGATTTCGCCCGCGGCGAGGCGCCGTGGATCGCGCGCCAGCTCGCGCGCGTGCCCAAACCGATCCCACTTGTGCCGGGTGCATATGTGCCATTCCTCGGCCGCGAGCACATGATCGTGAAAATGGAGCGCGGCGCGGTAACCCGCGATGCCGATGCCGCCGCGATCACGGTGGGTGGCCGCGTGGAGCACGCGCAGCGCCGCGTGATCGATTTCCTCAAGCGCGAAGCGCGTCGCATCCTCGACGAACGTTCGAACGAGTTCGCCGCGCTGATCGAAGCAAAGGTCAAGCGTGTCACCGTTCGCGACACGGCCAGCCGCTGGGGCTCCTGCTCGACCAGCAAGACTATCAGCTATTCCTGGCGCCTGATCCTGGCGCCGCAATTCGTGCTCGACTACGTCGTGGCGCATGAGGTCGCGCATTTGCGCGAGATGAATCACGGCCCGCGCTTCTGGCGCCTTGTCCGCGCGATCATTCCGGACATTGAATCGCCGCAGGCCTGGTTGCGAAAGAACGGAACTGCCCTACATAGATATGGCGCGTGACGTAGTCCGCGGGTGCGGAGCGTCAGGCGTGGTGGATTTCGAGCGGAGTGTTGGATGAGGATCAAAAGGGTTTTGGAAGCGCGTTCAGTCGCTTAACCCCCAGATCCCCTCTGAGTTGAACCGCGAATTAAGGATTTCGGGGACCTCAGCCGCAGGCCGCGACTTTGACCGGCTGTGCCGGCTTTGCGCCGGCCCGCACCGGCCTCCCGACATAGTCGTGCTGCTGCTCGACGAACTCGCTCAGCTTTCGGTTCAGCTTGTTGCTCTCCGAATTGCGCCACGCGCAGCCCTGGCAGAGCTCCGGAATCTTCTGCGTCGAGAACGCGTGCTGGCGCCAGTACAGCATCGCGTCGCTCGCATAGGCATCGAAGATCGACGGGTAGTCCCTGAGATTGCCCAGCACGGCGCCATGCGCCTCGTTCTCCGGCGTTTTTTCGCGCGGCACCGCGCAGCACAGCGTGAAGTCGCCATCGGTGGACAGGCACAGGATGCTGACCGGCGACTGGCAGGGTGTGCCCGCAGTGGCGACATTCTTGCCCGCCGCATCGACGACACCGCCCCAGCTATGGCCGTCGGTGTCCCAGTTCACCAGGCCCGCCAGGATGTTCATCCGCCCAAGCGTCGCGTGGAAGTGCAGTTTCTTGCCCTTCTGGAAGTCCGCCATCGCCAGCGGCATCTTGGTGCGCTTCGTGAATTTCGCAGCACGGTCGAGGATGTCCTCGGCGTTGTACGCCTTGCCGGACTGGAGGTGGAACGATACGACGATCAGGTCCACGCCGGCGCGCGCGGCGCGCTCCAGATACTCGCGCGTCAGATAGTCGCCGTTGCTGTAGATCTGGATGGTGCACTTCGGCAGCGCCCGCTTGATGCGCTCCAGATATTCGAAGTTCTCTTCGTGCATGAAGAACTCGTTCATGCCGACCAGACTGATCTTCTTGTCGTAGTCGATTTCCTCCAGGTCGCCGAGCAACTGCTCGAACATATCCATGTCCATGAAGGCATTGCTTGCGCGGCGGTGCTCGAAGCCCACCTTGCTGTTGGGACAGTAGGTGCAGTTGCGGTTGCACTGCGTGGAAGTCTCGATCTCGATCTTGTTCACGGCCTGCTTGAACGCCGCGAGCTTGTCCTTTCGCGAGGTGAGCCGCGTGAATTGCAGCGAACTCAGCACGACGTTCGAGTCGAACCCGATGGCATGGCCATAGACCTGGTGACCGGCATGCACGGATTTCGGCTTGCCTGCCAGGATGCGCATGAATCCGTCGTGGGCCGACTTCGAGATGACGCCATGCTGATGCGTCAGCGCCGCGACACTCCGCGCGTCCTCGTACCAGCCGGTGTCGATCAAAGCCTTGATCTGGCTTTCGACCTCAATGGCTTCGTTCAGGATCATGGGGAAGGTTCTCCAAGGCGCGCCAAAACCTCGGAATTTGTAGAGCGTTAAGGTAAATAGCCCGCTAATGCGGGACGGCGCTATTTGCCCAGGATGCCGGTGATCAGATCCTCGATCGTGCCCGGCTTTTGAGGCACCGCAGGCGCGGGGTCGTTTGGATCGGCTCCTTCCGCGGTTTCCGCGGGCTGGGTCCCTTCCGGCAGCGCCGCATCCGTCGGCGCCTCGGCAGCGGCGATCGCCAGCGATCCCGCCAGCGGCTTCACCGGTAGGCCCGCTTCGGCATCGCTCATGAACGCGTGGAAAATCCGTGCCGGCAGGGTGCCGCCGGTCGCATGCGCCATTGGCGCGTTGTCGTCATTGCCGATCCACACGCCGCATACGAGATCGGCGGTGAAGCCCACGAACCACGCGTCGCGGAAATCCTGTGTCGTGCCCGTCTTGCCCGCCGTCGGCCGCCCCTCGAGGCGGGCCGCCTTGCCGGTGCCAGTGGTCACGGTCTCGACCATGAGGCGCGTCATCTCGCCGGCATGGTCGGGGGTGATGACTTCGCCGATGCCCGACGAGCGGTGTTCATAGAGAACCTTTCCGCTGCGGGTCTTGATCCGTAGGATCGCAAATACGTTTGCGCCGCGTCCGCCATTCGCGAACGGCACATATGCTGCGGTCAACTCCAGCGGCGTCACGCCTGAGGTGCCCAGCGCAAGGGACGATACCGCTTCCAGCGGCGAAGCGATGCCGAGGCGATGCGCCGTCTTCGCCACGACGCGCGGTCCGACTTCCGCCGTCAGCAGTGCGGCGATCACGTTGGACGATTTCGCGAACGCGCGCGTCAGCGAAATCGGTCCTTCGAACTTGCCTTCATAGTCGTCCGGCTTCCACCCGTGGATGTCGACCGGTCCATCGGTCATCACGTCGTTCGGATGGTGCCCATGCTCGAATGCCGCCAGGTAGACAAACGGCTTGAACGCAGACCCCGGCTGACGGATCGCGTCGGTTGCGCGGTTGAATGAGCTTGTTTCGTATGACCGTCCACCAACCATCGCGCGCACTGCGCCGTCCGGTGTCATCGCCACCAGCACCGCCTGGCCAGCGTGCAGCTTGTCGCCGTCCGCCGCCAATCCGCGCGCCACCGCGCGTTCGGCCTGTGCCTGCGCATCCAGGTCAAAAGTGGTTTGCACGATCAGGGACTCGTCATTGTCGCCGACGTAACCGCTCAGCCGGCTGATCACCCAATCGGCTAAATAGCCGGAGCCCGGAGTGCCCGACCCCCGAACGATGCGCGGCCGTGTTGCCTGGGCTTCTGCTCTCGTCTTGTCGTCGATGAAGCCGCAATCCTGCATCGCCTTCAGCACGACACCGGCGCGGCCCATCGAGGCATCGGCATCCGCCAGCGGATTGTATCGCGCCGGTGCTTTCACCGAACCGGCCAGCATCGCGGCCTCGGTCAGCGTCAACTGCTCGGCATGCTTGCCGAAAAATCGCTGGGCCGCCGCTTCGATGCCGTACACGCCCGCGCCGAAGTAGACGCGGTTCAGGTACAGTGTGAGGATCTGGTCCTTGGAATACCGCGACTCCAAGTACAGGGCGAGCATCGCCTCCTGCATCTTGCGCTCGAAGGTGCGGCTGGGATCGAGGAACAGGTTCTTCGCCAGCTGCTGGGTCAGGGTCGAGCCGCCCTGGCGCACATGCCCCGCGATCATGTTTTCGACCGCGGCGCGGCCGAGACCGATTGGGTCGAGCCCGATATGCGAGCGGAAGCGGCGGTCCTCGATCGCGATGAATGCGTCTGCCACGTAAGACGGCAGGCGCGAGACGTCGATGCGGTCGCCCTGGGTCAGTCCGCGGCGTGCGATCAGCCGCCCGCTCACGTCCAGCACCGTTACGTCGTGGGAGGTGCTCTTGACGAGCAGCTTGGTGGTATCGGGCAGGTCGGATAGGAAGTGCGACCAGAACACCGCCCCGAAAATCGCGCCCCATGCCGCCAGCAGCAGCACGACGTAGGGCCAGGACCGGCGTTTTTTTGGCTTGGCCGGCGGCGGGGTGGGCGGTGTTTCGCGCGTCGCGACGGCGGCGATCCGCTCGCGTGTACGCTTGTCCATGTCCGGTTTGCGGGCCATCAGCCCCCGGTTCTAGGAGCCATGAGTTAACGCGCGTTAAACATAGCCGTGCGGCACCGCGTCTTGCCGGGACTTCCGCCAAGGAACCGCAGATTTGCGGCTTTTTGGGCGTTGCGCGTGGCCATCCGGATCACTACCTGTCTGTCCGGCATCGGGGTGCGCGCTTTGGCAGACAGTTATCCGGACAGCGGGTCCAAGGCTGGCGGGATCGCCGGCCGCCTGAATCTTAGTGCCGGCACCGGCATCAAGCTCACCAGAGTTCATTGGGCCTGGATTGGCGGGCTCGTGGTCGCGCTGCTGATCGGCAGCCGCTTCATGTTCGGTGGCGCCGCACCCGTCGTTTACAACTCCATTCCCGTTGCGCGTTCCGATCTCTCGCTCACGGTCAGCGCCACCGGCACGCTTGCGCCGCAGGACCAGGTTGATGTCGGCGCCGAAGTGTCCGGCAAGATCGACGCCCTCATGGTCGACTTCAACGATCATGTGAAGAAGGGGCAGGTGCTTGCCCGCATCAATACGCTGAGCTTCATCGCCGCGCTGGCGCAGGCGCGCGCAACACTGGCGCAGGCGCAGGCGACGCTCGTCCAGGCCGCGCAGACCCGCACCCGGACCCTCGCGCTTGCCAAGAGCAACGCTGCCTCGCGCCAGGCCGTCGATGCCGCGAATGCCGACTATCTGCGCGCAGCTGCCGCCGTGAATCTGGCGGCCGCGCAGGTCAACTCGAACGAAACAACACTTTCCAAGGCAACGATCTATTCGCCGATCGACGGCGTGGTGCTCGACCGCAAGGTTTCCGCAGGACAGACCGTCGTGGCCGCGATGACGACGCCGGTGTTGTTCACGCTTGCGTCCGACCTGTCGCGCATGGAGTTGAACGTCGACATCGACGAGGCGGATGTCGGCCTGCTCAAGACCGGCGCGAAGGCGTACTTCACGGTTGACGCCTATCCATCACGCCAGTTCGCGGCGACCTTGATCTCGATTCACAATGCCCCCAAAACCGTCAACGGAGTCGTCACCTATCAAGGCGTGCTGCAGGTCGAGAACAGGGACGGTCTGCTCAAGCCGGGAATGACCGCGACGGTCGAACTCGCTGCGACCCAGTTGAAGAACGTCATGCTGGTCACCAACACCGCGCTGCGCTTCGTGCCGCCCGATGCGATCAAGAATGCGGCGCCGCCGCCGCCCGCGCCGGAGTCCGGCGTCACCTGGGGGCGCGTGTGGACCAGGGACGGCAACACGCTCAAAGTGCATGACATCCGCCTCGGCGCGACCGACGGCCGATTGACGGTCGTGCTCTCCGGCGACTTGAAGCCCGGCGACGCGGCCGTCACCGAAATCAAGGGGCATCCGTGGCAGCCGAAGCAACCATCTCCCTTCGGTCCGTAACCAAGATCTACGGATCGGGCGAGGCCGAGGTCGCGGCGCTCCGCGGCATTGATCTCGACATCTATGACGGCGAGTTCGTGGCCGTGATGGGCCCGTCGGGCTCCGGCAAGTCCACGACCATGAACATCCTGGGATGTCTCGATACGCCCACCAGTGGCGAGTACTTCTTCAAGGGCCAGAATATCGCGCATCTGAGCAAGGATCAGCTTGCGCTCCTGCGCCGTAATTATCTGGGTTTTGTGTTCCAGGGCTTCAATCTGCTGAAACGCACGACAGCGGTGGAGAACCTCGAGCTTCCGCTGATCTATCGGCATATCCCGCGCACCGAACGCCATCGCATGGCGATGGAGACGCTGGGGCAGGTCGGGTTAGCGGATCGCGCCGATCACACGGCCGCCGAACTCTCCGGCGGCCAGCAGCAGCGTGTCGCCATCGCCCGCGCGCTCGTCACCAATCCCGCGGTAATGTTCGCCGACGAGCCGACCGGCAACCTCGACAGCGTCAAGACGCACGAGATCATGCAGCTGCTGAAGTCGCTGAACGCCCAGCGCGGCCTCACCATCGTGCTGGTGACGCATGAGGAAGAAGTCGCTGCTTATGCCAAGCGCAAGATCCGCTTCCGGGATGGGCACATCGAAGCCGATACGGGTCCGCAGCCATGATGATGAATGCGCTGATGCTCGCGTTGCGCGAGATCCGGAACAACCTGCTGCGCGCCGGCCTCACGACCCTGGGAATCGTGATCGGTGTTGCCGCGGTGATTGCAATGGTGACGCTCGGCAACGGCGCGACACAGAGCGTCACCGGCCAGATTGCCTCGATGGGCCGCAACCTGCTGTTCATTGCGCCTGGCGCACGCCGTGGCCCGCTCACCAGCGCCACCACTTTCGAAGAATCCGACGCCGATGCCATTGCTCGTGAGATTCCGGGCTTGGCTGCTGTCGCGCCTTCCGTACAGCGCTCTTCTGTCGCGCTGCTCGGCAACCGCAATCGCCCGACCCAGCTTGTTGGCAGCACCGATCCGTTCTTCGTCGCGCGCGACTGGCCAGTCGCGATGGGCCGGGATTTCTCGCTCAGTGAGGTCAAGGGTGGCAAGGCCGTCTGCCTGCTGGGCGAGACCGTGCGCCTTGACCTGTTCGGCGACAGCGACCCCATTGGCCAGCGCATCCGCATGGACAAGGTCTCATGCGATGTGATCGGGGTCATGAGCGTCAAGGGCAAGTCGAACTTCGGCTCTGACCAGGACGACATGGTGATCATGCCGCTCCATGCCGTGCAGCGCCGCTTCGCCGGCAACAACGCGGTGAGCGTCATCTGGCTCTCGGTCGCCGACGCCGCGAACATCCCGCGCGTGAAGACTCAGATCACCGATCTGATGCGCACGCGGCGTCATATCTCGCCGGGTGCCGCCGATGATTTCTCCGTCAACGACATGCAGGAAATCTCCAACATGGTCGCCTCGACCACGGGGATTCTCACCGCGTTCTTGTCGGCGGTTGCGGCGGTCAGCCTTCTCGTCGGCGGCATCGGCATCATGAACATCATGCTGGTGTCGGTGACTGAGCGCACGCGCGAGATCGGCATCCGCCTCGCTATCGGCGCCCGTGCCCGCGACGTGCTGCTTCAGTTCCTTGTCGAGGCCGTTGTTATGTCTGCGTCGGGCGGCATCGCCGGCATCGTTCTGGGCCTCACCGGTGCTTACACTCTTTCGCGTGCGCTCGACCTGCCATTCATCTTTCAGCCCGGCATCGTGATCATCGCGGTGCTGTTCGCGGCCGGCGTGGGAGTCGCCTTTGGGTTCTTTCCGGCCCGCCGCGCCGCCCAGCTCGACCCCATCGAGGCGCTGCGCCACGAGTGAAAGAAAAAGCGGCCGGCATTTCTGCCGGCCGCTTCGTCTGGGCTCCCCGTAATCTCAGTCGTCGTCGCCGTCATCGTCGCTGTGGTGATGATGATACGACGGCGGTACCGGCGGGATCGGTGGCACGGGTGGAATAGGCGGAATATGCACATTCACCGGCGGAACGGGCGGGATCGGCGGCACAGGCACGTTCGACGGATAGGCTTTGTCGCCAATGACCACATCCGCCATGCCGTCGTTGCGCAGCCGGCCGGTGTAGCTCTTGATGTGCACGTTGCCCGAGCCCATCGCGCTGATCGACGGATTGTTCGCTGTGCCGCCGAAGAACAGATCGCCTGCGCCGATAATGTCGATGCGCAATGGATCGGCGATGCCGTCGGCGATCTTCACATTGCCCGAACCCGCGATGCTGACGCGCACCGGGCCGTGCACGGTCTTGGCGCTGAAATCGCCCGAGCCGGCGATGTCGATGCTCGCACCGCCGGCGATCGTGCCGATCTGGGTGTCGCCGGAGCCCGCAATGTCTGCCTTCACCGTGCCGGCCTTGTTGACCGTGATGCGGCCCGAGCCGGCGATCTCGACGCGCAGTTCACCCATCACCTCGTTGACCGAGGTCTTGCCCGAGCCGGCCAACGTGATGCGCGCCTGCGCGACCTTGCCGACCGTGGCGTCGCCCGCGGTCGTCTCCATCTTCAGCGGACCATAGGTGTCGCCCACCGTCGCGTCGCCGACCAGGTCGTCGATCGTCACGGACGTGCCCCTTGGCACCGTCACCTTGATGAACAGCTTGCCGTCGCGGTCGTCGCCGTCGTGGATGTGGCTGAAGTCGAACCAGTGCTTCCAGTCCCAGACGTTCACGCCCGCCTGGTCGCTGCCCGAGATGCGCAGCAGACCGCCGTCGGTCCTCACGGACACGCCGGCCACCATCTCACGGGCGCCGGACACGTCGACCTTCATCGGGCCGTCGGCGACGTTCACGCGGACATTGCCCACGACGTCCTCGACGCGCAGCGAATTCGTGCCGGCCACCGTCTTGGTGGGCCATACGACCCAGCCATTGTCTCCGGCCACCGCGGGAATGATCAGCATCGAGGCCACTGCCGCGCCGATCACCATGGAACTCTTGCTACGCATGCTCATCGCCTCCTGGGCGCCGTCCTAATCGCAACTTCCACATAGTGTGTCCCTATTATTAGTGCACGAACACTAATTTCGGGTGGCATCCCTGCGCGGACGGAAGGGGAACAAACTAGTGAAGGGCCCTGTGGGAACAACGGCTTCCGCCGTCAGGGCATCAGGCGGTAACCGCCACTCTCTGTGACCAGGATGCGTGCCTGGCCAGGGTTTGTCTCGATTTTCTGCCGGAGCCGGTAGATGTGGGTCTCCAGCGTATGGGTTGTGACAGCCGGATTATACCCCCAAACCTCGTGCAAAAGTGTCTCCCGCGGCACTGTTTCGCCGGACCGGTAGAGAAATTTGAGAATGTTGGTTTCCTTCTCGGTCAGCCGGATTTTCTTCTCGTTAGCGTCCAGCAGGACCTTGGCGCTCGGCCGGAAGGTGTAGGGCCCAATGCGATAGACTGCTTCCTCACTCTGGCCGTGGCTGCGCAGATGCGCATGCACCCGCGCCATCAGGACCGCGAAACGGAAGGGCTTGGTGACATAGTCGTTGGCGCCGGACTTGAGCCCCTCGATCGTGTCGGAATCGGTGTCGGCGGCGGTAAGCAGGATGATTGGCGCGGTGACCCCGCTGTCGCGGAACGACCGGCACAGCTGCCGTCCGTCACCGTCGGGCAGGCTCACGTCCAGGATCATGAACTCGTAGAGCCCTTCCTTCATCTTCTCCTTGGCTTCCGCGACA
>Ga0070667_100003381_pt1 | contig 13606 bp, 15 predicted proteins | sample KBSS33metaG_FD_64659 | JGI IMG/M metagenome (GOLD analysis project Ga0070667, IMG submission 64659) | Switchgrass rhizosphere microbial communities from Kellogg Biological Station, Michigan, USA - KBS S3-3 metaG | ecosystem: Host-associated > Plants > Roots > Rhizosphere > Soil ...
TTCCATGTTCCGTAATATTACCCGTGAAAAATTATTGTATGCCAACCGGTATATCACGGAAAAGTATCGGCCATACTATACCGCGTTTGCGGCGCCGCTGATTAACCTGCTGAATGCAAATGGTCCAGGTTATTTATATGATAATCCTACTTTTGAGGTGCGCATTCATGTGACAAATAAACCAGGAAATATTTATTTTGCAAGGCTAAAAGCCATGATCAAAAAAAATGAATCACTGAAACGGTTGGCCCTGCAAGTTTTAAAGATTAAACCAAACAGATAATGGCAGCAAACACGCTGAAAGACTGGACAATCAGGACGAATAAGTTGGAGAGGCTCTGGCTGCTGGCCAAAATAGAATTCAAGCTCCGTTATTACGAAAATAAACTGGGATTGCTTTGGGCCCTGCTGAAGCCGCTCATGGACATGAGTATTTATTATGTTGCTTTTAAGGTCATTTTGGGCACCGATATTCCGGCGTTTGCCTCCTATCTTTTTATTGGGCTGATACTCTGGAATTTTTTCCTGGAATCAACCAGTGGCACTATACAGCTATTGAATACAAAGAAATACCTGTACGAATACAGCAATATGAACAAACTGGAAATTTATGTGTCAACACTTTTTGCCAACAGCATAGGCTTTCTGTTCAACCTGGTTATTTTTATTGTCTTTTACAATGTCTTTGAAGCGGGCGGCAGAGGTTTTTCCGTCAATAACCTTTGGGTAGTTGTGCTCTTTGTCAATCTTTTCATTTTATCGCTGGGTATTTCGTTGATTCTTTCCAATATTTATATTCTTGCAAAAGACATCAACCAGATCTGGATGGTGGTCACTTCATTCCTTTTTTTCCTGTCGCCCATATTTTACAAACTGGAAGTATTTCAATCCAAGCTGCCTGGCTTTGAATATGGCAACCCGCTTGCGGGAATTATTATCAATGCCCGCCGGATAATGATGGAAAAATCGCCGCCGATCTTCAGGCTGCTTGCCGTTGATTTTGTTTACGCCTTTATTATACTGCTTGTTGGAATATTCTTATTAAATAAACTGGGGGCAAAAGCCGCAGAAAAATTGTAAACATGGATACCAGCATAGCACTGAGAGCTACCAATATCAGCAAGACGTTTCACATCAGCGAAGACAGTCATAATACCGTTAAACACCGGCTGTTTAATTTGTTCAGTCCTTCACGGCAAAAAAAAGTGGAAGCCATTAAACCGATGGATTTTGAAGTCAAAAGAGGTGAATGCGTTGGATTGATCGGCCGGAACGGTTGTGGCAAATCCACACTGGTTCGTTTGCTCGCTGGTGTTTTTCCGGTAGATTCAGGAACGGTTGAGATAAACGGCACTACACTAATCATGAACCTGGGCGTGGGCATGAGCCAGGAGCTGACCGCACGCGAAAACATTTACGTTTCATCTTCGGTGCTGGGTCTCAAGATAAAAGAAACGGATGCCATTTTTGACAAGATTGTGGACTTCGCCGAGATCCGTGAATTTATAGATACAAAAGTGAAATTTTTTTCTTCCGGTATGATGGCGAGGCTGGGATTCTCCATCGCGGTAAATGCAGGCGCGGGTATTATGTTCTTAGATGAAATATTCGCCGTCGGAGATATGAAGTTCCAGGAAAAAGCGATTAAGGTTTTCGAATCATCCTGGATAGAAGGGAAGACGGTGATCCTGGTAAGCCATAGCATGGATGTGATCAACAGGTATTGTACCCGCACGGCATATATGAAAAAAGGTGAACTGGTTTATTTTGGTGAAACGCAAAAAGCGGTGGAGCTCTATGTTACGGACAACCAATAGCGGGCGCCTGCAGGACCGGCTTCTTATAACTGGCAATAAACGATATAAAAAATGCGAGCATCGTATTACCAACTGTTCTGTCGAGATAGCTCTCTGTTATCAAGGATATAAAAAGACAGGCTAGCAGCAACAATCCAAACCAATCTCCGGTTTTCATACAGGCGGCCGCGGGAAAAATAAAAAAACCTGCCAGAAACAGCAATAGGCCTATAATGCCCAGGCTCATCCAAACGTCCAGGTAAGTATTGTGCACATTCCGGTTGTTTTGTATGCCAAAATAAAAACCTTTCTCTGCATAGGCTTTTTTTAATTCATCCATCTTGTCGCCCAGCCCGGTGCCCAGCAGGGGGTGACGGCGGATTACAGTCCAAGCACATTGCCATACCGCGATGCGTATATTGGCACCATTCCACTGTTCCGGCGTTAGTGCCGCATTATAATGGCTTTCTTTTGCGTGGCTGGAATAATCAAAATGAGTATACGATATCTCCCTGAACCGGTTAATTGTTTTTGGAAACAACAACAATAGCAGCGACGCTGCTGTCAGCAGCCCGGCGGCCAGGGTAAATCCCTGCCACCATTTTTTCCGGTACAGCATGGTATAGCAGGCAAAAATAAAACCAAAACCGTACAGGAAAATAATCGCTATCCTGCTGGCCAGTAAAAAATGAACCGGTAAAAAAACAACCAATACCCACCAGGCATTCCTGTTAACCAATGCTGACTTTTTTATCATAAGGTATCCAAGCCCCAGCAACGCAATATTGATTAACATGGCAAAGTATATAGACTGCAGATGGGTGATATCGCTCAGGTTATCGTTGTACAGGAGCGACCAATCACCTGTGTTGGCGGTACGCACAATAGCATACCCTAAGCAAAGAATCGCCGCGCAACCGGTGGCAGTAACAAATGCCAGTATTATCCTGTCTTTTAATTGCGGAGAAATTGAAACGGTGCCCAGGGCCAGGGGAAAAATAAACAGGCTGATGCGGATGCCTGCCCAGGAAATGCCTTCTTTAAGGTTATCAGACAAAAGAGCGCTGCCGCAATTAAACAGGAAAAAAGTGATGATAACCATCATGGATGGCCGCATTTTCAGGATATTCCATTTTTGAGCCGGCGTGTTAAATGAGCAGCTGTACACAAAGATCAACCACATACATAGATTATACAACCAGCTAATACCAGGAGCATAAACCGCAAAGAAAAAAAGAAGGCATAAAAAATAAAAGGCTTTTTCCTTTTTATTAAAAGATGCAGCAGGAGCATCTGTAAGAAAAACGGTTCCTGTCATGTTTGTTATCAGGCAAAATTAGGGCCATACCAATTGAGCACTGCGGCCGCCTGTTACTCATCAATATTATCTAACCGGGTTTTAGCGAACAAAAAAGCCACCGTGGTGCGGTGGCCGGAATAAAGCGGGTTAGAACAATTATTTTTTTGCTACTTTCTTCGTTGATATGGATTTGCTTTCTTTTTTTATTGCTTTTGCAATATCAACTGCAAAAAGCTTGGTTGCTTTTTTCAGTTTGCTTTCAAATTTCTTTTTATCCAGCCTGTTCTTATATTCAGCCAATGCGCCCGACAGTTTTTCGAACACTTCTTTTTTTGCCTGTTTTTTGGTTAATTTTTTTACCGGGGTTATTTTTTGTTCTGTGTCTGCCATATATAACTTCTTTTTTAGTGGTGAATTCATTGCTATAAAATTAACGTAAACATAATATTGGCAATGTTAAGCTTTTAAAAAATCCATTTTCGCAACTAACTTAAAATCAGCAATTTAATTTTAAATCCGGCCAAAGTGCGGCACAACTGTACACGGAAACTTATAGAAAGCCCTAATTTCATCATATCAATTTGTATAAATTTTCCTGTATGAAATGGGTACCGCTGAATGATTCATTTGCTGCTGTCGGCATGTTCAACCTGGTAGAGAACAACAGTGTTAAAGAAGTGCTGCGGTACCACCGCGTGCAGCAATCGGTGCGCGTAAGCGGCAATAACAGGCAACGCGTTTATTTTATGGAACAGGCTGGTTTCCGCAACAGTTATTATGTCTTTAAGAATGAATATGGTTTTGAAACCGGAAGAATACACATTGACAACAGCCCCGGCAACAGTGGTTTTCTTGATACTGGAAAAACAAAAATCCTATACGCATTTCAGCAAAAGCCCTTACCGGAACTGGTACTATACGAAGAGGATGGGCTGAGACCAAAGATTGTTTGCAGCCTGCAACAATCATCACTCAATAAAGAAACTGCCAAAACATTGAGCTCCGAGCATGCCTGTTTATTATGGGGCCTATATTGGTATTTGCACGGCACAGCGGAAAATGGCGTGTTACCCGAAAACAAAGTGGTATTTGCAGGATAGCTGTAGGTTTTGAAGAACCTGCAACTGCGGCATCCTTACACCCCCTGGTTACAAGGCGGTGCCGAAAATGATCGGATGGTTGATAACAGCGCATTCATTTCAAATGGCTTTTCCATAAATTCACTCGCACCTGCGTTCAGGCACTCCTCTCTTTTTTTGTAATAGGCAGAAAACATGATGACAGGGATAGAGGACATCTTCTTGTTTGCTTTGATGGCCCTGCATAAATCACAGCCATCTGCCCAGCCCAGGCTTTTATCGAGCAATACAAGATCAGGAGACAAGGTTTCCATTTCCTGTTCAAAATTATCAAACCTGCTTCTCACAGATACCCTGTAAGCATTACGGCTAAGTATAAACGTTAAAGCAGAAAGTATGTCCTGGTTGTCATCAACAACCATAATATGAGGCATTTTGGGTATCATGCAGGTAATTAGGCTTAAGTCAAAATTAATCAAAAAACGGGCCTTCTAACACATTAACCGATGTTAAAAAACAATAAATGCCTCGGGCAAAAGTCCAAAATCTCGGGCCAGTATTCCTGCCGCAGCGCCACCGAAAAAATTGCGGACAAATGAGAACTGAAGGTTAAACATTGCTGTTCGAGAAGCTGCTGCTGACCTATCTCCTGGAAGCCATCAAATCCCCGATTTCCATGGCCGCCAGGGTCAAATTTTTACCGGTCAGCCGCAAGGCTGTTTCCAGGTCATACGTACCTTTATTAATGGATACCAGTCTGTCGAAAAATCCGGAGAGCGCTGTAACCGGTTCTGAAGGGATGCTTCCAGCCATTCCAATAACAGGGATACCTCTTTGTTTGGCCCTGGAGGCAATCCCGTACGGCGCTTTACCATTTAATGTTTGTTCATCAATACTGCCCTCACCTGTAATTACCAAATCTGCTAGCGCCAGTGCAGTATTAAAAGAAGTACTGTCTAAAAAATAATCAATGCCATTGACAAGTTTTGCGTTCGCAAACGCATATAAACCCGCCGCGGCGCCGCCCGCTGTTCCGCCGCGCAATGTATCGGTCATATTTTTATCGATCACCGTTGCCGCAACCTCAGCAAATTTTGACAGTGCAGCATCCAGTTGTTGAACAACGGCGGGCGTTGCACCTTTCTGTGGCCCGAAAACGGCCGCCGCCCCTTTTTCTCCGAGCAGGCTATTGTTGACATCACAAAGCACGATGATTTCGCAGCCTGCAATGCGCTGATCGAGGTACTGTGTATCGATACAGGCAAGATTTATCAAATCAGCGGGCGTGTTTTTCAATTCCATTCCGGCCACATTCATAAAACGAATGCCCAATGCCTGCAATATGCCGCAACCGCCATCCACCGTAGCAGAACCACCCATGCCAATGATAATTTTCTTCACTCCCCTGTTCAATGCTGCGATAATCATTTCGCCGGTGCCAAATGAAGACGCAATTAATGGATTCAATTCTGCAGTTTGCAACAAGCGCAGGCCTGCCGCATCGGCCATTTCAATAACTGCCGTTTGCCCATTGTCAACTAACCCAAAAGAAGTTTTTATTTTTCTGCCAAACGGATCGCTTACTTCAACCGGCACCTGTATACCATTCAGCTGTTGAACCAGCAGCGCTGCTGTGCCATCTCCGCCGTCTCCTACCGGGAAACACCGGCAGCTGCAGTTCAACCTGCTTTTTAAAAATCCATCTCTGATAGCGTTTGCAGCAGCACCTGCATCAAGGCTATTTTTGAATGCATTGGGCGCAATAAGAATATGCATAAATGAACGATGGTTAACTTACAACATTAACAGGCTTGTTTTGAAGGAAGGCTGAAATATTTTTTCCAGTTGCCTCCATGATCCTTTCCCTTGCCTCCCGGCTGATCCATGCATTGTGCGGTGTGATTAAACAATTTTTCGTATGCAGCAGCGGGTTTTCGCCGTCGGGCGGCTCTTTTGATAACACATCCAATGCAGCAGCTTTGATAACGCCATGGTTGAGTGCATCGGCGAGATCTTTTTCATTGATGAGCTGCCCTCTCGCTGTGTTGATTAAGATAGCGGATTTCTTCATTGTGCCAATTAACGCAGCGTTTACAAACCCGGTATTATCTGCTGTGAGCGGACAATGCAGGGAAACAATATCGCTGCCTGCAAACAGTGTATGCAAATCCACTGATTTTGCCGATCCAGTTTGCTTATCACGGGGATTATAATACAGCACCTGCATGCCAAATGCACCGGCTATTGCTGCCACCTGCCGCCCTATATTTCCGAAACCCACAACGCCAAAGGTTTTACCGGCCAGTTCTGTAACGGGCGCTTCGGTATAACACCAGTCGGCCGATTCCTGCCATTTGCCTGCAGCAACCGTAGCGGCATTGGCGCCAACATGATTGCTGAGCTCAAGCAGCAATGCGAATACATGCTGTGCCACGGAAGCAGTGCCATAACCCGGAACATTGCATACAACGATACCTTGTTGCCTGGCAGCAGCTACATCAACTATATTGTATCCGGTCGCCGTAACTGCAATCATTTTTAATTTTGGTAAAGCCGTTAAAGTTGCCTTACTAAAAGGAACTTTATTGGTCAGCACAATGTCAGCATCCCTGCATCTTTCTGCGATGAGTGCCGGTGCTGTGCGGTCAAAGAGTAATAACTCGCCCAACAAACTTATTTTTTCCCAACTAATATCTCCGGGGTTCAGCGTGTATCCATCTGTGACAACCATTTTCATAGACAACGTATAAGAATTATTCGACAGTAATATTATTTACTTTCTTCCTGTTTAAGAAATAAACCACCCATGCAATTGTGCCCACAATAATAGCCAGTATCATTATATAGAAACGCCCCGATGCCAAATCAGCTGCGGATGCCGGCAGTATGTTGTCAGCAATGGCATACACAGGCACCGACCATTTAAGAATATATGCCTGTGAGATCGTAAACATGCACACGATAAACAGCATGATAAAACTATGTTTTACGGTGAACCGGAAAATATTGGCTTCTTTTCCTACCAGGCCTACTGCCGCGGCACCAATGGCAATTGATTGGGGGGAAATCATTTTGGCAGTTACACCGCCCGATACATTGGCTGCTACCGTAATAACAGGGTTAACACCAATGGCGGTACCCGAGGTATGCTGCAATTTGCAAAACAACGCATTAGAGGAAGTGTCCGATCCGGTGAGAAAAACACCCAACCAGCCAAGAATCGGGGAGAAAAAGGGAAACAACACACCAGTGCCTGCCAGTGCCAATGCCATCGTGGTTGACATACCGGCATTATTCACAATAAATGCAAATGCAACTACTGCAGCAATCGTAATAACCGGGAACTTCATTTGGGCTGCAGTCGACAAAACCGCTTGCTTTAATTTTTGCATTCCCATGCCCGTTAAAGGCAGTGAAATGAGTGTGGCCAGTATAATGGCACTCCCGGCATTTGACAGGTAATTAAACGTAAACGGTTTTATCAAAAGCGTTGATCCATCCGGTTTAGAGATGGCATTTTGCAAACCCGGCAGAAATAATTTTAATTGGCCAACAGAATTAAGATATTCTTTTACCGGTTGTATGCCCCAGCCAATCACCATGGTTGTCATAATAATATACGGCGACCAGGCCTTAATAATTTGTGCCGCCGGATAAGAGCGGGCAGGTTCGATCGTTTGTTCCGACTCTTCCCTGAAACGCCATACCGATGCGGGCTTCCAGTAGTTCAGTAACAGCATCAGGCTAAGAATTGAAACCACGCCGGATAATATGTCGGGCAGCATCGGACTTAAATAATTGGAAGTGATGAATTGCACAACCGCAAAAGAAACCCCGGAGACCAGTATGGCGGGCAACACTTCCATTGTTTTTTTAAAGCCGCACATGATAAAAACAATATAGAAAGGCACCAGTGCAGAAAGAAAAGGCAACGTTCTGCCAACCATTTGCGAAATAGCCATTTCAGGAAGACCGGAGACCTGCGCAGCAACGGTAATGGGAATGCCGATGGAACCAAATGCTACGGGTGCTGTATTGGCAATTAAACAAATGCCGGCGGCATACAAGGGGTTAAAGCCAAGACCGACCAGCATGGCCGCCGTAATGGCCACCGGCGATCCAAATCCTGCTGCTCCTTCTAAAAAAGACCCGAAAGAAAATGCGATCAGCAATGCCTGCAGGCGCCGGTCGTTGGTAACCGAAGCCATAAAGTTTTTTATAATATTGAACTGCCCGCTCACCACCGAAACATTGTATAAGAATATAGCGCCGGTAACAATCCAACTGATGGTGAAAATGCCATACAGTGCTCCGTCTGCTCCTGATAACAAAGCCAGTTGCAAAGGCATACGGTATACGGCAACCGCAATCAGTACCGCCAGTACGGTAATCAGCAGACTGGCCTGATAACCTTTCATTTTTTTTATTGTCAGTGCCCAAAAAATAAAAAAAATAGGTATCGCAGCCACCAGTGCGGAAAGGGCAATATTTTTAAGCGGGTCAAAAACCTGGGTCCATGACATTTGAAAATATTTATAGTGAAAGCTGCAGGTTTTTACCTTGACTGCTGCCAGGCATCATTAAAATTTATACAGCAGTAACCCATATCCTACCCCCGCGGGATCTGTTGTATTAGCCAGCTGAAAAGCCATCCATCTACCGTCTGTTGATATTACGGGGTTGGAAGCTTTGCCCCCTTCATAATCGTTAAAATGGGTCAGGCGGATAAAATCTTTACCGGTGCCATCCAGCTTTAATTTCCAGATATCGATGTTTCCGCTACCCCGCTTGCCGCCCAGCACATTACATTGCCGGTCTGCTTCTACACAGGTATAATCACCACCGGGGAAAACGCCTTCGCATTCATTGTAGGTACCGGGTTGCTGCGATTGATTAATAACCTGGCCGCTGTTGAGATCAATGGTCATAACCGAGGCCATACCCTGTGGTTCGTAACAGGTAAAGGTCATTTTAGTATCGTTGTCAAAAAAATCCTGTGCTTCAATGGTGCAATTGCGATCGGGACTTTCATAAACAATCTTTTTATTGATAATCTTTGGTGAACCGTCTGCAAGGTCTATATCGGCAATGATCAACCGGGAAGCGCCTTCTTTCAGATCGGGCGCCTGGGCATGCACCTGGGAATAAGCAATTTTCATGGAGTTTTTGGAGATGGCCATGCCTTCACTCATCTTTTCTCCAAACCTTATTGGTTTGGAGCCGGTTTGTTTGCTGAGGAACCAAAGTTCATTATCGCGCTCCCGGCTGGTATGTATATCGGTAAATTTTTCAGGTCCGATTAGTATATAGTCGCCGGTTATTAAGTGCATCACCCTCAGGAAGGCCGCCGCGGGAACATTGCAGGTAAGGCATTTTATTTTACGCGTTTCCAGGTCAATCAACATGGCATCGCCAAAACTCTTGGTCATAAACGCCACCTGTTTATTACCCGGTGAAAAGTCTGCCCGTTCTCCAAACGTGGTCAGCACCTGGATGTTGGAAGGCAAATGATCAAGGGGGCTACCCGGTTTTCGCTGGTTAGACTGCGCGGAACAAATGCAGGATGCAGCGAGCAGAAAAAGGCCGCAAAGAATTTTCATACAGCTCAATGATTATGATACACGCATTGTTTTGAATGCATGCTTTAGCAATATAATCATTTTGCTGGTATACATCAGCGGGTAGAGGCTGCTTTTGATTGGGATGGATTGCGGCAAAAGAATGGATACTCCGCTTGCGGATCCAATGGACGGGCCAAGACCAGCATGCAGCGGCTTTCCTGCATCGGCGGCTACGCTAAAAAAAGCCATATTGCCTGGGCAGATGAGGTTATCATCAGCAATAATATAGTCCTGCTTTCTGCATTGTATTATCTCATCGCGTTGTTTACAAGCTGGCTATCGACAAACTGCTCAAAACCTATAATTTTTTCATCTTTCAAATTCCAGACATGGGCTACTCTTGCTTCGAATGCTTTGCCTGTACTTTTATAAGTGCCCGTGTAAGTACCATAAGCTACCACCTTACCGCCGGCCGTAATATATTCCTCCGGCGTAAACTTATAATCTACCCATTCGCTTCCCAGCCTGTTAAAAACATTTTTGATCACGTTATCGAGGCCTGTATAAATTCCTCCATAGGGAAAGCCTTTCGCCTCGGTCCAATTGATATCACCAGCCGCATATTTAGCTAAATTCCTGCCGTTCTCTACCGAAGTTCCCCCTTCGTAAGTGCTTTTTATGATTTCGAGATTTGCCATTTTCTTTTGATGTAATAAACAACCCGACGATGCGATAAGCACCGCCAGGTTGAGAATAATTTTCAGTTTACCATTTCATTTCACCGGTGTTTACCTTTGCGCCAATCTGCAAGGCCGTTTCGAAACTAAGTGCCGGATATTTTGTCTTCACAGCCCGAATCAATGCTTCCGAAGTTTTGTTGGTTTTCAACGCTTCTTCGTAAAACTGGATATAGTCTTTTGTATGCTTTACCGCTGATATATCAAACGGGCTTTGCGTGCTGGCATGAGCAGGTACCACAATTGAAGGCTGTAAAGCTTCCATCTTATCCAAAACATCTATCCATTGTTTACGTGTTTCCGCTGTTTGCGCATCAGCCATCCATAGATTGAAACTGGTGCCAAAAACATTGATGCCACCAATAACCGCTTTTATAGAGGGTACCCATACAAAGGTTTTTGAAGGAAATTCATCCAGCCCTTCAATTTGCAATTTTTGACCTTCCAAATCAATGCTATTACCTTTTAATACTTGTGGCAATATGACATTTGAGGTAATGTTTTTGCCCAACCGTTCTCCCCAGATTTCTAATTTTTTTTGTGCAGTAGCTTTGATGTGCTCAATTGTTGCCGGCGATGTATATGCGGTAACTTCCGGAAAATATTTTTTGAACACTTCCAGTCCAAAATAAAAATCAGGGTCGCCGTGAGACACATAAATAGCGGTTAACTTTTTACCCGATCTTTTGATTTCCTGTGCTACCTGCTCAGCATCTGCAAGCGTAAATTGCGCATCAATCAAAACAGCATCCGTTTTACCGGATACAATTACTGAAGCTACACCAAAACTGTTTTCCGATGCGTTGTAAACTTCAAGTTTTAAATTGCCGGCTTCAATAACTTTGAAGCTCTGTGCCTGTACGTTCATTTTGAAGAAGATTAAAGTGGTTAATAATACTGCTGAAATAATCTGTTTCATCTTTGTTGTTATTAAGTATGCAAAGATGCCGTTCTGCAACACTAAAAAACATTGAACAAGTTCAATAAATGAAAACGGCTATTTTTTGCCAGCAATCTTTTTTCTTATTTTACTCAGGAACTCGTGGCTAATGCCCAGGTAGGCCGCTATCTGGAGATTGGAAAGACGTTGATGGATCTGGGGATATTTTTTTATAAAATCAAGATAACGCTCGTCCGCGGTTTTACTTAAATTATCTATCATTCTGCGCTGCAATGCAACATGCGTTTTCTGGGTCATTACCCTGAACAACTTTTCTATTTTTGGCTGGTTTTCGTAGGCAAATTCTTTCTGCTCTTTTGAAATTAAAAGCACTTCACTGTCTTCCAGTGCTTCAATGAAAAGTTGCGATGCTGTTCCGCTGGTAAAACTATCAATGTCGGTTACCCACCAGTTTTCTATGGCAAAATAAAGTATTTGTTCAAACCCGTTTTTGTCGATGTGATAAACACGAAAAAGTCCCTTGGTAACAAAACCTTCAAACCTGCAGATCTCGCCCTCTCTTAACAAAAAGCTCTTTTTCTTAATAGCTTTTTGTTGAAATAAATCGCAAAACGCCTCCGTTTCACTTTCAGAAAGAGAAATATGTTGCGCGATATTTTGTTTGAGAAGATTTTTCATGATTTGAACACGCAGGCTATTACCAATACTGCCTTGTTCGAATGGAACAAACCCATAGATAACCCCGCTGTATTTTTATTCAGGATTCAACCGGGCTGACGGTAAATATGCTGCTGTGGGTGGAAAGATAGGAAAACAACGCGTCTGCGGGGCGATTCGCTCCAGATTCAATAAACAAATAACTACCAACTAATATGGGGTTTGCTGGTGTTCGCAAACAAAGCCGGGCATGGAAAGGTACCTATCGCTTTATTCCACACCCAGTTTCTGCTGCACCGTTTTTTTTCTTTTTTGCCAGCGCGCAATCGGTTCGGGATGATAAAGCGCCCGGCCTTTTTTATCTGTTAATCCAACAGAATGCAGAATGGACTTGCTCAGGCTGGCTACTTTTTTTGAACGAATATTTTTGCCCGGCTCAAAAAGATTGGTGAACGTTTTAATGGCGGCATTAATCACCGACAACTCCTTTTTGTAGGCTTTTTCTTTTCGATGCAATTTCATGAGCCGATCGTAGATATTGGCCTGTTGGGGATATTTCTTTAAAGCCTGCTCATACAGGTCAACGGCTTTTTCAGTATCGCCCGAGGCTTCGTGCTCACGTGCGGCCACCAGTATATTACATTCTTCGTCTCCACCGGTTATGGGTGTTTTACCCGCAGTATGCTTATGCGCGACCTTCATCGGGAATAGTGTATTTAGACAGGATACGCTCAATTTTTTCCATCAGCGATTCCGGGCAATTGGTATTGTATAAAACATGCGGCGGGTTAGCTGAAAAGCGATAGCAATTGCTGGGTCTTACCCAGTGCCCGCCCAGTAAAACCATTTCTTCATCCAGTTGCGCCAACTCCTGCTGCAGCAGGCTGCTATCATTTGTATGAATGGAAACTGACATACTTTTTATTAAACATCTATTAAAAAGCATGCCATTTGAAACTGAAGCCAGCAGAGGCCCTAAAGCCTGTTCCGGCGGCTGTTCCCCGCCAGGTTTGTGGATTTATTGCGGCATTGTGTGGCTCTAATATTATGTTAATTCGTATTGCATCCCTTCGCACTGTTGAATGATCCGCTTAGCTTTCTGCATTATAGTAAACGTTTTATCAATCATTAAAACATCATGAAAAAGAAATTTTACGTTGCATTTGCTATGATCGCTTCACTGTTTTCTGTTCATCCTTTACGCGCCCAGCAGGTTAAGGTGGGCGTGTTCGATCTGGATTTGATGGTTCAGGCTATGCCGGGTTACCACCAGGTAGACAGTATGGTGCAGATCTACGAGAAAGATTCATTGGCAGCCGAATACGAAATTTATCAATCGGAATATATCCGGCTGGATAGTACCTACAAAAAAGACTCAGCGCTGTTTGCTGCCGGTAAAAAGTCAAAACAATTATTAGATTATACTGCCGAACAGCGTCAGAAAATGGGATTGAATATTGTTTACTGGCAACAACTTTCACAAAACAAATCAAACCAGAAAAGAAACGAATTAGCGCGTCCATTATATGAACAGGTGGCAGCGGCCTACAGGCGTGTGTTGGATAAAAAAAAGTA
>Ga0070667_100003382_pt1 | contig 13604 bp, 13 predicted proteins | sample KBSS33metaG_FD_64659 | JGI IMG/M metagenome (GOLD analysis project Ga0070667, IMG submission 64659) | Switchgrass rhizosphere microbial communities from Kellogg Biological Station, Michigan, USA - KBS S3-3 metaG | ecosystem: Host-associated > Plants > Roots > Rhizosphere > Soil ...
TCCTGCTGGTGGTCACGGTCGGCCTGTGGCAGAGCGTGTCGACCACCACCCACGTGTCCGGGCCGGACCCGGCCGGGCCGGGCGTCACGACCGTGCACGGCTCGAACCTGCAAGGGCTGCTCATCCTGGCCGGCATCGCGCTGGCGACCATGGCGGTCGTCGCGATCGTGTTCGGCAGGCTGGTGGCCGCCCGCCTGGAGCGGTCCTTCGAGTTCGAGCGGCGCTTCGTCGCCAACGTGTCCCACGAACTGCGCACCCCGCTGGCGACGATGCGGGTCTGGCTGGACGTGGCGATGGCCAAGCCCGGTCCGCTGCCGCCGGAGAGCGTCGCCCTCGCCGGACGGATCCGCCACGAGCTCGACCACATCGACACCCTCCTGGAGGGCTTCCTCACACTCGCCCGTACGCAGCAGGTCCCGGCCTCCGACCAGGCCGCCGTCTCCCTGAGCGGCACGGCCGCCGCCGCGATCGGGCAACGGGCGGACACCGCCTCGGGCCTGGCGCTCACCGTCGACCACGAACCCTGCCCCGACGCGGCCGTCACCGGGAGCCGCACGCTGCTGGCCCGAATGATCGAGAACGTCATCGACAACGCGATCCGGCACAACGAGCCCGGAGGCTGGGTCCGCGTCCGCGAACAGGCCGAAGGCGCGCTCGCCCAGGTCGTCGTGGAGAACGGCGGAGCGGTCCTGGCCCAGAAGGAGGTCGACCGGCTCGGCCGCCCGTTCCACCGTCTCGGCCGGGAACGGACCGGCACGGGCGACGGCACCGGACTCGGGCTCTCGATCGTGAAGTCGATCGCCGAGGCTCATGGCGGCGGCGTCGCCCTTCAAGCCCTCCCCGGCGGTGGCCTCAGGGTGACGATCACGCTCCCCCGCGCCGAAGCGATGGCGGGCCGGTCGTGAAGGTCCTGGTCGTGGAGGACTCCCGGTCGCTCGCCGACGGCATCGCCGAAGGCCTGCGGGACCAGGGCATGGCCGTCGACATCGCCTACGACGGGCGCGACGCGGCTGCCAAGCTCGACCTCGCCGCCTACCAGGTCGTCGTCCTGGACCGCGACCTGCCCGGCCTGCACGGCGACCTGCTCTGCCGGATGATCGCCGACCGCGACGACCCCGCCATGGTGCTCATGCTCACCGCTGCCGCCGCCCCCGGCGACCGGGTCACCGGACTCAGCATCGGGGCGGACGACTACCTGCCCAAGCCGTTCCACTTCCCCGAACTCGTCCTCAGGATCCGGGCGCTGGCCCGGCGCCAGCCGACCGCGCGACCGCGGGTGTTCCGCGCCGCGGGCATCGAACTCGACCCGCTCGGCCACACCGCCACCCGCCACGGGCACCGGCTCGACCTGTCCGCACGGGAGTTCGCCGTCCTGGAGGCGCTCATGCGAGCCCGGCCCGCCGTCCTCAGCGCCGAAGACCTCCTCGAGAACGTCTGGGACGAGCACATGGACCCGTTCTCCAACATCGTCACGGTGACCATCAGCCGGCTCCGCCGCAAGCTCGGCGATCCGCCCGCCGTCCACACCATCCCGAACGTCGGCTACCGCATCGGGGACTAGGGGACCAACGGAAGACGGCGGCTAACGGAAGACGACGGTGCGCTGGCCGTTCAGCAGAACGCGATGCTCGGCATGCCATCGGACCGCGCGGGCCAGGGCCAGGCACTCCATGTCGCGGCCGACCGCCATGAGGTCCTCGGCGCTCTGGGAGTGGTCCACGCGCGCGACCTCCTGCTCGATGATCGGGCCCTCGTCCAGGTCGGGCGTGACGTAGTGGGCGGTCGCGCCGATCAGCTTGACGCCCCGGGCGTGGGCCTGGTGGTAGGGCTTGGCGCCCTTGAAGCTCGGCAGGAACGAGTGATGGATGTTGATGACCTTGCCGGGCAGCTTGGCGCAGAAGTCGCTGGACAGGATCTGCATGTAGCGGGCGAGGACCACCAGGTCGGCGTTGTAGTGCTCGACCAGGGTGAGGATCTCGGCCTCCTGCGCGGGCTTGCCCTCGGGTGTGGTGACCGGCAGGTGGTGGTAGTCGATGCCGTACGACTGGGTCAGCGGGCGCAGGTCGGGGTGGTTGGAGACGACCGCGACGACATCGATGTCCAGCAGTCCCGAGCGGTGGCGGTAGAGCAGGTCGTTCAGGCAGTGCCCCGCCTTGGAGACCATGATGAGCACGCGCGTCCTGGCCGAGTCGAGCTGCCACTCGTGGTCCAGGTCCAGGGCGGCGAAGGCGCTTTGGAGGTCGGTGACATCGGCGGGGGCGGTGAAGGCCACGCGCATGAAGAAGCGGCCGGTGTCCAGGTCGCTGAACTGCTGGCTCTCGACGATGTTGCAGCCGCGCTCGGCCAGGAGGCCGGAGACCGCCGCGACGATGCCCGGCCGGTCGGGGCAGGAGAGCGTGAGGATGTCGGTCATGTCTTCACCTTCGCCGCGGTCGGATCGTACGGCGCCCTGAGGTGAACGGTCGCGTCGAACCGCTGACCGGCCACCTCGACCTCGTACTTGGCGCCCGTGAGGTGGGCGCGCTCGATGACGTGCTCCGCCTGTACGTAGGCCATCGCGACCGCACTGCCGAGGGTGTGGCCGTGGGCAGCCGAGCTGACCGATCCGGCGGGTTCGCCGTCGCGGAGCAACAGTTCGCCGCCCCACAGCGTCGCCGCCGGGTCGTCCAGGGTGAGTGAGACGAGCCTACGGCGTACGCCCTCCGCGCGCTGGCGCTCGACGGCCTCCCGGCCGCGGTAGGGCGTGTCTTTCTTGCAGGCGAAGGTGAGGCCCGCCTCGACAGGAGTCCGGTCGGGGGTCAGTTCGCGTCCCCAGGCTCGATAGCCCTTCTCGATGCGCATGGCTTCGATCGCGTAGTAACCGGCTTGGGTGGGCTCCTGAGCGAGGAGGGTCTCGTAGACGGTGACGGCGAACTCGGCCGGAACGTACAGTTCCCAGCCCAGCTCCCCGACGTAGGTCACGCGCGTGGCCCGGACCGTGGCGTAGCCGAGGTCGATGAGGCGGCTGCTGCCGAACGGAAAGGCCTCGTTGGACAGGTCCGCCTTCGAGAGCGCGGACAGCAGGTCGCGTGATCGAGGACCCATGACGCCGAAGACCGCATACGAGCTCGTGACATCGACGACGGCGCAGTCGGTGAGATTGCGTTCCAGGTAGTCGAAGTCGCGGGTGGTCTGCGCCGAGCCGGTGACCAGGAGGTACTCGTCGCCGGAGACGCGGGTGACGGTCAGGTCGGTCTCGTAGCCGCCCCGGTCGTTCAGCAGTCCGGTGTAGACGACGCGGCCGGGCTCGACGGCGACGTCGTTGGTGCACAGCCACTGGAGGGCCTTCTCGGCGCCGCTGCCCTTGACGGTGAATTTGGAGAACGAGGTCTGGTCGAACAGCGCGACGTCCTCGCGGGTGGCGCGGACCTCGGCGCCGACCTGGTCGTGCCAGTTCTGGCGCTCGAACGAGTAGGCGGGCGGCGGGCCGAAGTGGTTGACCCGTTCCCAGCCCATTTTCGTGCCGAACGAGGCGCCCGCGTCGCGCAGCAGGTGGTGAACGGGCGAACGGCGCAGCGGACGGGCGGTGGCGAGCTCCTTGTTCGGCCAGGCCATCGCGTAGTGCAGCCCGAGCGTCTCCTTGACCCGGTCGTGCAGCCAGGCGTCGTTGTCGGCCCACCGGGCGAAGCGGCGGATGTCGACCGGCCACAGGTCCATCTCGGGCTCGCCCGCGAGGATCCACTCCGCGAGCGCCCGGCCCGCTCCCCCGGCCGAGGCGATCCCGGCGGAGTTGAAGCCCGCCGCGACGTAGAAGCCGCGGAGCTCTGGCGCCGCGCCTAGAAGGAAGTTGTTGTCGGGGGTGAAGCTTTCGGGGCCGTTGTAGAACTTCTTGACGCCGGTGCGGTCGAGCTCGGGCACCCGCTGGATCGCGTTCTCCATGAGGATCGCGAACTGGTCCCAGTCCTCGTCCAGCAGCTGGAACTCGAACGGGTGCGGGATGCCGTCCATGCCCCACGGCTTGGCGTCGGGCTCGAACCCGCCGACGACCAGCCCGCCGACCTCCTCCTTGTAATAGGTGTAGCCGTCCGGGTCCCGGAGGACGGGCAGGTCGGGATGCACGCCCGCCATACGCTCGGTGACGATGTAGTAGTGCTCGGCCGAGTGCAGCGGGACGGTCACGCCCGCCATCCGGCCGATCTCCCGCGCCCACTGCCCGGCGCAGTTGACGACGATCTCGCACTCGATGTCGCCCGCGTCCGTGCACACCCTGTGGACGGCCCGGTCGCGGGCGGCACCCTCGCGAACATCGAGGGCGATGACCTTGGTACGTTCCACCACCGTCACGCCGCGCTGCGCGGCGCCGCGGGCCAGCGCCTGGGTGAGGTCGGACGGGTTGGCCTTCCCGTCGCCCGGCAGCCAGACCGCGCCCACCAGGTCGTCCGTGCGCATGACCGGCCACAGCCCGCCCGCCTCGGACGCCGAGATCACCTCCGCCTCGACGCCGTACGAGCGGGCCGAAGCGGCGGTCCGGCGGAGCTGGGTCATGCGTTCGGGCGTGCGGGCCACCGAGACCGAGCCGGTGCGCTTCCACCCGGTCGCGAACCCGGTGTCGGCCTCCAGCCCCGCGTACAGCTCGGTGGAGTAGCGGATCAGCCGCGTCATGTTCTCGGTGCTGCGCAGCTGCCCGACGAGCCCGGCGGCATGCCAGGTGGTGCCGCACGACAACCGCCCCTGCTCCAGCAGCACGACGTCGCGCTCGCCTTCGCGGGCCAGGTGGTAGGCCACGCTGCAGCCGGCGATCCCGCCGCCGATGATCACGATGCGGGCGCGCGAGGGCAGCGCCATGACACGACCTCCAGGAGAAACGGCTCAGCGCGCGGCCGACGGGACGACGCGCAGGGAACGGCACGACGGCCACGAGTGGGTGGTCTTGAGGAGCTTGATGAACTCCTGCTCGGCCGGGCCCAGCAGGCGGTCGCGGCGGTGGGCCAGGACGATCGGGCGGGGCTCGGGCGCCGGGGTCACGTCCAGTACGGCCAGGCGCCGGTCGGCGAGCTCGGCCTCAACGCAGTGCTCGGACACCAGCGAGATGCCGAGCCCGGCGGCCGCCGCCTGCTTGATCGTCTCCGGGCCCCAGATCTCGGCCTGGGAGGCGTCCTCCAGTCCCCAGGACCGCAGCGCCTCCTCCTGCAGATCACGGGTGGACGAGCCGGGCTCGCGCAGCAGGAACCGCTCGCCCGTCAGCCGGTCCGGCGAGATCGCCTTCTCGGCGGCGAGCGGGTGGTCGGGCGGCGTGATCAGCACGACCCGGTCCTCGAGGATCGGCTCGCTTTCGAGCTGCGGGGCCTTCGGCATTCCGGCGAAGACCGCGATCCCGACCTCGCCGTCGACCAGCCGCTTCTCCACCTGCTCGGCGTTGCCGACGAAGATGCCCACGTCGATGCCCGGGTGCTCCTTGCGGAAGGCCGCCAGGAGCGGCGGGAGCAGGTAGGTCCCGACGGTCGTGGAGCCGCCCGCGACCAGGGTCCCGCTCTGGAGCCCCGACACCTGCCGGATCGCGGTGACCGCCTCGTCGGCCAGCAGGAAGACGCGCTTGGCGTACTCCAGCAGCACCTCGCCCTCGGCGGTGAGCCGGATGCGGGCGCCGCTGCGGTCGATCAGCGTCGTGCGCAGGGCCTGCTCGAGCTGCCTGACCTGGTTGGAGACCGATGGCTGGCTGAGGTAGAGCTTGTTGGCGGCGGCGGAGAACCCGCCCTCCTCCACGACCGTCATGAAGATCCACAACCGGTACAGGTTCAGCTGCAAGGGGGGCTCCTATGCGTGAATCGATTCGCCGAGCGCCTCCTCGAGACGCTCCAGCCGGTGCCAGGGGATCTCTCCCATCGTGCAGATTCGGAAGAAACGGGACGAAAGAGCCCCTTGACCGGCATATATGACGTATCCGCGCTCCTTGAGCCGGTCATGAAGCCTGTCATACGGGACGGCGTCCGGAAGGTGAAGCATGGTCACCGAGTTGGACCGCACACCCGGCTCGACCAGGATCTCCAGCCCCAGGCGCTCGAACCCGGAGCGCACCAGCTCGGCCCGTTCGCGGTAGAGCTTGGTCCGCGCCTCGAAGCCGCCCGCCTCGAAGTACTCGCGCAGCGCCTCGTCGAGCGCGTAGCAGACCTGCACGGCCGGGGTGAACGGCACGTTCCCGTCCCGCTGCCCCTTCAGGTAGGAGGCGGCGTTCAGGTAGAGGCTGCGCGCGGGCACGTCCTGGATCCGCTCGACGCCCTTGTCCGAGCACAGGATGAACGAGATGCCCGGCAGCCCGTGCAGCCCCTTGTTGGCCGTGCCGCAGACGATGTCGGCGCCGACCTCGCCGAGGCTCTGGTCCTCGTTCCCGGTCCCGCTGATCGCGTCGATCACCAAGACCGCGCCGGTCTCGGCCACCACCGCGCCGATCTCCCGGATCGGGTTGATCATTCCGGTGGTCGTCTCGTGGTGGACGACCGCGACCGCGTCCACGTCCGGATGCGCGGCGAGCGCCGCCCGGACGGCCTCGGGGTCGATCGGCGTCGTCCAGCGGGTCAGCTCGTCCCCGTCCGGCGCGTCCGGCCGCACCGCGTGGGCGGTGATCCCGTTCGCCCGCGCGATCTTCAGCAGCCGGTCGCCGTAGACGCCGTTGTCGACCACCAGGATCGACCGGCCCGCGCGCACCGAGCTGATGACCGCCATCTCCATGGCCGCCGTTCCGGACCCGGTGACCAGCAGCGCCTCGTGGCCGGACAGCTCCAGCGCCCGCGGCAGGTCGGCGCGCAGCCCGGCGAGCAGCTCGCCGAACTCCGGCTCCCGATGGCACAGGTCACCGCGCAGCATCGCGTCCTTGACCCGCTGGGAGGTGCAGGCCGGTCCCGGATTGAGAAGGATCAGTTCGTCGTCCACGTCACCGGACGCTAACCAGCCAAAGCCGCCCTGAGTAGAGCAGATTTCCCCATACCCCCCATAGTCGAACCATGAGCGACCCCTTGAACGACCCTGGGACCGACGAGATCCAGACCCGCCCGGCCGTCCGCGTCATCTGCGTGGACGGCGACGACCGGGTTCTGCTGATGCAGTGGCGCGACACCCAGACCGGGCGCGTGTTCTGGGAGCCTCCGGGCGGCGGCATCGAGGGCGACGAGACGCCGATCGAGGCGGCGCGACGGGAGCTGGACGAGGAGACCGGGCTGGATCCGGCGGCCATCGGCGATCTCTCGATCCCGGTCGCGCGCGACTCGTACTGGCTGGGGCAGCGCTTCAAGAAGATCGAGCCGTTCTTCCTCGCGCGCTACGAGGGGCGCCCCGAGGTCTCCCCCAACGGCTTCACGCCCGAGGAGAGCGAGACGTTCGTCGCGTTCGGCTGGCACACGCCGGACGAGATCGGGCGGCTCGACGAACTCGAGCCGCCCGATCTCCTGGACGCCATCTCGGCACTCATGCGGGGTTGAGCACGGCCTGCCTTCGACGGGGGATAACGCGCGGCCTGCCAATACGGGGATGGCGCCAGGCTTTGGAGCCCGGCCTTGGGGATCTAGGCGGGGGTGACGCCCGGCTTGCGGTCCTCCACGACGAAGCTGGCCCGGGTGGTGATGGGAGCGCCGGGCTTGCTCACGTACGGCAGCGCACGGAAGTCGCTCTTCCAGCGTTCACGGTCGACGTTCACGCGCACGTAGCCGCGCTGGGCGCTGTAGAACTTCATGTGCGGGTTGGCCGCGAGGAAGGTCTTGCCGACGGCGTCGATGTCGGCGCCGTCGCCGCCGCTGGTGACCGACGTCCCGACGAACTCCGTCGCGACCGTGGGCGAGTTCGGGTCGGCGAAGTCGCGCTTGAGGTCCCAGGCGTAGGCCTGGTGCCGGTCCCCGGTGATGACGACGAGGTTGCGCAGGTGCCGGTCCTGCGCGGCGGCCAGCAGCCGGTTGCGGTCGGCGACGTAGCCGTCCCACGGGTCCACCCAGACGTCCTTGCCCGGCCCAGGATCCCAGTCGGTCTCGCCCATCGGGACCTGGTTGCCGAGGATCTGCCAGCGGGCGCGGGACCGGCTGAAGCCGTCCAGGATCCAGCGCCGCTGCTCGTCGCCGAGGATCGTGCGGCCCGCGTCGAAGCGCTCGTCGCAGCTCGTGGTCCGGCCCGTGCCGTTGCCGTACGAGCAGGCCTGGATGTCGCGCGACTGGCGGGTGTCGATCATCGTGAAGTCGGCGAGGCGGCCGTAGGACAGGCGCCGGTGCAGCCGGATGTGCGGGCCCGAGGGGAGCTGGGAGCGCCGCAGCGGGAGGTTCTCGTAGAACGCCTGGAACGCGCCGGCCTTGCGCTTGGCGAACTCGACGGGGTCGGGGTTGGGGTTGCGGCCCATCAGCACGGTGTCGCCGGCCCAGTCGTTGCACACCTCGTGGTCGTCGAGGGTGTGGATGAACGGGAAGCGCGCGTGCGCCTTCTGCAGCGGCGCCTCGAGCTTGTAGAAGGAGTACTGGAGCCGGTAGCGGGCCAGGTCCTTGGCCTCGGTGCCGAGCTGTGGCGGCGGGGTCGCGCCGCGCTTGTTGTTGGCGGTCAGCTCGTACTCGTAGATGTAGTCGCCGAGGTGGACGACCAGGTCGAGGTCGTCCTCGGCGATGTGGTCGTACGCGGTGAAGTAGCCGTCCTGCCAGGCCTGGCAGGAGGCGAACGCGAAGTCCAGGCTGCGGGGGCTGGAGCCCGCGGCGGGCATGGTGCGGGTGCGGCCGACCGGGGAGATCTCGCCGGCGGCGCGGAACCGGTAGAAGTAGTGGCGCGCGGGGGCCAGGCCGCGAATCTCGGGGTGGACCGAGTGGGCCAGCTCGGGGGTCGCGACGGCGCTGCCGCGCCGCACGATGTGCCGGAAGCGATCGTCGGTCGCCACCTCGTACTCGACCTTGACGCTCTTGGCGGGCATCCCGCCCAGGCCGTCGGCGGCGATCGGGTCGGGGGCGAGCCGCGTCCAGAGGACGAAGCCGTCGGGGGCAGGGTCGCCGGAGGCGACGCCCAGCGTGAACAGGCCTGCCTTCTTCAGCGTGTACGCCGAGGCGCTCTCACCGCCGAGCGCGCCGGTGCCGAGCAGCACCGCCGCGGTCCCCGCCCCGCCCCATCCGAGGAACCGCCGCCGCGAGAACGAACTGGAATCTTGGGCCATCGAACCCCTCCTGCCTGCGAGCAAACGAGGGTCAGCCAACCTCACCAGGCGTGCAGAGTCGATAAGCGCACGGTGAACATCACGAGTCTCAAAGTGAACATCACAGCAAGCAGCGTGAAATCACTCCAGAATCTCGCGAAGTCCCGGCGTTCTTAACACCGATTTCACATCAGGCGAGAACGCCCCGCGCCAGGCGTCCGAGCGCCTCCGCGATGCGCCCGGGCGGGACGCCCAGGCCGCGCTGGTACGCGTAGACCTCGGCGGCGAGCGGCGCGAGCAGCACGTCGGCAAGGGCATCCGGATCCGCCACACCGGCCTCCACGACCAGCGACCGGACGTGCGCGCGCCAGAAACCGTACGCGCCCGCCTCGAACCGCAGGCGACCGGGCTCGGCCCCCAGCGCGAGGGCCGAGTTTCCTTCCAGCAGCTCGACCATCGCCGCATAGAAGGCCGCGAGGCGTTCCGCGGGCAAGGCTCCTGGACCCAGGGGCGGGTCGCCGCGCATGAGGCGTCCCTGCAGGTCGCGCTCGTGCTCGTCCAGCAGCGCCTGCGCTATCGCGGCGGTGTCGGGATAGCGGCGGTAGAGCGTTCCCCGGCCGACGCCCGCCGCCTTGGCGATGTCGTCCATCGTCACCTCGCGCGGGTCACGGGTGGTGAAGAGCTCGGAGGCCGCGGCGAGGACCTTGGCCCGGTTGCGGGCGGCGTCGGCGCGCTCGCGCGGATGGTCCGCGGGCGACCCGCCGAGCAGGTCCTTCCGGCTCGTCATGGCCACGACTCTAGCCGATCTTCAATGATCTGGACAGAGTGTCCGCTTTGTGGATACAGTCCAACCGGACACAACGTCCACTTAACACAGGAGCTGAGATGACCTCGTTGCTGCATCTGGACGCCAGCGCCCGCCGCCGTTCCATCAGCCGGGAGCTGGGCGAGGCGTTCGCCGCCTCATGGCGCGACGCCCACCCGGACGGGACCTACGCGCACCGCGACCTGGCGCTCGACCCGGTCCCGCACATCGGCGAGGCCTGGACCGAGCTGTGCGACTTCGTGCTGGCGAACGAGATCACCGACATCGACCGCTACAAGGAGGCCGTCCGGACCCCCGGGCAGGCCGCGGCGTGGGCGATCGTCGAACCGCTGCTGGCCGAGCTGGTCGCCGCCGACGTCGTCCTGATCGCGACGCCGATGTACAACTACTCGATCCCGTCGTCGCTCAAGGCTTGGCTCGACCAGGTGACGTTCCCCCGGATGTCGCTGGCACCGCGCCGCTTCGTGGTGGCGACCGCGCGCGGCGGCGCCTACACCCCCGGCGCACCCAAGGCCCCGTACGACTACCAGGAGCGGTACCTGCGCGACTTCTTCGCCGGGCACTTCGCCGTCGAGGACTCCGCGTTCGTCAACGCCGAGCTGGCCAACTCACGCGTCGACCCGAACCTCGCCCACCTGCGCGGCAAGCACGACGAGCTGCACGACGCCGCCCTGCGCGCCGCCCGCGACCTCGGAAAGGACTACTGACGATGAACTGGATCGTGCTGGGGCTGGCGGGGCTCGTCGAGATCGCCTGGTCCCAGAGCATCAAGCCCACGCAGAACTTCACCCGCCCGCTGCCCACCCTGGTCTGCTTCGTGCTGGCGGCGGTCGCGGTATGGCTGCTGTCGTACGCGATGCAGACGCTCCCGGTCGGCACGTCGTACGCCATCTTCACCGGCATCGGAGCCATCGGAGCCATCGCGCTCGGCATCGTCGTCCAGAAGGACCCGCTGACCGTCGGCCGTACGGTCGCGCTCGCGCTGATCCTCGGCGGCATCGTCCTCGCCCGCGTCACCAACCCCGAATGACGGGACCTTCGACCTGTCAGAAGGGACCCGAAAGGCCGGAGCGGCGCACGCCGCTCCGGCCTTTACTGGTCTCAGACCGTCGGTGAGCTGGAGGAACCATGGACGCCAGGCACGCGCACAAGCTCGTGGCCGAGACCGTCGCCGCCCTCGCGCCGGGCATCGACGTGGCGGCGCTGGACTGGCGGGTCGACCTGCGCGACGAGCTCGGACTCGACTCGATCGGCTTCCTCCAGCTGGTCGACCTCATGAGCCGCCGCGTCGGCTACCTCATCCAGGAGTCCGACCAGCTGGAGCTGACCACGATCGACGGTTGCGTCCGCCATCTGCTGGAGCAGCCCGGCCGCCCGCGCCAGGTCACCGCCGCCTAGCGAGGACCGGCGTTGGTCCACTCCGCGACCTCGTACACCACGTAGCCCGCGAGGTCGCCGCGCTTGTGGAACCGGTCGGGCATGTCATCGACCTCGAGGCGGGTCCGGGCGCCGGAGTCGCGGGTCGTGTACGGCCCGTGCCCGTGCGGCGGCGTCGCCGTCAGGTCGCGGACTGCCAGCAGGCGGCCGTGCGCCGGATCGATGATCCACTGCCGGCGGTACGTGCCGAGTTGCATGGGCGAGGTGTGCAGCCCGAGCTGGGTGGTCGTCGCGAGCGGCAGCGAGATCACCGTGCCCGTGCGGCCGAGCGGGTCCGCCGCGGTCCCCTCGGCCTTGATGCCCGGCAGCGAGGCGAGCATGCGGAACGCGGCCGCCCTGACCTTCGGCGGGGCCGGAGCCTCCGACAGCAAGGCTCCCGCGACTTCGCTGAGGGCCCGTACCCGTTCGGATCCGTGCACGTTGCGCATCGGCTCCTTGTGGCCGTCCTCCGGCGAGACCGCGCGCCAGTGGTCCTTGACGTCGAGCAGCGCGTTCTGCAGGCCCTGCGGAGTAGTCGGCAACGCCGCGATCTGCTTGACCGTGAGGCCGTAGTACCGGACCTTGTCGTCCGGCGGCCATGGGGTCCGCGAGGGCTGCTCCCCCATGAAGATGATGGCGGGCCCGTCCCCATCGGGGTTCGGTGCCTTCACCTCCTTGGGTGATCCCGCGGCCCGCCATTTCTGGTCGTCCTGCGGGCCCAGCGGACGGCCTCCGAAGTCCAGGTGGAAGCCGCGCTGCTTGCCGGCGGCGTCGGTCCAGCTCTCCATCCCCTGCCGCGAGTCGACCCTGTAATAGTCGGCGCGGGACTTCCCGACGTCGTTGATCTCACCCATGATGCGCCTGGTGTGCCAGTACGCGCCGGCCGGCGCCTTCTCGGCGTTGGTGGCCGCCACCAGGAGGGCGTTGCCGCCGCCGAGCGCCACGGTCGGCGGCGTCCCGGACTTGCCCGGCGTGGCGGAGCCGCCACCGTCGGAGTTCACCGCGACCACGGCGACGGTGCCCGCGGCCACGGCGGCGGCCGTGGCCACACCGATCACCGGCAACCGCCACGACGACCGCGACCGCAGCCGCCGCTCCGGCGTCTCGGCGCGCCAGTTGGTGCGAAGTCCCAGGCGCTCGGGACTCTCCTCGACGGCCAGGTTCGTGCGCATCCCCCGCAGGGCCTCGAGCTCATCCATCGTGCTTCTCCTCGGGAAGGGCCTTGCGGAGCTTGGTCCGGGCCCGGTGGATCTTGGCCTTGACGGTGCCGAGCGGCAGGTCGAGCACCGCCGCGATCTCGGCGTACGAGAGCTCTCCCCAGGCGAGCAGCAGCACGGCGTTGCGGTCCTGGGCGTTGAGCGCGGCGAGCGCCCGCGCCAGCTGCGGGCCGAGCGCCTGGGCGGCGGCACGTTCGCTCGCCGCCTCGGCGAGGCCGTCCTCGGCGGGGTCGACGCCGGTACGGGCGAACGCCCGGTACATGCGCGTCTCCTGCCGGTGGTGCTTGGCGATCAGGTTGCTCGCGATGCCCCACAGCCACGCGCCGAACTCCGCGCGGCCGTCGTAGGTCGCGCGGCGCCGGAACGCGACGGCGAACGCCTCGGAGACGAGATCGTCGGCGAGCGGGGGGCCGAGGCGGCGCTTGATGTAGGCGTGCAGCCGGGGCGCATGGCGGCGGAAGAGCTCGCCGAAGGCCTCGGGTTCGTCCAGTGAGGCCCGGACGATCGACCCGTCGTCGATCGGGCCGTCGAGTGCCTCACCGGACCGTCTCACCGGATTCGCCATGGCCATGGGCGAGGGTGTCCCTTCATGGTGATCCTCCGTGTCTAAGGTCCTGACACCCCCTCTCTCCCGAAGTGCCCGCTCCGGTTGCGCGGCGGAATGGTGTGCGTTCTGAGGTGTTGGAAGATATGTGAGCGTTGACCTGACCCAGATCCGGCTCTCCATCTTGGACCGTTCCCGCACGCGCGTGGGCGAAGATCCGTCCATCGCCCTGCGCGAGACGGTGGCGTTCGCGCGCGAGGCGCAAGAGCTGGGCTATCACCGGTTCTGGGTGTCGGAGCACCACAGCGTCCCCGGCGTCGCGGGCCCGGCGCCGACCGTGCTCGCCGCCGCCGTGGCCGCCGCCACCTCCCGGATCCGGGTCGGCACGGGCGGGGTCATGCTGCCCAACCACCGGCCACTGGTGGTCGCCGAACAGTTCGGTGTGCTGGAGGCCCTGTATCCGGGGCGGATCGACAT
>Ga0070667_100003383_pt1 | contig 13602 bp, 12 predicted proteins | sample KBSS33metaG_FD_64659 | JGI IMG/M metagenome (GOLD analysis project Ga0070667, IMG submission 64659) | Switchgrass rhizosphere microbial communities from Kellogg Biological Station, Michigan, USA - KBS S3-3 metaG | ecosystem: Host-associated > Plants > Roots > Rhizosphere > Soil ...
AAATTAATTTTTCCCGGATCCCAAAGGAGATAAATTTTGCTGTAGTTGTTGGAAACGCTTTGAGCAACGTTTGTAAACTGTTCTGCATCGATATCCGGCATTGCAGCCATGGTGAGTTGCATGAGGTCTTTTGTTGGCATCCATAATTTTTTCTCATCAGCGCTGAAGGTGCTGTACATTTCCGGACCAACCATTGTTTCTACTCCAACAAGTCTGGAATCGCTTTCATTGCCATCAAAAATCTGACATTGCATCATGTTTCCCACAACGCTTTTGCAATATTTATTCACTGTTGTGTCCGGATTTCCCGGGAAAAGTTTTTTGGCAGTCATGTGAAGAGTCCAGCCATCAGCCGGAGCCATTGCAACTTGTTGTGTGGTTTGTTGGGTTTGAACCGGAGTTGTGTCTGAAGATGTGTCGTCGGCCGGAGGGTTGTTATTGCCGCATCCAGCAAGCAATAAAGTAGAAATTGTGATTCCGGCGAGAGCGGTTTTGTGTAAAATTTTCATGGCGTTTGGTGGTTTAGGAGTGTAGAATCGCTTGGCATTATAACCTAATGATTTTGCTATGTCAGTGCAGGAAGCCTTGATTTTAGGAGTGATCCAGGGTTTAACAGAATTTCTCCCGGTTTCGTCTTCGGGACATTTAATTATTGGCGAGTCTTTGATGAAATTGCCGGTTGAGAGTTTGAAAAGTTTTGATATTGCGACGCATGTAGGAACACTTTTTGCATTGCTCGTCTATTTTTGGAAAGAGATTTGGAATTTGGTTGTGGCATTTTTTGCGAGCATTGGTCAGATTTTTTCAAAGAAAAAATTATCGATTGAACTGGAGCATTCACAACGTTTAATGGTGTATTTGCTTGTTGCCACAATTCCGGCGATTGTTTTGGGGGTAACGCTTGGTGATTGGCTTGATGAAATGTTCCGCCAACCAGGAACGGTAGCGATTTTTATGATTGTGATGGGTGTTGGATTTTTTGTTGCGGAATATTTGTACACAAAAATGAAGACGAAAAATGTTGGTTTTAAAGAAGGTGTGATTATGGGTTTTGCTCAATGTTTAGCGTTAATTCCTGGTGTTTCACGTTCCGGAATTACGATCAGTGCGGGTTTGGTTCAAGGTGTGAAACGTGAAGAGGCTGCGAAATTTTCTTTCTTGTTGGGTGCGATTGCGATTTTTGGTGCAGCGGTTTTTGCGCTTTATGATATTGCAAAAGGCAAATATGCGATGCCGCCACTTGATATGCTTGCGGTTGGAATCGTCAGTTCTTTTTTGGTTGGGCTCGCTGCGATTTCTTTTTTGATGAAGTATTTGAAGAAACATACTTTGCATATTTTCGGTGTTTACCGCGTAATTTTCGGCTTTGTGGTGTTATATTTGCTGAATTTTACGACTGTGTTTGTTAAATAACTTCAGGAAAAATTTAAACTAGACAAAGTGGCAGAAACTCCATAAAATAGTGGAAAATCTATTTTTGGCATATTTATGGGCAAAAACTCTACTGACATTAAAGATTATGCGATCGTGACGCTTGGAAGTCACACTGCTTTGCAGATTTTGAAAGGAGCCAAAGACGAAGGCTTTAAAACGATTTGTGTCTGCGTAAAAGGGCAAGAACGTCCGTATAAAAGTTATAATGTTGCGGATGAGTTTATTTATGTTGATTCGTTTAAAGATTATTTTAAAATTGAAGAAGAGTTGGTAAAGAAAAATGCGATTATGATTCCGCATGGCTCTTTTGTGAGTTATTTGGGCTGGAAAAAGGTTCAGGAAATTAAAGTGATGCATTACGGAACCAAAGGAATTTTGGAATGGGAATCTGATCGAAATAAAGAACGTGTGTGGTTGAATGATTCTGGCTTAAAGCAGCCAAGAATTTTTGCGACTCCGGAAGAAATTGATTGTTCAGTGATTATTAAATTCCATGGGGCAAAAGGTGGTTTTGGCTATTTTATAGCAAATTCCACCACTGAGTTTTATGAAAGAATTAAAAATTATCCAGGTGATGAAGGATATGTGATTCAGGAATATATTGTTGGTGTGCCGGTTTATACGCATTATTTCCAATCTCCACTTACTGGTGAACTTGAAATTATGGGTTTTGATAAACGTTATGAATCAAATGCTGATTCGATCGGACGTATTGCTGCCCGTGACCAATTGGCTGCGGAAATCCGCACTTCTTACACCATTACTGGCAATATGCCGTTGGTGATTCGTGAGTCTTTGTTGCCACAGGTTTTTGAAATGGGTGAACGTGTGGTGGCTGAATCTAAAAAATTGATTGATTACACTTCCAAAAAACCGCTGACAAAAGGGCTTTATGGACCGTTCTGTTTGGAAGCGATTTTGGATCCAGATTTGAACTTTTATGTTTTTGAAATTTCTGCCAGAATTGTGGCTGGAACGAATCCTTATATTCAGGGTTCTCCATACACTTGGTTGCGCTACAATGAGCCAATGAGTACTGGTCGCCGTATTGCTCGCGATATTAAACAAGCGATTGAACAAGATCGTCTCCAAGATATTTTAGGATAATTTATGATTGAACACAGCCAAATTGAAGACATTTTAAAAGGGTATAATCCAAGCAATATTACGATCGGAGTTTTGGGCGGTCACAGTGGTTTGGATGTTTGTCATGGTGCGAAAAAATATGGTTTTAAAACTGTGGCAGTTTGCCAAAAAGGCCGTGAAAAAACGTATTCAAAATATTATAAAACTCGTCCGGATGACGGGATGTTGGAACAACCTCTTTTGGGCTTTGGAAACAGCAAAGGTTGTGTTGATGAAGTGATTTTGGTGGATAAGTTTGCAGACATTGTGAAACCTGAAGTTCAGGAAAAATTGCGCGCGATGAATACGATCTTCATTCACAATCGTTATTTCTGGGTGTATTGCGATTTTAATCAGATTGAAAAAGATTTTCTTGTTCCGATTTTTGGAACTCGTGAAATGTTAAAGTTGGAAGAACGCGATGTTGAACAGAACCAATATTTCTTGCTTCAACAAGCCGGAATCCGTATTCCAAAAATTTACGAATCACCGGAAGAGATTGACCGTTTGGTGTTGGTGAAAGTGAACGAAGTTTTGCGTGGTTATGAACGTGCGTTTTTTATGGCTTCCAGCAAAGAAGATTTTGAACAGAAGGCTGATGAATTATTGAGTTCAAAAATCATCAGTGAGGAAAATTTGGAACGTGCAGTGATTGAAGAGTTCATTGTTGGTGCTCAAGTGAATTTGAACTATTTTTATTCTCCGCTTGATAACGAAGTTGAATTAATGGGCACGGATATCCGCCGCCAGACCAATTTAGATGGATTGTTGCGTTTGCCTGCGAATGAACAAATGGAAGTTTTGAAATATACAAAACCTCGTTTGATTGAAACCGGTCACATTGCGGTGACCATGAAAGAATCGCTTATTGAAAAGGCTTATGAGCTTGGTGAAAAGTTTATCGCTCTCACCAAATCACAGGTTCCGCCAGGTTTAATTGGACCGTTTGCTTTGCAAGGAGCGGTTTCTGCTGAAGATGGCCGTGAGGAGTTTGTGATTTTTGATGTAAGTATGCGCATTCCGGGTTCTCCTGGAACACGTTTTACGCCTTATTCTGGCTATTTATACGGCGAAAGTTTGAGTTATGGAGATCGTATCGCAATGGAAATCCGCGCTGCAATGAATCAAGGCAGATTGGGTGAGTTGTTGACTTAATCCTCGTCTGGTTCTTCTTTTTCTTCTTCTGTTTGTTTGATAACTTCAAACATTTTTTGAAGTTGTTGATCGCTTGTGAAAGTTACCCATTGTTTGCTTTCGTAATCGTATGCTTTTTCTTCCAAGGAAGATGCAATCTTCGATAAAACAATGTCGGATTTTTTTTCATTGGTCAGTTTTGCTGCTTTGTGACATGCTTCTAAAATTATGGCTCTTTTATCGGGTTCTTGCATTATTTTCGCCTCAAAAATTCTTAAAATTTTGAATTGGCTTGCGTCAGTATCAAGCAATGCAGAGATTGCTTCAAATTCAGGCTTTAGATCTTCTTCATGAACTTTTGCAAGGATAGTCATCAAATATGGTTTATCTGGTAACATTTCCATTCCTGCATCAGCAGGGATTTTTTTGGCCATATCTCTCAGTAAACCCGTATGCGTTTTAAAAATATCTTCGAGTGTTGCTGCATCTTTTTTCCCTTCTCTTTTTTTAAATTCGAAATCTAATGTTGATCCGTCTAATTCAGGGAAAAGTTCCTCATGATCCATCACATACTCTGCAACAATCTTTCTATTATGAGCAGATGATGTGTTTGCGCTCCATTGGTCAATATATGTTTGATGAGAATTCATAAAAGCGATGAGATCGTTTTTTGCTTCTGGAGATTTTATTCTTTCCAAAATTTTTAGCACTCCAAAACTTCTTTCTTTGCCATAATTCATTTTTTCAAGATATTCATAATTTGGATCACACTTCAACATATCATCAAAAAATGCTCTTAATTCAGGCGTAAAACCCTTATTGTGATATGGAATAAAAATGCCATTTGGACTGAACGAAGTATATTCCATGAGTTTATCGTAGGCTTCTTGAACAAGTTGTTGGCGTGGATACATTTTTTCCAAAGCATGGAACATACTTTCAAAATCTTTTACAAACTTTTCTGATTTTCCGTTCGTTTCAAAACTTTCTCCAAGATGGATTATTTTGTATGAAAGAATATCAATGGGATGCGAAATATAGAGTGTTTCCCCATCAAGATTAACGCTAATTGCTCTCCCGTTTTTGCCATCACCCACTGGATCCATCATTAAACTTTCTTGATTTTTTTCTATTGTGGTTACGTTTTTTTCTGCATGGGAAAGGTCATTGATAAAGATGCTTCCTCCTCCTTTTCCCAACCGTTGGGCCTGAGGAACTTTTTTGTATTCTTCAAGGCGTACAAAATCAATATCGCCGATTTTACGGATAAATCTTTGTAAGTCTTGTTTGGATTCTGCAGGGATTTCTACTGTTGCTGTTTTTTGGATTTCTGGAAGTTTTTTTTCATCAGTTTCATCAAAAGTTGCGCTTTGAATAAGAAGCATAACGGCCATAGATCCGGCAAAATAGTAGTTTAAATTTCCTTCATCATTTGTTTGGGGAAATTTTGAAACAATTCTTTCGGCTAGTTTTTTTGCACCAGACAGAAGAGCTTTTTCTGGGCTTTCTGCTGCATTTACTTCTTCGTGAACTTTATCCTGAATCAGTTGTAAATCTTTATCCTGAGGGACTTCTGCGGGTGAGGCAGAAAGAGTTGGCTCGATTTGGGCGTCAGGATTTGGGGGAATTTGAGGGTTTGACATATGTATATTATACCATTTTATTCATTATTTGACAATTTTGTCTGGGCTGGCGTTTATAACGCTTTTTCATTAGAATAAGAGCCGTTTTAACCTATTCTATGAAAGTTGTTGTTCTTGCTGCGGGGCGAAGTAAGCGGCTTAAACCGATTGAGGATAAAAATTTTTTGGAGTTCCTGGGAAAACCTTTGATTCAACTTCAGCTTGAACAAATGGCTGCGGCTGGTTTGAAAGATTTTATTGTGGTTGGTGGAGCTCATAATTTGGAAAAATTGCGAGCTCTTGCGAAAAAAATGAAGCCAACGTTTGCAGTGGTTGAACAGAAAAATCTTGATGAAGGCATGGCCGGAGCAGTTTTGAGTGTGGAAAAATTGGTGAAAGATGATGCGATGATGGTCATCAGTGCGAATGATGTGGTTGATGTGGATGCGTATAAATCGGTTTTAAGTGCGAGCAAAGATAAAAGTTTTGATGCATTTTTGATCGGGAAAAAAGTTGATGAATATTTTCCTGGTGGATATTTGAAAGTGAAACCGAATGGCCAGATTTCTGGGATTGTTGAAAAGCCGGGAAAGGGCAATGAGCCAAGCAAAATGGTGAATTTGGTGGTGCATTTTTATCGTAATGGAAAACAGTTTATTAATGCGGTAAAAAAAGCAAAAAGTGCGAAGGACGATCGTTATGAAATTGCTTTGGATAATTTGATGAAAGAGAATGTGAAAATAAAAGTGGTTCCGTATGAGGGTTTTTGGCAGGCGGTAAAATATCCTTGGCATGTTTTGGATTTGATGGATTATTTTTTGGGACAGATTCCGAAGTTTTTTGGTGTGAGCGCGAGCGCCAGCGAGCGCGTTCGGGGGGCGCATATGCGAGAAAAGTCTGGCGGTAAAAATAGACTTGGAAGCGCCGAAATTCACGCGATTGGCAACAATGTGACTGTGGCAAAATCCGCAACAATTAGAGGAAATGTGGTACTTGAAGAAGGTGTTCGGGTTTTGGACAATGCGGTGATTGTTGGTCCGGCGTTTATTGGAAAAAATACGATTGTGGCTACGAACGCTTTGGTTCGTGGTTCAAACGTTGGCGCGAATTGTATTGTTGGTTTTGGTACCGAAGTTGCGCGAAGTTTTTGGGGTCATGATGTTTGGACGCATTCGAATTATATTGGCGACAGTGTGCTTGGAAATGATGTTTCTTTTGGTTCGGGAACGGTGACCGGAAATTTGCGATTGGATGAGAAAAATATTATGGTCACGATTCAGGATGAGAAAATTGATTCTGGTCGCAATAAATTTGGGTTGTTTACTGGTGATCATGTTCGTTGCGGGATTAATACAAATTTTATGCCTGGAATTAAATTGGGCAATAATGCGTTTGTGGGCGCGGGAATCACGGTTGCGCAGGATGTTCCGGATGATATGTTTGTGTATGCTAAAACAGAGTTGATCATGAAGCCGAATTTGGCTCAAACCAATGCAAAAAGCCGCGAAGCCATGAAGAAAAAACTGAAATAGGTTTTGAGTCCGCAGGAGCAAATTTGAGTCGGCGGGCCCAGATGTGTATTATGCTTTTGTATGAAACTTTCCGTTATTATCGTCAATTATAATCATAAATATTTTCCACGCTTAGCCGTTGAGGCTTTGGAAAAGAGCAAAGTCGATTTTCCTTTTGAGATTATCGTGGTTGATAATGCTTCGCACGATGAGGAAAGTTTGGGCTTTTTAGAGCAGGCACATGCGGAAAAAAGAATCGCGCTCATTCGTTCAAAAGAGAATGTGGGATTTGGTCGCGGCAATAATATGGGCGTGCAATATGCTCGTGGGGAATATATTTTTTTCCACAATCCGGATGTGACTGTTCAGGAAGATAGTTTGCAATTGATGGTGGATTATTTAGAGAAGCATAAAGATATTGGTATTCTTGGGCCAAAATTGATGTATTCAAGTGGAAAAATTCAGGAATCTTGCCGCAGAAATATGACGTGGGGAACGTTGATTTTTAAACGAACTTTTTTGGGAAAATTACCGATGTTTCAAAAGCGGGTGAAAAAATACTTGATGGAAGATTTTGATCACAGCAAAATTCAGGATGTGGATTTGATTACTGGCGCTGCGATCATGATGCCTCGGCCTGTGTACGACAAAGTTGGCGGTTTTGATCCGCGGTATTTTTTGTTTATGGAAGATTTTGATTTGTGCCGCATGGTGAAAAAAGCCGGTTTCCGCGTGGTTTACTATCCAGATTCCGTGATGATGCATTACCACAAACGCTTAAGCGGGGGGAAATTCTGGAAAGTGGTGACCAAAAAAGTTTTCTGGCTGCACGTTTCCAGTGCGCTGAAGTATTTTTGGAAGTGGAAACGGGTGGATAATAAAATTGGCTAAGGTCCAGCTTTAACCTTGCTTACACCTTTTGAATTGCCGTGGAATTCTTAAGCTGCTGATATGCGGCTTCTTGGAGTTTTTGCATTTCCTGTGCACTTTCTTTGGTTGGAGCGCGTAAATGCTTACTTAACTGCGTCCAAACGTGTCGGGAAGAGATGTGGCCTGGTCTTTCGTCGTCAGATTGGAGGCGGTCCCCGTTGGTATCATAAATGCCAAATGGTGTGTTCATCCCCTGCGCCCATTCAAAATTGTTCATGATGGACCATGCAAGCATGCCATTCACTGGCACTCCCTCTTTTTTTGCTTTGAGAATGTGGCCTGCTGTGTCCATCATCCATGAAGGACGTCTGTTGTCTTGTTTATCGGCAAAACCAAATTCTGTGACCATTATTTCTTTTCCTGGAAATTTTTGGTTGGCATATTTGAGAACTTCTTCGATTCCAGGTGCGTAGATCTGGCCGAATTGTGGATGATCGCTTTGATAGTTTGGATCTGAACCTGCGATTCCTGGGAGCAAACCTTTTAAACCAAGTTTAATCCGGAAGTAATATTGAAGGCCAAAAATATCGCTTTGGCTTCCATCTTCCATGGCATCAACTAAATCCCAGTTGGCATATTTTTCGTATCCAATCGCCTGGGTTAAGAGGCTTTTTTGCGCTACGTTGTGAGCGTATCCAACTTTGGCGTGTGCTCCACCAGTCCAGTTTTGGGCTGCGGCTTCGTGAATAATGTCATATGCCTGGTCGTGCATGGATTTCACTTTTTTGAGGAGTTTTGGATATTTGAAAACGCTGGCTTTTTGATACGGAGGAAATTCGCCGATCATGTATGGCGTAAACAAAAGGTTCACTGGCTCGTTGATGGTGATGAACCATTTGGCGAGAAGTTTTTCGTCGCAGAGAGATTGAATAAACTGTTGGTCATAGCCTTCTTCCGCCACAGCGCTGCGAATTTTATTTGGGTCACATAAAAAATCTGCGACTCGGTCGACATAAAAATTGAAATGCGAAACGATGTCTGGATGTTCCAATGGGCCTGTTTTGATGCGGCCTTTTTTGTCGTAGGTGGCAAAACTTGATGGTGCGGTCCAGTGATGAAGTGTGATCATTGGTTCAATACCTTTAGATTTGCAGTTCGCCAAAACGCGAATGTAGTGAGCCATAAGTTGCTCATCAAAAACGCCTTCATTTGGGCATAAACGGCCAAAATCTAATGAGAGACGAAAAGTATTGGCGTTCGTTTCTTTTAATCGATCAGTAATTTTGTCGTATTTTTCATGGAAGCGAGGAAGTTCTTCGGGTTTGGAAGAGCCTTTAATTCCGGTTGGTCCACCAAGATTTTTTTTGACGAGTTCAGCGCCCCAATCACTGCGATCATCTGTTCCGTCGCATTTTACTGGATTGAGCTGCCAGTCGCTTGTAGCTGCGCCAACAACGTCCAATGGTTGATCGAGTTCGTAGGTGAGAGATTCGTGATTTTCCATAAGAAAAAAATATTCTTAAAAACAAAGGAGAATATATTATCATTTAACTGGTTTTTGTCAATATCTTAACTACTTAATTTTCCCTTCTGCAAACCAGCGGATGACTTCGGGATACCATTGTTTTTCTAAGGTTTGAACTTTGGTTTTGAGCGTTTCTGGAGTGTCGGTTGCTTCCACAGCTACTTTTTTCTGGAGAATGATTTCGCCAGTGTCGACGCCTTCATCAACAAAGTGGATCGTGCAGCCGGTTTCTGTTTCGTGTGCTTTGAGAACTTCTTCGTGAACGTTGGCACCGTAAAAACCAGGACCACTGAATTTTGGCATGAGCGCGGGATGAACATTGATGATTCTTCGAGGAAATCTGCGGACAAATTCGGGCGTTAAAATGCGCATGTAGCCGACTAAAACAACGAGTTCAACGCCGTATTCTTTTAAAACATCCGCTAAATCGACGTCGTATTCTTCGGGAGTTTCACCTTTGGGATCAACAAAAACCGCGGGAATTCCGTGTGCACGGGCGCGTTCGAGGGCGAAGGCTTTTTCTTTGTTGCTAGCCACGACAACGAGTTCAACATTGGGCATTTTTCCGGCTTTGATTTCGTCGATGATGGCTTGGAGATCAGTTCCTTTGGTTGATGCTAAAACGCCGATGCGCATGGAGTGAAATTAAGAACAAGGTTTGATGATGGGTTCATTTGCTTTGGCTTGTGCGGCTTCCACGGATTTGATGCTGTCTTTGATGCCGAGTTTTTTGCGGATTTCCAGACCGGTTTTTGTGGCTGCCAGACCTCCTAAAGCGGTTTCGCGGATTTGGTATGGCATCATTTTGGCGATGCTTTTCATGGCTTGAACCACTTCGTCGAATGGGACAAAGCTGGTGATTCCGGCGACGGACATGTCGGAGGCGCCGAAGGCGCTCACGGTTCCAAGGCAGTTTCTTTTGATGCAGGGAACGGCCACTAATCCTCCAAGTGGATCGCAGGCTAATCCTAACATACTTTTGAGTGCGAGGGCAGATGCGTTGCAGGCTTGCTCAGGTGTTCCGCCACGCATTTCGGTGACGCCGGCCGCGGCCATGGCCGTGGCCGCGCCTACTTCTGCCTGACATCCTCCGGCCGCCGCGGAAAGTGTAGCTCCTTCGGCAATGACAATCCCGATCGCGGCGGCGGTGAATAAACCGCGAATTAATTTTTCTTCAACTTCTGATTCTGGTTTGCCTGCAGCAGTCGATTGCTCAGCCATTTCTTCGGCGAGACTTAGTAATGCGCCTGGGACGACGCCGGCGCCGCCGGCGGTCGGAAATGCTGCAATTCGGCCCATGGCCGAATTTGTTTCGCCGGTGCCTGCTGCGTATGCCATGGCGCGTAAAGCTACCCGATTCAAGATCATGGTGGAAGAACCGACTTCGGAAGCTGCGGAAAATAATTTTTGTGCTCCCCCACCAGCCATTTTGAATGCGGAATATTCTGGATTTTCAATGGCTTTGGTCACGGCTTCTTTCATCACATCTTTGGTTTTGCGCATTTTGGCGATGACTTCTTCACGCGGTTTTTGGGAAAATTCCATTTCGTAACGGATCACGATTTCGGAAATGGGTTCGTTATGTTTTGCACAAAGCTCCAACAGCTGTTCGGCATTGGTAAATTCGTACATTGGAATGGGATTAAAAATTAATTTTCTGGTTTGGTGAGTGATCGAACATCGCTTATTCCAGGGATTTCTTCGAGTTCCAAAATTTCTTCCAAATGGAAATCGCGGCCATCAATATTCAAAACCGTGAGGGAATTTTTTCCAACATTTGTGGTTTGGATGTCGTGGATTTTTTGATGAACTCCAGTTGTTGGTTCGTTGTATGTTTCGATTTTCTTCGTGAGATTTTGTAAAATTTCCGGATCGTTTTGATGCCAAACAATTAGGGTTTTATATACGCCTGCGACTCCTTTGATATCAACGTCGAACTCATCGATTTTTACAATCTGCACAATTCCTCCGCCCAAAGAAGACCCAATCACAGCCATTGGGACGCGACTTGGTTTGTATAAAACAATTTTCACAGAGTTGGGATGAAACTGCGGACCTAAGTCTGTTGGAATAAATTCATATTCGAGTTTTTTTTCTTTGGCCAGGTCGAAAGCGGTTTTAATTAATGGATCTGCGGTTTTGCATTTCATGACTCCGGCCAAAAGTGCCCGGTCGGTGGAGTGGCCTTTGTACACAGTTGCGAAGGATCCATGCAAAAAGAACTCCACTTTATTGGGAGTTCCATGGAAGATTGCGCGCGCCATTTGGCCGATTTTGCAGGCTCCGGCCGTGTGAGAACTTGAAGGTCCAACCATTATCGGACCTGCAATATCGAAAACGGAATAGTTTGGTTTGGCGAGTGGCTTTGCCGTGGCGGTTGAAGGTGCGCTCACAAAAGTTTTTTAGAAAATCTTTTGAATGAGTTTAGCAAAAAAGTGCGATTTTGCAAGTACTGATGCTGAAAATCGCTCTTTAGAGTTTTATATTTTTATAAATTTGCGTGTGAAAAATTTACTTTCGTTTTGAAGTCCGTTTTGGGCTCGCTGGCTGTTGAAGATTTTTATAAAGCGGCTCAAAAAGGCATTCTTGGGCGTTCATCAAAACTTCATTTTTTTGAACTGTTTTCTGTGAAAATTTTACAGGAGCGTTTGTAATGACAGCGAAAGGTGTTTGTTCTGTGGATTGCCCCATCACTAAATTGGCCATGGTTGCGAGGCTATCCACAACGTTTTCTTGGGTAACTTTTAAGGTGTTTCCGTACAAATCTTTTTGGCCGCGTTGATCTGTGACTCCTTGAAATCCTGCATAACCAAGTGCGATTCCAAACACACCTTTTCTGAGTGGAACGCAAAATGAATCTACCAAAATAACGCCAAAGTTTTTGAGTTTGAACTGTTTTTTGAGTTCTTTACAAAGTTCATCTGCGAATTCATAGGGTTCGTGGGGCCAAAGGACGGCATGATCTTTTTGAATGTTGGAACGGTCGATACCTGCCCATGGGATAAAAATGTTGTTTTTGAGGGTTAAAGTGACCGGCCGCGTTTTTTTTGAACCATTTTCTTCAATGATTTGGTCGGCTTCCTGGCGAACGAGCCAATCGAACTGTTTTTGATCTTTGATTTTGACGGTTCGACCTTGAACAACGGCTACAACTTTTGAGCTCACCACAAAAATATCGCCGTTTTTGAGAGGTGATTTTTGGAGTGCAGGCAAAATGTATTCGAGCAAAATTTTGGCTTTCGATGTTCCAATCTTTTGTTCGGATTTTGATGTAATTATCTTTGATTTTACGGCTCTGATGCTGAGTTCTTTCATTTTTTGCATTGTGGTGAGTAATATTGTTTTATAACATTTTACCGGACTCGTCCATTACACATTGTTGACGTTAATATTGGGGTTTGTTATCATGATCTGAACATTAGATAAAAGATACATCAACTTGAGATCATGTCATCCCCGAATCGATTTTTGGCCGGGGTCGGAACACTCTCAAAAACAAGCTCCTTAACAACCAGACTATATCAGAACCGAGAGAGTCGAGCGACTCAACCCTAAGACTTTTGTCTTAAGAGTCCCTCTACCTTCTCTGCTCTGTGATGGCCCTCATTGACTACCCGGGCCAACCCAACCGCTGTCTGGTGAGTCCTGTTACCTTCGGGTTCTTGTATTCACGCCAACAGACGATCCTTGGCAAGATTGTAAACTTCCGCCAAAGCACAGCAGAAAAAACTGACTTTCTGGTCAATCGTCACCAAACACAAATAATTCCACCAAAACAAATATTCTCGAGCCGTGAACTTATATACTTTTTTTTACGGCCGCTAGATATCGGAATTTCCCCCCGCACTGAGTGCGGGGTTTTTTTAAATCTGTTGAAAATTTTTGCTGGCTGCGTCGACCGCGAAAAACCGCTCTATCGCCGTATGAAAATACGGCCCGGTCGCGCTTTTCCTTGTCTCCTTGCCATCAAGAAATTTTGAACAGATTTTGTTCATACTAGATTCTCAAACTTCTGCACCATCAGCGCTAAAAATTAGCTTTGCTGGTTTGGATCAACTTGGCCAGCACCAACCGGAATTTGTGGCTCAACATCAGCCAGTGGCATGGCAACAGTTGGAGTTTCCGTTTGAGGTTTTGTTACATCAGTTGCCGAAACGATTGGCATGGAAATGGCTGGTTCTTGCGGTTGTGAAGCGCCGGCGGTTTTTACTTCCGGACCGATTTCGATGTGTTGGATGTAGGCTTGAGGTTGATTTTGGTCCGCTGGAACTGGGTTTTGGGCAACGGGTTGATTGGCTTGTTGGCTGTAATCAGGGGTCGGTTGCTGGTTTTGTTGTTCAGGGATTTGTGGAGATTGTTGGGATTGTGGCATTTGGTTCGT
>Ga0070667_100003385_pt1 | contig 13599 bp, 11 predicted proteins | sample KBSS33metaG_FD_64659 | JGI IMG/M metagenome (GOLD analysis project Ga0070667, IMG submission 64659) | Switchgrass rhizosphere microbial communities from Kellogg Biological Station, Michigan, USA - KBS S3-3 metaG | ecosystem: Host-associated > Plants > Roots > Rhizosphere > Soil ...
ATCACGGTCGATCCGTCGACCAACCGGATGTACGTGTCGGATGGCTACGGCAATCGCCGCGTCGCGATCGTGGACGCCGCGACAGGAAAGTACATCGGGCATTTCGGCGCGTACGGCAACAACCCGATCGACGACAACGCCGCCGGCGCGGCGGGGATCTGGATGAACGACCTCGCCGCGGGCAACATGAAGCCGATGTTCTTCCGCACGCCGGTGCACTGCGCGAAGATCGCCAAGGACGGCTTGCTCTATGTCTGCGATCGCGGCAACAACCGCCTGCAGGTGTTCAACAGCCGCGATCCGAACCTCGGCCAGCAGTGCCGTAATCCGTCGGGCGAGATCGGCAAGTGCGGCTTCGTGAAAGAACAATTCGTCTCGGTCCACACCAACGGCCTGCCGGGGTCGGCGGTGTCGATGAACTTCTCGACCGACCCCACACAGTCGTGCCTGTACGTCGGCGACAACTCCAACATGACGATCTACGTGCTGAAGCGCGACACGCTCGAAGAGCTCGGCCGGCTCGGGCGGAGCGGCCGCGAGGCTGGCGAGTTCCACTGGCTGCATCAGGTCAGCCTCGATTCTCGAGGGAATATCTACACGGCCGAAGTCGATACCGGGAAGCGCCTGCAGAAGTTCGTCCGCTACGGCGAGGAGGGGTGCAGCGGCGCCGGCCGGACGACTGTTGGCGGCGTGCTGCGATAGGTCAGGTTTCGACGATCTCGACCGGTTGCTGACCGTGCGGAACCACCGCGACCAGCGTGGTTCCGCGTCCGGGCTGCGACTCCACCGTGACGGTGGCGCTGACCGATGATGCGGGTGTCTATCGTTTTCCCGCCGTTGGTCTTCTCGAACCTTTCAGCCAAAAACGATCTCGTCATCAACCCGCCGGAGGCCCACCGGCTCTTCGGTCAGCCACGTTCACGTCCACCTGCCTCAGGGGACACGTACACTCGGCCCTGCAACGCTTCGTCGATCGCTGTCAGCAACTCCTCACCCGCGGCATGCTTGAGGACGAATCCCGCGGCGCCGCCGCGCAGCGCCTCGTTGACAAGCTCTACATCGCTATACATGGTCAGGAAAATCACCTTGCTGACGACCCCCGACGCCTTCAGCGATCGGACAGAGTCGATGCCGTTCATTCCGGGCATCGAGATGTCGGTGATGACGACGTCCGGCTGGAGGCGGACCGCAGCCTCGATCAGGCTCCGGCCATCGCTGACGGTGCCGACGACATCCACCTGCTCGCTCAGCAAACTGACCAGTTCTGCCATGATCAGTTGATGGTCGTCGGCGATCAGGACTCTGGCGCGAGGTGCGTGCTTTTCCAGAACGACCTTCGTTTCCTTAATCTTCGCCGGTCAAACTAACAGGGGCATCTTACGTCCTGCCGGTGCAAGCGGGATGGGATGCGCACCAGCATTTGGGTTCCGGTCAAGGCTGTGTCAGCTGAAGCTCAGCACCTGCGTTCGCGTCACCGTCCGGTGACGGCGTGCAGTAGAAGTCGCCGATGCCCTCGACTCGGTCAGGTGATGTTGGCCAAATCTCGCGGTGTACCTCGTGGCACAACTCGTGCTCTCTAGTACCTGATGACCATGAACAAGTCGATTCATATTGTTTTGTTTATGTCAGCGATGTTTCTCGCCGCGCCGGCGGCGCGGGCGCAGTCGGCCGACGCCGGCGACCAGGATGCGGGGCAAACCGCGCGTCCGCAGGCGATCGAGTACAGCGACGCCTACGAGACCCGCGCGAAGATTCATAGAATCGCGAGCTGGGCGACCCTCCCTCTACTGGGAACCGAAGCGATCCTCGGGCAGAACCTGTACAACGATCCGCAGTCACACGAGAGTTCGTATCGCGGCGCCCACATTGCCGTCGGCACAGCGATCACGGGCTTGTTCGTGGCGCAGACCGCCACCGGTCTGTGGAACCTTGTCGACAGTTGGAAGGACCCGAATCACAAGACGCTCCGGCGCGTGCACAGCATCATGATGCTCGGTGCCGACGCCGGCTTCGTGGCCGCGTACGGGACCGCCCCGGGCGGACGCAATCTCGTGACCTTCGATCAGGAGAAGAGCACGCATCGCGCGATCGTGTTTACGTCCATGGGCGTGGCGACGGCGTCTTACTTGTTGATGCTGTTCGGAAACAAGTAATGACCGACTTATTGCAAAGCTGGGCTTCCTTCTACGCCAACCACGCGGCGATTCGCACGCTCGTCGCGTTCGCGCATGTCGGCGCGTTGATCGCTGGCGGCGGCCTCGCCGTCGCCACGGACCGCATCATGCTCACCGGGGTCGTCGACGACGGGTCGTCGCGCCGCTCTCTGCTGGAGAGGCTCCAGAGCACGCACGGACCCGTCATCGCGTCGCTCGTGCTCGTCGCGATCAGCGGCTTCCTGCTGTTCGCTGCGGATTTCGACACGTTCCGCTACTCGAAGTTCTTCTGGGGCAAGATGGGGCTCGTCGCCCTCCTCATGATCAACGGCGGTGTGCTCTGGCGGGCTGAGCGGCGCGCGCTCTCGGGCGACCATCGTGCGTGGCGTACGCTGCGCCTGAGCGCGATCGCGAGCCTCACGCTCTGGTTTCTGACCACTCTTGGCGGCGTGGCGCTGCCCAACATCGGATGATGAGTTGTAAGGATTGTCCATCCCGTCGTGATTTTCTTCAGATCGTCGCTGCCCTCGGGCTTGCGGCGCTGCCGGTACTGTTCGTTGACGGCGTCGAGGCGGCCGGCGCGCAGAAGTATCCCTTTCCGGCCGCCGACGGCGTCACCATCGATCGCAAGCAGCAGGTCATCATCGTACGGACGCAGGGGCATGTCTACGCGTTCAACTTATCGTGCCCGCACGAGAACACCGCGCTGAAGTGGCTGCCGAAGGACAACCGCTTCCAGTGCCCGAAGCACCAGTCGCAGTACCAGCCCAACGGCACATTCGTGACAGGCCGCGCGACGCGGAACATGGATCGGCTTGCGATTCGGCGCGAAGGCAACGACCTCTACGTCGACCTTTCACACATCATCAAGTCGGACACCGAACGGCCTGCCTGGGACGCCGCGACCATCACCGTGTGAGAGCCGTCACGCGATCGCGTGCTCACCCTTCGGGACGGACGGCGAGTCCTGTGCCGGAGCTGTCCCGGAAAGGGCGAGCGCGCTCGAGATGAGCGCCAGATGCGTGAAGGCTTGCGGGAAGTTGCCGATGAGCCGCTTGCGCACCGGGTCGTACTCCTCCGAGAACAGCCCGAGGTCGTTCCGAAGCGAAAGCAAGCGATCGAACAGGGCGTGTGCTTCCCGGCGACGACCGATCAACGCCAGGTCGTTCACCAGCCAGAAACTGCACGCGAGGAAGGCTCCTTCGCCTGGCGGAAGTCCATCCGCTGCCTGCTCGTCCGGGAGGTAGCGCATCACGAAACCGTCGCGCACCAGCTCCCGCTGAACCGCGTCGACCGTGCCCACCACGCGAGGATCGGAGGGGGGCAGAAACCCGACCTGTGGGATGAGCAGCAGGGCGGCGTCGAGTTGCCTGGATCCGTAATACTGCGTGAACGTGTTTCGCTCAGCGTCGTATCCCTTGCGACAGACGTCGTCATGGATCGCGGTGCGCATGTGCTTGAAGCGTTCCAGGGGAGCGTCGAAGCCCATGGCCTCGACCGACCCGATCGCTCTGTCGATCGCGACCCAGGCCATCACCTTCGAGTGCACGAAGTTGCGCCGGGGGCCGCGCACCTCCCATAAACCATCGTCCGGCTCCTGCCAGTTGGACTCGAGCCACTCGATGATCTGACGCTCGACGTCCCATGCGTGCGCTGCCGGAGGCATCCCCAGTTTCCTGGCCCGAAACATCGCGTCCATGACCTCGCCGTACACGTCCAGTTGCCGCTGGCCGGACGCGGCGTTGCCGACCCTGACGGGACGAGAGTTCTCGTATCCCGGAAGCCAATCCAGCTCGTACTCGTCGAGCCGCCGCTCGCCGCCGAGGCCGTACATGATCTGGAGGTCGTCCGGATCGCCGGCGACCGCACGGAGCAGCCAGTCCCTCCAGCTGGCGGCTGCGGCGACGTACCCGGCGGCCATCAGGGCGTCGAGAAGAAGCGCGCTGTCCCGCAGCCAGCAATAGCGATAGTCCCAGTTTCGAACCCCGCCCAGGAACTCCGGCAGCGAGGTCGTGGGTGCCGCGACGATGCCGCCCGTCGGCGCGTAGGTCAGCGCTTTCAGGGTGATCAGCGAGCGTTCGACTTCCTTGGCCCAACCACCGCGATAGTTCGACCGGCCCGACCACTCCTGCCACCACGCCTGTGTCCGTTGAAGCGCTGCCGCCGGGTCGATGGCAGGTGGCGGGGCCTCCCAGGACGGATGATAGGTGAGCACGAACCCCACTCGCTGCCCCGGGCCGACGGTGAACTCGGCCGTGTGCTGAAAATCCTGGCCCTGCAGCGCTACGTCGCTGCGCAGCTCGAGCGCCTCTGGACCGGCCGCCGCCGCAATGGCACCGTCCACCTTGCGCATCCATGGCCTCGTTCGTCCGTAGTCGAAACGCGGATTGAAGCGCGTCCTCATGGTCACGCCGCCCCGCACACCCTCGACCACACGCACCACACGTGCGTGCGAAGTCCGCGACGGCATGCAGTCGACGACCCGGGCGGTACCGTCGGCGGTCTCGTACTCAGTTTCGAGGGCGAGCGTGGGGCCGCGATAGCGCCGCGTCGTCCGGCGCACCTCGCCGGCGGGGGCGATTTCCCAGAACCCGTTCTCGCTCGTCCCGAGCAGTGCCGCGAAGCACGCGGGTGAATCGAAGCGCGGCAGGCAGAGCCAGTCGATCGACCCGCTGGCGCCGACGAGGGCGGCAGTGTGCGTATCCCCGATCAGCGCGTAGTCTTCGATGCGAAGTGTCACGGCCATCCTCCTTCAGCTGCCGCGGTCGAAGTCGGCTACGCGATGAGTTTCTTGTTGTCCAGTTCTTCTCGCGCAGCCAGGAGGCGGTCGTAGATCTGCTTCGTGCTCAACATCGCCTTGTCGTCGCCCTTTGCGACCACTGTCGCACGGCCCCAGCGACCTGGAATGCCATCCAAGGTCAGCGTCCCCATCCATGGAGGCAGAACGGGGTTCTCGACAGAGGTCAGCACATCACCTTTCGGTTCCAGACCGAGCAACGTGCGGATGCCGAGCATCGGCGACGCAGCGGCCCACGCCTGAGGAAGGCAGGCCGTGGGGTACTGCACGGGGTACCGTGTGTTTCCGCGATCGTACCCAGAGAAGACTTCCGGCAAACGCGCGTCAAAGAACCAGCTCGCTTCGAAGATGCCGGCAATGATGGCCGCCGCGTCCTGGCGGAATCCGTAGCGGGCAAGCCCGGCAGCGATGAAACTGTTGTCGTGCGGCCAGACCGTTCCGTTGTGATACTCGATGGGGTTGTACCCGCCTTCCCCCATGGCCATCGTGCGAATCCCCCATCCGGAGAACATCTGTGGGCTCATCAAGTGGTCTCGCAGCGCCCGGGCCTTGTCGTCATCCACGATGCCGCTCCACAGCAGGAGCCCGATGTTCGAGCACAGGCTGTCGACCTGTCTCTTGTGACCGTCGAGGGCCAGCGCGAAGAACTTGCGATCGGGGATCCAGAAATCCTGGTTGAACCGGCGTTTCAGGTCAGCCGCCTGCGTTTCCAGTTTGACCGCGAGCGCTTCGTCCTTCCAGATGTCACGAGCCAGACGCGCGCAACGCAGCCTCGCGTCGTAGGCGTAGCCCTGGAGCTCGCACGTCGCGCGCGGTGTGGGCGCAAGCGTGCCGTCGTGGAACAGAATGGAATTCCAGGAGTCCTTCCAACACTGGTTCTCGAGGCCGAGTTTGGTCTTGCGCTCGTACTCGATGTAGCCGTCGCCGTCTCGGTCACCGAAGTGGTCCATCCAGTTCATCGCGGCGCGCGCGTTGGGTTCGAGCGCGCGCACCAGGTTCACGTCGCCGGTCCACCGTTCGTACTCGTCCAGCAAGATGAGAAAAAACGGCGTGGTGTCACTGGCACCGTAGTAGGGCGCCTGAGGCCGTTCGTGGAAATGGGTCAGCTCGCCGAAACGCAGCTCGTGAAGGATGCGTCCCGGCTCTTCTTCGGTCAGCTCCACTTCTTTTTTTCCCTGGGCGGCGGCCAACGCGCGGAGTGTGGCACCCGCCAGTTCCGGCTTGAACGGAAGCATCTGATAACTCGTGATCAGGCTGTCGCGCCCGAACAGCGCCATGAACCACGGCAAACCGGCTGCGGGGAGCGAGTGCTCGGCCAGGGTGTCAGGACGAAAGCGAAGCGCCGCGATGTCCATCAGGCCGCGTATGTAAAGGCGGCCAATCTGCGGATGGCACGTGAGGGTCGGCGCGGTATCAATCCAGTCCTTCAGATTGCGCCGCATCGCGTCGCCTTCCTCCGTGGCGAATTTTGGATTGTGCACGGTCTTGCCGGTCACCGGTGTCACTTGGAGGTTCGTGGTCCAGAGAGACTTCGGCATGAGCGCGAAACGGAACGTCAGGTGATCGGGCGTTGCCTCTGTGGGAGCGACGGTCGACCCGATGAGTGTTTCCCTGACCCAGTCCTCGCGCTTGTAGCCGAGGACCTGGCGCCCGCCTCGTGTCGTCTGGTAATAGGCGCCCTTCTTCTTGAGGGCATCCTTGACTTCGAACAGATCGCAGAAGTCGGACCCGAAGTCCACACGCAATTCAATGTTCTCCACTTCGCTACCGTGGTTCAGCACGGTCAGTTCTTCGACGAAGCCGTTGCCAACAAAACGGCGCCGCACCAGTGAAAGAGTGGGGTTCTTGTAAATGGTACCGGTCGGCGGAATGCAGAAGTGCTGCGCGTAGTAGTACTCGATGGAGTCTGTGGACAGCACATCGAGTGCGATGCCGTCGATGGTGAGCATCCACTTCGACAAGTGACGCGTGTCCTTGAAGAACAGACCCTCCGGCTGGTCGGGCCTGGCGTCGACATCGCCGTTGGGATTCGAGACGAGAAAGGTCGAACCGTCGAGAGTGCTAACCGTGTTGTCGCTCATACACAAGTCTCCTTAGCGGGCCAACGGCGAAGGCGACACCGAACATCGCGACGCCGAGCACCGAACCCCACGAGTAGATGGCGTGAAATGACAGGCCCGCCAGGTCGCGCAGCGGGCCGACTCCGAACGCGGCTACGCCGTAGCCGGCCTGATAGAAGGCGACGAGTTCTCCGGACGTCAGGGCGGCGAGTTTCGGCAGCTCCTGTCCGCTGAGGCTGATCGACAGCGGAAAAAATGCCGAACAGCCAAGACCTGACAAGCCGAAGGCGACGATGCTTTCGGCTTCTCCGCTGGCATGCGACACCATTTGAAAGGCCGCAATCAACATAAGCGGAAGGCCGGCATAGATCCACGGCACGGTTCGCTCGGAGGACACCGTCGCAAACAGAATCCGTCCGACCGTGACCATCGCCCAGAACGCCATGAGCGCGAAGGACGCGCTCTCGGCAGACAGTCCGCGCTCGCGCGTCAGATACGGTCCGGACCAGTTGCCGTTCAGCGTCTCGGCAACTCCGTAGAGGAGAACGGCGGCGGCAAAGAGCCAGAAGCTCCCTGGCAGACGTTCAGCAGTCGCGTCGTCGGCCACGTGACCGACTGACGCCTGGATCGGCACCTTCGTACTCAGGAGAAGTAGTACGGCCAGGGCGGCGGCCACCATCAAGGGCATCAACCACCAGACGCCTGCTCCCAGAAAGATCGCGACGAAGAGAGGAGCGAGCGCGGTGCCAGCACCGAGCAATGCATTGAGCACGAGCACGCTGCGATCCTCGTGGCCCGGAACAAAACTCTGCGCGTACGTGTTGATGGCCATCACGGTGGCACCGAAGCCGAACCCGAGCGATCCGGTCGCAACGAGGAGCATTCCGTACGCGGCGCCCGGCATCTCCACCAACAGCCGGCTTCCGGCCAGCAGGAGCATCGCCAGGAGGTCGCCGATCAAACCGGCCTGAAGAACCAGCCTGAGTGTCCGTCGGCGCGCGAGGCGCGGACCGATGCTGGAGGCGAGCATCGCCAGAATGACCTGCGGGACGAACATCATCCCGTAGCGCGACGCGCCGAACCCGAAGCCGCTGGGACTGGTGAAGATCGAGCTGGCGGCTGGAAACGTGACCAGCGCCAGCCCCTGGACCAGCCCGATGATGTAAATCAGGCGGACGTCAAACCGCGAGGGCATCGGCGACAGACCCGACTTTCGAATGCAATCGCTCGGCGAGATGCTCAGCCACCCTGATGGCATTGGCCATCGCCGTCAGCGCCGGGTTCACGGCGCCGATGCTGACGAAGAAGCTGGTGTCGACGACATACAGATTGTCGAGCTCGTGAGCTTTGCAATGAACGTCGAGGACGGAGGTCTTCGGATCAACGCCGAAGCGGCAGGTGCCGGCCTGATGCGCAACGCCCGCGATCGGGATGTCGGTCTTCAAGTACGCGTTGCGTGGAATCAAATGGTCCGGGTGCAAGCCCAGGTGACCGAGCATCGACTTGAGCTGCTCATAGAGCCGGTGTTGCGGCACTTGATTGTTCGGCGTGTAACTCAGCGTGATCTTGCCGTTTCGGTCCACGGTGACCCGATTGTTCGGATCGGGCAGGTCCTCAGTCCCGAGCCAGAAGTCGACGGCATGTCGTGCGATGTCATTCAACAGTCCGAGCGGCGCGAGCTTGGTCTCGAGCGGCTTCTCGCCCTTGTACATCTCGCCGACCGACTTGCCGACCATCTGGATATTGCCCATCGGAAACTCGAACCCGTCCGTGCCGAAATAGAAGTCGTTCAGCGCGACGGTCTTCTGAAAGAACGTGAGATTCGGCTCCCGTGACACCGCCAGGACCGCTGTGCTGTTGTGGTACATGTAGTGCCGGCCGACCATGTCGGAGCCGTTGGCGAGGCCATGGGGGTGCTTGTCGTTCGCTGACATCAACAACAGCTTCGCGGAATTGGCAGCGCCGCAAGAGAGCACGACGATGTCGCCGACGAACGACTCCTCTTCGCCATCGCGCTCTACGACGACTGCCTTGACGGATCGTCCGCTGGCGTTGGTCAACAGCCTCAAGGCCGGTGAATTCCGCAGCAGCGTCACATTTGGATACTGCAGCGCGGGACGCACGGCGAGCACTTCCGCGTCTGACTTCGCGTGAACCAGACAGGGGAACCCATCGCAGGTCTGGCAGCGGATGCACCGGCTGTTCTCCATGTGCTGTTCATCGAGCATGATGCCGCAGGGCGCCTGAAACGGATGAAAGCCGGCTTGTTTCAGATCGTTGAACAGCTGCTGCATACGCGGTTCGTGGGAGACCGGTGGATACGGATAGGGCGCGCTCGCCGGCGGCTCGGTCGGGTCCACACCGCGCAGGCCGTGCACTTGATACATCTGCTCGGCCTTCGTGTAGAACGGTTCCATCTCCTCGTAGCTGATCGGCCAGGCCGGCGAGATGCCATCGTAATGACGCAGCTCGCCGAAATCTTCCTTCCTCAGGCGGTAGAGCGCCGCGCCGTACATCTTCGTGGCGCCGCCGACGAAGTAGTGGACCTGCGGCTGAAATGCCTTGCCGGTGGCGTCGTACCACACATCGGGCGAGATATAGCGGTTGTCGACGAAGACGGCCTTTGCGTCCCAGTTCAGCGCTTCACGCTTCAACCAATCGCCGCGCTCGAGAATCAGAATGCGCTTCCCGGTCGCCGCGAGATGGCGCGCCAGCGTGCCGCCGCCCGCGCCGCTGCCGACGATGATGACGTCGTAGTGTTGCGGCATGAGACTCCTCCCTCACAGCCCGGGGCTGCTCTGCATCAGGCCGCCATCGGCGAACACTGTTGTCGCCGTGATGTAGCTGGCTCGGTCGCTGGCCAGCATCGCGACCACGCTGGCAATCTCCTCCGGCCGCGCCATGCGGCCCAGCGGAATCGCTGCGTCCAGCTTCTCCATCTCGGCGGGGTTGGCCATCGTGCTGCGATTGATGGGCGTGGCGACCGCTCCGGGACCGACGCCGGCGACCAGAATCTTGTGAGGCGCCAGTTCGACGCCCGCCGTGCGCGTGAGCATGCGCATGCCGCCTTTCGACAGGCAGTAGGCGGTGTTGCCGGGCATCGGCCAGTCTTCGTGGACCGACGTGATGTTGATGATGTGGCCGCCGCCGCCCTGCGTGATCATCTGTTTGGCCGCCAACTGGGTACCGAAGAACGCGCTCTTCAGGTTGACCTGCAGCACGGCGTCGTATTGCTTCTCGGTGGTGTCGAGCACCGAGGTGCGGCTCTCGATGCCGGCGTTGTTCACCATGATGTCCAGCCGCCCGAACGCCTTCACGGTGGCGTCGACGAGCCGCTGAAGGTCGGCAACCTTGCTGACGTCGGCGTCGACACCGATGGTTCGATCCCCCAGGGCGACGATGCGCCGTTCGAGGTCCTCGGTCGCGTCCGCGTGAGACACGTAGTCAATCGCGACGTTGGCGCCTTGTGCGGCCAGCTCGAGCACGATCGCCTTGCCAATCCCGCTGTTGCCGCCGGTGACGATCGCAACCTTGCCCTTCAGAAACATATGAGGCTCCTCACTTCGTGACACTGGGTTCTGGGTGTTCGTCCCAGTCGATCCGGTTTTCGTCGCTTCGATCCAGCACCTGAATCGGCCGGTTCTTGCTGAAGTAATCCCACGCCCAGTCGATGAACGTTTCGATGCGCTCCCTCACGCCCGACATCAGCAGCGCGTGCACGCCCAGCCAGGCCGCAAATGCCATCGCGCCGTCGAGCTCGTGACGCTTCCTGCCGATTTCCGCCACCGCCGCGTCGCGGCCGATCATCGCCATGATGCCCTTGTCGTGATAGTGGAAGGCGGTTCGGGGCTTCCCCGCGATCTCGGCCAGGATGTTTTTGGCCGTCCACACTCCGCACTGCTGCGCAACCGACGCCAGCTGCGGAAGCGATTGGCCATCCGCGCCCGGAACGTTCGCGAAGTCGCCGAGCGCGTAGACGCCAGGGAAACCGTCGACCGTGAGATCGGGCTGCACATCGATGCGGCCGCCGTGCCCCTTCGACAACCCCGAGTGGTCCGCAAGCGCTGAGGCCATCAGCCCGCCGGCCCAGACCACCGTGCGCGTCGGAATCGACGTGCCGTCGGAGAGCCCCACGCGATCGGACGCGACATGGGTGACCGCCTGACCCAGCCGCAGCCGCACACCCTTGCGTTGAAGGTGGCCCGCGGCATAGGCGTGCGCCTTCTCGGAGAAAGGCCTCAGAAGCGCCGAGCCATGTTCCACCAGATACACCTGCGCCCGTTTCACGGCCAGGTCGGCGTATTCACGGGTCATGGTCAGATTGATCATGTCGGCGAGCGCACCCGCGAGCTCTGTTCCGGTGGGACCGCCGCCGATGATCACAAAGTTCAGCGCGCCCTTTTCCACCACGCTGGCATCGCGGTCCGCGTCTTCGAACACCGCCAGGATCCGCGAGCGCAGTCGTTGTGCGTCTTCGAGCGAGTAGAGCGGAAAGCTGTACTGCTCGGCTCCCTGTGTGTGGAAGAAATTCGCCTGCGACCCGGCCGCCAGGACCAGGAAGTCGCCCTGGTAACTCCGGCCGTCTCGCGTCGTTACCGTCCGGGTCTTCGGATCGGCAACCATCACCTCGGCCATCTTCACGTTGACGTTCGCATGACCGCGAAGCGACTGGCGAAGCGACGTCGCGACGTTACTCGACGCGAGCTCCGCGGTGGCGACCTGGTAGAGCAACGGCTGGAACTGGTGATAGTTGTTCTTGTCGATCAACGTGACCTGCACGTCGCCGCTCTTGGCCAGCCTGCGAGCGCACCCGAGGCCGGCGAAGCCGCCGCCGACGATCACGACGTGCGCTCTTGGTTTCGTGGTCTCCACGCTTTCACCCTCGCCATCACCGTCGGATCGTGTCGCCGGCTCGCGGCTGCCCGACTCTGCCAATCTTGCTGACGTCCTGAGGCCACACGCCGCAAGACTTCTGCCAGCCGGTTGGTTTTGTCTCCGCCCGGCGAAGGTGGGGAATCACGAGAGAAGGGATACCGTCACGGCGGCCCTGTCAAAATGTGGCGAGGCTTCGCAGCCGATTGTGACGGCCGCGATCGGGCCCAATCGTCATCGCGGGCATCGTGTCCGGTCGTCCCCGGAGGGCTCGCGCGGCGGGCGACTCAGCGGCGTTGTTGCGAGGTGTCCCGGCGTTCGTCCATCGGCGGCCTGATGGCGGAGTCACGTTCGAACCTGGGACCCTGGCAGACCGATGGCTCCAGTTCAAGGCTCCCTGGTTCAGAACGCGCCATTGCGGTATGTATCTCAAACAGTTTATAGTCACTTCAGACTAGTGGCCGGGGTGATCCCATGCCTGACAAGTTGAGAAGCGTCGAGCCGCTGTTGCCGCTCAAACCCAAGGTGCTCCACATCCTGCTGGCGGTCGCAGACGGACCCCGGCATGGCTACAGCATCATGCAGGAGGTCGCCGAGCGGACCGACGGCCAGGTCCGTCTCTGGCCGGCGGCGCTGTACGGACTGCTGCGGGAACTCGAAAAGATCGATCTGATTGTGGAGTCGGATAAGCGGCCGGCCGCCGACGAAGACGACGAGCGGCGTCGCTACTTTGCGCTCACCGCGCACGGCAAGCGCGTGCTGGACGCCGAGGTTCGTCGTCTCGAAGCCATTGTCCATCACGCGCGCGCCAGCCGTGCGTTGCGAAAGGCCTATCGCGCATGACGAGCCATCGCGTCTTGCGCTGGTGCGCCAGCAGTTACGCACGGCTGCTCTGGGTCCTGCGGATCCGCGACCCCCAGGAGCGTGAAGCCATCCGCGATGACGGCGAGCGCCTGCTCGAAGCGGCTCACACCCACGGCCATCTCACGCTCGCGACGACGTGGCTCGCGCTGGTGTGGGATCTCGTCTTCGTGGGCGCGCGGCATGATGTCGCACAGGCCCTGCGAGCGCTGGTCCGGGCTCCCGGCGTCACGGTGGGCGTCTCCCTCCTCCTCGGACTTGGCGTGGCGGCGACGACCACGCTCTTCGCGTTTGTCGACGCGGTGCTGCTTCGACCGCTGCCCTACGATCAGCCGGATCGACTGGTGATGATGTGGGAAGCGAACGCCGCGCAGGACCGCGCGCGCGAAGGGCCGTCCCCGGGCAATGTCCTCGACTGGGTCGCCCGCAACGATGCGTTCGATGCGATCGCCGCCTCGATGCGGATCTCGGCCACCCTGCGGGCCGGCGACGGCGGCACGCCGATCGCCGGCGTGCACGTCACGCGAGGTTTCTTCGACGTCTATCGTCGTCGACCGCAGCTTGGGCGCACGTTCGAGGCGGCCGAATTCGAAGGCGCGGCGTCGATCACGTCGCGGCAGGCGTCCAGCGGCGAACCGGTCATCGTACTGAGTTATCGCCTGTGGCGGACCCTGGGCGCCGATCCTGAAGTCGTTGGCCGGCCCATCTCCGTGGAAGGCCGCGACTGGCGGGTGATTGGTGTCATGCCGGAAGACTTCGTGCCTGACGCGGCGGCTTTCTGGGCGCCGTGGGATATGCGGGTGTCGTACCGCGGCCCACGTTTTCCGCACGGACTCCCCCGCGACGCCAGATTCCT
>Ga0070667_100003389_pt1 | contig 13585 bp, 11 predicted proteins | sample KBSS33metaG_FD_64659 | JGI IMG/M metagenome (GOLD analysis project Ga0070667, IMG submission 64659) | Switchgrass rhizosphere microbial communities from Kellogg Biological Station, Michigan, USA - KBS S3-3 metaG | ecosystem: Host-associated > Plants > Roots > Rhizosphere > Soil ...
AAAAAGCAGGTAAAGGCAGTCGCACCTTTGTTGGACAGCAGGCAGAATATTGCCCGTTGGAATATCGATCTGAATGATGTTGACAAGGTGCTTCGTATTGAATCAAAAGATATCCAGCTAAAAGAAGTAGTTCAATTAATACACGCAGCCGGTTTTCATTGTGAAGAATTGGCTGATTAAAACAAATAAAATGGAACCAACAACTGACATCTTATCCCCGGAAAAAAAAGAAAAATTATTTACCCGCTACCAGGTATTCATTATAGCGATACTTGCCATCCTCCAGTTTACCATTATACTGGACTTCATGGTGCTGTCGCCACTGGGTGCCATTCTGCTGCCTGTTTTTCATATAACCACCACGCAATTCGGGCTGGTGGTATCTGCTTATGCGTTCAGCGCAGGTGCATCCAGTCTTCTTTCAGCAGGGTTCGCTGATAAATTTGACCGGAAAAAGCTGCTGATGTTTTTTTATTCCGGGTTTATGATCGGTACCTTATTGTGTGCGCTTTCTCCTTCCTATCAATTCTTACTGGGTGCAAGAATTGTGACCGGTATTTTTGGCGGTGTGGTGGGTTCTGTAAGCGTTGCAATCATCACGGATTTGTTTAAACTGGAAGTGCGTGGTCGGGTAATGGGGTTTATTCAAACAGCATTTGCGGCGAGCCAGGTATTGGGATTGCCTATCGGCGTACTGCTTGCCAGCGAGTATGATTGGCATGCGCCGTTTTGGATGATAGCCGGGGTAGGGATACCCCTGGGAATTGTTATTCTGGTATATATGAAACCTGTAAATGCTCACTTATTTATTAAGTCGGATAGAAATCCCTTTGAACATCTGTTAAAAACCATTTCTCATAAAACTTACTTGCGCGCCTTCCTGGCTACAACCTTGCTTGCCACAGGTGGTTTTATGCTGATGCCTTTTGGCAGTGCATTCAGTATCAATAATCTTGGTATTACGCTAAAGCAATTAACGCTTCTCTATCTCATCAGCGGTGCGTTTTCTATTATTACCGGTCCGTTGATTGGTATTGCGAGTGATAAACTGGGTAAATACAACACCTTTGTGGTGGGCACGCTGGTGAGTATAGCCATGGTGCTGATTTATACCAATCTTGGCATTACTCCTTTATGGATACTCATTTCAATCAATGTGGTTTTATTCGCAGGCATTTCATCGCGTATGATTTCGGCGGGTGCGCTCATGACGGCCATTCCGGCCCCGCAAGACAGGGGCGCCTTCATGAGTATTAATGCATCCGTTCAACAGATCGCAGGCGGGGTAGCTGCTTATATTGCCGGTCTGCTGGTTACCCAAAGCAAAGCGGGGCCAATATTGCATTACAACCGGTTGGGTTTTGCCGTTACAGGCAGTATGATAGTAGCGATGGGTTTGATGTACATAATTGACCGGCATGTAAAAAAGAAAATAGCAGCCGCTAAGCAAAGCGTACCGGAAAATGCAATGGCGTCGGCAGCAGGATAGAAGCTGTTGATTGGCTTTCAGCCGTTAAACGCATTGATGAACCCCCTATTGCAGTAAACGTTGAATTCCCTGAAATAGAGGTACAGTATGGAATGAATTGTTTGTGTAGAAAAAAATTCTCCACCTGCCCTATCAGCCTGATTGTGGCATGAAATTGTTATGTAGGATAGCTGGCATTCATGGTCAATGAAATTTTAAAATTACGTTATATGGAACTGCAATTGAGCAAGCCATGGAAGTTTGTCAAAGACAAACTCATGGAACACAATACCGGTCTGACAGAAGACGACCTGCAGTATGAAAAAGGTAAGGAAGATGAATTGCTGGACAGGTTGTCGAGGAAAATGGGCCGGTCAAGACGCGAGATCAAGGATTGGATAGAAAGTATGTCATTTAACGAATAATAATGTACAAAATAAAATTATTCAGTGGTGGAACAGCGGGCATATTGCAGCAGGAGATTAACGAGTGGTTGCACGCTAATAAGGATATCGTTATCCATAGCAGTAATTTGTGCGGCAATAATGGTGAAAACCTGGGTTCCAATGAATATGTTTTTTTTATCCTCTACAGCAGTTCAATAGTACAACAGCAGGAATTAAAGGAAATGGCTGCCGCGGCTATGCAGGAACAGCCAATTGGAATAAAAGAAAACTAAGCCGGAGATACCAGGCAGGTTGAGTTTGCTGATCAAACAGCCCTATTTATTCTTTCCAGGCCGTTCTAAGGAATTTCAGGAAATTTTTATGCATGATGTTTTCAATGTCGGCGCCCGTATAACCCCTTTTCGATAATATTGGAATAAGGTTCTGAAGATCCGCTATGGTATCAATATCGTAAGGACATTGTTCTTTTCCAAAGGCGCCATCTAAATCTGTTCCCAGACAAATATGCTCCGTGTTGCCCGCCAACCGGCAGATATGATCGATATGATCAACCAATTTTTCAAGATTGCAATCCATATTCTCCGGTGTTGATATTCCTCTTTTCCATCCCGGTACCATCATCCAGGCATCCATCGCCGCACCGATCACGGCTCCGCGGTCGATCAATATTTTTAATTGTACATCGCTGAACTGGCGGTTATGATTTACCAATGACCTGCAATTGTTGTGGCTGGCCCATACAGCGCCGTTAAAATTTTCCATTGCCTGAAAAAAAGCATCATCGCACAAATGGGTGGCGTCTAAAATAATATTCAATTCTTCCATTTTTTTCAGCAGTGCGATGCCATTGTCTTTCATTTTCCCCGTAGCATCGGTTCCATTGGCATACCTGCCGGGCCCGTAATGTGCCGGACCTACCGCTCTTAATCCATATTGATATGCTCTCTCTACGTGATCAACTGTTACAAAAGAATCGGCACCTTCCAGGCTTAAAATATAGCCGACCGCTTTTCGCTCAACCGGATTTCCATCATTCCATAATGTAAGATGTTTCTCCAGCGAATCAATATTGGTTACCTGCTGCATTTCGCCGGCCTCTTCCATTGCTTTGTACCAGGCAAGTTGCCCCTGCGTTTGCGCCCAGGCCTGCGCGGGAGAGTGCCAGCCACGCAATTTATTTTCAGGCGCTACATAACGGGCAATTTGCGTGGCCACTACCAACCCGATATTGCCGGCACGCAGGGCGGGCAGAGACACAACGCCTTTACCGCGATCGGGTTTATCAGTCAACCCCTGTTCTCTTTCACGGATTTCATATACATGCCTGGTAAGATCCCGGTTCCATTCCAGTGCATTCATGCTAAGATCAAGATGTGCGTCTGCAATAAACATAATTTGTTTTTTTGATCAGGCCTTGAAAAACAGGTTACATCAATTCAAATAGTGCTTCAATTTCTACCGGGATGTTATCAGGCAATGATCCAAAGCCTACAGCACTTCTTACACCCACGCCGTTCTCTGTTCCCCATACGGTTGCAAACAATTCGCTGCAGCCATTTATTATGTAGGGATGCTTTTCAAATGTGGCAACACAATTTACCATACCCAATACTTTAATAACTCTTTTGATCCTGTTAAAAGAACCTAAATTCGCAAGAATGGTGGCCAGCATCGTAAGCCCCACCTGGCGCGCTGCCAATTTACCTTGTTCCATATCTAATTCGGCGCCGATGCGGCCAATGATAAGCGTCTTATCATTTTGTACAGGCCCATGTCCCGATAGATACAAGTATTTCCCGTCCACCAGGCAAGGTTTGTATACGCCCACCGGGGCGGGGGCCGATGGTAAGGTTAATCCGGTCTGTTTGAAACGCTGATCAGGTGTTAAATTTTCCATATATGGTAATTAAATAAAAATGATAAGTGCTATTGCCCTGCAAAACTTTTTACAACATTACGTACGATTATTTTATCAACCCCCGGTACTGCTGCGCCAGCTCCCTTATTTATCGCCGGAAGGTTTTTTTATCACCATCCATTTCAATGCGGCTATTCAGCACAACAGCTTTGTATTCGTATTGTAATCCCTTCGTGAGATGATTTTCCAATACCTTAAAGTTACCGTTTGCATCAATTACGGCCGAACCCGATTTTATCCATTCGCCGCCGTATAAATTTTCTGTCTGCCCGTGATAAACACGATAGTAAAAGCGGGCAGTCATACCTGCTGTTGGCCGATAGGGCAAAACCTTACCACTAAACAGTACGCTGCTTTCAGTTGATTTTACCAACCCGGTTATGACTTGCATCGGTTCAAGAGCCGGTAAAATATTTTCGAGTTTTATGACAACGGGGTTGGGCCATTTGTGATCATCGTATATACGTTGTGCTTTTACCACAGATACAATCAGCCCCGTATCTGTTTGACGGAACCGGCAGCTCACGTCTTTGCCTGGTTTATATTCCTGCAAAAGACTGTTTTGGCCTAACACACTTATTTTAGTTGAAGCGGTTGTTTTTACAGCATGCAGTACAATTTCTTTTCTTTCCCCCTCCGCCCAGCCGGCGGCATTGGTAATGATAGCGTACAAATATTTTTTATCGATCGACGATGTATACCAGGTATTGCTTTCTTTGTTGATGATCCAGGGCCGCACGCTGTCAACTGCTTCGCGGTTTATAAAATACCAGGCGGCCATTTCGCGCAGGCGCGCTTCCTGCTCGTCTGCAATGGCCCCGTTTGGTTTGGGCCCGATGTTCAACAATAAAGAACCACCCTTACTTCTTGCTTCAATTAACAGTTCTATCAGCTGGGCGCCGGATTTATAGCGGTCGTTAGTGGGCTGATACTGCCAGGCGGTTCCCATAGTAATACAGGAAAGCCACGGTTCGGTAACGGTAAGGCCCGGCAACATTTGTTCCGGTGTTTTTAATGCGCCACGTGTTATCAATATATCAGGCTGCAGTTTCCAGCAGGTTTCTTTTACAATCTCTTTTGGTTCACCGTCAATAAACAGCAGATCAATTTTACCGTAGTGTGTCATTAGTTCTTCACATTGTTTCCGTGTAAAATCATCAAATTCTTTTTTTATTGCTTCGCTCATCGGCACACTATCCCTGCTGATGGGCAGTTGGTGTTTGTAGTAGAAATTAAAATCTTCGGGTGAAAAATAGAAGCCAACCTGCAGGCCTGCTTTCCTGGTCGCATCCACAAATTCCTGTAACAGATCTTTTTGATAAGCTGTGTTCATAATGTTATAGGAAGTTGTTTTGGTATTCCACATGCAGAAGCCCGAATGGTGCTTGGTAGTAAACATGATGTATTTCATGCCGGCCAGTTTTGCCAGCGCGGCGATTTCTGCAGGGTCAAATTTTGCAGGGTTGAACGAGGCGGGCAGTTCGGAAAAATAACGGTTTAGGTAGTCTGCTGAGGCACCCACCAGTGAATGGCTGATTACCATACCCAACTGTACATCTGCACTGAAATGAATGAACAGGCCGCTGTTGGCGTTGCGCAGCCACTCTTCCCTTTCGGGTTTGTTGCGGTTGTAACTGCTGGCTTCATCGTCGTTTACCTTATCCTGTGCTGCAGATCTCAGTACTGCAAATGCGAGAAGGAAAATGAACGGTATATTTTTAATATTCATAAGTGTACAGTTGATGAAAATATAATTTCAATAAAATAAAAGAGGCATAGAAATGCCCCTTTTCCTTAAAAACTACTGCTTTGTGAAAAACTATCATCATTATCCTGGAGCTGTTTGATACAGAACAAGGATTTATTTTATTTAACGGTTAATGGTTTTTGAACCCGTGGCAATACCACCGGTGTGGCAATGCCATTAACATCGTATACAATCTTTCCCGCCTTAACGGTCATTTCGCATTCCAGTTTCTGCGTGCCCTGAACTTTATAACCGGTGTAATCATAAAAACCAAACTGACCGCTACGCACCGATAGAACAGCGATATCAGCAATGCCGCCTACCGACAGGTTTCCCAATTCTTCATGTCTTATTTCTTTGGCAGGATTCCAGGTAGTGGCCTGCACAACGTTTTCTAATTGCATTCCAATGGCCATCATCTTTGACATAATGTTTAGCAGGTCTTTCATGGAATTGTTCATACTGCCGGTATGAATATCAGAACTGATTGAGTTGGGAAAGAAACCAGTTTTGAAGGCGGGGATTGCCTGCGAAAATGCAAAGCTGATTTCTCCATAACCTACGTCGAATACAATTCCTTTTCTTTGTGCCTCCCATACAAATGGCTTTATCTTTTTTGTACTGCTGTCAACAATTGGCTCACGATTGTTTATCTGGCCGAAACAATGCGTGAAGATATCGCCGGGTCGCAGGCGCTTCATAAACAATTCTTCAATAGACAGCGCTGGCGTACTGCTGCCAAAATCTATCATCACTGGCAGGTTAGCCAGCTGCCCCGCCTTCAGCGCTTCTTCCACGGGTGTCCATTCGTTGCCCGAATAATGGGCTACTTTAATGCCAACTACATAATCGCGGTAACGCTTAGCCATCAGCGCAGTCATCTTCCCATCCATATCGCGGGTATCCTGCTCATAGGGCCAGCCACGCATTCCTTCCCCTACAATATTCAGCATGGCGAGCACCCTAGTCTGCGACATATCAATTACCTGTCTTTTAAAAGTCGTGAACGCACGCCAGCCCGAGCAACCTGCATCTACCACGGTAGTAATGCCATTGCGGAAGGTAAACCCATCGGGCACTATAGACAATGGTCCGTTGCTGTAACCCTGTTCCTGGCCGGTTCCATAAAAAACATGGGTATGCAGATCAATCAGGCCGGGTATTATGTACATGCCCCGCGCATTAACTACCTGCAGGGCGGTTGTGCTGTCAATATCTCTGGCGATGCTTACAATTTTGCCATCCGTTACAGCAATATCCATTACGGTATTCATGCTGCTTTTCGGATCAATCACCTGCCCGCCTTTTATCAACAGGCTATAGGGTTGTGCTTTTACAAACAATGAAACAAGAAATATACTGCAGGCAATACTTGTTTTACACATAAGCTTTGTCGTTGTTCATGGTCAGGATACAACTGCCTTAGTCAATTCCTCTTTTATTCTTGCCGCTACCAATTTTTCCTGACCCTGCTTCAGCATCCATACAGTTACCGTTATCCTGTTGTCCTGTGCGCTGCCTATTTCAATAGAGGGTGATCCATTGCGCAGGTTCAGCTGTACCTCTTTCGCGGTAATTTTTATTTTGCTATTGTCCCAACTGATAGCCAGTGCTGGCGTTATATTGCCAAGTGGGGGAATGTTCACCTGTGTGCTAACACCATTGATTGTTTTTACACTGTTTTCAATAACGGCGGTAGCGGCTTGCCATTCAGCCCATTCTTTTTCATGATCCTGCCCAATGTATTTTTCCAAAGCTACATACATGCCCAGCACTTCTTCTTTGTTTACCTTGAACCCGCGGCCAATATTAAATCCCCGTGGCGGCATGCTTAATCTTGCTGCTGCAATAATTTCTTTTTTACCCATGAGCAGGCCTGCGCTTTGCGGCCCGCGAATGGCTTTACCTCCTGAAATGGCAACAAAGCTGAATCCCATTTCATTGAACTTCCAGAGATTGGATACCGGGGGTACGTCGGCCGCAATATCTATGGAAGTGGGAATGCCATGTTTTTTACCGATGGCCACCCATTCTTCATGCAGGATTTTTCCCTTGTCGGCTTCAATATTCAGAAAATGCAGCAGCGCGGTTTTTTCATTGATGGCGCTTTCCAATTCTTCCACTGTTTCTATATAGATTATTTTGCAGCCGGTGTTTTTCAATGCATGGTTGTAAACAATCTCATGTGTCTTCTGAATAATGACTTCCGATTTCATGCCGGTACCGTCAAGGTGGGGGAGTTGCTCAACTTTTTTTGTATCCATTCCGGTCAGGATACCAGCAAGCCCCAGTGTCATTGCAGAAAAAGCCCCGGTAGTGACCACCGCTGCTTCGGCATGTACAAGGGCGGCAATTTTTTCACCTACCTTGTCCTGCAGTTCATCCATCATGCAAAAATCAGTTGAATGATCGCGAATGGTATCCACTACATAGTCGTGCATCAGCGAGCCTGTCATAGCCGTGTACGTGCCGGCCGCATTGATAAAAGTGCGGACGCCCAGTTCCCTGAATAAATTTCTTTTTGTCAATGGCGATGCGGATGCAGGTGTTGGCGTGGCTATGAAGGCACCTGTGGCCAGTGGGGAAAGGGATATGTATTTAATAAGTTCTCTTCTTTGCATATAAATTTTTATCAGCAGGCTATACGATTGGTTGAGGTTACAACGGCAAAAAATACAGAAGGCTTGCTGTTACGTCAGACAATCCGTATCATAACGCACAATTGGCAATGTGCTCAGGTATATGCAATGCAATCCATTTCTACCAGCGAATTGCCAGGTACACCGCCTTTGGCCACGGCTACGGTGGTGCGTACCGGCGGATTTTTGCCAAACCTTCCCTGGTATACCTCGTTCATCCCTTTGTAATCTTCAATGTCGTTCAGAAACACAGATACTTTTAATACTTTCTCCATTGACGAGCCTGCATTGATCAACTCCTTTTCCAGTTCTTTCAATACATGATCAGTATGTGATTTAATATCGCCTTCAAAGTGAGCGCCTTTACCGGCTATAAAAACAAGACCATTGAATTTGGTAGCGCCTGCAAATAAGGGCGTGCCCTGGTCATCTGATGGCTGAATGTTAAGGCTTTCTTTCCTGTTTGCAGGGCCAATGGATTTTGCGTTGGAAACAAAACCCATTCCAACGGCTGCCGCTACCGAAGCAAATATTTTTTTTAAGGCAGATCTTCTTTCTGTTTTCATTGTTGAATGATTATGGTTCGCAGTGGGGAATGATTATTTATCCCACCAGATTTTTGTTCCGAATAGATCCGCTCCCTGCCTCGCCACGGCGGCATTGTAAGATTTTGTGTTCAGTGTTTGTTCTATTACCGGGTATAGGAAACGCCTGAAAAACTGGCCATTGGTAGCATTGCCGGGATAATTATTGGGCACCAGCTTAGGATACCCCGTACGGCGGAAATTATTAAAAACTTCCTGTGCGTCTGGAAAAATACCCAGCCAGAACTGCGTGTAGATTTGTTCTGTTTGATTGTCCACGCTGCTGCCTTTTGCGGTGAGCGGGTGGGTAGCCACATAAGCATCTACCTGGCTGGTGGAAATAGTACCGGCCACGCCGCTGCTGAGATCCCATTGCTGCATGGCTGCCCTGATTCCTTTTTCGTATAAGGCAACAGGTGTTTCAGCGGCATACCAGTTTCTTAAAGCCGCTTCTGCCAGCAAGAAATAAGATTCAGCTGCTGTAAAAATCAGCATGGGTGCATCAACCCGTAATACAGTTGATTGTTTAGGTTCTGAATAGGTTCCAAAATCGGTTGGCCTAACACCATTGATGGTAGCCGGTAAACCTTTTTGTACAGCCGGAGTGCTATTGGCCACACCGCTTTGATAAACCACCGAGATAACGCTCAGCCTGGGATCGCTGTTGGCTTTGAGGGAATCTATAAATGACTGCTGGTATTTCCCGCCTTCTGTATTGTTCAATCCGTCTGCCTTTATATAATCACTGTTAAGCATACCAAGCGCCAGTGGATTTTTATTGATATCCTGTCCGGAACCTGCATAAGTTACTTTGGCGATGTCTGCATAGGCGGTAATTACGCCACCTGCTATGGCTTTGGTAACCCAGCTTTGAGCGGATGCCAGATCTACTTTGGTCATGCGCATTCCAAGACGCATCATAAGAGAATAGGCAAATTTTTTCCACTGCTGGGTATTGCCGTTGTATATCAGATCGGATGACCCGAATGTAATGGTGTTGCCCGGGTTTAAACTCTGAGCCGCCTGGTCCAGTTCTTTCAGCATATCTGCATAGATGTCTTTTTGTGCATCGTATACAGGCTGAAAAACAGAGCTGTTGTATCCCTGTCCCGCTTGCGAATAAGGAATGTCTCCGTAAAGATCAGTAAGCCGGCTAAAGCAAAAAACCTTCCATATACGCGCTACCGCATACAGGTTGATCTGCGAAGCATTGTCTTTTACCGATTTTATGACTTCCCCTATTTCGTTGATTTGGTTGCTGTATGAATTGGCAAACACAGATGCGGATTGTGATTGCTGTGCGGCTACGTATTTAGACCCGAACCCTGCCACATCATTGTAGCTGGTGGTATATTGCATGTGCCCAAGCAGCAATGACTGCGTATTGCCGCTGTTGCTGGTGCCATCGTACAAAGCTTTGCTGAAAATATACTGCGGCGTGGCTTTTGACACAGCGTCGGGGTTGGTATTGATTTGCTGGAAGTTTTTTGAGCAGGATTGCATTAACAAAGCGCTGCACAACAATAATAAAAGCCGGCTGTATGGTTGATATATAAATTTCATGTTGCTGGGTTTTAAGATTAAAATTTAAGCAGGAGGTTTACGCCATATGAACGGGTGCGCGGCAAACCGATAGATTCAATACCCTGGGCCGGCCCATTGGTAAGACTTTGCTCCGGGTCAAAATTGTCAGTCTTCTTATACAATGTAAGCAGGTTGCGGCCTACCAGCGCAACACTGGCCGATTGTATCTTGAGCAATTTGAATTTGCTGACCGGGATATTGTAAGATAGGATGATCTGGCGCAGTTTCACAAAGCTTCCGTCGTGCACAAACAACTCTGTATACCTGTTCAAACTATTGTAATAAGCGCTGCGCAAGTTAGCAACAGGAATTGTGTTGGTGTAGGCATTACCGGCGCTGGTTACACCATTTAATACCAATCCTGTTTCTCTTCCGGGCAATGTTGATTTCAGAAGGCCCAGGCGGGTGGCATATACTTCCATTACAGAAAAGATCTTATTGCCAAATTTGCCGTCTATTAACCCGCTCAATGAAAAGTTTTTGTATTTAAACTCGGTGGTAAAACCCATGGTAAGAGGAGGTACACCCTTGCCCAGTTCCTGGTTAATATCTGTTTGAGCAGGCAGCCCTGCATTGGTATCAAAAATAATATTGCCTTTAACGTCTCTCAGCATCCGGTATCCATAAATGGCACCGTAGGTATGACCAACATTGTTATTGATAAATGCATTTCCATTGGCCGAATTGCCCAACGAAAAGGTACTGATGCCATCTGCCAGTTTCAGCACTTCGCTTTTGTTATAGGCAAAGTTATAGCTCATGTCCCAACTGAAATTTTTTGTCTTTACCGGTGCAACGGTCAGCAAAACTTCAATTCCCTTATTGCTTAACTGGCCAGAGTTTAGGATGGCATTGCTGTAGCCGGAAGTGGTGGAAATGGGCACACTCACAATGTCATTGGTAGATTTGCGATCGTACAATGCCAGATCAAGTCCTGCCCGGTTCCCGAACATTTGCAGGTTAATGCCAACTTCGGTAGTAGTTGATGTAAACGGTTTTAACTGCGTATTGGTAATAACGGAAGAGGTTACATTCTGCAATGGCACCGCGCTGTTGCTGGGTACGCTGCTATAAGTAAGGTTAATGGCATAGGGGTCTGGGCCACCGCCGCCTACCTGCGCCCACGATGCTCTTATTTTCGCCATGCTAAAAACAGCCGGCAACCTCAATGCCTCAGATAATATAAAGCTGGCACCCACACTCGGATAGAATATGCTGTTGTTGGCGGTACTCAGCGTTGAAAACCAGTCCTGGCGACCGGAAGCCGTTACGAAAAGCAATTTTTTATAATCAACATCTACAGAACCAAATACAGAGTTCGTTTTGATGCGGCCGGTATATGGAATGGTAGACGAGGTAGCCAGGTTGGAGAAACTATAGAAATAAGGCTGGATATAATTTTTGCCGGTGAGGTTAAAGCGTTTTTCCTCGTAGCTGCGGCCATTTACGCCGGCCAGCACACTAATGCCGAAGCGGTCAGCAATTTTAGTATTATAGGTAGCCGTTAGCATTGAGTTTGTCTCCGATACATTTGATTTGATTCCGGCGTATTCCCCCAACGGCGTATAAGCGGTACCGGTAGGCAAAATATTGGTATAGTTGTAACTGTAGAAATCGCGGGTAACCGTTCCTTTAAAAGTGAGGTTTTTAAGCAGGTCATAAGAAACAGATGCCTGGCCGATGAACCGGTTTTTATCATCAGATTCCTGGAACTTGTTGACCACAAAATAACTGTTGCTGGCAATAGCAGCGTCGTTCCATATAATCTCATTTCCCTGGGCATCGTAGCCCGGGTTTAGCCAACGGATATCTACAGTGTTGGCAACTTCATAAGGTGTCCAGTTGGGATTGCCCAGCGCATCGCCGGCTGTGGAGCGGTTTTTGGCGGTTTCCAGCGAATATTGAATAACTGATTCAATTCTGAGGCGATCACTCAGCTTGGCGCCCAGGTTAAGGTTGGCCGTTTTTCGGTTATACTTGCTGTTTGGTAAAATACTTTTGCTGTCAAGGTTAGACAAAGACAAACGGTAAAGGATGGCTTCATTTCCGCCCGAAAGCGCAATGGAATTGGTAAAGGTGTTACCCGTTTGGTAAAAATTTTTCAGGTTGTTTTTCTGCGCGCTGTAGGGGTGATTGAGCCCGTCTGCTGCCATATAATCAGTAGAGCCATCTATTTTGGCACCGAACGAGCGACGCCCACTGCCCTGTGCAGCTAATAAGTTAGTTGGTTTTATACCACCATCTCCCTGGCCATATTCGTATTGGAAATCCGGGAACACCGAAACCTTTTCCATGGTAATCGTAGAATTGTATTCTATGCCAATGCCTCTTTGTGCCTTACCCTTTTTGGTAGTAATAAGGATTACTCCGTTTGCGCCCCTGGACCCATACAACGCCGCAGCCGTGCCGCCTTTCAAAACAGTGATGGATTCAATGTCGTCAGGATTAATAGCGCCGATGCCATCCCCCCGGTCTACATTGGTGGTAATGCCATTTGGTGTAGCCGAACCTCCTGGTACGCTGTTGTCGATGGGCATACCATTGATAACATACAATGGTTGGCTGTTGCCGGTGAGTGATCCATTGCCCCGGATAACAACACGGCTGGAACCGCCGGGCCCCGTAGAGAGACCCGTAGCGTTTACACCCGCTATTTTACCGGTTAGTGCGTTGGCCACATTGTTCTCACGCGCCTGTGTAAATTCACTGCCTTTTACTTCCGTGGTGGAATAAGTAAGCGACTTACTGGTTTTTTTGATACCCAGCGCGGTTACCACTACTTCACCCAATTCTTTGTTGGCTTCATCCAGTTGTATACTGATCAGCCTTTGGGAATCGGTGATTGTTAACTCCTTTGTTGAATAGCCAATGGAAGAAATCACCAGCGTAATCGGCTTGCCTTTTAACTCATCGGGAACGGCCAGCCGAAAGTTTCCATTTTCATCTGAAACAGTGGCAACAGCCGGTGAGCCTTTCAAGGAAATGGTTACATTGGGTAAGCCGCCACCGTTTCCTGCAGCTGTTATTTTACCGGTTACCGGAACAGAAAAAACAGCAGGTTCTATTGGAGGCAGGTCGTTTCCTGCGCGGCTTTCAAATACAGAGAATTGGTTTTCCCCGATTTTCTTATAGGTTAATGTTGTACTGGAAAATAATTGTTTTAGTGCAGCCTCAACATCCATGGTTTTAAAACTGGCGGTAATGGAAGCGGGAACGATTTTGCTGTCGAGTAAACCTT
>Ga0070667_100003394_pt1 | contig 13563 bp, 13 predicted proteins | sample KBSS33metaG_FD_64659 | JGI IMG/M metagenome (GOLD analysis project Ga0070667, IMG submission 64659) | Switchgrass rhizosphere microbial communities from Kellogg Biological Station, Michigan, USA - KBS S3-3 metaG | ecosystem: Host-associated > Plants > Roots > Rhizosphere > Soil ...
TCGAATTAAGTGATTGTTTGGAACACGCTTTTGTGAATGCATGCACGTATGGTGCATTGGAGATTGTCAAATGCAAATCTATTTTTCGAAATACAACTCGCACAACAGATATGAAATGGTGTGCATTTCTCGTTCATCGTGCTGCAGGCCTTGGTCATCTAAATATTGTGATATATTTAGTGGGGTTGTTTCATTTATCAGCAAGACATATCTATGCAGAAGACGGTGATATTCGTGCATGGGCACTTGAAAATGATTGTTTGGATATTGTCATATGGCTGACAAGCAAATTCGGAACTAATAACAAATACATGCGAAAACATGCCGTGTCATGGAGACATATGTTGCTAATGTCCTGTAATAACAAGGATGTTGACTGCACAAAATGGGTGCTTGAAAACATGCCATTGGACACATACACGAATCACTGCTTTTTAACCGCTGTTAATGTAGGAAGCACTGAAATATTGGATCTATTGGTACTTCATGGTATAAAACCTGAACCATTTTCATGGCATGTGTTAGAACAAAACAATTTATGGAATGTTGCAGAATGGATGGTTAAAAAATTGTCGTATGAGCAACGTAATGTGGTGTTTAATAACCGCACAATTTGTTTTATGCATTGGGATCATATTCCAGATAAATTCAAAAAAGATTGGTTAAAATACACACATACACATCGAACGGATGGTGTTGATATGCTCAATGCGATTGCGGATGGGAAGATTTATTTTGTGCATTTTTTAATATTTGAGCTACATTTCCCAAACATAGATGTTCCTATTGAATTGGATGATGACATGTTGTTTTCCTTGTCACCCACACAATTGCAGAAACTGCAAGAAATTAATGAATGTATTAAAAACTAGACTTGAAATGTTACAGAAGTAGCCCGGCCGAATGTTAGTAAATTTCGGTGAATCTGATACGTTGGATTTCCATGTGTATCCATTAAAAACACGTTGCGAATTTGATATTGTTTGGGCATATAAGAGTACTTGGTAAACCAAGCATAATAAAAATTATTGGTTTACGAGATGAGCTGAAACAATGTCTTCCTTAAAAGACTCCTCAAATGCGTCATGAATATTATATAGACATGAGTGTTGACAAACATCACATACGAGATGTGAATTTAGCTCATTTGGAAACACGAAAATGGATATTGGAATTAGTGACTCAGAGATCAACAAACATTTTTGGACTCAATACGTTTTTCGAGCAGCTATATTTCTCTGGTTTGAGTAATTTTGAGGTTTTGACTGAGCACAAAAAAAGTAATCGCACAACTTAAAGATGTTATGGATGCAGAAGTCGTGTCATCTTCGATTCCAAAACTTGGAGTGAATATTTCATGTGAGTTTCATTTTGTAATCTCGTTGTTGCTCGCAGTTGAAAATTCAATTCGAAATCGTAATCGCGTTCGCAGAATCATCAAAGCCATACACAAATACGGCAGAGAGTGTCCATTAAGTGAAAGTACATTAGAGGAAAATTTGAGGCTCGCTTGAAAAAGGATTTTTGTTTTATTGTTTCAAATTAGAGAGAAGAATGTGTTAGGAGTAAGAATTTGTTAGTAAAAAATCATTTTCACTTCTTAGAAGCCTTCGATTTGCGAGAGCCCTTTTTCTTTGAGGACTTCGACTTGCGAGAAGACTTGGATTTTCGCGACCCCTTCTTTTTGGATGCCTTGGACCCCTTCTTCTTTGAAGTCTTGGATTTCTTGCACAGCTTGTGCAGACTCTTGGCCTTCATACCGGGGTGTTTAGCCTTTTCAGCACGATAGCAATCAAAATGTTTCTTTGCACCTGCCTTTGCAGCAGCAGAGGGTTTACGTCCTTTTTTCGCAGCCTTTGCGGGGCTTCGCGATCGCGACTTGGATTTAGCCATTTGCGAGAAAAAATAAGTATAAGTTTTTTTTTATTTTTTATTTCGCAATTGATAAAACCTTTGAAAGGGGGGTACCACCAATTTCTATTGAGTTTGTTTTGTGTTTTTTGAGTTTGTGTTGCTCTTGTTCCAAGTGCAGTAACTTCTCAAGCACCTGTACCCCTCTTGCATGTAAATTGTCTAAAGAGAAAGAAGAGTCTAATAAAAATTCCCATTTTTTGCGTGATACAATACGCGACATGTAATAATCTGGATGCACAGTTAACTGTAATTTCAATAACTCATTTTGCAACGGGCATAATACAAGGCAGTTCATAACCATTGCAGACGGATCATGTTTGCGAAAACACAAAAAATTCATCATTGCTTCATGCAACGCTTTACGAGTCTTGTCAAACACAACTTGTATCATAGCGCCCCAGCGAGCAGTAAAGTGAACAATGCCTTTCAGTTTTGAATACTCAAATGGTGTTAAACATTTCCCATATATATCCAATTGAGATTTTTGCAGTAAGCTAACACATCTTGAAAATATCGCTTCACACCATGTTTCATCTGCTTTCCATTGTTCACTCACAGATGTTTTTAAACTATGTGTTTTGATAAAACTTGTCCAATCTGTGACGCGCGTATCTCTTGTAAAAAACAAATAAACTGCAATAATCATGGCTCGGTGGTAATAAGCACTAAATCCACGAAGTATAGTATGTAGAATAATACCAGGTGCTGTATCACGTACATCATGAAGTGGTTTTGGATCATTTAATTTTGTCATGCATGTTGACTGCAAGCTAAGTTCTAGCTCTTTGTTTTCAATGGAATCTTCAAGTGGTACAAACTCAAACAAGCGAGACATAGTACGTGTACCTCTTTGTGTTTGTTGCTGCGATTGACCAATGTTCAGCAAATGCGCTCGCATTGTGAAGAAACTCGCTTTTGATTTGGATGGTACGACGAATAAGTGATCGGATGCGCGTGTGCAACTAACATACATAGCACAAAATGTAATGAGTGGCCAATCTTCCAAATCTGCATCTGGTTGTTGTGCGCACACTTCTTCTGTAAAACTATCAAACCCAATAACAATCACATCTTTGGTTTCGCAACCTTTAAATCCGTATGGTGATGTCACATATGGAAATTGTTTCGCAAAACGTTGCATTTGAAATCCGTTGACCATCACAAGTGCATTTGATCGTGCACGAGCTGCGAGATGCGGTGGCAAAATATGTGTATATGTGTTCACAATGCACAATGAAACATCGCGCTCTTTGATTGATTTGGTATCAAAGAACCCACTGCATTTTTCATCAATATGCACATGTGCGCATTTCCGACACTTTGCAGAACGTAAGCCGTCGCCCCAATATTTTGTTATGCTCGCGCCATATTTACCCCAACACAGCGGGTATTGATACGCGATTTTGCGTGGATCCAGATTTGTGTTAATCCATTCACACATCTGTGGAGTTAAACGAAAACTCAATGTCAATGCAAATATGCGAAACGTATCATTATCAAAATAATCTTCAGGATGACACATATACTCTGGAGTGCTTCCGTTGAGAGATGCAAACAACCATTGAAAAAAATCACCAACACCAACAAGTGATATTTTTGAGGGTAAGAAAAAGGACCGTAATTGTTGTACGAGACGATAATACAATGGACTTAAATCTTGCATTTCATCTAAAACAATAAGTGTTACATGTTGTAAAAATGCTGTGTTCACCATAGGCTTTTGAGCGAGTGCGAGATACGCTTCGATTTGTTTGTCATGTAAACAATCTTTTCCAACATGCAAAATATTGCGTACTAAAGAATGCATACTTTCGACATAGAGACCTTCTTGCATTTGTGCCATTTTACGTGTTGCTTCTTTTAGTTTGGACGAATATGTTAACAACAACGTAGCTCCAAGACCCATTTCAAATCTTCTTTTTGCTAAATTTGCTAATAACGTTGTTTTACCCGTCCCAGCAAACGCATTGACAATACAACATCGCGCATCTTTCACACAAATATATTCGACAACAGCTTCTTGTTCTTCCGTTAAAAGCGCCATCTAAATTGTTTTCTTTTTTTTTATTTTCACACAAAGAAAAACGAACAAGAAAAAAAAAGAAAATATTTGTAGGTTGTTTAAATTTAAACATGCCAAAAAATGACGAAGACGAGCCAAGCTTTGACGAACAAGAAGAGGAGCTGGAAGAGCAAACCCAAGAAGAAGACGACGAAGAGGAAGATAGTGCGCAAACGACAACTCCCAAAAAACGAAGCGGTCGACCGAAGCCCTCAGTATTCAACGCTGATAATGACGATGTATGTCTTGCAATACGTGCTTTTTTTGAACAGCATACCGAAGAAAACACACCCATTGTAATCTCACGAAATACAACTATACTTGCGGAAGACGATACAGAAATTGCTGTTGGCAAAATGTTGTATTGTTTGCGCATGCGATATCGAATGCCGAAACACACGCCACTCGTGAAATCACGCTTGGACGCTCTAAAGGATTTAAAAGAATTGCAAACATTCTTGGATACAGCACCCATGACGAAGCAGCGTTCAAGCGGCTCGTCAGCCCAACTCGTTAGCATTATTCGTGAAAAGCTGCATACGATTCAAGCAAATACATTGCAAGTTGAATTCGAGCAAGCAAAATGTATGCTGGATGTAGCAAAACAAGAATTAGAAATCTTTGAATGTAGAAAAAAACAAAAACATTAAAATTTTTTTATTTATTCGGGATCGGGATAATCTTCAATTAAAATGTGTTTTTTAAGACGTTTGAATTCAGATGCTTCTGAAATAAATGTTAATTGCAAAGGTTGGTCTTTTGCAAGTTCGTATTCTACTTCATCATCAGGAACTACAAAATCACCAAGATCTGAATCTTCTTGTTCTTCTGTATCAGAGGCCGATTCTAAATCAATACTTGCCTTGTAAGCAACTTTCTCTTCTTGCTCAATTTCATTCAGAGTATCTTCGCCATGTGTGACCATAAACCGTTCGCGTTCGCGACGTTCCTCTGTTTGACATTGACGAACAAGATAAGCAATCTCTGCACTCAAGTCATCTAATTTGGGTTTTTCAATTTTGCCAGTATGGTTCACATCCAACACTTCAAATGCCAATTTTACCAATACTTTCCGTTCTTGTAATGTCAATCGTTGTCGACGATGTTCCAAAGCCGACAAGTGACGTGGTTGTGATGTGATATGTTCATTGTTGATAGCAGCAGAGCCTCGCTTTTTGGTGTTTGTGCGCTTCGAACCACCGAAAGGATTGGAACTCTTGAGTGGTAAACGTGACATCTAAACAAGAAAACACAAGAAAATATTTCTAGAAGGGCTTTCTTTATTCTCTTACATTTGTCATGCGCGTCTGTTCTGGTGTCTTTGTAAACACATGCACAACCAGAAGAAATAACAGAGACGCAAAAAACAAACAAAAAAAGAGAGCGATTCGCATTTCAAAACTCCAAGCCGATCGTTTAAGAAAGCCTTTCATGATAGCAAATACAGACAACCATAATAAAATAGGCACTATCAAACGTCCAACATATACAACGATTTCTTCGCCACTCATACTTGGCATCTTTTCTTTGTTTAATATTAAAAAGTCCACACTTTTTTTTTGTGTTTTTAAAGTTAATTTATTTATATTTCTATCAAGGAAATGGAAGCCAATGTTGTTGGCGCGAATAAGATTGTTGGATCATCACTTGCAGGAACTACAATACTATCTGGTACGTTTGCCTGTACAACAACCGAAAGAATAGCACCCTTTTTCAACGATGCAAGAAACGTATGTGAAACAGGTTCAAGACTTGCAATCGCAATCGTTTGTTGCAATTGAGAGCCAACAAGATCTTCTGTTTTGCTATCACTACTTACAACTTTCAAGCTTGCAGTAGCTTCTTGTAACCATTTGAGTTGTACGGTGTAACTTACACTATATGTTCCTGATTTGGGAATAAGTACATTTGCGGACGGTTGGTTAAATTCAACAATTGTTGGGGTTGCCAAAATAGGAATTTCGGGCAACACATCAGCATCTTTCTGAGATCGTAACGCAGTTGCAAAATGTCGCGATTTGTCAAAAAACACATTTTTAGAACACCCGTTTCTCCATTTCTGTGTTGCACGCGGATACGCAGCAATCACAAAACAAATGAACAAAATCAATACAAGCAAGAAAATTAAAAACCATCCACCCGATTCCATCTTTCTTTTGTGTTTTTTTTTGTTTTTTTTTTGCTTTTATTCAATTTGTTGGTGTAGGCATGGTATCTGAGCTGCGAAAACAACGTGATAATTTAAAGAAAGATAGCGAAGAATTACGGTGCGCATTAGAACAAAAGTGCGATATGTTATCCCAAGTGCAGCGTAATTTATCAAGCACTAAACATTCTCAACGTAAACAAAGAATTGAGAAATCATTACAAGTTTACGGTTGGATGAAGGAACAATGTCCAGATTTTAAGAGGAAACAGGCAAACTATACAGAACCTAATTTATGTGTGGAAGCACGGCGAAAATTTTATCAGTGGCAAAAGATCCCGTTTCGTAGTGATTGTACGGAACAATATAGGTTGAATGTGAGGATTTTTTGCAGTCTTGTATTACACGATGCAAACCAACGAATGTTCCATTCGTTTGTCAAACATCGACGCGATCAAATTGCCCAGATGTCCAATCTTGATGTAAAGGCACAGTTTTCTTATCGGTTTTTATTGAACTTACCTTCTGAGCATCCAACGAGAGTAGGTAATTATGTGTTCGCTGGACCAAATGCTGTTTATTTAGGAAAAGGCTTTGCAACCAAATGCTCAAGTGCCCTCTTTCTGACTTTAGCAAATACTCTCCGAAAGATTCCTGTTTCAACGATTGATTTAATTGAAACGTTTATTCTTTAAAACAATAAAAAAATGTTTGTTTTATACAATACTAATACCGCCACTTGCATACCCATCCACAGTGTTAATAAGTGATAATCCAGTAGCGGTAATAAAAAATACAAGCAACACACGAGTTTCCGCAGTGATGGGTACAGGCGGCAAAGTCGGTACTGCCAGCCGTGCATGTGCAGGTGTTCCAATACTTAGTACACCTGTTAAACTTGGAACAAGATCAACAATGGCACTTGCAGGTGCGAAGTTATTGTCAGGCGTTGGTGAAGTCCATACTTGGGCGTGGATTGTAACAGTTGTTCCTACAAGTGATAATCCGACCGTAGTGCTGAAAAAAGCAGATATGGAGGTCAATGTGCCGGCATCGGACATCGAACCTGCCATATTCAAACCAATTCCGGGACCACCAGTTAAATTCAATGGATTTGTTAATGGGCCAAGAGTTACTGCTGACGCACCCATACCAATAAGTCCACCAATGCCAACTAATCCACCAAGAACAGATGTTAACGACACTGGTGGACCCGATGCAAAAAATATGCGGCTAATTGTTGTACTCCCTTGCGGTCCCTGAAATCCTGTTTCGCCGGTTGGTCCATCAGATCCCTGTGGCCCCTGTTGCCCAGTTGTACCTGGTGTTCCTGGTGTTCCGTTAAGCCCCTGTGGTCCTTGCTGACCAGTTGTGCCTGCTGTACCTGGTGTTCCGTTAAGCCCTTGTGGTCCCTGAAATCCTGTTTGGCCGGTTGGTCCATCAGATCCCTGTGGTCCCTGCTGACCAGTTGTTCCTGGTGTACCTGGTGTTCCGTCAAGCCCTTGTGGTCCTTGCTGACCAGTTGCACCTGCTGTACCTGGTGTTCCGTCAAGCCCTTGTGGTCCTTGTTGACCAGTTACACCTGCTGTACCTGGCGTTCCATCTGACCCCTGTGATCCGTCAAGCCCGTTTGACCCCTGCGGTCCCTGTGATCCGTCAAGCCCGTTTGACCCCTGCAGTCCCTGTGATCCCTGTTGACCAGTTGCACCTGCGGTACCTGGTGTTCCATCTAACCCCTGTGTTCCGTCAAGCCCGTTTGACCCCTGCGGACCTTGCGGTCCCTGCGATCCCTGTTGACCAGTTGCACCTGCTGCACCTGGCGTCCCATCTGACCCCTGTGATCCCTGTTGGCCAATTGCACCTGCTGTACCTGGTGGTCCATCTGACCCCTGTGTTCCGTCAAGCCCGTTTGACCCCTGCGGTCCCTGTGATCCCTGTTGGCCAATTGCACCTGCTGTACCTGGTGGTCCATCTGACCCCTGTGTTCCGTCAAGCCCGTTTGACCCCTGCGGTCCCTGCTGACCAGTTGCACCTGCTGTTCCATTTAGTCCCTGTGAACCAGTTTGTCCATTTTGCCCCTGTGTGCCTCGCGGGCCTTGAAACCCTTTGTCGCCGGTTAATCCCTGCGTTCCAAAGCCTTGTGATCCTTGATAGCCTCGGTAACCCTGCGGACCAAGCCGGCCAGTACATCCTCGATCACCTTCTTCGCCTTTGTGACCTCGAACACCTTGGGTACCATTGAATCCTTGTGTGCCTCTGCAACCTTTTGATCCTTGTGTTCCTTTCGCATCAATGCCAGCAAGTCCCTGGAACCCTCGATCGCCTTTGTGGCCCTCTGTGCCATGGCAACCTTTGTCTCCTTGATGGCCCTTTGAGCCCATTAAACCCTGAAAGCCACGGGGCCCATGCTTGCCATGTTCCCCACAGTGGCCCATAACACCTTGGGATCCTGTTTTGCCGTCACTTCCAGTATCTCCTCGATGCCCTTGATCCCCACGGTCGCCCTTGCACCCAGATTTGCCTCGTTCCCCTTGTTCACCTTTTTCTCCAGGACACCCATTTTCTCCATTGCAACCGCGTGGGCCCTGTGGCCCTCGTTTTTGTTTTGGGGGACAGTGGTCACGCTCGTGTTTGCATGGATCGCACTGACATTCTTTATGATGATGCTTTTGACTCATTTAAATATTTTTTTTTGTATTTGTTTTTCTTTTCCGATTATGAAGGCATTGTATGGGAGTCCAGGATTTAATGATTTTTTTTAAAAAACCCACGAAAAAAGTTATGCCTCTTCTTCTTTTGAGTTCACCCCTGCAACACATGCTCGCAATTCCTCTACGCTACAATGCACATTTCGTTCGCGCACGGTGGCATCGATCTGAATATATTTGTCATCAGGCCCACGTGCGAACTTCTTATATTCTTGAATCACCATACCCGTTGAAAGCAGTTTTTTATAGTCTTCACGTTCCAATTGCAAACCTGTCGACGCAGTAGATATATGCAGTTCATCATTTGTCACGTACAAACAATTTTTGCCGCATGTTGAAAGGCTGCACCAACTATTATCATGCATCCTATTATGCTCGTCTTGCTCGCGTAAACATTGTGTCCAGCCGTGTCCCTCAAAAATTTCTTGCCATACAACCAACAATTTCCCATCTAGCTTATGCGGTATGTGAGATGGCGAAAAATGATCATCGAAATATACATTAAACGTGAGGATTTTCGTTAGAACCTGAAATAGCTTCGAGTCCTTTTTGAGTACTTGCACTAACATATCTAACATATTGTTTCCAGTTTCAATGTTTTTTATACGTTTCATGTTACGCTTTTCTGCATGTGGGTTTTCTTGCAGCGCCTTTACAACCAATTGGAAAAAGGCCAGTATCCCAGCAATATCACCACGACAATACAACCAAGGATCTATTTCTCCCAAGAACAATGTGCTTGCAACTTGTGTTTCGTTCATCATGTTCAAATCAGAGACACTTGAAGCATCTTCCAGAAACAACCCACGTGTAGCATTGCTTCCATTGGTGGTCGTCTCCTCTCCCAGGCCTCTAAACCGCATGATGCCATACGCATTATAATGCTCCACAAAATACTCGAAACTCGCTGGAAAGTGTGTGACGAGTCTTCCTTTTGCGTCGTCTATGAGTGCGAGGAAATAAATTTGTGTGATTCCGTTCATCTTTGTAAGATCTGCGATTTTTGCCAGCGCCTCATTTTCTAACACCGAAAACACAGGTTGAAATACTGCTCGTACCACGCCAGGACTTGTTGCCATTTTTACTTCTGCAACTTTTCGCTTCATTCCTAAAAAAAAATTTAGACGTTCTCACATCTTAGCAAAAAAAAAAGTGTTCTTGGTTCACCAAAAAGTTAAAATTACAGATTTGAAAATTATTGTTTTGTGTGCTTTAGTCTTTTCCCAAAGATCCTAATCCTTAAGAAAAAAAAAGCCTGCGAGTGCCATAAACGAAATGTTATTTATTTGTTTTTTTGTTGTTTGCGTAGATACAGATTAAAACGAATGTTTGCACGCAACTGCTCCCATGCCTTCATGACAACTTGATCATCGCCATCTTTGGATTTGCTTAAAAGCGTTGCCTCATGAGAAGCTAAAAGCACTTCACGTAGCGATGGATGCTCATCGGCGATGGCGGCACATGCTGAAAGCACCCACATTAAGAGATCTTTACGAACCTGAAACTCCAATGCTTCTCTTGTGACCCCTTGCACTTTCATTTCCTCAGAAAGCAAAACGTGCTCTCGGGCAGCTGAGATAAAGCTATGTAAAGAACTCCACCGTTGTGTGGAGGATTCGTAATCTGATTTGTAATAGCTTGAACTTGTAACAATTCCACGCGGAATGGGCAACGCATGGGAAAATCCCAGTTTGTTCCAGTTTTGCAATACATGTCTGTTAACCAGCGAGAAAAATTGTGAGTAGTTGGATGCGCTTGTGTAAAACACATTTTCGGCACATTTGCTTGATTGTTTGCAAAAAACAATCTTGTCCCGAATTGTAAAGGATGGCACATCATCATACACTGATTTCCGTTCTAGTACATCCTTGTTGTAATCTTCTTCGCATTTTTTTTTCTTGGCTTGATTCCAGCCAAGTACCTCCAGCAGCGTATCAAAGTCGAAGTTATGCTTCTTTCGGCGTAGGTCATCCCATGTCCACGCAAGATCAACTTTAAAGTGTTCTGTAAAAATACGTCTCAACAAATGTTTCACTTCGCTACGATCAGTAAGTTTACAAGCAATATTCAACGGTGGACACTTCACAAACCAAGAATCGTCCAAATCGTTTAAATCGTCAAGAGTGCCATGTTCGTCTTCGTTGAGCATTGCATTGATAAGGTCTGCAACATTTTGCGATTCGGGAATCAGGCGTTCAATGGATGCACTATTATTGTTCCCAACAAACTCATAGGTAATTGCTGGCCACATCTCTGCACGGTCTTTTTTGGTATCTTTGTTCATCGTCCTCATCTTCTTCATGTAAACGGCAGCTACATCAAACTCATGGAGGCCAATACATGTGCGGCATTGTTCAAGCTTCAACAACAAATGACTTTCTCGCCTATTCGCAGTGCTTAGGACAAGATTGTCATTTTCATCGACCATTAGTTGTCCTTCTTGATCGTATTTGTAACCACGCTCTTCTTGAATAAGTTCTTGATTCTTGCGGAGCGTTTGAATTTCTTCACGTGTGAGTAGCATTCCTGTTGCCCATGTTGATAAATGAAGCTCGTTATCTGCTATATACAAGGAATTCTTACACATTGTGGGGAATGGGCAACACCAGCTATTGTCGTGGGTACCATTATTTACCCCTTCCTTGCGTAGAAATGGAACCCAATGTCCATCTTTGAGAGCTTCACGTCGAACCACAAGAATTTGTTCCAGCTTGCAATGTTCCCCCCAACTACTATGATCATCTTTGTACCTGTCGAAACTTACAATCCGCTTCAAGATGTCACATAATTTGGAGTCTTCTTGCACCCACTTGAGCAATGTTTCTGTTTGGGACTTTTGAACTTTTTGGTCCAGACTTCGTTTCATCTAAAAAAAAGAGCATGGGTGGAACAAAAAAGTGCATGGTAAAGAAGGAATGAAAGATAAGGATTTCTATGAACACAAAAGGATATTTATTTAACATAAACCATTTTACAAGTATTTATATATTACTTTATTGTTAATAAAAACGTCATCCGATCCCAATCATTTCTCACAACTTCACTGGGGAGCTATGTTTCGCTTATTGGACCATGTACGAACTGGACTGGAGTATCGTGGACGGGGCCAACTCGAGCCCGAGAATCGGTGTATGACATTGTTTCTGCTCGGTACACTGCGACGTGTAAGTTCATTAGCTGTATTAACACCATTGGAAATTGGATTGCGGGATGTGTTGCACCGATGTCGCCATCTATGGGAAGAACCAGAGTGTATCTTGGCGAAAGAAGATACGATGTATGCGGACGAGCCACATGATTCAAAAATTGAATTTAACGAAATGTGGCAAGGGTCAGAAATTATACTTCGGGCAACACAGCAAGTTGAACTTCAATGCCTGGACATGTTAAAACCACAGGACATGGAACTGGCATGCATTGTGACACGACGCACGGTGCTTCTAGAATGGTGTATCAAGGCGTTGTGTGATCTAGATTTCAGAATTGCAGAGGACATTGAAGGTGTGTTAGTTTGGATTCAGCGAACGGCGCTCAAGGTGTGGCTCATCTCAAGAAAACGCATTGAAATACAGGACGCGTTAGACGCCTGTTTTAATGTGCTTTTTCAAGACAAAATTCCAGTTGTTCCGGCTCTGGATTTTGATCTGGATCACGTTGTCGTGCCCAAAGACCGTGCGTTAATCAAGTTTGTCTGTGGTTTATTACTGTTCAGAACATTAAGCATTCCAGATCTTGCAAGTCTCGAGCAAACGACCTATCGACTTGCGCTTCATACTTGCATTTCTTCATGGTATACTCGCCTTCGCTCACATCGTGAAACAAATCGCGATTTATACGATGAACTTTTGCTTGCGATGGGTTTGCTGGATGTTTTGGGTATTAGCGAGTTTGACGAGGCGCGAAAAGAACGCTTTCCTGATTTGTTTCGAAATTCAAAACGGGATGATATTATTATACAAAATGCGCGTACGATCACCGAATCTGTGTGGTCATGTATACTTTGGCTTTTCTTGGATGCTCGTCTGGGGATTTTTGCAGAGCGTCGAACGTCTTCCAGACGACGCAAACTGGATATTGATTATCGTTCTGATGACATCTTAAGCACAACGCCTTATTTTTGGGACAACTTTGGAAAGGTGTACTTGGCGAAATCACAAATCAGTTCAACTCTGGACACAGGGTATGGGGTCTTTGCAGCAACGAACTTTGAGCCGGGCGATGTTATTACGGAATATGTCGGCACGTATTACAAGGGCTCGTATGTTAAAGATTCACCATATCTGCGGGTTTATGAAAAGAACCGTGATAGATACATTGATGGCAATAACAAACCAGAACAATGTACGTCAAGACAAATTGCGCAAATGGTACAAGACCCCATTACCCCAAAGTACTACAACAGTGGCAATGTGCGATTATTGGCAAATGAGGTCGATCCAAAGTTTCGAGGGGATATTGGCGTTGTGAGTAGCAGAAACAAACCCCTTGACCCGAGCACATCGGAGCGATTAATGGAAGTGGCAATGAAGAAAATTCGCAAGGGGGAAGAGATTTATACTTCTTATGGGTACAGCGCGGATGGATACAAGAAATTTGGAATGGTTCCCAAAGATGCTTCGTCACGAACATTACCAGCTCCGAAGCCTCTTAACATTCTTAAAAATTAATTAAACCGATTTGTACTAGAGTTCGAATCTAAACTCAGTAACAAATGGGGATTTTCTAGGTGTAGG
>Ga0070667_100003395_pt1 | contig 13563 bp, 12 predicted proteins | sample KBSS33metaG_FD_64659 | JGI IMG/M metagenome (GOLD analysis project Ga0070667, IMG submission 64659) | Switchgrass rhizosphere microbial communities from Kellogg Biological Station, Michigan, USA - KBS S3-3 metaG | ecosystem: Host-associated > Plants > Roots > Rhizosphere > Soil ...
ATCCTGCCGCTAGCGAGCGTGCTCTCCTCGATGGTGACTTTCGGTTTCGAGCTTTCCGTCGCCCTCGTGGCCACCCTGATCTTTGTCGGCTTACCAGGTTGGCAGATCGTCTTCCTGCCGATGATCGTCGCGATTGTTCTACTGACCGCGTACGGACTTGGTCTGATTCTGTCCGCCGCCACGGTGTTCTTCCGCGACATCGAGCACTTCCTTGGAATCACCATTCAGCTTTGGTTCTGGGGCACTCCAGTGATTTACGCGTTGTCCTTCGTTGCCCACCGGCCTGGATTCGTCAAGCTGATCAAGGCCAACCCGATGACTGGCCCAGTTGTATCGATGCGCAACATCCTGCTTCTCCATACGTCTCCAGACTGGAAGTTACTGGCCTACGACCTGGTCTTCGCCGCCGTTGTGGTCGTCATCGGGCAGTTGTTCTTCCGTAAGACCCAGCGCCTCTTCTCGGAAATGGTTTGATGTCGAAACCCGCTATCGTCGTTGACTCTGTTTGGAAGAGCTACCGGATCTACCACCAGCAGTCGCACAGTCTCAAAGAGCGCATCCTTACCCGTCGCCATAGTTTCGACGAATTTTGGGCGCTCAAAGGGGTCTCCTTCGAGGTCGAAGCCGGCTCGACGCTAGGCATCATCGGCTCCAACGGCTCCGGCAAGTCCACGATGCTTAAGGTGCTTGCCCGCATCCTTACGCCGAACCGCGGTGCCGTCGCAATCCACGGCACGATGTCCTCACTGTTGGAGCTGGGTACCGGCTTCCACCCGGAGCTCACCGGCAAAGAAAATGTCTTCCTCGCGGGCTCCTTGATGGGGCAGAACGAGAAGGCCATGCGTGCCAAGTACGACGCCATCGTCGACTTCGCTGGCATCGAACAGTTCATGGACCTCCCGGTTAAGAACTACTCCTCAGGCATGTACGCACGTCTTGCCTTCGCTGTCGCTATCAGCGTCGATCCGGAGATCCTGGTCATTGACGAGGTGCTCTCCGTCGGTGACGAGCAGTTCCAGATGCGCTGCTACGAACGCATCGCGGAGTTTCGCGCGCAAGGACGCACCATCGTGCTCGTCTCGCACAGCCTTGATTCCATCCGCAGCCTCTGCAGTGACGCCCTATGGCTGGAGAAGGGCAACATGCGGGCCCTCGGCCCGTCCAACGACGTCGTGGCGGAGTATCTCGCTGAGGTCCATGCGACCAGTGACATTCACCAGGGCACCGACGTGGGCGGTGATCGATGGGGTACCGGAGAGCTAGACATCACCAGGGTGGCGATCGAAGGTCGTGACGGGGGACCGTTACTTAAGACCGGCGAGCCGATGCAGATCAACATCGGTTACCAGCGCAACAAGGCCGACATCGCCGACGAGGACGTCGTGTGTGGCATCGCCATCTATCGCGCTGAGACGCTCGCCCACGTGTATGGCACAAACACCCATCGCGCCGGGACGAGCCTGCAATTTGACGATCAAGGCACCGTCACTATCGATATTGCAAAGCTGCCGATCCTGCAGGGCAACTATGTCCTCACTGTCGCGCTGCATGACAAGTCCGGCAAACTTGTTTACGACTGGCATGAGCGTCGCTACTCATTCATGGTCTTCGACGACCCAGCCATGTTCTCCGGTGCCGGTCTCGTGCACATCGACGCCGTGTGGTCCTCAGATACTCAGAAATCCATAGTCAACTCCGCGAGGGGATAGTCCGGCTTTGCTGAAGAACAACGAAGTTTCCGCGATGATGGCGCGGGTAACCGTTGCCCTATCGAAGGGTTCGCGTGCCCGCCCGGCACGCACGGTCGTCTACGTGACCGACGAGACGCGTGACGAAGTAGGTATCAGTGCCCTGCGCAAGCCGGCTGAGATTCAGATCGAGTTCCACTCGGGTTCTGATCGCAAGGCCATCGGCCCGGCAGTCCGGTTCGGTAAACGCGCAATGCGCCGAGGTGCGCGCTGGTACACCGGGCCCATCATGGCTCAGCAAACTCGGTTCAATCTCGCCAGTCTCGATGTTGACGAACGCTTGCTCGCCGAACACGAGAAGTTGGTCGCTGAGGTAGCCCAGCTCCGTGACCACGTCGAGCGACTTGAAGTGCTTGTGGACTCCCACCATGCAGAGGCAGGGGCTGCGCGTCCGGTGCTGGCCTCGGCAGAGGCAGTCGCTGCAACCGATGCACACTTCGAGTTGTCGCGAGGCTCGCAGCGCATGCTGAAGTACTCAGCATTCGAAGACCGCCACCGTGGCTCGGAGGAGTCGCTGCGCACCCTGCTTGCTCCGTACTTGCCGTATTTCAAAGACAAGAACCGCGTGCTCGACATCGGCTGTGGTCGTGGAGAGTTCCTCAACATGCTCAAGGACGAGAGCATTTCTGCCTACGGTGTGGACTCCGACGAATCCATGGTGCAGGCCGCACAGGCGAAGGGACTTGAGGTCCTGCTGGGGGATGCCAACGAGCACCTTCGGTCCTTGCCCACTGGCGACATTGACGGGATCTTCTGCAGTCAGGTGGCCGAGCATCTAACGACGGACCAACTCGTTCGTCTCGTCGAGTTGTGCTACCGCAAGCTTGCTCCCGGTGGTGTCGTCGTTATGGAGACACCGAACCCCGAGTCATTGTCGATCCTCGCCAGTTTCTTCTATGTGGACCTGACACATATCAAGCCCATTCACCCCGAAGCGTTGAAGTGGGCCTTCGAAGCCGCTGGATTCACCGGCCTGGCAATTGAACGGATCCAGCCGGTACCAGAGGGCGCACGCCTCAACGAGCTTCCACAGGAATTTGCTCAGCAACCGGGGTGGCAGACCATCGCCGGAAATATCCAACGTCTCAACGGCCTGCTTTACGGTCCGCAGCACTTCGCTGTCGTCGGCTACAAGCCAGAGGAGCTGTCATGACATCGACCGTCCTGTCCGACTCTGCGCAGCCGCAGACCTTTGCAGCTCCAGCCACTGAGGAAACGACGCCCGTGCGGCCGGTGGCGATAGTCATGCTGACGTGGAACGCGTTGGCCTTCACGAAGCGCTGTATGGCTGACCTGCGGGAAAAGACGAACCACCCGGCCTGGCGGCTGATCGTCATCGACAACGGAAGTACCGATGGCACCGTGGAGTTCCTCAAGGAACAAAAAGACATCACGCTGCACCTGAACCCAAAGAATCTTGGTTTCACCAAGGGAGTCAACCAGGGCATCGCCCTTGCTGATCCTGGTGAGGACATCGTCTGTATTAACAACGACATCGAACTGGTCGACGCCGGCTGGCTCAAGGAACTGCAGCGGGTTGCCTACAGCGAGCCCGACGTTGGTGTTGTCGGCACGCGCCTGGTGGATAGCACGGGCCTGATCAATCACCTCGGTTCCTACATGCAGCCCCTGCGCATGTATGGACAGCAGATTGGTGGTCTCCAGCAAGACATCAATCAAGCTGACGATGTTCATGACGTCGAGTCGGTTATCTTCGCGCTTGCGTACATCACTCGCGCGTGTATCGACAAAATCGGCATCCTGGACGAAGATCTCTTCGCCTACTTCGAAGACACCGACTACTGCCTTCGTGCGACCAAGGCCGGGCTTAAGGTCAAGTACGCCGGCACCGTGAGTCCGATACATCACCACAACACTTCGACCAAGGAAAATAAGGTCGATTTCTGGTCGATCTACGGCAAGTCGCGTACGACCTTTACCAAGAAGTGGGCCAAGTGGCTCGATGTCGATCGTTATGACGCCGCCGTACGTTGGAACTCGGTGCTGCACAAGCCGTTGGGCTATGCGGTCGCGTCGCGTAAGGCGATGCGTTCCCTGGACTACAACGGCGTGCGAATGAGCTACACCAACTCTTACCTCGAACACGACGAGCCGACTGGCGATCCGCTAATCGACGACTTCATGCTGCGCAAGACGCCGTCCAACGCTATCGACGTGGCGCTGTGCCAGGCGGATGCGTTTGGACATGTGAAGGGCCGCTACAAGATCGGTTACACGATGCTTGAGGTGACCGGTCTGCCGCAGACTTGGGTGGACGGTTGCAACAAGATGGACGAGGTCTGGGTTCCGGCCGAGTTCAACGTGGAGACCTTCCGCAACAGCGGTGTTCGAGTGCCGATCAACGTGATGCCGCTCGGCATCGATACGGACTACTTCCACCCACGTATTCAAGGGCATCGTCCCTCGGACCGTTTCACATTTCTCTCGGTGTTCGAGTGGGGCGAGCGCAAGGCCCCTGAGGTGCTGCTGCGCGCCTGGGCAAACGAGTTCGCCGAACGTGAGGACGTGCTCCTACTGCTCTCGGTCTTTAACCGGGATCCGTCGATCGATGTGCAGCGGGAGATTGAGCGACTCACCCTGCCGCGTAGTGCGCCCATTGCAGTCATGGTCAACCCCGAGTTCACCGACTACCAGATGGGGTCGCTGTATCGCAGCGCTGACTGTTTCGTGCTTCCGTCGCGCGGCGAGGGATGGGGCATGCCTGCACTCGAAGCGATGGCGTGCGGATTGCCGACCATCGCCACTGGCTGGGGCGGTATCGCCGATTTCCTCAATGAGGAGAACGGCTATCCGCTGCATTATTCGATGGTTCCGGCGCAGGCGCGCTGCCCATACTACGAAGGCTTTGAATGGTCCGAGCCGAGCGTGGAGCACCTACAGGCGCGCATGCGACAAGTCGTTGCGAGCCAAGATGACGCGGCTCGTCGTGCGGCACGGGCGGTCCAGGACGTGCGCGATAAGTACACCTGGGACACCGTGACGAAGCGAATGGCGGCACGGATACGTGAGATCGGCTGATCTTGCGCATTGGCTATGACGGAACTCCGCTCATCGGCCAGCCGACGGGCATCGGGAACTACACCTACGACCTGATCGACGCGGTCGCTACGCTCGAACCCGGCTTCCAGCTGCGCGTGATGCCCGTCTCGTGGCGGATGTCGCGGGCCGCGAACGTGCCAGCTGCTCCCAACGTCGAGCTGGTACGGCGTCTGGCGCCCGCACGCCCTTTACGCAAAATGTGGCAGTACGCTCCGGTTCCGCCACTTGAGGCGCTGCTGCGTTGCGATGTTTTCCATGCGACCAACTACGTCGCACCGCGAAGTCTGCGGACACCGATCGTGGTCTCTGTTCATGACCTTTGGTTCAAGGACAATCCTGAACGGGTCGGTGCCGCCGAAGCTGAACTCGCCACACTTTTACCGGGCATCCTTCGGCGTGCCTCGGCGATCCTGACGTTGTCGAATTACGTTCGGGAAAGCCTCATCGAGTGGCTACCCTTTACCGCTGATCGAACCTACCCGGTTCCGTTGGCGCCGCATCCACGCAGCGGTAACGCCCATCGGCCGGCTGGTGTAGGTGAGCGTCCATTTGTACTGAGTCTCGGGTCGATCAACCAGCGCAAGAACCTTCCGTTAAGCCTCGATGCCCTTGTGCATGCACGTCGTCTCGGTGTCGAACATCAGCTTGTCGTTGCCGGCGGTGGTGCATCGCGGGAGTCCTTAGCGTCGGAGCTTGTTCAACGGGGACTCACCTCCGACGACGTCGTGTTCCTCGGCTACACCGATGACGGTGCGGTGGAGTGGCTACTGCACAACGCCGAAGCCTTCATTTCTTCGTCATTACATGAGGGCTTCGGTATTCCCATGATTGAGGCGATGAGCGCTGGGTTGCCGGTTGTTGCCGTCGACGGTGGCGCTGTAGCGGAGGTGACGGCTGGAGCGGCGTTGCTCACCACGCCTGACGCCGAGGAGATGGGACAGGCCTTGCAGGTCGTCACCCACGATGAGACCCGTCGGGGCGAGCTGACGGAATTAGGTCGTAAAGTCGGTGGCACATATAGCTGGGAGCGCACTGCGCGGGAAACCCTGGCTGTTTATCGCAAGGTTGTCTCTCACTAGGACAACCTGCTGACGGCGTTGAACGTCGTAAGGGTAAAGGTCCGTGGGAGGAACCTAGTGAAAAATTGCGACGACTGCGACTTGCTGTCGCCGTGCTCAGCATCTGTGGCATAGCGATGTCGTGTGCTTCGTGCAGCTCTGAGGCTGGGCAGCGCAGGAACGTGACAGCAGCGGCGACGCCGCGCAAGGTGTTCTCGTTACCGTCGTGTCTCAAGCCTGACGAACCAGCGCTTCCCACAGTGGACGGCCAAGATGCTCCGGTGGTTGTCAGCGACCGGCTCACGCATACGTTCTCGGTCGATAACGGTGCACTCGTCGCAGTGCCAGTCAAGGCATCCGTTCAGTCTGCGGTCTCTGCCGCGGTAGCACGCTGCACGCTTATGGCAAGTGTCAGCGTGGCTGGGAGCATTCAGACGCCACAGTTCAGGAACGCAACCGTTGCGCTCGCTGAACTCACCATCGACCAGTCCCGTCTACCGAATCCGAGCAAAGTCCCCACCCCACAGTCGACGCCCGACCAGAAGGTTGGACACTATGACCGTCGGCTTGCCTGGATTGCCGTCACGACCACCGGCGATCGTAGCTTTATGTGCCCGATGGGTCATTCATCGCCTGCGCCAGGCGCCTCTCCATCAGCAGGGCCGCCACGTGACGGTGAGGCGTACGAGGTCAGGGCGATCGCCCGTGGACCTATCTCCACGCCAATCCTGACCTCATGTCCGCGGTCGTGACCGTGCAGGCCCGGAGCTGTGATGTCGTGGACAACGCACTCGTAAAAGCGACTGGCGACGGTCTCAGCGTGATTGTCGGGGTCAGCATGCCGCTGGACGACTGCGGACCTGCCAGCGCGCGGCAAACGCAAGTGACAAGCAATGTGTATCCGCCGACTATGCTGCCCGAGCTAAGCCATGGCCCGGTGGGTGCCGTGAACAGCAGCAACCTCTGGGGATAGCAGCCGCCATGGCCTAATTCATGACAACAGATGACGGCTGGTGCAACGATTCGATCAGTGCATGTTTCTAAGCATGCGTGTACGAACACTCTGCCCCGTTCAGCTTCGGCGCCGCCGTCGGAACTCTGCCCGTCGGAAGACCCCCTAGTTGCGCGGAGCTTGCATCGCGGCTGTGGCTCCGAGTGGCGAAGCATCAGAGATTCATGGAGATTCTCGGGTTGCTGCTAGCTCCCGTACTTGCTTTCTTTGGCTTACGAGTACGTCGCATGGCGCAGTTCGACAACATTGACTGCGGCTTCTATGGTGCTTATGCCCAGCACGGCCGCGACCTCGTCGAGCGTTACGGCACTGACGGCTACTTCTGGGTCAGGCTCGGGTTCATTGGGCCAGCTCATTTAACGTACGTATTCTTCGGCCCGCTCGGTGGCTTCTACGTTCTTCGTTACATATTGGCGCTCGTGGCTACAGTCCCGCTCTACCTGTTGCTCCGTCAATGGCACGGAAAATCCTTAGGTTTATTGGGTGTTGTGCTCGTCATTACGTCACCGGTCTTCTACAACGCGTGGGGTGACGACTACCCGGACTCGGCCGCTTTGTCTTACTTGCTCGCCGCCTCATCGCTACTGCTACTGCAGACACGTCGTCGCCGCGACAGGATTCTCGTCCTGTTTGGCTCTGGTGCTTTCTACGGATTGGCGCTGCACTGTCAGGCTGTCACCGCAGCGTTGGTTGCGAGCGCCGTCGGTGGCTATGTGGCGGTCATGTCTGTCGCGCGGCGTCGTCATACTGTTCGCAATACTTTGTGGGTAGATTGTGCCGTAATTTTCGGCGGAATCATTGCCGTATCGAGCCTGTTTGTCCTGATCTCGTGGCTATGGTTTGGGCAGTGGGATATTTTTTCGCCGACCTGGCGCAACTATCTGTGGCTGCGTACACCTAGCCAGGTCGCCAACTGGCACTCGGCGAACTGGCGGTGGAGCCGGACCGTTCCTTACGTGGTGCTGCCACCTGTGTTAGCTGGCGCATGGCTACTTCAGGTGGTGTTCGTGAGACCACGTCGCGCAGAGGTCGCTGCCGGAGTCGGCGCGGTGCTGCAGATCGGTGCCTTCTATGCGTTGCAGTTCGTTGGCGACGTCGCCACCGTGGAGTTCAAGTCTTACTCCGCCATGCTCTGGGCGCCTGTCACAGTGCTCGCCGCGCTAATCCTTATCGGCCTTATCCACACTGTTGTCCGCAACGGAAAGATGCTTTGGCTACCTGTTGGTGCGGTCGTCGGGGTAGCCCTATTTTGGAGCTTCTTTTCGCCCACGTTGGATTTACGCGGCGGAGTCCGAATGATCGGTGCGGCGGCAACGATTCTGCTTCTCGGTGTTCTCGCGGTGCTTTATCGGAGGCGGATAGTGGCAGCGTTCGCCGTCGTCGGCTTTGTCGTTGTTGGCTTCGTAGTGACGACCGCACCAACGGCTCGGCCCGCGTTGCCGGGCACCTCTCCTTTTACCCCGCATGCAGACTACGGACGGGTATTGGGGCACGCGGCAGCGGAAGAGATCGATGCCTATCGCGTCGCGGCACGGATCCCCGCACTGGTTGGCCCGGCAACAGCACCAGGCCAACAACTCGTGTTTTGGTGGCCCTACGGTGCGCCAGGGGTTGTCAACCAACTTTCTACGGAGTATCTCTGGCGTCAGCTCGAGTCAGGTGTCCCCTCGGCAGAGCGCCTGCGCACCGTCGTCGCGCAACTCCGTACGATGCGTCCGGCACCCCTGGTATTGATCGGTGCGGACGAGCACGATTTCGGCCGTTTCCTCGCTACGCTCAACGACGCTGGCGTCCGCCTTCATCTACGTAAGGCCGCCCGTCTCGAAAGTGGATCTGTCTCGGTTGTTCTCTGGGTAGTCGATGTCGACGCTTCACGCTGAGAGTTGCGGCTACCAGGGCGCACCGCAGATACCCGTGCAACGATTCGTTGATGCGCGGTGTCTAAGTGAGTATGGGAGAGCAGCCTTGAACCGGGATGAGAGTTTTGAGAGCTTTGTGGACAACCACACTGACTCGCTTCTCGTCACGGCATACCTCATGACACACGACCGTTCCAGTGCCGAGGAGCTCGTCCAGGACACCATGGTCGCGCTCTACTCTCGCTGGAATCGGGTCATGCAGGCCGACTCGCTGCTGGCCTACGTCAGACGCAGCTTGCTCAATAGGTACCTCAACCAGAAGCGGGCGAAATCTTCGACCGAGTACGTCACCGCCGAGGTGCCCGACGGCGTCGTCTTCGTCGATTTCTCCACCCGAGTGGACGATCAGGATGCCCTTTCCCGAGCGTTGCGGCGGCTGCCCCCAAGGCAGCGTGCCGCGCTAGTTCTGCGTTTCTTCCATGATCTGCCAGACAAGGACGCCGCGGAGACGCTTGGCTGTCGTGTCGGCACACTCCGGAGCCTGGTCAGTCGGGCGCTCGCCACACTGCGGCTGGATCCTTCACTTTCGATAGACATAGATAACGGATCAAGAAAGGTCGTGGAGTCATGAGCGACGACGACCTCGAGCAGCTCATCCGTGGCCGCATGCGCGCGATGGCAGGCAAAGCACCCGACAATCAGCAGACCAAGGCAGCTATTCACGCAGCCGTGGCTATCAACAACCGCGTACAGACGAGTCGCGTGCGACGCGCGTTTTCACGGTTCAGGGGTTGGCTGCCTGACGTTCCGCGTTCTTACCGTCCGGTTCTCGCGTTAGCCGTGCTGCTAGTCGTCGCTGTCGCGGGTACCACTGTTCCCGCGTATCACGGTCAGCCGTTGTCACATTTCATCGTTCCCGGAGACGACCGGACACCCACCCCGAAGCCATCGCCTGCGGGTACCCCCGCCGCGCCACGCGCCACACCGGTGCGTCCGGCGGCCCAGTGGTACGACTCGTTCAATTTTTCCCCATATTTGGCAGGGCAATGTGCGACAGCCATCGCCAAGCGTGTGGCGATCGCCAGCACCGGTGGCTCATCGCCGATGATCGCCCTCGAAGGCCCCTGTCCGGGAAATACGGAGTTCTGGATCGTGATCCTGGCACCGACGGCCAACGGAGCACAGACGATCTGGTTCCGTAGCGTCGTGGGGACGCTCCAGTCATTCCAAGCGACCAAGACGGGCCTGGCGTATTCCTACGTTGGCGCCCCGCCGAACGGCGCCGCGTCGTCGTCGGGTTCGCTGGCGATCATGAGCCAGAGCGTGAGCGTCAGCAGGCGGGTCGCGACGACATCAGCGGTCACCGATGTGACTCCCCAGTGTCAAATAGGGGGCGTTAGCGTCGGTCAGGTCATGGTTCTTAGTACGAACACGCCCACTCCTGCTCCGCCGGTCACGGCCACCCTCGTCCCCGGCGAGCTACCCACACCTACGGCGACGCCTGCAGCACCTGGTGGTTCTACGGGTTCTGTCCTTCCGGGCTACCGGGTGGCGACACCGTTCGCGTTGTGGTTCCACGCCACCGCAGCGCCGTGCTGGATCTCGCCCTCTGCCGTCTCGGTCACGCTGCGCGACAGCAGCGGCTCTGTCGTACGCACTATCACGACGTCACCCGCGGGTACCCCTGCGCCTGCCAGCTCCAGCGTGACACCGCACGTCGCGAACGGTCAGCCCACCGACAGTGGCAGTGCAGACAGGTTCTATGTGGCCAACCCTAAGGCAGGGAATACGTTTTACCTCAGTATCGATCCGGCCCCGCCCGCCTCCGGCCCGCAAGCATGCAGTGCGGCGGCAGGTTCAGCCGCCACGAGTCTGGATTTGAAGGCCAGCTGGACACGAGCCCAACACTTCGAGATTCCTGCGATCTATGCCTGTGTTGGTGCACGGGTCGTGGTTGGTACTGGCAAGGCACCGGGCGCCTAGAGGTTCTAGAGCCAGCCGTTTCGCGTGGCGGGTAGAACGCGGTCGTCATACTCGCTGAGTATCGCGGCGAAAGGCCTGTGCCGCCAAAGCGCCGAGGAGCAATGACCAACCCAGCACGACTAGCCAGCCTTTGCTGCCCCAGACATCACCGCCGACGCCGACATGACTTGCCTGCGCAATCCAATAGGACGGCACCCATTCGCCAATATCGCGCATGGTGCCGCTGCTTGTGCCTGGCCCCCACATGCCGCCTAGCACTGCGAAGATGGCCGCGCCGATGCCCAGCGCGGGGCTCATTGTGTCGACGGTGAGCTTATGTCCCATGATGATGCCCAGCGCGATGAAGGGCAGAATCCCCAACAAAATAAGCCCTGTCATCTCCGCCCAACGGCCGAAGCCGTCGATCCGTACGCCCTCGATACTTCCGGCGATGAACAACAGCGCGACCGAACAGCAGGACATTACGTAGGCCGTAAGTACTTTGCCGATCAGGTAGTTGCGCGGCTTGAGTGGAGTCAGCCGAAGCAGTCTTGACCACCCTGCCGACCGTTCTGCGGCGATGCGTGCGCCGCCGGCCAGCGCACCGATCATGGCTCCGTAGCCGGCCATCGACACCATGAAGAAGGTAATGAATTTCAGGCCATTCGTTCCCGGAATAACGTCGGCTTTGTTGCTATGCCCGATGGTCTCAAAGAGTGCCAGCGGTAGCACCAGCGAAAAGATGACGAAGCGCTTATTGCGGAACAGACGTAGTAGCTCAAAGCGCAGATACACAAGGTTCATGACAGGTCTCCGGCGTCGGCGGTGAGTTCGAGGAAGGCTTGTTCAAGTCCGGCGCCACTAACGTTGAGGTCGCGGGCGTCCTCGTAAGTGGTGAGCAACGCCCGCAGTGCGGCGTCAGAGTCTGAACAGATCAGGGTGATTGCCTCTCCGCGGCGTTCGGCACGACTGACACCGGGAAGCTGTTCGAGGACGTCGGCACCGACGCCGGCGAGCGTCGCCCGGATGGTGCGCGACCCGACCCTGGCCTTGATCTCCGTCGGTGGCCCGTCGGCGACGACCTCGCCTCGCGCTAGCAAGATGATCCGGTCGGAGTAGGAGTCGGCCTCCTCCAGATAATGCGTAGCAAAGATCACCGTTTTGCCGCGTTCGCTAAACCCGCGCATAGTCGCCCAGAAGTCGCGTCGCGCCTCCACATCGAGGGCAACGGTGGGCTCATCGAGAACCAGTAGGTCAGGGTTGCTGATCATCGCTAGGGCAAAGCGCACCCGCTGAGTCTGACCACCGGAGAGTTTGTCTGAGCGTTGTTTGGCGATGTCGGTGATGCCGGCGAGTTCGAGTGCTTCACCCACATCCAGCGGCTTTGGGTACAGCGAGGCCATCATGGTCAGCAGCTCACGGACCGAAAGGTCGCGTAGTACTGCGCCGCTCTGCAGCATTACGCCGATGGCGCCGGCCGCGACTGCTTCAGCGGGCGTCATCCCGAACAGCGACACCGTCCCAGCATCAGGGTGGAGCAGCCCGAGCAGCATGTCGATTGTCGTGGATTTGCCTGCTCCATTCGGCCCTAACAGAGCAACGGTCTCACCGGGGGCGATCGTGATATCGACGCCGCGTACGGCGTGGACCGGGCCGTTTGGGCCGTTGAACGTCTTAGCGAGGCTGATCAGCTCGATGCCTGCACTCATGGTCGTCAAGGTCATGACTCCACACTGCCGAAAGTAGACCGCTCATGGCCAGCACCTTCGCCTGCGAGTTGGTGATGATAAAAGTCATCTGCCTGGCCCGATAACCTTGAGTCCGTGACTCAGTTGCCCGCAGATTCCTCGGCCGTCCCTCAGCTCGACGAGAGCGCTCCTGATGATCTTCCCGAGCAGTTACGTGTTCGGCGGGAAAAGTACGACCGCCTGATCGCCGACCCCGACTATGCCCCTTTCCCGGTGAATGTCGCGCGCACGACCTCGCTCAAGGCGGTACGTGACGAACATGGCGGGTTAGAGCCCGACACCACCACAGGGCAGTTCGTCGGAATTACCGGTCGCGTCATCTTTATCCGGATTGGTGGCAAGCTCTGCTTCGCAACGATCCGCGAGGGGGGCACTGAGCTTCAACTGATGTTCTCTCTTGACCGCGTAGGGGAGCAGCGGCTCGCTGATTTCAAGGGCGACGTCGATCTCGGTGACCACATATTCGTCCACGGCGAGGTCATTTCCTCCAAACGAGGGGAATTGTCAGTACTGGCCGACGAATGGCGCATCACGGCAAAGGCGCTACGCCCGCTTCCGAACCCGCATAAACCGATGTCGGAAGAGAGCAGGGTCCGTCAACGCTATGTGGATCTGATCGTCCGGCCGGAGGCGCGCAGCATTGTCTCGACCCGAGCCGCGGTTGTGCGTTCCATTCGCGAGACTCTGCATAAGCGCGGTTACATCGAAGTGGAGACGCCAATCCTGCAGACGGTTCACGGGGGCGCTGCTGCTAGGCCATTCCACACACACCTCAACGCTTTTGATTTGGATATGTCGCTGCGAATCGCGACGGAGCTTTATTTGAAGCGGTGCATCGTCGGTGGAATTGACCGCGTCTATGAGATAGGCCGGACGTTCCGAAATGAAGGCGTGGACTCGACGCATTCTCCAGAGTTCACCATGTTGGAGGCTTATGAGGCCTATGGCGATTACGACACCATGGCCGAACTGACGACGGAAATCATTCGTGACGCTGCCGAGGCAGTAGGCGTCACCCATGGCTTCACCACTCAGGGTGAAGAGATCGATCTAGCCGCCAGCTGGCGGCTAGATCGATCTCTTCACCCTGAGTGGTGAAGCCATGGGTGACGCCTA